>Ga0308168_1002473_pt1 | contig 15169 bp, 18 predicted proteins | sample PhyCR2_FD_202133 | JGI IMG/M metagenome (GOLD analysis project Ga0308168, IMG submission 202133) | Phyllosphere microbial communities from UC Gill Tract Community Farm, Albany, California, United States - DLSLRC.R2 | ecosystem: Host-associated > Plants > Phyllosphere > Unclassified | place: USA... | reverse complement strand
GCAAAAGATTTATTTAATCAATATGGCTTTCATAAGGTCGGGGTCGACCAAATTATTGCAGAAGCCAAAGTTGCCAAGGCTACTTTTTATAACGACTTTCACTCAAAAGCACGACTCATCGAGATGTGTCTGACTTTTCAAAAAGACGGGCTAAAAGAAGAGGTTTTCTCAATGATCAATTCATACCATGAACTTATGGTTTTCGACAAACTCAAGCAGATTTACCATCTACATGCCAATTTAGAAGGGCTTTACCGATTGCCATTTAAAGCAATTTTTGAAATTGAAAAGTGCTATCCAGATGCCTATAAAGTCGTGGTTGATTATAGAAACTGGTTTGTTGGCGAAATTTATAAACTGCTTTTAACTCTAAAATCTACCGCTTCAATCCAAGATGCCTATATGTTTTTATTTATGATTGATGGGGCAATGGTCCAGCTTTTAAGTACCAACAGCGTAGATGAAAGAGATCGGTTATTAGATTATTTCTTTTTAAACTTTGCTTAATGGTTTAGAGATTACAATGTAATTAAAAGCCCCAAATATGGGGCTTTTATTAGAGATTCTTAACTTAAGGTTGCGGGTGTCGCAGAGTGTGCCATTTGCTCAAAATATTGAACGGCAGGTGAGCGAGCCATATATGCCAAAGCTTGCTTTGTATCGCCTTCATGAAGTGGGTTAAATTTTGGAGAAACCCATCGTAAGGTCGCTTTCCACAAATACTTAATAGTCGGAAGGTTGTCTGACTGGGTTGCCGTTTTTTCAAATTCACGAATGAAATTAAAGAAGCCACGGCGCATCAATTTTTGAATGTCTTCGTGTTCTAAATCTTGTTTGCCTAGACTACGAGCAAAATCGGCTAGGAAGAAAATGAACAGTGGGAAAATAGCCGCCATAATGACTTGGCGCGACACATAAAAACCCAATTTGTTTGTTAATAGATGCTCAAATAAATCATAGGCAACACAGCGGTGTTCAACTTCTTCGGCAAGGTGCCAACGGAATAAATCTGCCATTGCAGGGTCGGCTTTGTCCCAAGACTTACTATCGAGCGTCCACTGTCCAATGGTTCCCGTAAAGTGTTCAATTGCAGCAATGATACCTACTCGAAACAGTAACCAATATTCTTCAAGTTTTTTACCTTTTACAAGCGGCAGACCAAAGGGTTTATCGCCCAATAAAATATTAAAAACAAAATGGGCACGGTTGAGCGGGTCTTGAATGTCGTAGCCATTTTCACGTAGAAAATCTTGAGCTTTTTCATGGGCACGTGCATGCGCTGCTTCTTGACGAACAAATCCGATCACTTCTTGTTTTAATGTTTCATCGGTAATGTAGGGAAGGGTTTTGTTAAATACACGGCAAAACCAAAATTCGCCAGCAGGCAAAAGCATATTAATTCCATTGGCTACATGTGAGCATAGCGGATCATTCGGCATCCAACATACAGATGACTCTGTAAAATCAAAATGTACCTTTCTCGCTTTAAGCTGATGATTCCCTGTGATCATATACGTCACCCTATTCATAATTGTTTATTTAATGCGAATGGGTCATTTTTAGCATTGCGTAAAGTTAATCACCATGTGCTTAAAGGACAAAAATATCCTTTGAATGGTTTGTTCAGATAAAAAGCGCTCTCAGCTCGTGTTTTTCAGACTTCACTCAATAAAAAAGGCTCCTTCGTTAAAAGGAGCCTTTGTCTTTATATTTTAAGTTTTAAATGACTTAAGCTTATTCATTTATTTTTATAAGCTGAAACACTTTATTATAAAGTTCACAGCGAGTAATTCACCGTGCCGAGAAGCTAGATCGCTTGCCACTGATCTTTCACTTCTTCTGAGTTTTTATTGAGTATGACTTGGTTTTCTTTCACTTCCCCAATCCACGCAGTAGGAATAAGGTGATGTTGGCCGCTTTCGTCTCGGGTCAACTTTAATTGATTTTCACCATCTAGATGGTCGACGGTTCCTACTTTAGTACCACATGAAGCAATAACATCTGCGTGTTTTTTAATATCATTAATATTTAAAGTATTCATTTTGGACCTCTTCTTTACAAATAGAAAAACGGTAGAAACTAAGTTACTTGAAATAATGGGCTAAATGTTGGGTTTTTAATAATCCTTACATGATCGGTTTATAAGTTCACTTAATAAGTGCATTTGAATAACAATGAAATAATTAGATATAAATCTAATAATATTTATCTTTTTATTACAATTTACGTGTTTATTTAAACAGATGGGTTCAGATAGGGTTAATTTAATACTTGTAAATAATTAATCGTAATGAATAGCAAAATACCTATAAACATGACGATATTGAGTATGTTGAGCGAGTTTGAATCTGCCTTAGCTGAAAATAAAAGTAAGCTTCGTATAGATTTGCTCTATCAATTGGTCAAGTTAACTGAAAACTTACCTCATCCCGCTTCGGGCCAGACCTACCAGCGCTGGCAACTTTTTGCTCAGATCGCTGGCTGTGATTTAAGTTTAGCTAAAGTATTTGAATCTCATTGTGATGCTTTAAGCATTTTAAATGAACTGGGCTATCAACAAGAAATAGATAACAAGACTTGGGCTGTTTGGGCGGCCGATGGTGGGCCAGCACCTTTGCAAATAAATAATGATTTTTGTAGTGGCATTAAGCCTTGGTGTTCTGGGGCCGAATTTATTCAAAAAGCTTTAATGAGTTTTAAGGACAAGCAAGGGCAGGCACAGCTTTGCATTGTTGACTTAGACCATTCTTCAATTACTACAGATTTGAGCCACTGGCATGCAGTTGGAATGCATGCGACGCAAACAGCAAGAGTAACTTTTCAAAACACGCCTGTTAAACCGATAGGTCAGCCGAATGCTTATTTGGAGCGTCCAGGGTTTTGGCATGGTGCTGCTGGCGTCGCTGCTTGTTGGTATGGTGCCGCCGTACGTTTAGCTGGCTTTTTGCAAGAAAGTTGTCAGGCAAGTCCAAACGCATTTAAAAAAATGTATTTGGGTGAGTTAGCTCAGCAGTTGGCGATAACTCAACAGTATTTTAAATATGTCGCAGAGCAAATCGATAAACAACCCTTATTAAACCATGAACGAGAAATCCGCATATTACGTGCCCAAACCGAGCAATGTTGCCTGAGTGTCGTTGAGTTGGCTGGTAAAGCACTCGGTGCGCGCCCTTTTTGTGAAGATGCTACTTTTGCAGCACTTATGGCAGATTTGCCCGTCTTTATTCGACAAAGCCATGCGGCATTTGATTATGAAAATATTGCAGAACTCTATTTGTCGGAGCAAAGCCTATGGGAACTTTAAAACATCCGTTAGTAGAAGATCGCGTTATTTTTGGTGAGGGCACAGACAAAGAGCAGTGGGTAAATGCATTTAAAGATCATCCTTTAGATTCTCTTGATCTTGAACTATTTAAGTCTAAAAGAGTGATGATTGTTGCTCCGCATCCCGATGATGAAATTTTAGGATGTGGCGGGTTGATGCAGCAGTTAAAAGAACAGGGCTGTCATATTGTGGTTTTGGCAGCAACCAATGGCACACAAAGTCATCCTAATTCTAAGAAATATAGTCCTGAACAGTTGAATGTTCTTCGGCCTCAAGAAAGTTTGGCGGCTTTAGATTGTTTAGGTGTGGCAGACTCTGCTGAGCATATCGCACTCGACCTGCAGGACGGGCAGCTATATTTACAAACTGATCAGCTCTGGCAAGGTTTAGCCAACGTGGTAAGAGCCGATGATATTTTAATTTGTAGTTATGCATTTGACGGTCATCCAGACCATGAAGCGGTGGGTAAAACCGTACAAGCTTTTGCAAAAGCTCAGCAACTTCCATGTTTGCACGTATTAATTTGGGCTTGGCATTGGGCAAAACCTTTAGATGCCCGAATTAATTGGAGTCAGGCAAAAGCCTATACATTAACTAAAGATCAATTAATAAAAAAACATCAAGCCATGATGCAATTTAAAACACAACTTGAAGCTGATGAAAGTACGAGGAAGGCCGCGGTGCTATCTCCTAGTGCGATTAATCGTCTTTTAATGCCTTATGAGGTTTATTTGAGTGATTCATTCTCGCATGTATTTTGAAGAGTTGTATCGGAATAATAGTGATCCATGGGGCTATGACTTTCATTGGTATGAAGCCCGTAAAAGACAAATTTGTCTGGCATTATTAACGCGGCAGCACTATCAAAACGTTTTAGAAGTAGGCTGTTCAAATGGGCATTTAAGTGTTCATTTGGCCCAGCGCGCTGGGCGTTTGTTGTGTATAGATGTCTCTGAAAGTGCTGTCCAATTGGCTTCCCAGCGCCTGCAAAAGTTTGAACATGTGGTAGTCGAAAATAGAAAAATACCAGAAGATTTTTTAGTGCAAAAATACGATCTTATTTTAATTAGTGAAATGGCCTATTACTTGTCGGCAGAGGAATTGCACCAGTTTATTGAAAAGTTAAAGCAGAGTTTAAATACCAATGGCGAGATTCTATGTTGTCATTGGCGGCATGACATTGAAGATTTTGAGTTAAATGCTCAGCAAGTACATCAAAGCTTTCAGCAACATTTTCCATTTCATCACTATTTAAGCCTAAATGACCCAGATTTTATGATTGATCTGTGGACAGAGAATTCTTCGTCTTTGGCAGAGCAGGAAGAGTTAAGATGAAAATAGGAATAGTCGTTCCCGCGCATAATGAAGAGCAATATCTTTCAGCCTGTCTGCAATCCATTCAGGTTGCTATAGATCATATTGAGGGTTATGACGTAGAAGTTATTGTGGTGCTTGATGATTGTACAGATCAGTCGCGGGAAATTGTGCAAAGCCATCAGGTTCATTGGATTGAATGTAGCTATGCGTGTGTAGGTAAGGCGAGAGACTTAGGCATTCGTCATTTAATTGAACGTGGGGTGACATGGATTGCATGTACAGATGCAGACACGGTAGTCAGTCCTGATTGGTTGCTCTATCAAATTCAGCATCAGCCTACTGATGCAATTTGCGGTACTGTAAGTTTGGATGATTTAAGTCATTTGCCCCCAATTAAACAACAGAAGTACTTGGCCCATTACCAAGATCAAATGAACCATCAGCATATTCATGGGGCAAATCTAAGTTTTAGTGCGAAGGTTTACTTGCAGGTAGGTGGTTTTGAACCGATCTCTTGTCATGAAGATATTTCCCTTATTGAAAAGATTAAAAGTCTTTCTTGTAATATTACTTGGAGTAATCTGGTTCGAGTTACAACCAGCAGTCGTTTAAATGGGCGCGCACCTCAGGGGTTATCTTATTTTTTAAATCATCTTTAAAACTTAAAGCATAAGCTCTCCTAAAATCGAAATATTCTTTAAATTTTTAGGGTCATATTTAATGTTGATTAGGCGACCTACCTTGTATTTATCATGATCTTTTTTAGCAATAAGAACCTTTACATTTTCAGTAATGATTTGGCCTTGCTCAGTTTGAAATTTGAGTTTGATGTGACATAAAGGGCGATATTGAACTTTAACCAATGAGTCCTGAAAATAAACAACTTCGGCAGAAGCAATAATTCCTCGTTTATAAATAAAAAACTTATAAACCAGCCTTTTTAGAAAAAAGATCCATGCAATATAGATAAAGAATAAGGCGAACCAGATTGTTCCAATAAAAGTTAAAAAATCAGAAAACTTCACTCACTCGAACCAGAATTACTCGTTTGACGTATGATTCTAAATGAAGCGATTCGTTCGATCTAGTTTATATAAACGATCTAAAAGCAAGTAAGAACTCATCTTTAAAAGTCAAAATGAAGAGATTCATAATTAAATTTAGGTGGGGTATATAACTTAGTTGTTGTATTTATGACTACATATGTAAACAAGCCTTATTAACAAATACTTTAACCCTTAAAATTATTGAAAATAAAGTTTTAAGGCATATGATTTTGGATTTTTTAAATTTTTTTCGCGATATTCGGGTTGAGTTAAGCCATTATCCTTGGCTAGAGATGTTGGTTTCACTCATTATTTTGATTTTATTTGCAGCTTTGGCAAACTTTATTGCTAAACGAATTATTGTTCGGGGCGTTCGTCACTTAGTCACAAAGCTCAAGTCTCCCAATCAATCAATCTTTGCTCAACATAGTGTCATAAAGAAATTTGCAAATATTGTTCCTGCTGTAGTCATTATGAATGGTATTGCAACCGTTCCTCATCTATCTCCAAAATTTATTGCTTTTGTAGAAATGGGGGCACAAGCCTTTATTTTTCTTACACTCGCGCTTACAGTCAGTGAAATATTAAATATATTTAATCTTATTTATCAGCGTAACCCAAAATCTAGAAATAAGCCGATAAAAGGTTACTTGCAACTCGTCAAACTCATTTTATTTGTGGTTTGTGGCCTAATGATTTTAGGCACATTCCTTAAAAAGGATGTGTTTACTTTACTGGCTGGCTTTGGTGCGATGGCAGCAGTATTAATGCTGGTTTTCCAAAATACGATTTTGTCTTTGGTTGCAAGTGTACAAATCGCGTCTTATGACATGGTGCGTATTGGAGACTGGATTGAAATGCCGTCGCTTAATGCTGATGGTGATGTTATTGATATTTCATTGCACACGGTGACCGTTCAAAACTTTGATAAAACGTACACGACCATTCCAACCAATAAGCTTGTTACCGATACGTTTAAAAACTGGCGAGGCATGAGTAACTCTGGATGCCGTCGAATGAAGCGTTCACTATTTTTAGATCAAAGTAGTGTTCACTTCATGAGTGATGAAGAGCAACAGAAGTTAAAAGAGTTTTTATTATTAGACCAATATCTTGATGCCAAGCAATCTGAAATTGACGAGTTTAATAAGCATTTAGGCAATCAGTCTCGTTATAACAAGCGCCGTTTAACCAATATAGGAACCTTTAGGGCCTATGTAGAATTTTATTTGCGCCAGCATAAGGGGATTGCACAAAATCAAACCATTATGGTTCGCCAATTACAGCCTACAAGCCAAGGTTTACCTCTTGAAATCTACGCATTTTCAAACACCACTGCATGGGTTTCATATGAAGCAATTCAGTCAGATATCTTTGATCATTTAATTGCGATTCTTCCTGAATTTGGCTTAAGAGTTTATCAGGCACCTTCTGGTCATGATTTGCAAAGATTAACGTCAGAAATTAGCCCAACTGAAGTTTAATTAAGACATTAGATGTAAAAATTTACTTCTGTAAAAAGCCTTCCTTGTGAGGGCTTTTTTAATCCCTTTCTTTTGTAGCGTTAACTTTCATCACTTATTTTTAAAAATGAATTAGACATTTGACTATTCTGACATCGGAATTGTCCTCTTAAGACATTAACAAGTTCTGTTTTGGAACTTAATGTGTAATTGTCTTGTGAAAGAGAAATCAAGTTTTACGCGATTGAATGGGTGGGTTGTAGAAATTAGTTGTGAGACTCATGTGTAAATGACGTCAAAATTTTAGTACCTAAAAAAGAATAAGGTCAGAGGTTTAAAATGAAAAACGAATTAAAGCTAGCATCACCATTTGTATTAAAGAATATCCTGACGCTAAAGAATAGGCTGATTAAATCGGCTTTGAGTGAAGGGCTGGCCCATACAGATGGACGACCAAGTAAAGAACTCATTCAGTTATATCGGACTTGGTCTCAATCCGGAGCCGGAGTTTTGATTACTGGTAATGTCATGATCGACTCTAGAGCAATTGGCGAACCGGGCAATGTTATTATTGAAGATGAAAAATACTTCGCCTTAATTGAAGAGTGGGCAGAGGTTGCTAAATCGGGTGGTAGTGAAGTCTGGATGCAGATAAACCATCCGGGAAAACAGGCGATTAGAGGATTAAATAAAGAAACGGTTTCACCGTCAGCCGTACCGTTCAGCCCTAAAATGGCAGCAGTGTTTGCCACTCCGCGAGAGCTGACGCATGATGAAATTGAAGATCTTATACAACGCTATGCAAACACAGCAGAAATTGCCAAAAAAGCAGGGTTTACAGGTGTCCAGTTACATGGCGCACATGGCTATTTAATTAGTCAGTTTCTTTCTCCGCATCATAACCGCCGTACAGATCAGTGGGGCGGAAATATAGAAAATCGACGTAGATTTGTCCTTGAGGTCTATAAGGAAATCCGAAACCGAGTCGGGCCCAATTATCCTGTAAGTATTAAATTAAACTCAGCCGATTTCCAACGAGGTGGTTTTACCGAAGAAGAATCTTTAGCAACCATTCAAGCGCTAGATGAAGTGGGAATTGACTTAATCGAGATTTCAGGAGGAACCTATGAAAAACCAATTATGCAGTTGGGTACTCCAAAAGAATCGACCATTTCACGTGAAGCGTATTTTCTAGATTTTGCAAAGAAAGTACGTGAACAAAGCCAAGTCGCTCTTATGGTGACTGGGGGCTTTAGAAGCTTAAATGGAATCGAAAATTCTTTATTAAATAATCATTTAGATTTTGTTGGTCTGGGGCGAATTTTTGCAATTGAACCGTTGGCATCCAAACGTTTACTAAGCGGGCTTGAGACCATAAACCAGGTCAAACCCTTAACTACGGGCTTTAAATTTATTGATAATTTAGGGGCATTGGAAATCACATGGTATACACGCCAAATGCATAGATTAGGACGTGGGCATTTACCGATTCCCAATGAAAATGGGTTTAAATCTTTTATTTTAGATATCAAAGATAAAGGCTTGGGTATATTCAAGACTCGTCGATTACGTGCTTCTTAAAACTATAAATTAACGTTTGAGGATATAAGTTATGTCGGCAACTCATCAGATAAAAATATCTAGATTTAGTCTAGTTGCAAAATTTATGGGAATTAGCTTTCTTCTATTTTTTGCAGGAGCAGCGCTTCTCATCTTTTTAAATATTCCTGCAATTTTACTTCAGTTCGAGTGGGGTAAATTTCTGCTTCGATTAGTCCGCTGGGGAGAGTTGCATGGTGGTGGTGAACATTACGAGTTGATGATATCGGCCATCTATATTGTATGGGGCTGGTTCCTGCTCAAAGCCGCCAATGAACCTCTAAAAAACTATATGTTTTTTGAATTTACTATGGTTGCAAATATTGCTCATTTCGGCGCGATGTTTGTTATGGGTTTGGCCATGACACATGAGTCTCCACATTTGATTGGAGACGTATTCTTGGGTTGGGTCCTATTATTCATTTATATTTATTTCTGGTTGCCTGTTAGAAAAATATATAAATTTGATAATCAATTGAATCGTTCCATTTAAGAGCTAGAAGTTGAGGGGAGCGAAAATTGAATTCGAACCCTTAACTATAGATTATCCAGCAAACCAAATATTCTGATGATCACACATTGGACTCAAATGTTTAATACGTAGATTGTCTTGCTCAAAATCACCAATCGCTCCAGTAATATCTAATGTACTACCTAAGCCGATTTGCTGTCTTTTATAACTTAAAGTTCTTTTTTTCGGATCCCACCGAGCGGTATGTTCTGGAAAGATAATGAGGATATCGTTCACATAAAGACATTCTTGTTTTAACTGCAAAATTCCTTTTAGACGTGCTGAAGCGGAAATACCATTAGACTGATAGACGGGAAGCTTGACAGCATTCATATCTTCGTCTGCTTCTTGCTGCTGACATCCCGTAAGAAGGGTAAAGACAACTGCACAAATTAATTTATTGTTAATACCCAATTTTGTTCCTACAGGCACTTCCATATATTTTTGATAGTAATGGACTAATGTTGCATATCAATCTTTAGATTGTTAGAGAAGATTTCATCTCATTACCGCTTGAGCTTAAAATTTAAGACTTAAGAACTTTATTCACTAGCGTGAGTAATTGCTAAATTATAGTTTGCTTATTTATATATTGTTATCTTTTTATTTGTACTTTGAGGTGAAATGTATCGTGTGATCTCACTTTAAACAGGTCTTTGTAATTTATTTTTAACCTTAATTTAATCTTAAGGCAGAGTGTTTTAGATAGGAGCTAATAAATACGTATGTTGGGAGAACATACAGTGATTAGTCATGAGAATTTATCTAAAACCTTGAGTAAGGTTCCAGAAGTCACCTTACTATTTTGGATAATTAAAATTGCAGCCACAACGCTAGGTGAAACTGCTGGAGATGCGTTGTCCATGTCCCTAAATTTGGGGTATGTGATCAGCACTGCAATTTTTGCAGTGATCTTTGCAGTATTTGTAGGCTTGCAAATTAAAGCTAAAAAATATAATTCATTTTTTTACTGGGCGACCATCATTGCCACTACGACGTTAGGAACAACGATTGCCGATTTTGTTGACCGAACTTTGGGCGTGGGCTATGCAGGAGGGAGTTTAATATTACTTATTTTATTAGGCTTATCTCTGTTCGTTTGGTATTTAAGCTGCGGCACAATTTCGGTAAAAAGTGTCCAATCGGCAAAAAGTGAAGCCTTCTATTGGTTAACCATCATGTTCTCTCAAACACTGGGAACGGCTTTAGGTGATTGGACTGCGGATACTCAAGGGTTAGGGTATACGAGTGCTGCTTTAATTTTTGGCACTTTATTATTGGTGTTAGCAATCTGCTATTTCTATACCAAAATTTCAAGAACCTTATTATTTTGGCTGGCCTTTGTTCTTACTAGACCTTTAGGCGCGGTATTAGGTGATTTTCTTGATAAACCTATCGCACATGGTGGATTAGAGTTAAGCAGATTTAGCGCGTCTTTTGTCTTATTAGCTTTCATTGTGATTTGTTTAATGGTCTTTAAACCGAAAGCAGCTCAGTCGTCTCATTAAATTAACCGCTCATTAAAAACCATATTATTCTCTTGAGTGATGTGGTTTTTTAATTTGAGAGCAGGCGTTATTACTATTTAAGAGACTTTACGTGTCATCCACCAAAATAATAGCGCCAATAGACTCACCCCTGCACCTAGAGCACACACGCCAAGCCATCCAGCATAGGCGTAAGTAGCGGTGGTACTAATGGCACCTAGTCCACTACCAATTGCATAAAATAGCATGTATAGACCAACAAGTCGGCTATGTGCTTCCGGGCGAGTACGGAAAATCATACTTTGGTTGGTCACATGTAGAGCTTGCCCACCTAAGTCTAATAATACGATGCCAATCACCAGTGCCCAGAGCGAGTACGCCATGAGTGAAAGTGGCCCCCATGCAATCAATAATGTGAAGAGAGCTGCTGCACTTGTACGCTGAGCATATCCGCGGTCGGCCCATTTTCCAGCACGGGCGGCGGCCAGAGCACCAACAACTCCGACGAGACCAAAAGACCCAATAATAGTATGTGAAAAACTATAAGGTGGCTTACTTAACGGTAATACCAGTGCACTCCAAAAAATATTGAATGCTGCAAACATGAGTAAAGCTAAAACACCGCGCACTTGGAGTACTTTCTCTTGGCGAAGCAGTTTTAACATAGAGGCCAGAAGTTGCGGGTAATGCATTGTATTGGGCTGAATCTTTAAATGAGGAAGTCTTTTCCAAAGTGGTAATGCAATCATGAGCATGATGATGGCTGCGCAAAAGTACACGCCACGCCAACCCGCTACATCGCTAATTCCCCCTGAAAATACTCGGGCAAGCAGTAACCCAATAAATACACCACTTTGTGCAGTACCTACCACATGTCCTTGTTCATGTGGAGCAGCCGCACTTGCAGCATAGGCAATAAGTCCTTGAGTCATTGCAGTACCCAATAAACCCACTGCAAGCATTCCTGCCAGTAATACAATTACCGACTGCGCTAATGCAACCACCACTAATGCAGATATCAATGCTACGAGTTGAATAGCCATTAAACGACGACGGTTTATGATGTCACCCAATGGCACCAGAAACACGAGGGCCAGTGCACAACCAATTTGAGTAGCTGTAACGACACCGCCAATGGCGGCATGACTAATGCTAAAGTCCATAGCCAATATGTCGAGCAGGGGCTGTGCATAATAGACATTGGCTACGCTTGCACCACTCGCAATGGCAAATAGCAATATCAAGCTCCGAGACATCTCTGGAACTTTTGCATTATTCTGTCTTATCGGCAGTACGGTGGTGTGGGAAGGCTTCATATTCTAAACTGGTTTTAAAATGCAACTACTTGAATGTTAGACCTAGTAGTTTTAAAATGCAACTAGGTGTCTTATTCCTAACCATCCATAAGGAAACTTAATGGCGAACTCTACATCTCTAAAAGATGAACCTTGTCCAGTTGCACGTTGCGTGAATGTCATAGGAGATCGGTGGTCACTACTTATTGTGCGTGATGCTTTTGACGGAATGCGCCGTTTTGGAGATTTTCAGCGGAGCTTAGGCGTTGCGCGAAATATTCTCTCTGACCGACTGAAAAAGTTAGTAGATGCAGACGTACTTGAAATGCAAGATGCTTCAGATGGTACGGCTTATCAAGAATATGTATTGACCGATAAAGGGCAGAGTTTGTTCCCAGTTGTTGTGGCTTTGCGACAATGGGGTGAACATAACCTATTTGAAAGTGGTGAGAGCCATTCGCTGTTAATTGATAAAAATACAGGTCAGCAAATTCCATTTATGGCACCAGTTACACAAGACGGAAAAGTGCTTAATGCTTTTAATACCCAAGTGCAAAAGGTCAAATGAAATAAGTGACAACGCCTAGTCTTTTTGCTTTTGTAAAAGAAGAGAAAAGAAAAAGTAACCTTTTTTAACTTAAAGTTTCAGAGATTAGTTGATACCCTTGCGCGTCAAATTAAGGTGAGACTATGAGATTTATATTCCTCTTTATCGGCGCAATTTCTATTCCATGTTATGCTGCGTCAGAAGTAATGCAACTTCATTACTGCGAAACTGTTAAAAAAGCAGCGAGTGGGGTGATGGATGCGAGACAGCATGAGGTGCCAGCTAAAGAGTTACATGACATCGCCAATCATCTTGAAGAGCAAGAAGCAAAACAACTTTATCAAGAGCTTATTAAATCTGCATATTCTTCAAAATTATTTGAAGACCCTCTCATTAAGTCAAAAGCCGTCGAAAATTTTCAAACCACGTGGCATGAGCAATGTTTAGCAAAAGAATTAGCTAAAAATATTTGAGAATATCGGTGAAAGTAGTTGACTAACCGATACTAAAAACCACCTAATTTTTAAGCTAGGTGGTTTTTTAATTTTGACGGCAATAGAGACTACGAAGCCGTAGACTTAACCTTGGTAAGGTTATAATTAATATTAAATAACAATGATTTATGTTCTATGGGTGTCGAATAAAATTTTACAATTTTCTAGACGTCATCTATGCTTTTATTATAAGAAAAATTGATCAGTAAACAAATATTATTGGTGAAGTGATATTAGAATATCTTTCAGGCAATAAGTGATTAGAACTTTTTAATTTAAAAAAGTTAGTAAAAATTTACCAATAAATTAGGTTTTAAAATTATGTGCGATTCAAAAGATTTTTGGTCTTGGCTAGGTTGTAATGCGGGACAAATCCAAATATTAATTGCTGTTATTGCTTTATTATTAGCTATTATCCCTATCCGCCATGCATACAAACAACTTAAGTTAAGTAATACACAGAGAGCATTTGAGTTAAAGATTAATCTATATAGTTTAATGACAGAAAATATTCAATTGATTAATCAATCATATGAAAAATTTAGTGAAATAATAAAAGAATATACAATTGTCATAGCTGAATTAAAAAGAAGAAATGATTCAGAACTAAATAAACATGAAGGAATTCTTGTTAGAGTCATTAAGGTGCACTCAGACATTGAAAGTCATGCAGCCAACTTATGTGCCACAGCTAATTCATTAAAAAATAAAGTTGTTAGTATGAAGGAATTGGAAACAGCTTTGGAGCTTGTTTCCGGTATTATGGTGGATGCTGCTGGATTCATAAACCAAGCAATGGGTATTGCTACAGCAATTGAGAATTTAAAAAGAGAAAAGGGAATTTAATATTCGAGTTATTATATTTATAAATAAAAGCGTATAAAGCGCTTTTTAATTCTTCCGTTTCGAATGCCGTTGCTGTCTTTGTCTATTTAAGTTTTCAAGGTTAGGCATAACTTCATTCGGATCGTAAAGGTGTTTACCGTCAGTTCCTTTGTTAAATGGACGCAGCTCATCAATAATCAATTTACGAGATAGGCTATAACACTCCAAGAACCATTCAGTATTAAGCAGAATAGATGCTGGGACTAAATAACTAAAGCGTCTGTTAAGAATATAAGATGTTTCATGCCATAATGAAAATATAATGATTCAAATATTTGGAAATGTGAAAGGTGTTATATAAATGAATAAAATTTTAATAATATTAACTGCTATTATTTCAGTTCAAGTATTTGCTCATGAAAATCCAGATAGAAAAGGTCAATGCTTTGTCGTAGAGGGGAAGAACATTACTAAACCTTGTGTTGTTTCATCTGGTGGAGGTGCTGGAGGAATGTATACACTTCTTACAATTGGTGAGAAAGAATACTTAATTGAAGAGTCAACCATGGATACTGATAGTGAAGAACGATCTATATCAATGGGAAGCGACTCAGATGAGTTATTGGAAGCGGTTGATTATTATCGAGATGGTAAAACCAAAAAAGTTATTAAAAATTATAAAGATGATTCATGGTTATGTTATAGCCAAATTAAAGGCAAGCTAGATGCTTGTTACAGAATTCGTTAATTTTTTCTGACTTTAAAACTACTAATTGGTATTTCTTAAAAAACTTGAGTAAGAGGGCTTATGAATAAAATTTTAGTATTATCCCTTTTTATATTTTTAGCAGGTTGTAGTGATAAAGATCCAAACAGTAAGCCTATATATGGTAAGGAATATGGATTGCCTGCTAATTGTAGGGCTTATATTCAAGTTGCTATAAATCAGTGGAGAAAAGGAACATATGATACTGAAACCACAATGAATGCTATTGAGCGAAATTGTGGTGAAAATGGAGAGCTTTGGAATTACAAGCCCAAATAAAGCTTTAGCCAACCAGTTTCTACTGTTTGTCCTCTAAAATGTTTCTATTGGGCTAGCTTATTTTTTCTAATTAATAAGCAATAAAAAAACCACCTAATTCTTTCGAATTAAGTGGTTTTTAAATTTTGGAGCGGGAAACGAGACTCGAACTCGCGACCCCAACCTTGGCAAGGTTATGCTCTACCAACTGAGCTATTCCCGCAATGTGAGCACAT
>Ga0308168_1002470_pt1 | contig 15178 bp, 26 predicted proteins | sample PhyCR2_FD_202133 | JGI IMG/M metagenome (GOLD analysis project Ga0308168, IMG submission 202133) | Phyllosphere microbial communities from UC Gill Tract Community Farm, Albany, California, United States - DLSLRC.R2 | ecosystem: Host-associated > Plants > Phyllosphere > Unclassified | place: USA... | reverse complement strand
AACGTCGAGCCGGGCGATATCCAGATCATGGTCAACTGGAAGACCTGCAAGCAGATCTGCAGCCTGCCAGTAGCCAATGCCCTTTGCGATATCGCTCACCGCTGGACGGTTTACATCGCAGTGTTCTGCCAGGACCCCACCGGCGCCCAGTACAGCAAGGCGACCGAATTCACCACGGCCGGCATGCACCTTGTGGCGAACCTTGAGCCGTTGATGATCGAGAAGCACGCGGAGGTCTGCGCATCAGCCAACCAGAAGCATGTGATCGGCAGCGGCTGGATTGCTGTTCCCGACCAGGTAAGCCTCACCGAGGCCCAAGCCAATGCTGTGTTCACGGCTATGGGCGTCTGGCAGCGAGCCCGCGCAGCATGAGGCGCATCAGCACCATGGCCAACGCCCGGCGCCGCGCCCACAACTTCAACCTCCCACCGAGTGGCATTCAACATGACCCCACTATGGCGTTACCTCACCCAGGCCGCAGGAATGACGGCGCAGAAGCTGGCGGATGCGGCCGGCATGACGATCCAACAGGCCCGTGCAGACCTGGCCGAACTTGAGGCCCAAGGCAAGGCCTGCCGCGAGCGCGGCGCCGTGGGCACGCCGCACTTGTGGTGGCGCGCTGGAAGTCGGCCGCTGGATGGCCTGGACGTGCTGGTACACATGGCGCTGGCCGCGCACCTCCACCCTTCCGCCGGCGTGTTGCGCGAGGTGTTGGCCAGTTCCGGCAACCGCGCCAAGGACGCAGGCGTGAAGAAGATCGTGGCCATGGCCGCTATGTCCAAGGCGCCGCATCAGATCGTATGGCAGGCGCTGGACAACTACCTGCCCGAGGAACAAGAGCAGGAGGCCGCGTGATGGCGATGGATCAGAAGCAGGGCGATGCGCGCCGGCACGACAAAGCGGCCAGGCTGCAGGAAGAGGATCTGCGACTGAAGGTCCGGCCAGGCACAAAGCAGGCGCTGGCCGAGCTGATGCAGTGGGCCGACATCGAGGAGCAGGGCGAGGCGCTGACCTTGATGATCCACCGGTTGCATGAATTAGGGCCTGATCGGGCACTGCCGTTGCTGGAAGTGCCGCGCAACGAAATCACGGTATCGCCGGTTGTGGCGCGGCGGCTGGAGCTGGCGTGTCAGCGCGAGGCTTTGCGGGTATGCCGCGACAGTTGAGCTGTCATTTCGCAAACGCCATAAACATGCCGATTATGAGGACAAAAGTGACGATGGCCTGGATGACCTTCATTGCCGGCTTGTCCGCTTCGTCCTGCGCTGCTTTCTTGCGCTCGTAGGCTAGTTTTCCAGCCATAACACGCCTTGGGTTTTTCATTTTCCTGCTCCTTGATCCGGCTCCGTGCCGGGCGATGCAAATCTACCTCACCCCCACCCCTATTTGCCACTCACCGAGATATCGGAGGGCGGCGCCTGCAATTGAAATCTCCAAAAGTCACTGACCAATCCTGAGGAGCGGGCTGGCATCCAGTAACGGAGCAAGGAGCTGATCCTGATGATTCATCGGCTGCACGAACTAGGGCCCGATCTGGCACTACGGTTGCGGGAAGTGCCGTACCACAAAATCACGGTATCGTCAGTTGTGGAACAGCCGCTTGACCTTGCTTATAAAAATATAGGCTCACCTTATAAATGTGGGCAATGATGGAAGGAATCCGTAATTGAATCCTTCAGGATCACGCGCAAAACGGATGAAATGCCTAAATTCCATTAAGGAACTTATAGCAATATTTATCGTACAGCAAACGGCAAACCCTTTCACACCGAAATCGAAGATCCATATCAACAGCGCGACACCATACATATTTATTGAGTTACCAAAACCCACTCTGATATACCACTCGCGCGGCCCACCCCACTTATGAACATAATTAGGAAAATGCTCCTGAAGACTAAAATAGATACAAAGCGCCATCATCAGATGGAGAACGAATGTAGGAACAGTTATAGATGTGGCGAGCATAAATAACTTCCAAAAATCCAAGGCCATAAACAACGACGGACTCAGCAAGTAAAAGATCAAAAAACCAGGCGCAACAAAACCTAAAAAAAATACTGAGACATTGAGTGCAATACCAATATTTAAATCTTTAACATCCATCACTTCACATCTCCTTATCTGAATGAGCTGAATTACTACCTAACGACTCTATCTGCTTTTTTACAGCTTCCAACATTGACACCCGCCCAGGCAAATCAGCATAAGTTATCAGCTCGACAAATCAATACCACGGATCAGATTTTTCTCAACATCGTGATCATCGGAAATGGCCCTGGAGCTATAATCTCGCCTGGCGCTGTCCATATCTTGGACTCTCTTCAAGTAATCGTCAACGTCTTCACCTTGTTTCTTCACAATATCCTCCGAGTCCAGACTTTTATACACCACAATATCAAAATTACTTCGAAGGTTGACCTTATTCTTCTCCACTATTCGATCTGCGACATTCAGCCAACGTTCGAAAATTTCATTCGGAATATTCAGAGGATCACCGGCTGCATCACGGCGAAATTCCCGCAAAGCAATGATTCCGTTTTTTAACGAAATGTACGGGCTACATCCCTCTTCGGTTTCTTCCTTGGATCTTCCGTCATCGCGGAAAATAATTTAAATTCCCGGATAATAGCAGTCTCTTGAACTATTGCTGATCATAGAAAACCATTCCAATGCTTGCTTAAATCTGAGCTGATTATCAAGCATTACTCGATCTTTTAGATTGGCCGATTCGATCATTATCTTCGCATTTTGCGATTTTAGAACAGCCAAAGATTTCGACTTCGATGAAAACTCTTCATTCAGTTTTCCGAGAGCAGTACGAGTTTCTAGCTCTGCTCTTTCAGCGCCCTGTAATCTGGATAAGGTATCGGCCAGCATTTCCTCTTTGCTCAAAACCGCCTTATTCAATGAATCCATTTCAGCCTGGACCAGGTTTAACTTTATCTGGGCCTTCGCCAGCTCTTCCGAATTTAGCTCTTTTTGATAAAGAGGTATTACTGTTAGCTTTATAGTAATGGCAGCAATAACAACCAACAACAACTGTGACACCGACGTAACTCTATTCAGCCACTTATCAAAACTAGACATAAGTTACCTCTTCCTATGAGTCTGCCTGCACTAAAAGCCACTCTAGCTCAGCTGGGTCAGTCCCTAAACCTCGATTATATCATCGGGATTTATTACTGTCCTTATTGCGAACAGTCTATTCGCAAGCCCAGGCGAATGATGCGGCGGTTCAGAGGGCCCACACTCAAACCACCGCTCCTGCTTCAAGAAGCGCCAGCAGCGGTATGCACAAGCGAGGAAAAAATGAGCCTACTAGCAGCTCAATGCGTCACAGTGTGGCTCTGCCTACAACTCCCCCTCGGCATGATCCTCGGGCACTTCATCAAAAACGCCAACGCCCAGGTTCGATAAGCCCCCGCCCGCTCAGAAATGAGCCAAGAAAAACCTTATGTTTGTCACAGCAATAGCGATCGCAGTGACCAAGCCAGGGAAGCGCATCAAGCCAAACATCAAATATAAAAACGGACCGATTAAACCAATCATCAAGGTGGCGAACACATCTATTTTAAGTGCTTCAACATCAAATACAGTCCAGATCGAGATCGCGATCCATATCACCCAGAAGGCGTACATCGTCACACCGTCGACTCGGTAAAAAGCCCGCTTGAATGTATGTCCAACAGTATCCGTTCCATTAAGCATCCGCGTTTCCTCGCACAGTCAATTGCCCGAGCGTAACCGACTCGGTACGACAAACTCTACTCCCTCTCTCAAAGTCAGCCGCTGTAGCGGTGTGGCGGAGCTATGTCCATGGAAAATCAAATCAAGGAACGTCCGATCCTGTTCTCGGCCCCGATGGTGCGCGCCATCCTGGAAGGCAGGAAGACGGTTACGCGGCGCCAAGTGAAGAAGCAGGCCGCGCTGGATTGCTTGGCCGCCGGTTTCGAGCCGGCTTTTTTGGCACTGCCTGGCAACTCTGACCTTTGTCCCTACGGCCAGCCAGGCGACAGGCTTTGGGTACGCGAGACCTGGGGCGTGATCAGCCATGACTTCGATGAACAAGGCAACATGATCGACTGGAAGCCTGATCGCCCGGCCACGGCAATCCGCGAGTTGCCCTTCGGGCGCGGCTACTACTCTGGGCACGTTATCTATCGCGCCGACGGCGAAGCCGAATGGGCTGGCGATGACGACGGAGGCGGAAATACTCGCTCGGCCTGGCATCCCAGCATCCACATGCCGCGCGCCGCATCCCGCATCCTGCATCCTGCTGGAGATCACCGACGTGCGCGCGGAGCGGCTGCAGGCTATCAGCGATAAGCAGGCCCTAGCCGAAGGTGTGAGGCGCTACGCCGATCATGCAGCGCTCGGCGACTGGTACGTCGAAGGAAAGGAGACCTACAGCGCTGATCCCCGCAAATCTTTCGAGCTGTTGTGGTCGTCAATTAACGGTCCGACTGCCTGGGATGCCAACCCGCGGGTGTGGGCGGTCGAGTTCAAGCGGGTGGCCCCATGACCAGCCGCGAACGCCTCGAAGCGACCATCGCCAAAGCCACCGAATAACCCCTTCTACCGCCAAGCGCGGCACGGAGCCCTTATGAAAAAAGAGCTGATCAAGATCAGCGAATTCCAGCGTCGCAAATGGGGCGAGAACGGCACCCCGTTGTACTCCCAGGCAATCCGCAACTACCTCCGTGACCGGAAGATTCCGGGCGAGAGGATCGGAAAAATCTGGTACGTTGATTGGGCCGCATATCAGCGGCTGACCGGCAATAGCCTGGTCGACATTGTGATGAAAGGAGCCGCGTGATGGGGCCTACGACCACGTAACAAGGCAAACAAAGGACTCCCGGTAAATCTGTACTTCGACGCGCGCCGAGGCACCTACCGCTATCGGCGTCCCACGGACGGAAAGTGGTTTCAATTCGGCGCCGATCGTAGCCGGGCGATCGATGCCGGTCAGCAACTGAACCTAACGTTCCTTTGCGGCGGAGACCTAGGGTCCGCCGTACTGGACGAGCACAGCGTCACTCTGACAAATTTTCTGGATGACTACGAGGCCAAAGCCCTGCCCCAGCGCGAACTCGCCTAGGCCACTCTCGACCCCTACAGGGTGCGGTTCAAGCAGATCCTGGCCGCGCTCGGCGACAAAGTGATAGATCGCATCACCATCCGCATGGTGGCCGACTTCCTGGAACCTCTCACGGCCCGAGCCGCAAATCAGGCACGGGCGCCGCTGGCAGATGTGTTCACCCACGCTGCAGCCAAGGGCCTGTGCCCCGATAACCCCGCCGCCAGCACTATCCCCAAGATCGAGAAGAAACAACGCAAACGTCACACGGTCGACGGCTTGGCCGCGATCCGCGCTCGGGCGCCGCTTTGGCTTCAGAACGCTATCGATATCGGCCTGCTCACCGCCCAGCATCGCGGCGACATCCTGGACATGAAATTCGAGGACACCCGCGATGGCTTCTTGTACGTGGTGCAAAACAAATCCGCCAAGGCTGCTGACGCGGGCTGGCTTAAGATCAAAATCACGCCCCAACTGCAGGCGGTGCTCGCGCGTTGCCGAAACGATGTGCTATCCCCCTACCTGATTCATCGCAGGCCAGAGCGCAAGAAGAAACGCGAGGGCAAGGACCATTGGACCAAAGTGGATGAGCGATTCCTAACCAAGGCGTTCGAGGATGCGCGCGATGCGTGCGGGTGCTACAAGGGTTGGAAAGAAGAGGAGATGCCAGGGCTTCACAAAATCCGCGCCCTGTCACTGCACCTGTACAAGCGCGCCGGAAAGGACGGGCAGAAGATCGCTGGCCATGCCAGCGAAGAGATGACGCGCAACTACCAACGAGATCATGCTGATGTGATCTGGTCCGAGGTGGAAGCGGACCTGGACCTCGGACTAATCGTCGCCGGGGAGTAAATCCATTTTACTGCTTTCAGTCTGCATTTCGAGGCAGACGAACAAGTAGGCACTTAACGCGCCCAACAGGTACTGCAAGCATTGGTTCAAGGTCGCTGGCGTCTCATCAGAAAGCCTGGCCTCGATGGATGATTGAAGCGAAGTGAGATTTTTACCTAGCTCGTTAGGATCAGGTACTAATGCGTGCGCCATCAGATTTCTGATGCGATTGAGTTTGTGCAGCGCGGGCCACAAAAACTCTCCGATCGGCAAAGCGACTGAAAAGGTCGGGACCAGAGACTCAGCAAGCCTGACTATCTAGCTAAAACTCAATCGTGCCTTTCTCAACGCTTCAGGCCTAGGCACTGCATTGTCGCAAAAATCCCTACACATCTCTTCTGCAAGGAGATGAGCTTTGAGGACAAGAGCTACGTCGTCTGTGCCGAACGCGAAATGCTCGTCAAAATTTCGCGAGTGTCGGTCCAAAAATTCTGATGTCATACCTCGTCCCTTGGGCGACATTAGCTATGGTTTTGCGCCGGTTTTGCGCAGGCACAAAAAAGCCACTTTCAAGAAGTGGCTTAACTGTCTGATTTTACTCAGGAATAAATGGTCGGGACGGAGTGATTCGAACACTCGACCCCTTGCACCCCATGCGCGCGGTGAGAGGAAAGTCCCTTTAAATACAGCATGTTAGACGGATGCCCGCTGCAAACGGTGCCGTACTGAGCTGTACAGAAACCCACGATCCCCCGAAAAAGTCCCCACGGGCTTGATGCCCTGCACCCGGCGTTCTGCTGACCCTCAACACCCCTTCCCTGCACCACCTATCGATCCACCCTTGAGGAATCAGACTCACCTCGACTACTGTACGCGCATACAGTATTGGCGAGCAGCAGTATGGAAATCGAAGACGAAGAGTTCGGATGCCTTGGCATACCCACCGAAGCGCAGATATGGAAGCAACAGGCCGAACTGGTCCAGGCAGAGTATGAGCAGGTGGCTGCCGACCTGCGCCAAGCCCGGGCGAATATCCTGAAGCTGGTCGACATCCACGCAGTCACTGCGCGCGAGCGCGACCAGGCGCTGCACCTATTGGCGTCGTACAAACGCAACCTCTCCGCCGCTCACGTCGAGCTATCAGCGCTCGGCAATCGGATGCGCGGGATGCAGATGGCCGCGCGGCAGTCCGCCGAGAATCCCTATCCTTTTCGCGAAACAGTGGCGGTGTCAGATCCCTTTCCGTCTTTGCCTATGCAAGGTCCCGGCGAAGCACCACAAAGCAGACTATGCTCGGATGGGGAAGCGGGAGAAGCAGATGGAACCACTGGACTGGCTGAAACGACACCCTGACCACGATGATTTGAATACGTGGTTGGGGATATGGGAAGTGTACGATGAGCCTGTGCAACATCTCCGATGCAGGAGTTGTGGTGCGCATCAACTATTCCAAAATGCCTTGAGGCCTTTTCCGCATAGGGATGACTGTGCTACTCCAAGCGACTCACGCCACTATCCTTGGCAGGATCTAAGATGGATAGTTGACCATATGCACAAGCGTCGCTAGTCACAGCCTAGCTTTCGTCGCCGAGGGTACCAGGATCAGTTGTCCCTCTCATCGTCAAGGCCTTGTGCAAATCGGTGCTGCTTGTGAATGCGACTGGCGTACTGAGCGGCCTCCGATCCGGTTTCAAAAACAGTGACCGCCCCATCATAGCTTGTCACTTGGTAAGCAGTAGACAGGCCCTTCTCTCTCATTGATTCCGGGACATCAGCACCTAACAGTATTACCAATTTCACTTCCATTGAACATTCTCCTAGGGTCGGATGGAAAGCTTATAGCCTATCTCATAGGGTTTCACTGAATCTGAATGTTGTTTATCCCCTGGGGCCTCCGATGCATCCCCGCATGCCCTCGTCAATTGGCCTAAATACAGACCGTTCGTCGCACAGCGAGAACTGTCGGTCCCCCCTATTCCTCAACCGGTTACGTCATGCTGAGGAGCGCGATAATGACAGCGTATAAGTTGTTAGATTGGCACCATGCATGGAAATTGAATGGCGACTCACTATGCTGTCGCAAATGTGGCTCAGCGCAGATGGAGGAGGATGGGGATGAAGACTTGCATCATTCCGATGCCTGCCCCTCCCGTGAGCTAAGCAAAACCCCCTGGAATGAACTCAAAATCTTGATTTCCAGGGGCACTAAGCACTAGCACACCCCTAGGTGCAAGATTTGAACGTCCGACCTGGGACTTTCCCTATTGGCGTTCTGTGCAAATGGCTTCGGGGTATTCAAATGGATGCAGAGGAGGTCGTCAAAAGAGATCTCAAGGTTCTTAGATTTAGATGGGCTGTCCATGTCATGGCCTGGATACTGTACAGATGAACAGCATTCTGGCACCAATCAGCTCGACTTTGCAATCCTACTGCCCGGAACGCCGCTGACAGCTATCATTGAGATACGACAATAGAGGTGTACGTGGATACGTTTGAATCGCTAAGCCCTACACCTAAGCTCAGTGACGTCGATACCTGGGCGGAGATCTGGTCCGTGCACGACGGTCCCTTCCCTCATATCCGTTGCAGGAAATGCGAACAGGGACAGTCGCTACAGGATTCGGCAAAGCCGTTCGTGCATGGCCCAACTTGCAAGCTGATTCAAGTTCAAGGCGTATTTCCCTGGTGGGATCTGATGTGGATCATCGGCAACGCACAGCGCGCTCAGTGATCTATTTGCCGTGCAGACTGGGCACCGCTGACCAAATCGTAGGCCCGCTCGCAGGCCTGCCCGGCTATTCGGGCTCGGTCATAAGCCTTTGCCAGGCCTCCCGCTCTTGCATCAGCGCGCTGGAGCCAGGGTGCGAACACGAGGGCGCGCAGTTGTTTATAGTGAAGGGGCGCACCCCTAGCCGATCTTATGCCCCCTACCCGCGCCACAATCAAAGCAGATTACCTGAATAGGTGCTCTGCCCGCGCGGTTCAGACGACGCTTTAACCTCGCCGCCGCCGGGCCTGAGCGGCATAACGATCTACCTGCTCACCGCAGGATTTGAAGGAAGGGCATTGATCAGAGATGTCATGTGATGCATAAATCCAAACCAGTCCTCCTCGCGAGGATTATCTATAGGCGTTCGCACATAGTCGACTTGTTGTAGCACGACAATGTCACTTTGCTCTATGTCACGCGCCACTTCACTGATTATCTTGGACTGAGGCACATCTTCACCTTCGGATATTAAATGCTCTCCTGTGCCAGCCTTGATAGAGAATCTGCTGCGAAGATATCCAGAGTAGACAAGTGTGCTATACGCGCTCGAGTACGACATAGCAGAAATAACCTGCCATGAAAAACTATCTCCGACAATCACGATCTTGGGCAAATCAGCGCTACTGCTTTCGAGACTAAGCTGAGGCTTCGGTGTTGCTGTCCTTACACCTCCATCTGACCAGATATTAATTAGTTGCAAAGCGTCATCGTCAGCACCTGAGGGAGCGGAATAAGTAGGCACGCCACATCCAATTTGAGCAAACCTCCCTGGAACATTGTTTTTGGCTTGACTCATTATCTCTGAAGCGACTAAGCACCCACTGAAGTAGTTCCAGTGAACACCGCTATCCGGATGTGTCTGAACGCCCTCATCACGGAGGCGACGCATAATCACCGAGCCATCGATAACATTCACTCCAGCTTGCATCAGCGCGTCTGCCATAAGACCATTGACATCAAAATCTTTTGTTAAACCGCTTGGCCAGAATCTGCTCGGTACGGCATCAATATATATAGCGGGTTTACTTGCCGCCAGTAGAACTACGAAGTATTTCCCCTTAGACGCCAGATCATCCTGTATTATTTTTAGCTTAATGGCATCGTCTTGAAATGCTTTTTTATACCGCTCCCGATTAGCATAGGTCCTGCTAATGTCCAGTATTTGCTCACTGGTAAATAGCCGATCATCGCTATTGAACACGCCTATAGTGGGGGCCTCCCCACTGAGCCTATATACCATCTCATTATAAGTTCTGACCATCGTAGGTCGAAACCCAGCGTGATCTGATAAATAGCTAGAGGCCCATCGCTGAAACCCTCCATCCACAAATGAATCTATAGTAAGCTTCGGACGGGACTGACCATTCGGAACCCAACCAAGCAGCGGCTTCTCCTCGACAAGGGGAAACATCATCTGAATAGCCGGGATCGATATGATCGCTACCAGAAGAGCGGTACATAAGGCGCTAATAACTCGTGGCTTCTGCATGTCAAAACCTGAAATATAGGAACGGAGCATAACCCGAACTAAACATCGCCATCGATGAGACAATGAGAAGCAAGGCGGTAGTCGCAGATTTGACCAGAACCGATGCACTTTCGAAGATCGAAGTACGGGATACGAAAGAATTTTTCCAAGTCATGAAGCGGGGTGTTACGACGTCAGGCAACACGGCCAAGAATGTTGCAATGACCATCGTTGCGGCATTGATCTTGGTAATCACAAAAGCTAAATCAGGCACCTTAGGATCCACAATCGGCGTTATAATGCCAAACATTATGCCCAGATAGTCAAGCGCGTACGTAAGGTCAGGTGATCTGAAAAGGACCCATCCGCACATCACTACCAGCAGCGTATACAGCTGAGCTATGACTCCCGGAAATCTGATCGGCCAACCGGAGAGAGACACGAGCCTTTCTATACTCAAGAACAGTCCATAATAAGCACCCCACACTACAAAATTCCAGCTCGCACCATGCCATATCCCGGAAATAAGAAATACGATCCACAAGTTCATGAATACTCTTGCCGGGGAGGCACGATTACCGCCAAGAGGTATATAAAGGTAAACGCGCATCCACCTAGACAATGATATGTGCCATCTTTGCCAAAACTCGCCAATTGAACGCGAAATATATGGTCGATTAAAGTTTTCCGGAAAGCGAAACCCCATTGTCCTGCCTAGGCCGATAGCCATATCAGAATAACCCGAGAAATCAAAATAAATTTGCAGCGTGTATGCAGCTATACCGAGCCATACATACTCGACTGGCAACGACTCTGCAGGAAGCCCAAATATTCTGTCAGCAACTGCCCCGATAGGATCAGCTAGCAGCGTCTTCTTAGCAAAGCCGATCGAAAACCTCAACAAGCCTGCAATCACATCATCTGCAGAAGTGTGACGAGCATGAATCTGCTCACCTATATCGTGGTATCTTATAATAGGACCAGCGATAAGCTGAGGGAAAAGAAAAATATACAAAGCGCAATCTAAAAAGTTTCGCGGCGGAACCGCCCGCCCTTTATAGCTATCTACTAAGAAGCTAACTTTATGAAAGGTAATGAAGGAAATCCCGAGAATTAATCCGATATGTGGATCACCCACGGTATAGCCAAAAACCTTGGCAATCGGACCAACAACATCCAATACAAGAAAACCGGTATACTTACTCCACAAAAGTATTCCAACGTTGATTAGCAGCCCAAATATCAATATCGCTCGCCTACGTTTTTCAGGCAAATTTCGCGACGGATCCACAAGCAGGGATACTCGATAGTCAATATATGTAGTAACCAGTAATACAAAAACGAATAGCGGCTCACCCCAAGCAAAAAACATTATACTGCCAGCGAGCGCAGTTGCATTTTTAGCAAACCTAGGCGTCAACCAGTAAATAACCATAAACACTGGCAGAAAGAAAAACAGGAAGATTGGCGTGGTAAAAAGCATCTTTATCTGCGACTCACATATGGAACGCCATAAAAAATCAATGGCGAAGTTTAGCTTACCAATCTAAATTATCTCGGCAAGCAATTCCTATCCTTTCCGGCGCATCAATGCGTGATTGATATGCGATCCTAAATAGTAGACGCACTGATTGTGACCCAGGTCTTTGACCTTGGTACTACCATGCTGCCCGGCGCGATGTTAACCGAGCAATACGAAGAAAAGCTAGTCCGACATTTCGGACATCCACCGATGCTGATACGACCTAGGAAAGCTATCCGGGCCTGCGCCAAGCCTGTGATTGTCGCAATGAACCTTTCAGATATCCGTAGAGCGGAGATCTAGGCTCGCACTCTCGTCCCGTGGTGACCGAGCACCTCTATCATCTCTGATCAACTGACGATAGTAGACGCAGGACCCAAGTGATAGCCATCGATGGGAACAGCTGAAGTCACTGCATCTAAAAGCCCCAGATACAACCCCCACCTTAGGTGCAGCTTTCTTGAGCCGGTGTCGCGAGCCGCAGCCAGGCAACGGATCACGCCTACGATGTCAGCCGCGCAGCGTCTATAGAACCATCCAGTCGCTTCAGCTGGCCTTTGAGCCGTGCGTACACCATCCGCGGTCAGTGCAATCAGGAATAGGATCGAGCATCGTGTAGTTGCACAAAACTCCTGGACCCCCGTGTTTTTCGTTGCGATCCTTTGGCGCTGATTGGAAGCAGAGAGATCCGATGAGCTTGGGCAACCGGGCGCATCACTTGCCGTTGTTAAAGTAGTCGCGGTACGGCTGGGGAGCCGCATCCTTGGTCAGGTTGAGCTTCATCAGCCGCAACCGGCCCACACCGCCCAGGCCCTGGAACCGGATCCAGACCCTCTTCGTATCGGCACCGGTGGTGAACTGCAGTGACCAACGAGTTTCGGCCGCAGCTGCCGTGAATCGCATGGAGCTGAGAGTGGTACCTGGGAAGGCATGGCCGGCGCCGTCATCCGCGCCTGTGTTGATCTGCACCTGAGGGTAGTTTCCGGTGAAGCTGGCTGTCCTGGTGCCGCTGACGATGTAGGTCGTGGATGGCTCCACCAGCATCCCCGAATCAGCGTCGTTAGAGGTGGTGAAGTTGTCGAAATTGCCTGACACGCCGTTGTATTCAACAAACGGATCGCCGCCGTTGAACCCTGTCTCCGTCTTTCGAGCGTAGGCAGGGTCCGCCGCCCATCCGGCTAGATCGGTGGCGAACTTGTAGTTCTGGATCAACTGCAGCCCAGGGCGCCCGCCTTCGCTGGCCATGACGCCTTGAATCCACGCCTTGAGGCCTGCCCCTGCAATGACCCCATTGCCCACCGTGACCGTCATTGCTCATCGGTCTCATAGACGGCGTTCCCAGTGGGAGTGACTCGGAACAAACCGCGCCCCAGCCAAAGGGCCTGGCAGCCCGTTTCCGTGAATGTGAAGGCCGGAATCCACGTATCTCCGGCCGGCTTCTCGACGATAACCGTGCCGGTCTTGACTACAGCAGCTATCACGACAGGCGCATTTGACCAACGCCAGGGGAAGGTTTTTTGAACGGTGTATGCAGCCACGGTGATCACCTTTGGAAAGCCGCGCAGTGGAGCGCGTGATTGTTGTGTATTGCTGTTCAGGTCACGCGGTACCCAGAAACAACGCGCGCTCAGCGGCGCGGCGCGTTACCAGGCCCGGAAGCACCTTCCCGTCTGCATGGACCCAGCGGGAGAACTGCTCGGCGGCGCCAGCGGTATCACCGGCATTCAGCTTGCGCAGCAGCGTCGACTCAGTGAAATTGCCCTCCCCGACGTTGTAGGTGAACGACACCAGCGCATCGAACTGGCCCTGGTTGAGCGGAACCTGCACCTGACGCTCCACGATGCGCTCGAACCGCACCAGATCTTCCGCGAGCATCTGCTCGGCCTGGCTTTCGGTGATGACCATGTTCCGGGTGACGCCCGACGTGCTGCCGTAACCGATCGTCCAGGGCTCGCCGCCGGTACCGGGATCGGGGTATGCCTTGAGCCGCAGCCCTTCGGCGGATTTGATGAGGGCGATGCCCTTCGGTGAGGTCTTCATTCTTTTCTCCAGACGAAAAAAAACCCGCACAGGGCGGGCATCGGGTGAAGCGCCAGGTCAGGCCGGGACGGTAGGCCATTTCGGATCATCTACCGTCAAGTCGAGCAGTTTCAGATCCCTGACATAGGCTTGCCAGGCCTTCGCGCTCTTCGTCTCGGCAGGAGTTGCTTCGCCCAATTGAAGGGAGACCAGAAGTGGCGTCATGGCTTGAGAAGCAGAAGCCAGCAGGCTTTCCTTCATAGACGTGTTCCGAGCAAGCGTCTCTGCTGCCGTAGGCTTCGGCGGCACCGGCGCACTGAACGAACCGTCGACGAGCACCCAGCCACTTTCGGGCACGGGCGACACGCCTGTGATGTCCACCATCTGAGCGACCATTTCCTCGGTAAATCTTTCTTCGATGGGCCACTCGGACTCATCATCCTTCAGCAGCGGAAGGATGACTTCCTGCACAACACCTTCAGAAACACGTGCGTATACGGCCATCATGCGTATTCCTCGATAATTACAATGCCATCTGCCCCTTTAGCTCCGGACTGTCCTGCACCGCTGGGCGGAGTGAAGGCCCCAGCTGCGCCAGCGCCCCAGTTCAGGCCAGGAGAACCAGGGTAAATGGATGTTCCGATCGCTGATCGGCCTGAGCCGAATTGCGAATGGCCGCCAGTGCCTCCCCAACCAACCGCTGCAACGCCAGCCATTTGGTACCCATATACTCCGGGCGCTCCTCGAACTGAATAGATGATGTTGGAGCCGGAGGGCGCTGCTGTCTCCGAGGTGCCTCCACTGATTCCCGCCACCGATGACGGGCCGGGTGTATTTAAACTTCCCCCACCGCCCGGGCAAGACAGCAGGGAGCCGAAAGAGGACGCACCACCGGTGCCGCCACTGGATGCCGTGTTTGCTGGAGCTCCCGCGCCTCCGACACCGACTGTGACCGCAAGACTGACCGGCAAAGGCGTATACCAGCCTTCTGCGTAGGAGCCCCCCCCGCCACCGCCGCCTGCAGCGACCTGACTCGAATTGCAGGTCCATGTACCAGAACTGCCGCCACCCGCACCCTGCACCTTTGCTCTGACTGCTGTTGCAGTCGCCAACGGCGTGAAGGTAGTAGCACCAACGGCGGTAGGTGCAGCGCCATTAATGGAGACCATCTGTACGCCGGCAATCACCATGTAAACACTGGTGCGCAGTAGACGCCCCGGGGATTTTCGCAGCATGTCCTGCAGAGCCGCCAAGAGCTGGCCATTGTTGGCTTCATCGGGAGAAAGCCCGGCGGCCTTGATGACCGCCAACATTTCATCGGTGACGGCATTGCCCCACTGGGATGGAATGAGCGAACCAACGACACCGGTTGCCTGATTTTCGTCGACGAACTTCCCGCCCACCAACCCGACACTGGGCACACTTTTTGGGTAATCCACTTTATTTCCTCAGCTGTAATTGATGTGCACAAGCGTTTGGGCTGGAGCT
>Ga0308168_1002461_pt1 | contig 15216 bp, 10 predicted proteins | sample PhyCR2_FD_202133 | JGI IMG/M metagenome (GOLD analysis project Ga0308168, IMG submission 202133) | Phyllosphere microbial communities from UC Gill Tract Community Farm, Albany, California, United States - DLSLRC.R2 | ecosystem: Host-associated > Plants > Phyllosphere > Unclassified | place: USA... | reverse complement strand
CGGCGTTGGTGGCGCTGATCACGCGCACCTTGACCTGCCGTTCGCGGTTCGAGCCGAGGCGCTCGAAGCGTCCGGTTTCCAGCACCCGCAGCAGCTTCATCTGCCCGGCCAGCGGCAGGTTGCCGATCTCGTCGAGGAACAGGGTGCCGCCGTCGGCCGCCTCGAATTTGCCTTCGCGCGTCCTGGAGGCGCCGGTGTAGGCGCCGGCGTCGGCGCCGAACAGCTCGGCCTCGATCAGTTCCGAAGGCAGGGCGCCGCAATTCAGCACCACGAAGGGCCCGTCCTTCACCGCCGAATTGGCCTGGATGATCTCGGCGATGCGTTCCTTGCCGGTGCCGTTGGGCCCCGTGATCAGCACCGGCACGTCGGCGCGCGCCACCTGGCAGGCCAGGCTCAGCACCCGCTCGGTAGCAGGATCGGCCCACACCAGGCCGCGCAGGTCGAAATTCTGTTCCAGCTCGCGCTTGGCGCGGCGCTCGCGCTGCAGGCGCTGGGCCAGCGCGCGGTTGGCCTGGCCCAGTTCGATCAGGTTGGTGACCGTCGCCAGCAGGCGCTCGTCGTTCCACGGCTTGGACAGGTAGTCGGCGGCGCCGGCCTTGATCAGGTCGACCGCGGCGTCGAGGTGGGTCCAGGCAGTCAGCAGGATCACCGGCAGGTCCGGGTACTGCCTGCGGATCGCGCGGAACAGCGCCACGCCTTCTTCGCCGGAGGTGGTGTCGGCCGTGAAGTTCATGTCCTGGATCACTAGGTCGACCTGCTGGCGCGCCAGCAGGTCCAGGCCCTCCTCGGGCGAGGCCGCGTGCAGCGCCGCGATGTCGTGCAGGGAGAACAGGACGTCGAGCGCGATGCCGACGGCGGCGTTGTCATCGATGATCAGGACAGTAGGCATATCAATAGCATAACACTACACGCTGCGGGTGGCCGTGGCCGGCGAGATGCTGGCCGCCTTCCACGCCGGCCCGTAGGCGGCAACCACGCCGATCAGCCAGAACAGCAGCGCGCCGCCCGCCAGGTAGCCCGCCGGCAGGCGCGCCATCTCCAGTTTGCTCACCAAAAGCTGGTTCAGTGCCAGCCCCAGCGCCGCTCCGCCGAACACGCCGGCGCTGGTGATCATCACGTTTTCAAGGATGAAGTAGCGCAGGATGTCGAGGCGGCGGGCGCCGAGCGCGCGCCGTACGCCGATCTGCTTGCGGCGCTGGGTTACCCACAGGCTGGCCATGCCGACGATGCCGGAGCAGGTAATCAGCAGCATCAGCAGGCTGACCGCGATCAGCATCCACTGCAGCGCGACGTCGCTGCGGTAGCGGTCCTTGCGGTCCTGGTCGACGGTGCGCATCTCCAGGATCATCGGCGTGGCCGTGGACTTGCGCAGGGCGCTCTCCGCTTCCTTCATCACGCGGTCGCGCTGGCCCGGTTCGGTGCGCACCGCATACAGGGCACGCGAGCCGCCGTACAGGCGCGCCGGGATGATCACCGCGAATTCGCCTTTTTCGCCGGTTTGCGCCGATTGGGTCTGCAGGCGCTCGACCACGCCGACCACCTGGGTGCCCTCGGCCTGCTCGTTGCGCCCGAAGTACAAGGTCTTGCCGATCGGGGAACTGCCCGGCCACAGCTTGCCGGCCAGCGCGCGGGTGACGATGATCTGCGGCGGCGTGCCGCTCTTCTCCTTCTCGTTGATCTCCACCAGTTCCTGGGGCAGGAAGTCGCGGCCTTCGACCAGGTTCAGGCCGAAGGTCTTGATGACCGAGTCGCCCGACATGTACATCGAGGCCAGGGCGCCCCCGCGGTCCTGCTTGCGGTCGATACTGACGGTGCTGTTCCAGCCGCTTTGCGACAACGGCATCTGCGACAGGTTGGCCACCGAGGCCACGCCCGGTACCGCGCGCAGCACATCGGCCTCGTGCTTGAAGCTGGCCAGGCGCTGTTCTGGACCGTCGGTATCCAGGTTGCGCGCCTTGATGTAGAAGGTCGCATGTTCGTCGGCGATGCCGGACGGGCGCGCGATCACGGCGCGCCGCTCGTTGACGATGTACACGGCGTTGGCCAGGATCGCCAGGCTCAGCGCCACCTGCAGCGCCACCAGGATCGGACCGGTCTTGTTGCGCAGCAGCGCGGACAGGATGGGACGGATTTCCATGTCGTCTCTCTCTAATGAAGATTATTGCGATTTGAGCTGGATCGCCGGCGTCACCTGGCAGGCGCGCCAGGTCGGCAGCAGGCCGGCCAGCAGCGCCGCCGCCACCGACAGCACGAAGGTCAGGCCCAGCATCTGCCAGTCCATGTGCGCCATGGCCGCGACTTCCTTGCCCTGCATGCCGATCAGCGCCAGCGCGCCGAAGGCGAGGCCGAGCCCGAGCAGGCCGCCGGCCAGGCCGATGACGCCGGTCTCGACCAGGAACTGGCGGAAGATCTCGCGGCGCGAGGCGCCGAGCGCGCGGCGCACGCCGATCTCGGACGCGCGCACCGAGAACTTGGCCAGCAGCAGGCCGATGGTGTTCACCAGGCACAGCGCCAGGAAGCCGAACGCCAGCCAGACCGACAGCTTGCTGTCGTTGTCGACGATCTTCAGCACATCCATCCACTCCATCACGTCGTACAGGTGGTTCGGCGCAGTGCGCTTGAAGCGGCCCAGTTTCTTCTGGTCGCGCACGTAGTTGTCGAGCCAGGCCTGCAGATCGGCGCGGTCGCTCACCGTGCGGGTCTCGAACCAGAACTGGATCCAGGTGCACTCCGACGCCAGCAGGCTGGCATAGCCGGGGTCGCGCCTGGCGCTGCAGTTCATGCCGCCGTTGTTGTCGGATTCGTGGCGGATCGCAGTGGAGAAGGGAATGAAGTAGTCGTCCGCATCGCCGAAGGTGTCGCCGCCGACCAGCTTGTAGTAGCGCGGGCGCGGATTCCAGGTGTCGATCACGCCGCTCACGGTGAACGGGAAACCCATCAGGCGCACCTGCCGGCCGACCGGATCGGCCTCGCCGAACAGCTTTTCGGCCATGGCGCGGCCGAGCACCACGACGTCGGCGCCGCGCGCATCGTCGGCCTCGCTCCAGGCCTGGCCATGGAGGAAGGGCACGTTGAACATGGCGAAGAAGTCGCGCGTCGGCGCCATGCCGGACACCATGAAGGCCGGCAAGTCCTTGCGCGGCGGTTCCAGCGGCCCGGCGACGCCGAACAGTGCGGTGCGGCGCTCGCCCTGGCCGCTTTTCAGGAGGTTGGCGGCATCCTGGTAGCTCATCTGCACGTCATTCGGCTCGTCGCCCGGGGACCAGCCTTCGAGCGGGCCGTTGTCGACCTGCGGCACCAGCAGGCGCTTGCTCTTTTCGGGGATCGGGTCGCCCGACATCATGTGCAGGATGGTCAGGGTCGAGACGCTGGCGGCCACGCCGACGGCCAGGGTCAGCACCATCAGCGCGGTCAGGGCGCGGTTGCGGCGCAGGCTGCGCAGGCCGAGCTTGAAGTAATAGCCGAACATGGTCGCGGGCTCCTCAGGCGGTGACCGGGGTCTGGACCAGCGACGGTCCCTTGCGCACCAGGTCCGACACCTGGCCGTCGATGATGTGCACGTTGCGCGTGGTGCGCACCGCCAGCTCGGGGTCGTGGGTCACCATCAGGATGGTGGTGCCGGCGGCATTGATCTCTTCCAGCAGTTCCATCACGCCGCGCGCCATCTGCGTGTCCAGGTTGCCGGTCGGTTCGTCGGCCAGCAGCAGCTTGGGCGAACCGGCCAGCGCGCGCGCGATCGCCACCCGCTGCTGCTGGCCGCCGGACAGTTCGGCCGGGTAGTGCTTCATGCGCGAGGCCAGGCCGACCTTGGCCAGCGCATCCTCGATGCGCCGCTTGCGCTCGGACGCGTTGAAGCCGCGGTAGCGCAGCGGCACATCGACGTTGTCGAACAGGCTCAGGTCCGGGATCAAATTAAAACCCTGGAAGATGAAGCCGAGCTTTTCGTTGCGCAGGCGCGAGCGCGCATTGTCGCCCAGGCCCTTCACGTTGACGCCGTCGAGGATATAGTCGCCCGAGGTAAATTCCTCGAGCAGGCCGGCGATGTTGAGGAAGCTGGTTTTACCCGAACCGGACGGGCCGGTGACGGTGACGAACTCGCCTTCGCGGACGTCGATCTCGAAGCCGCGCAGCGCGTGGGTCTCGATCATGTGGGTGCGGTACACCTTGCTCAGGTTGGTCATGCGCAGCATGGTCGTGTCCTTTCAGTGACGTGTTATTCAGTTATTGATCGAGATGCGGTTGGCGTTGTTGAAGGCGTCGGTACCGGCCACCACGACCTTGTCGCCCTGCTGCAGGCCGGACTGGATCTCGACCGCCGAGATGCTGGTGGCGCCGATCCGGATCGGGGTGCGGGTCGCGATGCCGTCGCGCACCACGTAGGCATGGCGTCCGCCTTCGCTTTCGACGAACGGGCCGCGCGGCAGCATCAGGACGTTCGGCTTTTCCTCGACCAGCAGGCGCGCGGTCACGCGCTGGCTCTGGCGCAGGCCCTTCGGCTGCGCGCCATGCTGGTCACCGTCGAAGCGGACCCGCGCCAGCACCATGCCGCGCACCACTTCCGGCGACAGCGCCGACAGCTTGCCGGTAGCGCTCCCGGAAGGCAGCTGGACTTCGGCGTTCATGCCCAGGCCGAGGTCGGCCACATAGGTCTCCGGCACCTCGATCTCGATTTCGAGGCGCGACAGGTCGACCAGGGTCATCAACGGCGCATTGGCGGCGACCACCATCCGGTTCTGCACATTCAGGGTGCCGATGAAGCCGTCGACCGGGGCGCGCACGGTCAACTCCTCCACGCGGCGCTGGGCTTCGGCCATCGCCAGGCGCGCCCGTTCCAGCTCGTTGGCCTTGGTTTTGAGGGCCAGCTGGACGTCGTCGCCCTCGAGCGCCGCCGCCTGGGCCGCGTGCCTGGCGCGGATCTCGCTCGATTTCACCGCATCCTTGGCCTTCTGGAAGTCGATCTTGGCGATGATGCCGAGATCGCCGACGCTCTGGTAGCGTTCCAGCGTGCGCTGGGCGGACAGGCGGTCGATCTCGGCGGTGTCGGCTTCGCGCTGCGCCAGCAGCTTCTGTTTTCGGGCCAGGATCTGCTGGCGCGCCACTTCCGCCTTCAGCTGCTCGTAGGTGGACACTTCGCGCTTCAGCGCATCCGACAGGTCGGGCGATTCCAGCACGGCCAGCACCTGGTCCTTTTTCACTGTGTCGCCGGCCGCGACCTTCAGGTTGACGGTGGACGGCGCCTTGGCGTACAGGGTCGGGCTGACGGCGGCCACCACGCGGCCGTTGACGGAGGCGTCGCGCACCAGCGTGCCGCGGGTGACTTCGGCGATGCGCAGGCGCGCCGCGCTGACCGAGGCTTCGCTGCCGCGCCAGGACGACAGCAGGAAGGCGCAGACGGCCAGCAGGGCGGCGGCGGCGCCGATCCAGACGGCGCCGCGCTTGAGGCCGGCGCCGGCCGGTGCGGCAATGATGGCGTCTTGGTGTGAGGTGTCGCGGATCATGGTGTGGACATTCGGGTTTGGACACAGCGGTATTTGCAGGAAGCGTGCCAACGCTTAAGTCCTTGATTCGATTGGTGGCCGCCCCGATGAATGCGCCGTCCGCCCCTGTCCGTCCGGCAGGCGGACGGACAGGGCGGACACTCTTTTAGCGGCAGTCCCTTGATATTTTATAAAGCGTTCATAATTTCCCTGCATCACTATCCGGCCCGGCCGTGGAAAGCGCCTATGTCCTTTACCGTGTTTCGCCTGCCGGGTCATTGGCGCCCGCTGCTGGCGCGTGTGGCTGCCTTGACGACGTCCGCTGAGCCGGAACCGCAGGATTATCCGTTCGCGCCCAGCGACGTCGCCCGGCTGCAGCGTCTCACCGCGGGCGATGCGGACGCTGCGCTGGACGATCCGACCTGGCGCGACCTGCTGCTCGAGCGCTACGCCGAACTTGTCTCCGCCGAAACCAGCATCTTCGGCCGCCAGGTGCTGGTCCGGCGCCTGCGCAACGGCAGCAGCGAGGACGAGGCGGCCCTGCGCCGCACCCGCATCGAGACCCTGCTGGCCGATCCCGGGCGCCTGGCGCGGCTGCACCACGGCTTGCGCGCGCTGCGCCATGCCGATATCGAGGTGGCCGGGCTGCTGTTCGATCCGGCTGCTTCGTCTACCCTGGCGCCGCTGCAGCCGGGATGGCTGCGGGTCTGGTTCCTGATCCCGCTGCTGCTGGCGGCCTCGGTTGCGGCGGCGCTGCTGCTGTCGCCGCTGGCCTGGCTCGCTACCGCTGTTGCGATGTATCTGCTGGTGGCGCCGCAGATGCGCTACCGCGAGCGCATGGAGGAATGGAGCCGGCTGGGCGGCGCATTGCAGATGCTGCTGCGCGTGTGCGCGCTGCTGGACGGCAGCGGCCATCCGCTGGCCGAGGAGTTCACGGGTCGCGCCAAGCGGGCAGGCTGGATCAGCCGGCGCTTGACGCCGTCGCCGCTGGTCGACGGGGCGCCGCTGGTCAAGGATTACCAGCACTGGTTCCTGCTGGCCAACGTCCGCCATTACTTCAGGAGCGTGCGCATGGCGTTGGTACAGCGCGCCTTTTTGTGCGAATGCTATGACCTGTGCGCCAACCTCGAAGCCGACGTGGCGCTGGCGCGCCACCTGCTGGCCACGCCGCTGTGGTGCTGGGCCGGGCGCAGCGCTGCGCGCGCGCTGGCGCTGGACGAGGGCGTGCATCCGTTGGTCGAGGGGGCCAGCGCGCTGTCGATCGCGCTCGACGGCAAGGGCGCCTTCCTGTCGGGCCAGAACGGCGTCGGCAAGAGCACCTTCCTGCGCACGCTGGGTGTCAACCTGGCGGCGGCGCGCGCCTTCGGCTTTTGCTACGCACGCCGGGCCAGCCTGCCGGCGCTGCCTGTTGTCGCCAGCATGCAGAACGAGGATTCGCTGCTGGGCGGGCAGAGTCTCTACATCGCCGAACTGGCGCGCGCCAGGGAGCTGCTGGCGGTGGCCGCTGGACGCCCGGTGGTGTGCCTGGTCGACGAGATCTTCCGCGGTACCAACCATGAGGAATCGGTAGCGGCGGCGGCGGCGGTGCTGGACGAACTGGCGGCGCAGGCGCTGGTGGTCGTGTCCTCGCATAACCTGGTGCTGGGGCCCTTGCTGGCACACCGGCTGGCGCCGTGGCGGGTCGGGACGGGGGATGACGGGGTGCTGCGGCTGGAACCGGGCGTGCTGGGGCGGACTAACGGGATTGCGCTGCTGGCTGCGCACGGGTTCGATACGGCGGTGCAGGACAAGGCCGAGAAAGTGGCGCGCTGGCTGGCGGGGCAGCGGGGTGGCGGTGCCGGGGCGGATTTGCTGGATGATGGGGTGGGGTGACCCCCATTATGGCCAGGGACGCCGGAACGTCGTTCCTGCGAAGGCAGGGACCCAAGTTTGCATGAATAGCGCGTAGCGTGTGCTTGTGGTGCGCGGAGAAACTTGGGTCCCTGCCTGCGCAGGGACGACGTCGATTGTCAGCGCGGACTCGTTACTTCTGCGGCTTCTGCTTCTGCGCAAACGTCCCGACCAGCTCCCCCTTGGCCAGCACATGTCCCTGCATCGCCTCCAGCAACTGGTCGCGCTCCGCACCCCAGGGCACGTCCAGCATCCGGTCCAGCGCATACACCTGGAAGTGATAGTGGTGCGGCTTGTCGCCCACCGGCGGATGCATGCCGTACCAGCCGGTCGAGCCGTGCGTGGTGCGGCCCTGCAGCACGCCGTCCGGGTCGGTCAGGCGCGGCTGCTCCTGCAGGCCCTCGGGCAGGCGGGTCAGGCTGGGCGGGATGTTCCAGGCCAGCCAATGCACCACCGGCGTGACCGGCTTGGCGTCCGGGTCTTCCATGACGACGACGTAGGACTTCGCGTTCGGCACCGCGGTCCAGCTCAGCGGCGGCGCTACGCCGTCCGCATATTCGCTGTACTTGGCCGGGATCTCGCCGCCGCGCGCGAAGCCCGACGAGCTGACGGTGAGGGTGCCCTTGGCCTGGGTCTGCGCGCGGGTGAAGGCGATCGGCACGCCGCTGCCCTTGCTCGCCTGCTGCTGCATCGGGCCGGCCGGCGCCTGCAGCGCGCTCGCGGGCTTGGCGGCGCTGCCCGTGTAGGCGACGCGGTAGATCACGCCGTTGGCGTCGTCCGCCATCAGCAGCGCGCCGTCCTTGGCCATTGCCAGGCCGACCGGACGCGCGATGTGGGTCTTGTTGCCGTCGGTGAGGAAGCCGGTCACGAAGGGTTCGATCGCGCGTGCCTGGCCGTCCTGGAAGCGCACGCGCACGATCTCGTAGCCGGAAGGGACCTTGCGGTTCCAGGAGCCGCGCATGGTGACGAAGGCGTCGCCCTGGTATTCGGCCGGGAAGGCGGTACCCTTGTAGAACACCAGCTGCATCGGCGCCGCGTGGGCCGCGTAGCCCAGCACCATCGGCGTGCTGTGCGCCTTCCAGTCCTGCTTGCTGATCTCGCCGATCGGGGTGCTCTGCGGGTAGATGGTGCCGGCGCCGACCACGTGCGGCCAGCCGTATTGTTTACCCTGTTCGATCTTGTTGAGCTCTTCCGGCTGTTCCTCGTCGCCGAGGAAGTCGATGCCGTGGTCGAAGCCCCACAACTCGCCGGTCCGCGGCTGCCAGTCGAAACCGATGGTGTTGCGCAGGCCGCTGGCAACGATCGTGCGGCTGGAGCCGTCCGGCGTGAGGCGCAGGATGGTCGCGTTTTCCTGGTTGGTTTCGTTGCACGCGTTGCAGGTGCTGCCGACAGTCAGGTACAGCATCCCGTCCGGGCCGAAGGCGATGGTGCGGTTGGCGTGCTGGCCGGCGTCGGGCAGGTCGCCCACCAGCATCTTCGGCGCACCGAGGCGGCCGTCGGGCTGGATGTCGGCCACGAACAGCTCTTTCACCGTCACCAGGTACAGCTTGTTGTCGCGGATCGCCAGGCCGTGCGCGCCGGCGCGGCTGACCACGATTTCCGGCTGGCCGTCGGCGCGGCCGTCGCCGTTGGCATCGCGCAGCAGCACGACGTCGCCCTGGTCGCGCCGGCTCACGTAGACGTTGCCGTTGGGCGCCACCGCGATGATGCGGGCGTTCTTCAGGCCGGTGGCGAAGGGCGTCACCGTGAAGCCCGGCGGCGCCTTGATGCCGGCCATGCGCTGCGGCGTGGGCTCGACCTTGTCGGGTTTGAAGATATTGTTTTCGGCGCTGTACCGGGTGCCGTCGCCTTGCTGGGCCCAGGCGCCGGTAACGGTCAGGCACAGCAGGGCCATGAGAGGACGTTTCATCGCGTGCTCGCTTTCGGAAAGTGGATCGGTCGGGGAGGGACCGGGCCATCTTTACGCAGACAATCGGTGTTGTCTGTTTGCGAACTCACTATGTGAATACTGAAGCCGAGCCTGGTTCGAATCCGGGGGCGGCGCAGATATTGTGCTTTGACCCCGAAGTTGGCAAGTGTGCCGTGGATATTGCCAAAAACCGGGCTCTGACCCCGGTTTGAGGGGGCGCATCAGTGGCGCGGGAGGGGCTTGCCTTTGGCGATGACTTCGTGGCATTCGCCCTTGATGGTGGCGTTGTCGTAGTCGGTCCAGCCATAGCTGTCGACGTAGCGCTTGTGCTGGCGGAAAGCAGGGTTGACGGCGCTCCAGTCGAGGCGTTCGCCCGGGTAGTGCACGTCGGCCAGGTCGAGCAGGGTGTGGAACACGTTTTCGGTGGCCAGCCTGGCCTTGCGGTGGCGACGCAGCTGGCCGACCTTGTCGGGGTGGCGCTCGGCGTAGGCATCCGAATACCAGGCAAAGGCGGGCACGTGGAATTCGTACTGGGTATTGTGGCCGTGGAAAGCCAGGCGGCAGCTGTTGTCGTACAGGGTCTGGCCGTGGTCGGCCACGTACAGCAGCGCGGCCGGCGCGGCAGTCTCTTTCAGGCGCTTGACCACGCCGTCGAGGAACCAGTCGGTGTACAGGATCGAGCTGTCGTAGCTGTTGTTGAGCTGGGCCTTGATGCGGATGTCGGTGTAGACCGGCTTGTCGATGCCGTACAGCGAGGGCAGCCATTTGTCGAACTGCTTCGGGTAGCGGTGGCTGTAGTTCCAATGGCTGCCCAGCGTGTGCAGCACGATCAATTTTTTCGGGGCGGGATCGGCCACCGCATGCTTCAGGGGGCCGAACAGGACCTCGTCGTAGTTGGAATTGTCGGTGAAACCGCCCAGGTTCAGGAAATCGACGACGTCCGCTTCCTTGGCGAACACGGACACCGGCGTGTCGAACTTGCCGAACGAGATCTGGTTCGACAGCCAGAAGGTTTTATAACCGGCTTCCTTGAAGGCGGAAATGAAGGATTTTTCCGAGAAGCCATCCTTCAGGCTCTCGGTCGCCGGCTTGCGCGAGATGATCACCGGCACCGACAGCCGCGTCGCCGACACCGAGGTGATCATGTCCGGCAGCGTCACCAGGTTGGCCTGCTGCGACAGCAGCGGATTGGTGTCGCGTGCATAGCCGTTCAGGCGCCAGCGGTCGTAGCGCGAGGATTCGCCGATCACCATCACCACGGTCTGCGCCTCGTCCGCGGCGAGGGCCGAGGTCGCGTGGAAGCGGAACTGCGCGCTGCTGCGGTTGAGTTCCGCCAGATAGACGCGCTCCTTGTAGAAGTCGACGCCGCGCGCCATCAGGCCGAACGGCCAGGAATGGGCGAAGGCATCCAGGTCGAAGGGCAATGCCGCCCAGTGCGCCAGCGGCGGCAGGGCGGCGCGCGGCGGCGCGCTGCCGGGACGCGGTGCGGCGGTTTTCTCGGCGTCCTCGACCTTCGATGACGCCGCCTTGACCAGCCGCGCAGCCGGCGGCGGGGAGGAGGCGGCCGCCAGCGGTGGCGCCGCCACCCCGAATTCGACGCCATACGCGAATACCGCCGTCCCGACCGCCAGCACGCCCAGCACCACCGGGCGCGAGACGTCGGTCCAGTCGAGATCGCGCGTGCGCCAGGCCGCGACCCAGCTGGCGGCGAACCAGGCCAGCACGCCGATGAAGACGGCGGCCAGCAGCCAGACCTTACTGCCGAGGAATTCCATCGCTTCGGCCGGACTGGTCTCGGCGATGATGCCCAGGTGGTGGGTGGAGATGCCCTGGCCGTAGAACGCATATAAATAGAGTTCCACCGGCAGCGCCAAAAAGGCCGGCAGCAGCAGCCAGTGAAACCAGGCCGGGCGTTTCAGCAGCGCCCAGACGCCGGTCCAGGCCATCAGCTCGATGCCGAGCACCTTGCCCGGATGCGCGAGCGGCAGGCCGAACAGGACAGGCACGAAGGGCATGCAGGACAGCAGCAGGTAGCTCAGCAGGACGGCCAGGTTACGCGGACGCAGCAGAAAGCGCGGCGGAAAACGCATTGAAAAACGCATCGGAAACAGGGGCAAGGGTCGGGCCATCGGCCGGAAGACGAAGTCGGCTATTATGTCTTCTTTGCCGCAAGACACGCTATTTCTTTCTCGCAACTGCGCGCAACTGCGCCCATAATGCTGGCCAGCGATTGTTTGTTGTATCTCAATCACGACATTCTTTGGCAATCGGGCATCCTTTCGCCATTTGGGCCTGTCGAGAGCGACCACGCGGTTGACCCCGTCCCATATCAGGTCTATACTTGCGAGTTCTCGTTTTACTCTGGTCTTCGTATACGTCAATTCAGCCGCTCCCGTTGGTGAGTGGCTTTTGGCGCCTGTCGGGGCAGTAAAGCCGAGACTAGGTTTCAGTCCCCGGAAGCACCTGATGAGTCCGGGTCATCAACGTAGTAACTTTGTTGGATTAAGAACGATGCCAACCATCAATCAACTGATTCGCAAGCCGCGTGAAGCCGCGGTTGTGAAGAGCAAGTCGCCGGCACTGGAAAACTGCCCGCAAAAGCGCGGTGTTTGCACCCGTGTCTACACGACGACCCCGAAGAAGCCGAACTCGGCACTGCGTAAAGTCGCCAAAGTTCGCCTGACCAACGGTTTCGAAGTCATTTCGTACATCGGCGGTGAAGGCCACAACCTGCAGGAACACTCGGTCGTGCTGCTGCGCGGCGGTCGTGTGAAAGACTTGCCGGGTGTGCGTTACCACATGGTCCGCGGTGCACTGGATACCCAGGGCGTGAAAGACCGTAAGCAGGCCCGTTCGAAGTACGGTGCCAAGCGCGCTAAAGCCGCCAAGAAGTAATTCTTAGCACTTTCGCTTAATTAATTTTTTGAGTTGAGCCGGCCGGAAGGCCGAGTAAGTGAAAAACCATGAGGGTTTTTCGCGAGTGCGGTTCAAGCACTCAACTGAAGACAGGAAGGAATTGAAATGCCACGTCGTCGTGAAGTACCCAAGCGCGAGATTCTGCCGGATCCGAAATTCGGCAATACCGATGTCGCCAAGTTTGTCAACGTTCTGATGCTGTCCGGCAAAAAGTCGGTCGCAGAAAACATCATCTACGGTGCCTTCGAATACATCCAGACCAAATCGGGCAAGGACCCGCTGGAAGTCTTCGTTACCGCGATCAACAACGCCAAGCCGATGGTCGAGGTGAAGTCCCGCCGCGTCGGTGGTGCCAACTACCAGGTGCCAGTTGAAGTTCGTCCAGTTCGCCGTATGGCTCTGTCTATGCGTTGGTTGCGCGAAGCCGCAAACAAGCGTAGCGAGAAGTCCATGCCGCAACGCCTGGGTGGTGAGCTGATGGAAGCGGCGGAAGGCCGCGGCGGCGCGATGAAGCGTCGTGACGAGGTGCACCGTATGGCTGAAGCGAACAAGGCGTTCTCGCACTTCCGCTTCTAAAAAAGGACCAGCCAATCCATGGGCAGGTCGCCCGGGGATTGGCCCCTTAGTAATATCTGTTGTTCAGGCCGAGCTTCATTTTGATATCAAGATGCTGCTCGGTTTTGTCCATTCAAAGATTTAGGAAAAATTATGGCACGCAAGACCCCCATTGAGCGCTACCGCAACATCGGTATCTCCGCTCACATCGATGCTGGTAAAACCACCACCACCGAGCGCGTCCTGTTCTACACCGGCGTGAACCACAAGATCGGCGAAGTGCACGACGGCGCAGCGACGATGGACTGGATGGAGCAGGAGCAGGAACGCGGCATTACCATTACCTCGGCAGCGACGACCTGCTTCTGGAACGGTATGGCCAACAACTTCGAGCCGCACCACATCAACATCATCGACACCCCGGGCCACGTCGACTTCACGATTGAAGTCGAACGCTCGATGCGCGTGCTGGACGGCGCCTGCATGGTTTACTGTGCAGTCGGCGGCGTGCAGCCGCAGTCGGAAACCGTGTGGCGCCAGGCTAACAAGTACAAAGTCCCGCGTCTGGCCTTCGTCAACAAGATGGACCGTACCGGTGCGAACTTCTTCAAGGTGTACGAGCAGATGCGTGCCCGCCTGAAGGCCAACCCGATCCCGCTGCAGATCCCGATCGGCGCCGAAGAGAACTTCCTGGGCGTGGTCGACCTGGTCAAGATGAAAGCCATCTACTGGGACGACGCGTCGCAGGGCATGAAGTTCGATTACCGCGACATCCCGGCCGAACTGGTCGATCAAGCCAACGAATGGCGTGAAAAGCTGGTCGAGACCGCTGCTGAAGCGACCGAAGAGCTGATGAACAAGTACCTGGAAGAAGGCGACCTCTCGGAAGAAGAGATCAAGGCCGCCCTGCGCCAGCGTACCATCGCGTCGGAAATCGTCCCGATGATGTGCGGCACCGCGTTCAAGAACAAGGGCGTGCAGGCCATGCTGGACGGCGTCATCGAATACCTTCCTTCGCCAGTGGACATTCCACCGGTCGGCGGTACCGACGAGGACGACCAGCCGATCACCCGCACTGCATCGGACGACGAGAAGTTCGCGGCGCTGGCATTCAAGATCATGACCGACCCGTTCGTCGGCCAGCTGATCTTCTTCCGCGTCTACTCGGGCATGATCAAGTCGGGCGATACCGTCTACAACCCGATCAAGAACAAGAAGGAACGTCTCGGCCGTATTCTGCAGATGCACGCCAACCAGCGTGAAGAGATCAAGGAAGTCCGCGCCGGCGACATCGCCGCTGCTGTCGGCCTGAAAGACGCGACCACCGGCGAAACCCTGTGCGATCCGTCGGCGATCATCACCCTGGAAAAGATGGTGTTCCCGGAGCCAGTCATTCAGCAGGCTGTCGAGCCGAAGACCAAGGCCGACCAGGAAAAGATGGGCCTGGCCCTGAACCGCCTGGCGCAGGAAGATCCGTCGTTCCGCGTGCGTACCGATGAAGAATCGGGCCAGACCATCATCGGTGGTATGGGCGAGCTGCACCTGGAAATTATCGTCGACCGCATGAAGCGTGAATTCGGCGTCGAAGCCACCGTCGGCAAGCCGCAGGTTGCCTACCGCGAAACCATCCGCAAGGCAGTCAGCGACGTCGAAGGCAAGTTCGTCAAGCAGTCGGGCGGCCGCGGCCAGTACGGCCACGCCGTGCTGTCGATCGAACCGCAAGAACCGGGCAAGGGCTTCGAATTCATCGACGCCATCAAGGGCGGTGTGATTCCTCGCGAATTCATCCCGGCAGTCGAGAAGGGTGTTCGTGAAACCCTGTCGAGCGGCGTGATGGCAGGTTACCCGGTGGTCGACGTCAAAGTGACGCTGACCTTCGGTTCGTACCACGACGTGGACTCGAACGAAAACGCGTTCCGCATGGCCGGTTCGATGGCATTCAAGGATGGCTGCCGTAAAGCCAACCCGGTCATCCTCGAGCCGATGATGGCCGTGGAAGTGGAAACGCCGGAAGACTACGCCGGTACCGTGATGGGCGACCTGTCGTCCCGCCGCGGTATGGTGCAGGGCATGGACGAAATCCCGGGCGGCGGTGGCAAGATCATCAAAGCCGAAGTCCCGCTGTCGGAAATGTTCGGTTACTCGACCGTGCTGCGTTCGGCAACCCAGGGCCGTGCGACCTACACGATGGAATTCAAGCACTATTCGGAAGCACCGAAGCACGTGATGGACGCTATCGTCACCGCGAAAGCCAAGTAATTACGATCAGGGGCAGGGCACGTGTCCTGCCCCTGATTCAACAAACAAAAAACGAAGTAAATTGTTCTTTTAAAGGAAGATCAAAATGGCAAAAGGTAAATTCGAACGGACCAAGCCGCACGTCAACGTCGGCACCATCGGTCACGTTGACCACGGCAAAACCACCCTGACGGCTGCAATCGCAACCGTTCTGTCGAAGAAATTCGGCGG
>Ga0308168_1002460_pt1 | contig 15222 bp, 11 predicted proteins | sample PhyCR2_FD_202133 | JGI IMG/M metagenome (GOLD analysis project Ga0308168, IMG submission 202133) | Phyllosphere microbial communities from UC Gill Tract Community Farm, Albany, California, United States - DLSLRC.R2 | ecosystem: Host-associated > Plants > Phyllosphere > Unclassified | place: USA... | reverse complement strand
ACGGTTCCAGGCTTCGCCGACCGGGATCACGTCGCTGATCAGGTTCGAGGCCTGGTCCGCCTTGTCGTAGCCGGCGCGCACGTCCAGCGCCATCTGTTCGATCGGTTTGCCGTACCAGGCGCCGCCCGGTTTATAAGTCTGGTCGGCGCGCGACCAGGTCGAGGTCAGGCGCACGTCGACGTTCGGATTCTGGTCGTGGAAGGCTTGCGCCAGCAGGCCGGAATACTTGATCAGTGTGGCCGGATCGCCGGGTTTCGAGGCGTCGAGCGTGCTGTAGCTCTGCAGCAGGACGGTGTCGAAAGGTTTGGCGATGGTGCCGAGCTTGTTGATGTAATGCCAGTCCACACCCTTGCCGGGCGAGGTTTCCAGGCTGACGTCGTAGTGCAGGCCCGCCTGCTCCGTAAAGGCCTTGAACAGGGCGGGCACGCCGCCGATGCCGGTGCCGTTCAGGTCCGTTACCGTGTTGGGGCGGTAGTTCTGCACGGTCGGTGCGGCGCCGGCCGGGTCGCCATAGGTAAAGCTGTTGCCGATGAACAGGATGGCGGTTGCCGATGCCGGTGCGGCTGCACATGCCAGCGTGCAGGCGGCAGCCAGGGCGAGGGCGGGGCGGCTGAGGGAGAAATGGAATCGCATGGGTTCGCCTTTATCTCTGGTTGGTCTATATTAGCGAAGTAGCAATAATTATGCCGCCTTCATATTTTTCTAATGAAATCAGGCTTGTTGCATATTTTCCCTATCGCTCAGCAGTTGAAGTGTAAAATTCGCCGACATTTCTATTTGACAATTAGTTTCCTGGCGGATCAGCTTCCTCGTCACGCATCGGCTTGGCGCTGCGCCGGCAGCGTTCCGAACAATATTTCACCTGGTCCCAGTCGCGCTCCCACTTCTTGCGCCAGCTGAAGGGCAGGCCGCAATGGGCGCAGGTCTTGACCGGCAAATCCGATTTCTTGCGCATCTTCATAGCGGGACAGGTGAGGGCGCGCCGGCGCATTACAATCAGGCATCCAAGGAAAGGAAAATCCATGCGTTCGACCCTGATTCCGCTGCTGCTCCTGCTCACCCCTCTGGCCCAGGCCCAGGCGCCGCTGACCGTCAAGATCGGCAGTGCCTCGCCGCTGTCCGGCACCGGCGCCCACCAGGGCAAGGACATCGAGAACGGCGCCCGCATGGCCATCGACGACCTCAACGCGAAAGGCGTCAGCATCGGCGGCCGCAAGATCCGGTTCGTGCTGCAGGCCGAGGACGACGGCGCCGATCCGAAGATGGGCACGGCGGCGGCGCAGAAGCTGGTCGACGACAAGGTGGTGGCGGTGGTTGGCCACCTGAATTCGGGCACCACGGTGCCGGCCTCGAAGATCTACAACAGCGCCGGCATTCCGCAGATCTCGCCGGCCGCGACCACGCCGCTGTACACCCGGCAAGGCTACAAGACGGCCTTCCGCGTGGTCGCCAGCGACAGCCTGGTCGGCAAGACCCTGGCTGCGTATGCGATCAGGACGCTCAAGGCGAAAAAGATCGCGGTGATCGACGACCGCACCGCCTTCGGCCAGGGCCTGGCCGACGAATTCACGAAAGGCGTCAAGGCGGTCGGCGGCGCCCAGCTGGTCAGCCGCCAGTTCACCAACGACAAGGCGACCGACTTCAACGCCATCCTCACCCAGATCCGCGCCCGCCAGCCGGACGTGATCTTCTATGGCGGCATGGACGCGGTGGCCGGCCCCATGCTCAAGCAGATGAAAGCACTCGGCATCAACGCGAAATTCGTCTCCGGCGATGGCGTGTGCTCGGAAAAGCTGCCGCAACTGGCCGGCGATGCGCTCGGCAGCGACAAGGTGATTTGCGTGGTGGCCGGGGGCGTCAGCAGCGCTGAAGAAGAAAAGGCGGCCGCCGCCTTTGCCGAGCGCTACCGCCAGCGTTACAAGATTCCGCTGCAGACCTACGCGCCTTACGCCTACGACGCGACCATGGTCTTTGCCCAGGCGATGCAGCAGGCGAATTCGACCGACCCGGCCAAATTCCTGCCGGCGCTGGCGAAGATCAGCTACCACGGCGTCACCGGCGACATCGCCTTCGACCCCAGCGGCGACCTGCGCAATGCGGCTCTCACGCTCTACACCTACCGCGACGGCAAGCAGGTCAAGCTGCAGGTTGTTCGTTAGACAAGGACGACGCAAATACATTTGTACGAATATAATTGAGGGTTCTCGAAGTAAAGAGGACTCTCAATGCAAATGGTTTTATCCGCGGGATTCATCCTGCTTGTCGTCCTGTGGGGCATCCTGGCGCCGGACAATATGGCGTCCATCTTCAACGACGTGCTGGCGTCGCTGACCCGTAATTTCGGCTGGCTCTACCTGTGGGTCGTGCTCGGCCTGGTCGTGTTCGCCGCCTTCGTCGCCTTCAGCCGCTATGGCAACCTGAAGCTCGGCGGCGAAGACGAGGAACCCGAGTTTTCGGCCGGCAGCTGGTTCGCGATGCTGTTCGCAGCCGGCATGGGCATCGGCCTGGTGTTCTGGGGCGTGGCCGAGCCGATCTCGCACTATGTCACGGCGCCGCCCGGCATCCAGTCCGGCACGCCGGAGGCGGCCAACGCCGCGATGCGTTACGTGTTCTTCCACTGGGGCCTGCACCCCTGGGCGGTGTACGGCATCGTCGCGCTGGCGATCGCCTTCTTCCAGTACCGCCGCAATGGCGATGCCCTGATCAGCACCGCCACCAGCGCCTTGCCCTGGCGCGCGGTGCGTTCGATGTCGGGCCTGTTCAACGGCCTGGCGGTGGTCGCGACCGCGTTCGGCGTCGCCGCTTCGCTCGGCATGGGCGCGCTGCAGATCAACGGCGGCCTGCAGGCGGTGTTCGGGATCGACGTCAACCCGCGCTGGCAGGTGGCCATCATCGTCGTCACCACCGCCATCTTCGTGACCTCGGCGGTGAGCGGGGTCGAGAAGGGCGTCAAGCTGCTGTCCAACTTCAACATGGTGCTGGCGGGCCTGCTGGCGCTGGCCGTGTTCATCTTCGGACCGACGGTGGCGATCATCGACACCTTCAGCAATACGCTGGGCAGCTACCTGAACGATTTCGTCAGGATGAGCCTGCGGGCCACGCCTTTCCGCGACAGTAACTGGGTCGGCACCTGGACCATCTTTTACTGGGCCTGGTGGATTTCGTGGTCGCCCTTCGTCGGCCTGTTCATCGCGCGCGTCTCGCGCGGGCGCACGATCCGCGAATTCATCGTCGGCACCGTGCTGGCGCCCTCGCTGGTGGCCTTCCTGTGGTTCTCGATCTTTGGCGGCAGCGCGCTGACGATGCAGATCTGGCAGCACGTGCCGATCGCGGCGGCGGTCAAGAACGAGGTCGCGACCGGCCTGTTCGCGATGTTCAGCGCGATGCCCTTCGGCCTGGCGATGTCGGCCGTCGCGACCCTGCTGGTGCTGGTGTTCTTCGTCACCTCCGGCGACTCGGCGGTGCTGGTGCTCGGCATGATGAGCAGCGGCGGCAACCCGAATCCGCCGAACCGCGTCAAGATCGTCTGGGGCGTGCTGGTGGCGGGCATCGCCATCAGCCTGCTGCTGGCCGGCGGCCTGCAGGCGGTGCAGACCGCGACCATCGTGTTCGCCCTGCCGCTGACGGCGGTGATCGTGCTGATGGTGCTGTCGCTGTGGCGCGCCATGCGCGAGGACTGGGCCGCGCAGCAGCGGCACGAGCGCGAGATGCGCAAGCGCCTGCGCGAGATGGCGGCGCGCTAGCCTCGGCATGCTGCCGGGCGTTCGGCGGCGTACGTTGCCGGACACGCGATCCCGCTACACTGGCAGTGTCGAGATTGCCGTTCGAGGTGCCTGTGCGCTACATGGATTTCAGTTCCTGGCAGGGTGTGTTCAGCACGCTGATGAGCCTTGCCGTGTTCACCCTGCTGGGGGTCGGCATCCGCGTGCTGATGATGCAGACCATCCAGCAACGCAGGGAGCGCATGAACCGCCAGATCAACGAACGGCTGCGGACCCTGATCGCGGCCTATAAAACGCTGGGTGGTTCCTTTACCGGCGAACTGACGGTCGACCCGACCCATCTGCGCGAACTGCGCGCGGCAGCGCCGGCCGCGCCAGGGGAGGCGGCTCCGGCTGCTGCCGCCAACTCCGACCGCGCACGGCGCATCCGCGACGCCGTCGAGGCGGCGCTGGCCGACATCCTGCTGCTCGGCACCGAAGAGCACTGCCGGCTGGCCGGACAGGCCGCCAGCGACATGGCGGCCGGGCGCCCGATCCACACGGCCGAGCTGGTCGTCTCGCTGCGCGACTTCATCCGCGAAGCGCTCGACCTGGACCCGATGCCGAAGGACGTTGCGATCCCGCTGCAGGGCCCGACCCGCACCCAGGGCGGCGGCGGTGGCAAAGGCGGTGGCCGCGGCGAGGGTGGGGGCGGTGGTGGGAAAGGCGGCGGCGGCGGAGGTGGTGCCGATGGCGGCGGCGGCGGCATGGGCATGGGACTCGGCATGGGGCTCGGAAGCGGCCATGCCGATCGCGACCACGCCGGTTGAACGCACAGCCGGCGCTCAGCCCGCGCTCAAACCCGGCTCAGTCGGTTACCACGTGCCACACGTTCATGGCTTTATCGCCGGTCTTGTCGCCCGGTTTCTTGTCCTTCACGAAGGTGTACAGCGGCTTGCCCTGATACGCGAGCTGGCGGTTGCCGTCATCGCGCGTGACGAAGGAGTAGGGGGCGGGCAGCGGCACGTCACCGGCCTGGACCGGCGGCCAGTTCTGCGCGCAGGTGCCGGTGCAAGCGCTCTTGCCGCTGTTGGGCGTGTCCTTGTCGAAGGTGTAGACCGTCATCCCTTTCGAGTCGACCAGCATGCCGTTGGTCTTCTTGACCGGAACGACCGGATCGGCGGCGAGGGCGGACAGCGAGAATAGGCCGAGCAGGATTGCAGAACCAAGGCTGACTGTTTTCATGGGAGTCTCCTGTGAAAGCTTCAGTGCGTGAACCGGTTGAACTGCCCGGCCATTGTAGGCCTCCCATGAATCGCAGGCGCACTTTGTGTATTAGCGTACGGACAATGGCATCTGCTCAAGGCATCATGGAACCGTATTCATTGCACAACTTGAAAGGAGCACGATCATGGGCAAATATTTCCTGGCATGGATCCTCGGCGTTCCGGCAATCGTTCTGGTTCTGATTTACATGTTCATGCATTGATCCGCTACCGGCGCAGGCGCCGCTCGGGCAGCAGGATGAAAAACGGATGCGCGATGAGCGTGCATCCGTTTTTTTTCGGCCTGTCCGCGTGTGCCGCCAAGCTCAGCAAAACAGCAGTATGATTGAACGTAAATACAACACACGATGGACAGCGGGGGCAAGGTGAAATCGATGACGCTTCGCATCTTCATGCTCGCCGGTGCGGCGGCGCTGCTGGGTTCGGCATCAGCGATGGCCCAGGACGGTATCGCTCTCGACTACGACCAGGCCTGGCAACGACTGGCTGCGCGCTCTGGCACAGTGCAGGGCGCCGATCTGGACTACCGTGCCAGGCGGCTGCAGGCCGAGGCCTTGCGCCGCATCGATGGTCCGGACCTGCGCCTGAACGGCTTTGCGGGTCGCGTTTCGACCAGCCTCAGCGTCGACACCAGCCGCATCACGCAGGCGCTGGAGCCGGGCTTGGCGCCGGTGCTGGAGCTGTTGCCGCCAGTGCCGGGCCTGAGTTTGCCGGAGATCCCCGATACCATCGAGGCGAACCGCGTGTTCAACGTCCGCTCGCTGGGCCTGGGCTCGGTCTGGCCGCTGTACACCGCAGGCCGCCTGCAGGCCTTGAAGGATGTCGCCGTGGGCCGCGCCGACGAAGCTGGCGCGGCGCTGCAGAGCGCCCGCGACGAGGCCGCGCTGCAACTGGCGCAGCGCTATTTCAGCGTGCAACTGGCGCGCAAGGCCAGCCGCTTGCGCGCCACCGCGGTGACGGTGGCGCAGGAACACCAGCAAATGGCGCGCAAGCTCGAGCGCACCGGCTTGATTGCGAAGGTCGAGCGCCTGAAGGCTGACGTCGCGCTCGACAACGCCTTACGTGAAGCCGCGAGGGCCGCCAGTGATCTCGAGGTGGCCGAGCTGGCGCTGCGCCGGATGCTGGCCGAAGAGCGGCCAGTGGCGCCGGCCACGCCGCTGTTCGTGCATGAGCGCGCGGTCGGCTCGCTGGCCTCCTTCGTCGACGCCGCACTGGCCTCGAATGCGGCGTGGAAGCAGATCGACGCCAAACGCGCACAGGCCGCCGCCAGCCTGAAGCTGCAGGGCCAGGCCTTCAGTCCGACCGTGATCGGGGTCGCCAACTACAACCTGAACCGCGGCGGCACGGCGCGTGCCAACTGGCTGGTGGGGGTGGCGCTGAGCGTGCCGCTGGTCGACCGGGTCGACCGCAGCAAGCTGGGCGCCGCCGCCCGCCTCGAGCAGCAGCGCGTCGAGGTCGCGGCCGAGCAGGCCGGACGCGACATCCCGACCCTGGCCGAGAGCCAGTGGCGTGCCATGGAAGACGCGCGCCAGCGTTACCTGGCGATGGCCTCGACCATCGAACTGGCGCAGGAAACCCTGCGCCTGGCCCAGGTTTCGTTCAAGAACGGCCAGGGCACCACCGCCGACGTCAACGACGCCTCGCTGAATCGCACCAAGACCGAAATCGAGCGGGCCCAGGCCGCCTACGACTACGTGCTGGCGCTGGCGCGCCTGCTCGGCACGACCGGTAGTCCGGAGCGGCTGGGCGAGCTGGCGCGCAGCGCGCCTTACGTGGTCGAGCTGGAAAAGGAATGAAGAAAATGGCAAACCCAAATCGCAAACGCGCGCTGGCCGGGGTCGCCGGCATCCTGGTCCTCGGCCTGCTGGGCTGGGGGCTGTATCGTTCGCTGCAGCCAGTGCCGGATGCGCTGCAGGGCCAGGTCGAAGCCCAGGAAATCAATGTGTCGTCGAAGGTGCCGGGCCGGGTGGGCCAGGTCCATGTGCAGCTGGGCCAGGCGGTCAGCCGCGGCCAGCTGCTGTTCGAACTCGACAGCCCGGAAGTGCGCGCCAAGGTGGCCCAGGCGCAGGCCGCGCGCGAGGCCGCCGGCGCCGTCGTGCAAAAGGCCCAGGCCGGGGCACGGCCCGAGGAAATCGCCGCGGCGCGCGCGAATTGGGAGCGCGCCGAAGCCGGCGCCCGGCTGGCCGAGGTAACCTATCAACGGGTGGGATCGATGGTGGCCGAGGGTGTGCTGGCGCGCCAGAAGGGCGACGAGGCCCAGGCCCAGGCACGGTCGGCACGTGAACTGGCGAGCGCCGCGAAGGCCCAGTACGACCTCGCGCGCCAGGGCGCCCGCAAGGAGGACAAGGAAGCCGCCCAGGCCCAGGCGCGCCAGGTCGATGGCGTCGTGGCCGAGGCCGACGCCGCACTGGCCGAGACCCGTATCCTGGCCCCGGCCGCCGGCGAAGTGAGCAAGCTGGCGATCCAGGCCGGCGAGCTGGCGCCGCAAGGCTTCCCGGTGGTGACCCTGGTCGACCTGAACGACGTGTGGGCGGTGCTGGCAGTACGCGAGGACATGTTCAAGGCCTTCGCCATGGACACGGTGCACGAAGCCGGCATTCCGGCGCTGAAGACGCACGCCCGCTTCAAGGTGACGGCGGTGTCGGCCCTGCCGGCTTTCGCCACCTGGCGCGCGGCCAGCCCCGGCGGCACCGACCTGCGCACCTTCGAGGTGCGGCTGCGCCCGACTGCCGCAGTGCCGGGCCTGCGCCCGGGCATGACGGTGGTGTTCGAGCACTGAACGGGCGAGCCATGGCCGCCGCCGCATCCCGGTTCCATTCTCTCTGGTCGGCCTCGCTCGCTCGCGAGTGGGCGCGCCTGCGCGCCGACCGCTGGGACCTGGCCATGCTGGGCTGGATTCCGCTGGTGCTGTACCTGCTGACCTGGTGGATCTTTTCGGCCGGGATCGCACGCGAGTTGCCATTGGCAGTGCGCGACCTCGATTACTCAAGCCAGTCGCGCGGCCTGCTGCGGATGCTGGACCAGTCGCCGGGCCTGCAGCCGCTGCCCGTTGCCAGCGATGCCGACGCGCTGGCTGCGCTGCGCGCCGGGCGCGTGTTCGGCATCCTGTCGATCCCGCAGCACATGGGCGAGCGCCTGTCGCGCGGCGAGCACGTCACCCTGGGCTGGGCCTACAACGCCCAGTACCCCTCGCACACGGGCGCCATGACGCGCGACGTGCGGGCCGTGGTGGCGACCCTGTCGGCGGGGGCCGAACTGCAGGGCAGGGCCAAGCGCGGCAGCGCCGGCGTGCAGGCCATGCAGCAGCTCGAACCGGTGGCCACGCGGCCGATGGGACTGTTCAACGAAAGCGGCAGCATCGTGCCTTCGCTGGCGCTGCCGGCGGTGTGGAGCCTGCTGCACATCTTCGTGGCGCTGGCGGCGCTGACTGCGGTCGGACGCGAGCTACGCAATGCTACCGTGCCGGAATGGCTGGCCACGGCCGACGGCCGTCTCGGGGTGGCGCTGCTGGCCAAGCTGGCGATCCCGCTCGGGGTGTTCCTGCTGCAGGCGGTGCTGGTGACGCTGGCTTTCGGCGCGCTGCTCGGCTGGCCGATCCTCGGCAGCGCTTTCGCGATGGCGCTCGGTACGCTTCTGTTCATCCTGGCTTACCTTGCCCTGGGCGTCTGCGTCGTCGCCTGGAGCGGCTCGCTGCGCTCGGCACTGTCGGCTTGCGCCTTCATCACCGCGCCGGCCTTCGCCTTTTCCGGCCAGGGCTTCCCGATGCGGGCGATGCCGGTGGCGGCGCGGGCCTGGGCCGAGGCGCTGCCGCTGACCCACTTCCTGGGCCTGGTGAACAATACCTGGCTGGGCGGCGCACCGCTGCGCTACAGTACCAGCGCGCTGGCGGTGCTGGCATTGTTTACCGTCGGCTTTGGCGCCGCCGCCTACCTGCGCCTGCGTACGCGCGTGCGCCAGCCCGGCAGCTGGGGCCGGACATGAAGACGCTCGACGCCGCCTTGCAAGCCTGGGGCCAGACCTGGCGCGCGATCCTGGGCGACAAGGCGGCGCTGCTGCTGTTCTTCATTTCCGGGATCATTTACTCCTTCTTCTATCCGCTGCCCTACAGCGGCGAGACGGTGCGCCGGGTGCCGGTGGCGATCGTCGACCAGGACAACTCCACCCTGTCGCGCCAGCTGGTGCGCTGGACCGGCGCCCATCCCGGCCTGGCGGTGGCCGGCGTCACCACCAGGCCCGAACAGGCGCAGGACTGGATCTGGCGCGGCGAAGCCGCCGGCGTCATGATCATCCCCAGCGATTTCAGCCGCAAGATCCTGGCCGGCCGGCAGCCGGAAGTGGAGGTGGGCGGTCTCGGCGCCTACCCGCTGCTGAACAAGGTGGTGCTGAACGGACTGGCCGAGGTGGTGGGCACGCTGTCGGCCGGGGTCGAGCTGAAGCGCCTGGGCGCAGCCACGCCCTCGGCAAGCCAGGCCGAGGCCCAGCGCCAGCCGGTATCGGTCGAGGTGCTGCCGATGTTCAACGTGCGCGAGGGTTACGCTTCCTATATCGTGCCGGGCGTGGTGGTGCTCTTGATGCAACAAACTTTCCTGCTGGGGATCGGCCTGCTGTTCGGCAGCTGGGCCAGCGAAGGGCGCTTTCCGTACGCGCCGCGCACTGCCGCGTATGCCGGCGCGCTGGCCGCGTTTTCTCTGGTGGTGGTGCTCAACGCCGCCTGGTTTTTCGGCTTCGTGTTCTGGTTCCAGGATTATCCGCGCGGCGGCAATCCGGGCGCGAGCCTGGCGCTGACCCTGCTGTACAGCGTGTGCGTGGCGGCGCTCGGCATCTGGATGGGGCTGTTCTTTCGCACCCGCGAGCGCAGCGTGCAGCTGCTGGTGGCCAGTTCGATGCCGATCCTGTTTCTGGCCGGCCTGGCCTGGCCGGCCAGCGCCTTGCCGCTGCCGCTGCAAGGCTTGCGCTGGCTGCTGCCCTCGACCGCTGCGATCCAGGGTTTTATCGCCACCAACCAGATGGGCGCGTTGCTGGCCGAGGTCGGCCAGGAGATGCTGGCGCTGGCGGCGCTGACCATCGCCTTTATCGCGCTGGGGCTGCGCAAATGGCGGCGCAGGCCGAAGTGCTGAATCGGGCCCGTAGCCTCGGCAGCGCGCTGCTTGCCCTGGGCGGCGCCGGCATGCAATGGAAACTTGTTATGCTGTTGCGCCCACGCCGAGGGCCGAGCGTCGGTCATCCGGCACAACCCCCACCCCTGACGCGATACAGGACGCCGGCAAGGACGCGCCGACTTGACTGTGGGAATTCGCAGTGAACACAGGCAAGGCACGTCAATTCAGTAAAAGAAAAATAAGATAATTTGCACAAATATATAATGACGGGGTTGGCGACCCCGTCCCATTTCGAAGGAGTTACATGCGTCTGAGATCGCTGCAATTATCAATGCGTTTCATCATTCCCCTGGCATGCGTGCTGGTCCTGTTCGGCTATCTTGTCGCGCCGTGGATCGACCGCTTTACCGTGCGCTGGTTCGTGCGGGATCTCGACATCCGCTCGCAACTGGTAGCGAGCACCCTGCAGCAGCCGCTGCTGAGCGCCCTCGACGACAATGCCCCGCAGCGGATCGATGACATGTTCGGCCGCGCGATCCAGGACGAGCGCCTGTACGCACTCGGCTTCTGCGACGCGTCCGGGAAACTGCTGTACAAGACCACGACCTATCCGGTGTCGCTGGGCTGCTGGCACGCCGCAGGCCTTGCGAAGAACACCACACCGCTGGTACGCCTGCCGCAGGGTCCGGTGCACGTCTCGAGCAGCGACCTGGTCCGGGACGGCCGCGCGGCCGGTCGCCTGATCCTGGTGCACGACATGAGTTTCATCGAGCGTCGCAGTGCAGACACGAAAAAGTACATCATCGGCCTGTTTGCCCTGCTGGCCAGCGCGGTGGCGCTGATCACCGTGCTGGTGGCCCATTTGAGCTGGCGCGGTTGGATCAATGGGGTAAGAGAAATGCTGCGTGGTCAATTGCTGCCGCAACCGGATCAGCACGCGCCGCTCGATACGCCACCGGAAGTGGTGACGCTGGCCAGCGACTTGCGTTCCTTGATGCATGAGTACCAGCGCGAGCTGCAAGGAAGCAATCTCGCCTCGCCGGCATGGGATGCCGAAACCCTGAAAACCTTGCTGCAGCGCGACCTGGCGGGCGACGAGATCCTGGTCGTGTCGAACCGGGAGCCGTATATCCACGTCGCCACGCCGGACGGCGTCAAGGTGCAGCGTCCAGCCAGCGGCCTGGTGACCGCAGTGGAAGCGGTGATGCGTGCCTGTTCCGGCACCTGGATCGCGCATGGCGCCGGCACCGCGGACCGCGCGACGGTGGATCGCAAGGACCATGTGCCGGTGCCGCCGGAAAATCCAAGCTATACCCTGCGCCGTGTCTGGCTGTCGAAGGAAGAAGAGCAGGGGTATTACTACGGCTTCGCCAACGAAGGCTTGTGGCCGCTGTGCCATATCGCCCACGTGCGCCCGGTGTTCCGCTCGTCCGACTGGGAAGAATACGTGAAGGTCAACCAGCGCTTCGCCGACGCCGTGGTGAACGAAGCCCGTTCCGATAATCCGGTGGTGCTGGTGCAGGACTACCATTTCGCCCTGTTGCCGCGGATGGTGCGCGCCGTCTTGCCGAAGGCGACCATCATCACCTTCTGGCACATCCCCTGGCCGAACCCGGAATCCTTCGGCATCTGCCCGTGGCGCGAGGAAATCCTCGACGGCATGCTGGGCAGTACCATTCTTGGCTTCCATACGCACTTCCACCGCAAGAACTTCCTCGATACCGTGGACCGCTACCTGGAGACCCGGATCGAGGCGGAAGCCTCGACCATCAGCTACGGCAACCAGCTGACCCAGGTCGAGCAGTATCCGATTTCGATTGCCTGGCCTGAAACCGCGCCGGACGAACCGGACACCGCTACCTGCCGCGCCCGAGTCCGCCACGACCTGGCCTTGCCGGCCGATCATCTGCTGGGCATTGGGGTCGACCGCCTCGACTATACCAAGGGCATCGTCGAGCGCTTCCAGGCGGTCGAGCGCATGCTCGAACTGCATCCGGACATGATCGGCAAGTTCACCTTCGTGCAAATTGCGGCACCGACCCGCTCCTCGCTCGACGAGTACCAGAACTTCGAGGCGCGCGTGCGGGCCCTGGCGCAACGGGTCAACCAACGCTTCTCCAGCGGCAGCTACCTGCCGATCGTGCTCAAGGCCGAGCACCATGGACAGGATGCGCTGCGCAGTTATTTCCGTGCGGCCGAGGTGTGCAGCGTGACCAGCCTGCACGACGGCATGAACCTGGTGGCCAAGGAATTCATCGCGGCGCGCGACGACGAGCAGGGTGTGCTGATCCTGAGCCAGTTCACCGGCGCGGCGCGCGAACTGCACGAAGCCCTGATCGTCAATCCTTACCATATCGAGCAGGGTGCCGAGGCCTTGTACCAGGCGCTGCGCATGCCGCCCGACGAGCAGCGCGAACGGATGCGCAGCATGCGCCGGCGGGTGCGCGACTTCAACGTCTACCGCTGGGCAGGACGGATGCTGCAGGATGCGGCCCGTCTACGCCAGCGCGAGCGCGTGATGTCCAGGATCGGTGCGTTCAGCAAGGGCAAACTGCGGAGGGTGGCATCATGAGCGCCGCCCTGCACGAAGTGGCGGCCCTGCTGGCCGCACCCGACTGCGCGCTGTTCCTCGACTTCGACGGTACGCTGGTCGACATCGCGGCCCGTCCCGAGCAGGTCGTCGTGACGCCGGCACTGCTGGCCGCCCTGGACGCCCTGCAGCGCCGGCTCGACGGCCGGCTGGCGCTGGTGTCCGGGCGTCCTGTGGCCGAGATCGATGCGCTGCTGGCGCCGCTCCTGCTGCCGGCCGCCGGCGTCCACGGGATGGAAAGGCGCGGCGCCGACGGCATCTTGCACAAGCTGCCGGTGCCGTCGTTCGCCAGCGTGCGCGCCAGCGCCCAGGCGCTGGCGGCGCGCCATCCCGGCCTGTGGGTCGAGGAAAAGCATGGCGCGCTGGCCCTGCATTACCGGCAGGCGCCCGAATTGCAGGCTGTGTGCAGCTCGGCGCTCGGCGAGGCCGTGCGCGGCGATCCCGAACTGCGGCTCATGGAGGGCAAGATGATCATCGAGGTCAAGCCGGCCAGTGTCGGCAAGGGCACGGCGATCCGCGATTTCCTGGCCGAAGTGCCGTTCGCCGGCCACCGCGCCGTGTTCGCCGGTGACGACACCACCGACGAAGCCGGTTTCGATTACGTGCAAAGCATCGGCGGCGCCGGCATCAAGGTCGGACCCGGCACGAGCGTGGCGCAATACCGCATTCCATCGGCAGAGGCCCTGCGTACCTTCCTCGCGCAAGTGGCCCGCATGCCTGACTTATGAAAGGAAGCGACATGAATGATGTTTCAAGCACACTCGAGTGTGGCGTCGTCGGTAATTGCGCGTTCAGTGCGCTGGTCGACCGCATGGGCAGCGTGACCTGGTGCTGCCTGCCGCGCTTTGACGGCGATCCGGTGTTCAACGCGATTCTTGATCCGGGCGAGAACGCCGGCATGTGGACCTTCGAGCTCGAAGACTATGCCCGCAACGAGCAAATCTACGAACCGAACACGGCGGTGTTGCGCACCCGGCTGTACGACAGCGCCGGCAATGGCATCGAGATCACCGATTTCGCGCCGCGCTTCCTGAGCCGCGACCGAATGTTCCGGCCGCTGATGCTGGTCCGGCGCGTCCGGCCGCTCGGCAACGCCGTCCGCATCCGGGTCAAGCTGCGGCCTCGCTTCGAGTGGGGCGCCAGGCAGCCCGAGATCACCCAGGGCAGCCACCATATCCGCTACGTCGGCCCGGACCAGACCCTGCGCCTGAACACCGATGCTTCCCTCAGCTACGTCCTGGCCGAGACCTTCTTCCTGCTCGACCGGCCGGTCAATTTCATGCTCGGGCCCGACGAAACCCTGGCCGACGGGATCGAGGACACCGCCCATCGCTTCGAGAAGGAAACCGTGGCCTACTGGCGCACCTGGTCGCGGCGCCTGGCCCTGCCGCTCGAATGGCAGGATGTGGTCATCCGCGCGGCCATCACGCTCAAGCTGTCCTTGTTCGAAGACACCGGCGCGATCATCGCCGCCATGACCACCAGCATTCCCGAGGCGCCCGGTAGCGGTCGCAACTGGGACTACCGCTATTGCTGGCTGCGCGACGCCTTCTTCGTGGTGCGCGCCCTCAACAGCCTGGCCGAGGTCGGCACCATGGAGGACTATCTGCGCTGGCTGGGCAACGTGGTGGCGCGCGCCAAGGGCGGCCATATCCAGCCTCTGTATGGTATCGGTCTCGAGGAAAACCTGCCCGAATCGATTGTCGAACACCTGGCTGGTTATCGTGGCTCGGGACCGGTTCGCGTCGGTAACCAGGCCCAGGAACATTTCCAGCATGATGTATACGGCAACATCGTGTTGGGGGCGGCCCAGGCCTTCGTCGACCATCGCCTGTTCCGCCGTGCCGGGCGGGCTGAATTCGAGCAGCTGGAAGCGGTGGGCGAACAGGCGTGGCGCCTGCACGCCGAGCCGGACGCCGGTATGTGGGAGCTGCGCACGCGGGCGCGCGTGCATACCTCGTCGGTGCTGATGAACTGGGCCGCCTGCGACCGGCTGGCCAAGATCGCCGAGGCGCTGGCGCTGCCGGACCGCACCGCGTTCTGGTCGCAGCGCGCCGAGACCATCCGCGAGCGCCTGCTGCGCGAAGCCTGGAGCGAGGAGCGCCAGGCGTTTGCCGAAAGCCTGGGTGGCCGCGATCTCGACGCCAGCGTCCTGCTGATGGCGGAAGTGAATTTCATCGATCCGAAAGATCCGCGCTTCGTCGCCACCGTCGACGCCCTGGAGCGTTCGCTGTGCGACGGACCCTACATGCGCCGCTACGAAGCGCCGGACGACTTCGGCAAGCCGGAGACGGCCTTCAATATCTGCACCTTCTGGCGCATCGACGCGCTGGCGCGGATTGGCCGGGTCGAGGAGGCGCGCGCGGTGTTCGAGGCGATGCTGGCGGCACGGAACCACCTCGGCCTGCTGTCCGAAGACACCCATCCGGTCACCGGCGAGATGTGGGGGAATTTCCCGCAGACTTACTCGATGGTAGGCCTGATTAACTGTGCGATGCGCTTGTCGGCGCCGTGGAACAGTGTCGTCTGAGTAGCAGCGCCGGCGC
>Ga0308168_1002458_pt1 | contig 15247 bp, 13 predicted proteins | sample PhyCR2_FD_202133 | JGI IMG/M metagenome (GOLD analysis project Ga0308168, IMG submission 202133) | Phyllosphere microbial communities from UC Gill Tract Community Farm, Albany, California, United States - DLSLRC.R2 | ecosystem: Host-associated > Plants > Phyllosphere > Unclassified | place: USA... | reverse complement strand
GAAGTGATCGACGTGGCCACGCTGCGTCCGCTCGACTTTGCCACCATCGCCGAATCGGTGGCCAAGACCGGCCGTTGCGTGATCGTGCAGGAGGCGCCGAAGACGGCCGGCTTCGGTGCGGAAATCGCCGCGCGTCTGGCCGAGGAATCGCTGTACGACCTGCTGGCACCGGTCGAGCGCGTCACCGGCTATGACACCCACATTCCGTTGTTCCGCCTGGAAATGAAGTATCTGCCGAGCGTGGACCGGATCGTCAGCGCGGCCAAACGCGCCATTGCGGCAGGCTGACGTGCGGGCCCGCCTCCTAGGCCCGTACCGCAGCCAGTACCCCAACCCGCTCCGGTTCCGCACCGGCCAGATCGTCGAACTGGGTGTTCGTGACGAAGAATGGCCGGCGTTTGCCTGGGTACGCACCGATGACGGGCGTGCCGGCTGGGCACCGGTGGCGTGGTTGCAATTGCTGGACGAGGGTCGCGCAGAAGCCCTGCGCGACTACGACGCCCGCGAACTGGATGTGGACAGCGGTGAACTGGTCAAACTGCATCATGAACACGGTGGTTGGTGGTGGTCCGAGCGCGCGAACGGCGCGACGGGCTGGCTGCCGGCCCGCGATCTCGAACTGCTGGAAGAGAACTGCACATGAGTGAGAACAAGAATTTCCACCTGCCCGACCTCGGCGAAGGCCTGCCGGACGCCACGATCGTGGAGTGGTTCGTCAAGGTAGGCGACGTGATCGCGCTCGACGCGCCGCTGGTCTCCATGGAGACCGCCAAGGCCGTGGTCGAAGTGCCCTCGCCGTTCTCCGGCAAGGTGCTGGCGCTGGCCGGCGGTGAAGGCGACATCATTCCCACCGGCAGCGTGCTGGCCCAGTTCGAACTGGACCCGAACATGCCGCAGCGCGCCGATGGCCAGGACACCGGCCACAGCCACGGGCATGCCGCGCCGTCACCCACCCCCAGCACCGGCCAGACCGCGGCCGCGCAGCCGGACAAGGTGGTGGCGTCGGACAACGGGGGCGAGATTGCCAAGCCCGGCGCCGAGCGCGATGACGCCGGCACTGTGGTCGGCGCCATGCAGAGCTCCAATGCCGTGCACGCCGAACAGGCCGTCGCCGTGGGCGGGGTCAAGGCCGTGCCGGCCGTGCGTGCCACCGCGCGCAAGCTCGGCGTGGACCTCACCCGCGTGCGTGCCACCGGCACCGATGGCGCGGTGACCATGGCCGACGTCAAGCAGGCCGCCGCCGATGGCAGCGCCAAGGTCGGCGCTGCGCCGGCACGCGCCGCCGTGGCCGCACCGGCTGCAGCTGCACCGGCACCGGTGGCGCGCGCCGCCGAATCGCGTACGCCGCTGTCGGCCGCCGGTCGCCCGATGCGCACCCAGCCGCCGGGCGTGGTGGCCAAGGGCCAGCCGGAACCGCTCAAGGGCGTGCGCCGGAACATGGCGCGGGTCATGGCCGATGCGCACAGCAAGGTCGTGCCGACCACGCTCAACGACGACGCCGACATCCACGCCTGGGTGCCGGGCAACGACGTCACCGCGCGCCTGGTGCGCTCGATCGTGGTGGCCTGCCAGAAGGTGCCGGCCCTGAACGCGTGGTTCGACGGCGATGCGCTCACCCGCACGCTGCACAACCAGGTGGACATCGGCATCGCGGTGGACACCGACGACGGCCTGTTCGTGCCTGCCCTGCGCAACGCCGACATGCTCGACGCCCGTGGCATCCGCGAGGGCGTGAACCGCCTGCGCGAGCAGGTGGAATCGCGCTCGATCGCCGCCTCCGAGCTGAGCGGCTACACCATCTCGCTGTCCAACTTCGGCATGTTCGCCGGCCGCTACGCCACCAGATGACCCCGGTGATGGGCGGCGTGGAAGCGCACAAGGTGATCCCGCTGTCGGTCACCTTCGACCACCGCGCGGCGACCGGCGGTGAGGCGGCGCGCTTCCTGCGCGCGATGCTGGATGATCTGGCGCTGGCCAGCTGATGCCACGAGCGACTGCCGACATGATTGACCGGTAGCTGCCGACCGTTGGTCGGCAGGCAATCGAAAGAACGACAACGGCCACCGCAAGGTGGCCGTTGTTGTTTGCGCCCCGGTATCCCGAGGAGCCGACCAACGGTCGGCTCTACCCTGCCAGGTCTGCTGCGCCTACGATCTGGACGCCCGGGCGCGGTGCCAGTGCTGCCTCCACCATTGCCGCGGCGATGTTCACCGCCGGGTTGATCCGCCAGGCGCGTGGCAGCACCGGGCCGAGCGCGCCCAGCACCACGCTGGCCAGGTGCTCGCCGGTGCGGCGTTCGCTGCGTTCGCCGCCGATCAGACCGGGGCGTACCAGCGTCAGCGAGCGGTAGCCCAGCCCGCGCAGGTCCTGTTCCAGCCGGCCCTTGACCTGGTTGTAGAAGATCCGCGACTGCGGGTCGGCGCCCATCGCCGAATTCAGCACGAATGCGTGCGCGCCGTGGGCCTGGGCCAGGGTGGCCACCTGCAGCGGGTAGTCGTGGTCGATCCGGGCGAACACCGCGCGGCTGCCGGCCTGCTTGATGGTGCTGCCCAGCGCGCAGATCACCGCATCCACCGCCCACCAGGACGCGTCCACCGGCAGCCGCTCGAAGTCGACCACCGGGTTGTGCAGGGCCGGGGCGGCGTGCGCCAGCGGCCGCCGCGTCGGCGCCACGACCGCATCGCAGCGCGCGTCATCCAGCAGCTGCTGCAGCACCTGCCCGCCCACCAGCCCGGTTGCCCCCACCAGCATCACCTTCATCGCACGCTCCCACCGTCAGATTGCCTACCATCGTGGCACAGCCGACGTGCCCGGCCAGCGTTCAAGCCGGCGTGCCCGGCGCCGATACTGTTCCAACCTCTTCCACCTGCCCGGCCGCCCCGCCGGTGACCCGCCAAGGACCCGCGCATGACCGACCCGCACGACGCTCCCCCCAGCCCCGGCACCGCCGTGGGCCGGCTGCTGTCGCGGCGCCAGGCCGGCACCCGGGTGATCGACACGGCCAGCGTGGACGCACCCGGCCCGAAGGGCGGCAGCAGCGCGATGCTGCAGCGCCTGTTCGCCGGTGCCGAACAGCCCGAACCGCTGCTGGCCGCCTTCGCCAATGGCATGTCCACCCTGCCCGGCGAACTGGGCGACATGGGCCTGCGCCTGCAGTCGGCGCAGCGCAGTGCCGACTGGGTCAGCTACGGCCGCGCGATGCGCCAGCTGATCGACAAGTACATCCGCACCATCGAGCAGGACAGCCCCGACGGCCAGCCCGACAGCCTGCGCCTGCGCGAGCTGCTGCGGCACACGCTGGGCGTGACCGTGGCCAGCCTGCTGCAGAACATGCCCGAGCTGCGGGACGAACCCTCGCAGATCGCCGCCGACCTGCGCCACTGGCATCCCGGCCAGCCGCTGCAGCCGATCGAACTGCGCCTGCGCGAGCTGACCCACCAGATCGGCGTGCGCAGCGATGGCTGGCAGGAGCAGCAGGAACTGCTGCTGAGTCTGTTCGACCTGCTGCTGGACAATATCGGCGAGCTGCTGGATGACAGCAGCTGGCTGCATGGGCAGGTGCATGCGGTGCGCCAGCTGATCAGCGGCCCGCTGGACCGCGACTCGGTCGACCAGGCGCGCGCCAACCTGCGCGAAGTGATCTACAAGCAGGGTCTGCTCAAGCAGGGCATCGTTGAATCCAAGGCGGCCATGAAGGGCCTGATGGGCGGCTTCATCGAGCGCCTCGACGGCATGGCCGTGAGCACCGGCGAATACCACGACCGGATCAGTAGCTATGCGCTGGCCCTGAAGGAAGCGCGCAGCATCGCCGACCTCAGCCAGCTGCTGCAGGGCGTGCTGCAGGACACCGGCCGCGTGCAGGAGCAGGCACTGCAGGCGCGCGACCACCTGGGCAATGCACGCCGCGAAGTGGAACAGGCCGAGCAGCGCATCGCCGAGCTGGAGCAGGAACTGCGCGATGTGTCCGGGCTGGTCCGCACCGACCCGCTGACCGGGGCGCTCAACCGCCGCGGCTTCGACGAGCTGGTCGAGCGCGAGCTGGCGCGGGCCGGCCGCCATGGCCACCCGCTGGCACTGGCGCTGATCGACCTGGACGACTTCCACCAGACCAACACCGCCCACGGCCATGCCGGCGGCGATGCCGTGCTGCGCCAGCTGGTGGCGGTCTGCCAGCTGCACCTGCGCAGCACCGATGCGATCGCCCGCATCGGCGGTGACGAGTTCGTGCTGCTGCTGCCCGAGACACCGGCCGCCGACAGCATGTCCACCCTGCTGCGGCTGCAGCGCTCGCTGGCCCAGCGCCCGCTGCAGCTGGACGACACGCGGGTGCCGGTGCACTTCAGCGCCGGGGTGGCGCAATGGCACGCCGGCGAACCGGTGGATGGCCTGCTGCGGCGTGCCGATGCGGCCCTGTATGCGGCCAAGCGGGTCGGCAAGAACCGCGTGCAGGCGGCCGACGCGCCGCGGTGATCGGCGTGCCCGCCGAGGCGCTGTGATAACCGCCGCCTCCGTACGAATCACCCGGGTATGGACATGAACACCCCTGCCGCCCGCGACCCCCGCCTCCGCTTTGCCGCGTTGCTGGAGCAGCACCGCGGCATCGTGGTGAAGATCGCGCGCGGCTACTGCGCCCACCAAGAAGACGGGCTCGACCTGATCCAGGACATCAGCGTGCAGGCCTGGGATGCGTTCGACAGCTTCGACCCGGCACGCGCCCGCTTCTCTACCTGGCTGTACCGGGTCGCGCTGAACGTGGCCATCTCGCAGGTGCGCCGGCAGCAGCTGCGGCAACGCCACCATGCCGGGCTGGAGGAGGACACCCTGCCGGTGGACGAGGGTGCGCCGGCCGAACAACAGCACGCGGTAAAGCAGCTGGAGGACGCGATCCGCATGCTTCCGCCGCTGGACCGGGCATTGATGCTGCTGCACCTGGACGACCACCACCGCCAGATCGCCGACATCCTCGGCATCAGCACTGCCAACGTGTCCACACGCCTGCACCGCCTGCGCCAGCAGCTGCGCGCGCGTTTCGACCCCACCGCCTGAGGCCATCGCCATGCATACCGACCCGCTCAAGCAGCTGTGGCACCAGGCCGGCGGCGACGCCGACGACAGCGAGGCGACCGCCGCGCTGAACAGCTGGCGACGCCACCGGCAGTACGCCGCGCAGCGCCAGTTGTCGGCGTTCAGTGCGGTGCAGGTGATGCAGCTGCTGTTCTGGCTGGCGCTGTCGATCTATTGCGGCAGCGTGTGGTGGCAGCAGCCGCCGCGGGCGGTGATGCTCAGCGCCGTGGCGCTGCACGTCTACTGCGTGGCGGTAATCATCGTCAGCGCTGCCCGGCTCCACCTGGTCGGGCAGCTGCAGCCCGACCAGCCGGTACTGCAGCAGTCCCGGCAGCTGGCATTGCTGCGCATGCAGACCGCCGCAGGCGAACTGCTGCTGGGGCTGCCCTGGTGCTGGCTGTGGCTGGCGGTGCCGGTGCTGGTGGCATGGCAGGCCTGGAGCATCGACCTGTCCGCCTTCGCCGCACGCGCGTTGCTGATCTCGCTGGTGGCCGGGGCGGCGCTGATGACCGCCCTGCTGCTCCTGGCCCGGCGTTGGCAGCGGCAGGCCCCGGAATCCCCACGCCTGCAGCGCGCGATCGATGCCTTGTCCGGGCGCCGCCTGGCCGGCGCGCGCGCCGAGCTGGAGGCGCTGCGCGACTGGAACGCCCGCTGACAGAACGCGGCCCGGTCAGTGGGCCGCTTTCTTGCCGCGCAGCTTCTGGAAGCCCATCACCGCGGCCAGCACGATCGCACCTGCGATCACCCCCACCACCATGTTGCCAAGCGCGTTGACCAGCCACCCCCACTGGCCTTCCCCACCCAGCGCGACCACGGCATGGTGCAGCGCCGGCACGTTGTGCACCAGGATGCCGCCACCCACCAGGAACATCGCCGCGGTGCCGGCCACCGACAGGAACTTCATCAGCCAGGGCGCGGTGATCAGCAGGCCCCGCCCGAAGGCCGCCAGGGCGGCGCCCTTGCGCGACAGGTACAGGCCCAGGTCGTCCAGCTTCACGATGCCGGCCACCAAGCCGTACACGAACACCGTCATGGCCAGCGCGATCACCACCAGCGCGGTGACCTGGTTGAGGAACGGCGCGGCCGACACCACGCCCAGCGACAGCACGATGATCTCGGCCGACAGGATGAAGTCGGTGCGCACCGCGCCTTTCACCTTTTCGCCCTCCCAGGCCACCATGTCGACCTTCTCGTCGGCCAGCGCCTTGACCCGTTCGGCCTTGTGCTGCTCGTCCTCCTGCTTGGAATGCAGGAAACGGTGCGCCAGCTTCTCCACGCCTTCGTAGCAGAGGAACGCGCCGCCGATCATCATCAGCGGCACCACGATCGGCACCGGGTAGCCCTTGCCGCGCAGCCAGCCCTCCAGCGCACTGATCGCCAGCGCGGCCGGCACCAGAATCGCCTTGTTCACCAGCGAGCCCTTGGCCACCGCCCACACCACCGGAAGCTCGCGGTTGGCGTTGACCCCGGTGACCTGCTGGGCGTTCAGCGCCAGATCGTCGCCCAGCACGCCGGCGGTTTTCTTGGCCGCGACCTTGGTCAGGACCGACACATCGTCCAACAGCGTGGCAATGTCATCGAGCAACGCAAACAGGCTGGCACCGGCCATGGCAATCCAATAGATCAAGCGGGAAGCGTGGATTCTGCCCGATCCTGGCCCGTTCGCGGTAGATGCCGGCGGATTCACCGCCCCACTACCTGCCCGCCCGCACACTGCCGGGGACACCCGTCCTGGAGTCCTGCTTGAACACCACGCCCGTCCTTCCCGGTTCGCCGTCGCTGGTCAAGGGCATGAACCGCCGCAGCCAGATCCTGCGCCTGCTGCTGCGTTACCGGAACTCCGGGGTGTTTTCGGGCATGAACCTGGACGCCCGCGCGGTGCACGACATCCCGCCGGAGGGCAATCCGGAGCAGTTCGTCACCGACCTGGAATCGCTCGGCCCCACCTTCGTCAAACTGGGGCAGATGCTGTCCACCCGCCCGGACATGGTGCCGGTGGAATTTGCCACTGCCCTGGAACGCATGCAGGAAAAGGTGGCCCCGATTCCGGTCGAGCGCATTGCACAGATCATCGAGCAGGAACTGGGCGCGTCGGTGTCCAAGCTGTTCGCCAGCTTCGACCCGGTGCCGCTGGGGTGCGCCTCCATTGCGCAGGTCCACCGCGCGCAGCTGCATGATGGCCGCGAGGTGGCGGTAAAGGTGCAGAAGCCGGAAGTGGCCGCGCAGCTGCGCTCGGACCTGGAGGTGCTGCGCAGCTTCGCGCTGGCCGCCGACCATCTCACCCAGGTGGGCCGCCGGGTGCGCCTGCGCGACTGGCTCAACGAGTTCGCCAAGACCTTGATGCAGGAGCTGGACTACCAGGCAGAGGCAGAAAACCTGCAGCGCTTCGGCCAGCATCTCAAGCCGTTCAAGCCGCTGTGGGTGCCGCAGCCGATCTGGGACTACTGCAGCCACCGCGTGCTCACCATGGAGCTGGCCAACGGCGTGCGCGTGGACATGATTCCCGATGTGCGCCGCACCGAAGAACCGATGGCGCCGCTGGCCGCCGCGTTGATCCGCGGCTACATCGACCAGATCTTCGTGCATGGCGAAATCCATGCCGACCCGCATCCGGGCAACCTGCGCGTCACCCCGCAGGGCCGCCTGGCGATCTTCGACCTGGGCATGGTTGCGCACATGCCGCCACGCCTGCGCGAGCGCCTGCTCAAGCTGCTGTTCGCCGCCGTGGACGGGCGTGGCGAGGAAGTGGCCGATGAGATCATCGGCATCAGCACCCGGCTGGAATCGTTCGACGAAGAACGCTACCTGCGCGAGACCGGGCAGATGATTGCGCGCTATGCGGCCAACACCAGTTTCTCCGAAGGCCGCGTGGTGCTCGACCTGGTCCGCATCGCCACCGCCAGCGGCCTGCGCACGCCGCCGGAACTGAGCCTGCTCGGCAAGGCGTTGTTGAACCTGGAAACGGTGTGCCGGCTGCTGTCGCCCGACCTGGACACCCGCCGCATCGTGGAGAAACAGCTGCAGCACGTGATGCGTGCGCGCCTGAAGAAATCGCTGTCGGCGGCCAACCTGGCCAGCGAAGCCATGGAGATACAGCAGCTGCTGCGCGAAGGGCCGCGCAAGATGTCCGACATCCTTGCCCTGCTGGCCGAGAACCGCCTGCAGATGAAAGTGACCGGGCTGGAAGAATCGCGCCTGATGGAAAACCTGCAGAAGATCGCCAACCGCGTGTCGGCCGGCATTGTTACCGCCGCGTTGATTCTTGCAGCGGCGATGATGATGAAAGTGGATACCGGCTGGCACCTGTTCGGCTACCCCGCCATCGCATTCACCTTGATGTTGATCGGCGTGGCACTGGGCCTGGGCATCATCCTCAGCGCGCTGATCTTCGATCGTCGTGCACGCTCGAAGGAAGAGCGCGGACATCGATGATGTTGCGATGCCGTGCATTTCTTCACGTGCGTTTTACACCTGAAAACATGATGCGCTGTAGCGCATCTTCAGCATCCTGAAACAAACATTTCAGTCAGGTTCGTGCATGCATGATCGGGTCATCGGCTTGTCATGCAGGTGTGGTTGGACAGCCGGTCGGATGGGAAATACGTCGTCATGGCGTCCATCACCAACTGTCTCCACTACCGATACCGCCGATGCTCTGGATCCTGCTGCTGACTCTGTTGCTGCTCTCCTGGTTGCTGCTCGCCTCGCGCAAGTGGATATGGTGGAAGGCCAGCCTGATGTCAGTGCTGCTGGTGCTGCTGAGTACGTGGTGGTTGATCAACAAGTTGTCCGGCGATGGGCTCAATGCGGCCACGCTGTATCACTTGGGCGCCGACATGGAAGGCGCGGGCGTAGCGGATTTCAAGGGCTACATCGCCGCCTACATCGCGCTGCTGCTGGTGTCGCTGCTGCCGCTGGCGGCCGCACGCGTGCAGCGCTGGCGCCCCATCGAACACGGCAAGGCGGTATTCGGGGGGTTCGTCGCCATGTGGCTGGTGGCCATTGCGGTGAGCCCGCTGTACAGCGACGGCCTGCGCCTGTACCAGCAGATGCGCCCGGTGGATTACACCGTGATTGCGCCCGAGTACAAGATTCCGCAGCAGGCGCTGGCCAAGCCGCGCAACATCGTGTGGATCTACGGCGAAAGCCTGGAGCGCACCTATCTCGACGAAGCCACCTTCCCCGGCCTGATGCCCAACCTCAACCGGCTGGCCGGCCAGGCACTGGATGTGCGCGGTGTAGTGTCTGCCGAGGGCGGTGGCTGGACCATCGCCGGCCTGGTGTCGTCGATGTGCGGCGTGCCCCTGACCACCGCCAAGGACGATGAGAACAGCATGGGCCGCATGGGCAGCTTCCTGCCCGAAGCGGTGTGCCTGGGTGACTACCTCAAGCAGCAGGGCTATACCAATCACTACCTGGGCGGCGCGAACGGACAGTTCGCCGGCAAGGGCCAGTTCCTGGCCACGCACGGCTTCGACGCGGTGGATGATCTGGCCTGGTTCAAGACGCAGAAGGTGGCGCGCTCGCACTTCTCCACCTGGGGCGTGCACGACGACGTGCTGCTGGACAAAGCATATGACCGCTTCGAGCAGCTGTCCAAGGCTGGCCAGCCGTTCATGCTCACCACGCTCACCATGGACACCCACCACCCGGCCGGGCACCTGCCGGTGGCCTGCAAGCGCACCCGCTACCAGAGCGAGTACGGCAACATCGGCCTGCTCAACGCGCTCAAGTGCACCGACGGCCTGATTGCCAAGCTGGTCGATCGTATCCAGGCCAGCCCGTACGGCGAAGACACCCTGATCGTCATCGCCTCCGATCACCTGGCCATGCCCAACGACCTCAGTCATGTGCTGGCCAAGCAGAAGCGCGAGAACCTGCTGCTGTTCCTGGGCAAGGACATCGCCCCGCGCCAGCTGGCGGCCACCGCCGGTTCCACGCTGGATTCCGGTGCCACGCTGCTCAGCCTGATCGACCCGGGCATCAAGGCGATCGGCTTCGGCCGCTCGCTGCTGGATCCCGAGCGCACCGACAGTGCCAGCGCGGCGGCGCTGCGTGACAACGGCAAGGACTACCCGCGTTACCTGGCCTTCTCGCGTTCGCTGTGGCTGGGCGACAAGACCCGCCAGCTGCGCATCGATGACGACAACCAGGTGGTGATCGGTCTACAGCATGTGCAGCCGCCGGTGCTGCTGGAGTACGACAAGCAGTTCGACCTGAAGTCGGTGTACCTGGAAAACACCTCCAAGCAGTTCGATGATGCCGACCCGGCCAACACGCTGGCTTACGTGGACCGCTGCACCGCATTCGAGGACGGCTCGGCCGATGGCGACTGGTGCGCGATGCTGGTCAACCGTGACAAGGGCATCAAGCTGTACCGCGACGATGCGCTGCGCACCGGCTTTGCGGTGGATGGCCCGCTGGAACCGTTCAACGGCCCGCGCCCGAGCATCCGCCAGGCGCACATGATCACCCAGAAGGGCCGCCGCACCCGCGCCGGCCAGTACATGCTGCAGTTCGTGGCCAAGCAGTCGCCCGATCGCGGTTTCTGGGTCGACGCGGTGTCCTCGCAGCGCAAGGTGGTGGTGGCCCAGCAGTGGGTGCAGCCCGATGCCGAAGGCCGCATCAGCGTGCCGTTCGGCCTGGACCATGAAGTGGACGACCTGGAGATCCGCGCGTGGTTGAACCACGCCGAGAAGCTGGCCGTGGACAACTTCGCCCTGGTGCCCTCGCGCCGCGGCAACCGCGGGTAGGAATGCGGCATCGCCGGGATTCGTACCGACCAACGGTCGGTACCTACCGCGACAGGGTCGTCGCCTAACCCTGCGGTTCCTGCGGCGCGGCCGGATCGCGGACCAGGTGGATGTCGGTCGGCGAGGACAGCGCGATATGCGCCGCCGCGAACTTCTGCAGCATCGTGAAGTACAGGTCGCTGCGCACGCCATATACCGCGCGCGGGCCGGATACGTACGCAAAGCTGTTGATCGCTACCTGGCCGTTGGCGATCGAATCGATGAACACCGACGGTGCCGGCTCGGCCAGCACGCCCACGTGTTCGCTGTAGCAGTCCAGCAGGATCTGCCGCACCGCCGCCACGTCGGTGCTCAGCGGCACCGAGAACTGGATCTGGATGCGCCCCTGCGCATTGCCCATCGTCATGTTGCGGATGGTCTTGGTGATCAGCTCGGAGTTCGGCACGATCAGGGTGGACTTGTCGCCCACCTGGATCTCGGTGGAGCGCACGCTGATCCGCTTGATGTCCCCTTCCTGGTCGCCCAGCTTCACCCAGTCGCCAATCTTCACCGGGCGCTCGGCCAGCAGGATCAGGCCGGACACGAAGTTCTGGGTGATCGCCTGCAGGCCGAAGCCGATACCCACCGACAGCGCACTGACCACCAGCGCCAGCCTTTCAAGGCCGATGCCCAGCGCGGTCAGCCCCCACAGCACCGCCGCGATGATGCCCAGGTAACGGGTGACCGTGCTGATCGAGTTGCGCGCCCCGGCATCCAGGTCGGTCTTGGGCAGGTAGGTGTTGGTCAACCAGTTCTGGAAGGCCTGCATCACCGCCCACACCACCAGGAAAGCCAGCACCGCATACAGCACGCTGCTGGGCTTGAGCGTGGTGGCGCCGATGGTCAGCCCGTTGGACAGCGAGTCCATGGCGCTGAAGAACGTATTGAGGTTGCCGAACGGCGCGGTCAACGCCAGCACCGCCAGCAGGATCACGCCGATGCGCAGCACCGCCGACAGCAGCACGCCGGCCTGTTCCACCTTGGCATCGTTGAGCCCGGTGGTCAGCACGATGCTCTTGCCTACCCGGCTGGTGGGCGACAGCAGCCACAGCGACAGGTCATCGGCGAACTTGAGCAACAACGAGGCGGCCAGCAGCACCACCGCCCCCCACACCAGCTGCTGGGCCACGAACAGCGCCAGGTTGAGATAGCCCAGCAGCGTGGCGATCACCGCCACGGCCACCACCACGTGCCCGGCCAGCCGCGCCAGCACGATCCAGCCGCTCTTGCGCACTGGCGCCTTGGGCTGCTTGGCACCGGCGTCGACCTGCGCGTCCAGCTTGGCCTGCGCCTCGTCGGTCTGGCGGCGGTGCAGGCGCGCCAGCGACACCAGGATGGCGACGATCAGCGCCATGTAGGTGATCGCGATCACGCCATCCACCGCCACCGTGGTGATCTCACTGGTGCGCGAGGCCCGGTTGATCTCCACCAGCAGGATGCTCAGGAAGGTCAGCCCGGCCGCGCCCCAGGCGTATTTGCGCAGCCGCCATGCTGCGGTGTCATCCAGGCTCAGCAGGCGCCAGGACGGTCGCTTGGGCACCAGCAGACAGGCGCTGAGCGCGGTGATGAAGGCCGCCACGAACGTGGCCACCTGGAAATGCAGCGCCAGCTGCTGCAACCGCGGCGGAATCGCCCCGATGGAGTCCAGCGCAGCCACCAGCACCACCGCCGCAAAGCCCGGCAGCAGCGTGCCCACCGCCAGCAGCCACACCGCCAGCCCGGACCGGCGCAGGCGCCCGTCGGGCGCGCGCTCGGAGGCGGCATAGCGGCGGCCTGCGGCGCGCAGCCACAGCCGCAGCGGGAAGAACATCAACAGCGCCAGCGCCAGCCCGGTCAGCGGCGCGCCCCAACCGTGTTCGGCAATCGCCTTGCGTGCCGCGGTCTCGCCCTGGCGGTACAGCACCACCAGCCGCGAGTAGTCGGCCGGCACGTGCACCGCGAACTGCTTCCACAACGATGGCGACAGCGGCGAGTTGACCTTGCGCGCCAGGTCCTCGCTGAACTGGGTGACGCGCATCTTTTCAATGTCAGCGCCCACCTGCTTGGCATCGCCGGCCAGCAGCTTGGCCCGTGCAATGGCCGAGGCAAGATCACTGCGCTGCTGGTTCAGCGCCTTGCGCTGGGCGGCGATATCGCGTGCCTCGGTGGTGCCTTCCACCACCTCGCCCAGCTGGGCCACGCGGGCATCCACCTGCTCCAGCTCGGGCTGCAGGGCGTTGCGCGCCGCATCGGCGTCGCGCTGCACGGCCAGCGCCCGGTCGGACAGCGTCTTGAGCGTATCGGGGGTATCGGCCGTCTCGACCGCGGCCTGGATCTGCTTCAGGTCCTTGCCGGCTTGTGCCAGCTGGGCAATCGGATCATCGGCGGCGGCATCATCGCCCTGGGCCAGCGCCAGGGGCGCCATGCTCAGCCAGGTGCACAGCATCAACCAGGCCAGCGGCCGCAGGAAGGAACGGAAAGGACGGGAAGACAAACCGGCGCACCACGGGATTCGCGCGGACCACCGCGCCTGCGCGAACTATAAACCGGGGTGCGTTCACGCCGGGTATGCACCCGGCACCCCGCCTTCAGTACTTCAGGCGCAGCTCTTCCACCTGCGGCCGCAGGCTGGCATACCAGTCCTGGAATTCCTCTTCGCTGATCTCATCGGGCGCATACACGGCCACCTCGTCCCAGGCGTGGTCGGTGGGCAACGGCTGGCGTGGGCCAGCGCGCAGCGAGTACGCCACGCCCTCGTGGTCCACCACATCCTCGGCCGCTTCCCAGCGCGCGCGGGCAAAGTCGGTCGGGCTCTTGAGCAGAATCACGTGGTACATCGGCACCTCCATCGCAGTGAAAACAGGCAGGCATCGCCCGCCCACACAATAGCGCCGCCTGCCACGCCGGTATATCACGCACCGGCAACGCAACGTTCTCCACGCCGCGCCTGCGCCGGCTTCACCTACCCGTGGCGGTGGGCGCGGCATGGTGGCTGCACCTTCTCTTCGCGCACCCCATGAACACACACGCCGACCTCAAGACCGTTCCGGACCTCAAGCTGCCGCGCTACCTGGGCACCTGGTATGAAATCGCCCGCCTGCCGATGAAGCACGAGCCGGACGGGTGCACCGACGTGTCGGCCCATTACAGCCTGAAGGAGAACGGCCACGTGGCCGTGCTCAACCGCTGCCGCATGGACGGGGAGATCGAAGAGGCCGAAGGCGAAGCCTGCCCGGTGGACAACGACAGCGCGCGGCTGGAAGTCAGCTTCCTGCCCAAGGGCCTGCGCTGGCTTCCCTTCACCAAGGGCGACTACTGGGTGATCCAGGTCGCGCCGGACTACAGCGTCGCACTGGTCGGCAGCCCCGATCGCAAGTACCTGTGGCTGCTGTCGCGCACCCCCACCCTGGATACCACCGTGCAGGACCATTACCTGGCCCAGGCCCGTCAGCAGGGCTTTGACCTGGGGCCGCTGATCCAGACCCCGCATACCGGCCACCCCACCGCCTGAGCCCCGCATGGACCTCAAAAGTGGTTACCCGTTCTGGGCGGTGCGCAACGGGTTGATGCACGCCTTCCCGCCCCTGCGCGACGACCTGCAGTGCGATGTGCTGGTGGTGGGCGGTGGCATCACCGGTGCGTTGATCGCCAACGAACTGTGCGCCAACGGCCACGATGTCGCGTTGATCGAACAACGCGACATCGGCTGGGGCAGCACCGCCGCCAGTACCGCGCTGCTGCAGTATGAGATCGATACGCACCTGATCGACCTGGCCCGGCAGTACGGTGAAACCGCCGCCGTGCAGGCCTACCAGGCCTGTGCCGACGCAATTCCCGCGTTGCGCGAGGTGGCGCGCGGGCTCAAGGGGGTGGACTGCCATCCCATGCACAGCCTGTACTACGCCAGCAAACGCCGGCACCGGGCGGTGCTGCAGGAAGAATTCGCACTGCGCCAGCGGCATGGCTTCGACGTGCGCTGGCTGGACCGCGACGCGGTGCAGGACGAATTCAGCCTGGACGCACCCGGGGCCATCCTCAGTGGGCTGGCCGCCCGCGTGGACCCGTACTGCCTGACCTACCGCCTGCTGGCGCGGCTGCAGAAGAACGGCTGCCAGGTGCACGACCGGACCACGCTGGCCACATTGGAACCCACCGCGCGCGGGGTGACCGCCACCACCGTCGAGGGCGTGCGCATCCGCTGCGGCCATGTGGTGATGGCCGCCGGCTACGCCAACCAGCGGTGGCTGAAGCCCTCGGTGGCGCGCAACCGCAGCAGCTACGCCTTTATCACCGACCCGATTCCGGAGGATCTGCTGGGGCCACTGGCCCAGACCATGGTCTGGGAATCGGCCCGGCCGTACCTGTACATGCGCAGCACCGGCGACCAGCGCCTGCTGATCGGCGGCGAGGAC
>Ga0308168_1002453_pt1 | contig 15270 bp, 15 predicted proteins | sample PhyCR2_FD_202133 | JGI IMG/M metagenome (GOLD analysis project Ga0308168, IMG submission 202133) | Phyllosphere microbial communities from UC Gill Tract Community Farm, Albany, California, United States - DLSLRC.R2 | ecosystem: Host-associated > Plants > Phyllosphere > Unclassified | place: USA... | reverse complement strand
TTGTATTGAAATTGAAAATGTTGAACAACTTGAGAAATTGTTTTCTCTACCAGTAGAAAAGGTTAAAAGTTTACTTTTTGCTAAAAAAGAAGAACGTGAACAAGAAGGCATTGATTTTTCAATTCCTATTCATACCATTAAAACAAATCAACTCCCTGTGTTTATAACACCTGACATGATGAATGTAGATAACATGCCTTTTAAATTTGATGTTCCTTCTGTTAAATCTTTTATTAAAGAAAGCAGACCAGAATTTAAAGAAGTGTGTGAATACATCAGAAATAATTACTCTAATATTAAAAGTTATATCCTTGAAGTTGTCAGCAATAAAAAAGAATTTGATCCGTGCATTGATTCTGATTTAGGTCTTTATTCGTCTGAAATTGATCTTTTTAAAGATGATAATGTAAAACAGTGGATGGCTCACCTTAATTATAATATTTCTATGAAAAAGATGATCGGTTATTTTAATGGAGAATTTTATAATCATGAACCCCTGCTGGAACAGTTTGCTAAAAGACTTATTCTTCGTAATTTTATGAGCGAATTAAAAGAAGAATGCCGAGCTGCGAATAATGGCTCCTTGTGGAAATCTATCATTGATGACTGGAAGCAAGAGTGTGCAGATAAGATCAGAAATGGATATGTCACTAACAAAAAGAGACCTCTTTTTATGCAGAATGTTCTCTCAATTAATGAAGAGCAATTCTTAAATACGCTTAAAGAATATGCAGAATCTGATGATACTCTTAAGCAGAAAATTGCAAAAGATTTGACAGAATACCATGCAAAACTGGTAAGTTTTTTTCCTCAAAATAAACCTGAAGAAAACTCAACAAGAAAAATCAATCCTTAATTAATAAATCATCATTTTTACAATACTTATACAAAAAAGGAGGCTTATGCCTCCTTTTTATCAATCTCTTTGTAAAAACCAGCCTGTTAACGACATTCTTTCCTTTTTAGAAACCAAAACTTCATGAAGAATTTTATCTGACAAAAAACAAACTACGCTACCGCCCACTGGCTCTGTAATAATATCTCCTTCATCGAGATGAAGCTTCAACTCACCACCATCTCCTGTTTTCCAGTCTGGATTAAGATAACAGATAAAGGTAACTGCACGCTTTGACGAGTTTTTAAAACGATCAAGGTGAGCTTTATAAAAACTTCCCTCTGGGTAAATTGCAAAATGGCACTCATATCCATCCAGACCCATGAAAAGTTCCTGGTTAATTTTACTTTTAACTTCATTTAGTAAAGACTGATACTGCTTAACAGCAATATTAGTTTCATCCTCAGAAAGCCAAGCAATTTTATCAGAGCGAATATTTTCTACAATTGTTTTATTTTGCCCAGAGCCAATTGCGGCCTTATGAAAAATACCTGAATCACTTCTTTCCCGACATACCAACTGAAGTTTTTTTACTAACTCCTGAGAAACAAAGTCTTTTTGATAAAACCAACCTTTTTCGACAAGATTATTTACAAGCTGATTTAACTTTTCCATCTTTCACCTTTGTTTGTTTACAATTACAGAAAACAAAGGTAATATATCACTACCAATTAGCATATTCCAGTGATTTTTTCTTATTAATAAATTTTAAAATACTTAAAAACTTCTGTAATCCATTCTAAGCTGTTTTCTTTTAAAAAATAAACTTCCATATCAATATTACAATTAAACTTGTCATAATGCTTTCTAAGTGCCTTATTTTTGATTTTAAATTACAGTTTTAAACCGACTTTCTTTTTATAGATAATCTTTTGAGATTTTTACTTGATAATCTTTAAGGTGTTTTCATTAAATAAATTATTAAGTAAATAATCTTTTTTCGCTATTTTAAATAATATATTAAGTAAATAATAAATAGGCTTTTTAAAAGTTAGTTAAGCTTATGTTTTTAATAGGAAATAACAAAAAGTCGTGTTGGCGATATCACGATAAACCGTTGCCGTTATCACTACAGTCCGTTGGTGATATCACTATAGTTGTTGGCGATATCACTATAGCCCGTTGTCGTTATCACTACACAATGTTGGCGATATCACTATACAATGTTGGCGATATCACGATACCTTTTTGTTGAAAAATTTCTCTCTCTATGTTATTTTCAAAAAAATAAAATAAATAAAAAGAGGTTGTAATGGCAAAAATTGTTTTTTTTACAGGTTCTGGGATAAGCCAACCAAGTGGTCTTGAAACCTTTCGGGATAATGGTGATGGAACGGGGCTTTGGATGGAGCAAAAAATTCAGGATGTTGCCACTTTTAGCGCATTCAAAAGAGATCCTCTTAATGTGCATGGTTTTTATAATATCCTGAGGAATAAAATCAATGCAGCCCAACCTAATATTGCTCATAATATTATTGCTGAGATTGAAAATGATCATGAAGTTGTTGTCATTACTCAAAATATAGATAATCTGCACGAAAGAGCGGGGAGCAACAATGTCTTGCATCTTCATGGTCACTATAACCGCTTTATTTGTCTTACATGCACACATGAATTTTCACATAATCATGACTGGAATCTGAATAATAATTGTCCATCCTGCTCTGCTGGTTTTGAAAAAGTAAGACCTGCCATCGTATGGTTCTACGAAAACCTCATTCCTGATCTATTTTCTCAGGCAGAACAGCATTGTCGTGAAGCCGATTTATTTGTTCAGGTTGGAACAAGTGCCCAGGTATTCCCAGCAGCTAAATTGATAAAACGGGTCAAAGTTCGAAGAAAGAAAGTCGAAATGAATTTATTTAAAAGTATTCCTAACAGACCTTATACATTTCATAATTATTATCTAGGGAATATTATACATGCTATGCCTGAATTCAGGGAGGATATTCCTCAGCTTTTAGAATTGAGAGAAAAAGGTATTTTCAAGACATTCAGACATAATATTTAACATTTTAAAAAAGAGAGCCTAGCTCTCTTTTTTATTTTACCAGGTCTCTCCGCAAAGCTCCTTCCTTCAGGGAGGGGTGATCACTCATGCGGATAAAGATAGATTTTTTCAACCGTTTCAGGATACACATAAATAGAATCAACAAATAAAATATTGAAATCTCTTTTCTTTTTTTCGGTATACTGGTAAGTTTCTAATTTATTTTCAACAAAAACATACATTTCTCCCTCATGTAGATCTTGTACATTTTTCCATTTTTTATCCTGACTTTCTATTCCTTTTTGATTATAAAAGAAAAGAGGCGGGACATTCTTCATGTTGTTAATTGCTTTTAATTTTAAATAATCTGGCAATTTATAACCCCATCCTTTCATACAGATAAAAGTAGGGCTAATTTTCCCTAATCTTTCTATGATATCATTATTACATGCACTATTAGCAGCAAGAATATAGTTATTTTGTGTTGTTAATAATACATCTATCATGTTTTTTTCATCGCTTTCATTATTCAAATATAAATTAAAATCATTAAATATTATGTTTTGGTAATGATGCTTATCTTTTATTTTTTTATCGGCATGTAAAATGTTTTGACATATTATAGAAACCATATCAAACTCATTTTTGTCAGCATAAGTCAAACTACATTGAATTTGTAATAATTTTCTATTTAAAAAAATGTCTTCAAAATCTACTACAGGCTCATGACTAAACAAACATTCATAAGATTTTAATAAGTCCATTGTTTTATAAGCCTTACAGGAGATATTTATATGATTTCTTATTATTTTTTCATTTATTTCAGATGTGTATTCAATCTTACTTAAATAGTTATTTAGTTCTTCTATATTTAATTCATTGCCCAGTTTAATCAAAGTTTTTATATTTAAAAACGATTCTATGGTGTTTATCGAAACGATTTTCTTTTTAACATGATAATGCTTTATCAATGCCTGAATAACAACACCCATTTCTTTACCAAATAAATTGATAAAATAATCAGGGCTATCTACCATTGGGTTTATAGGATCAAATGTATGTGTATAAGTCTTATTTGGATAAGTCTCTTTTGATATATTTTTAGCATCTAAATATATTGTATAAAACTCTTCAAGCCTGTTGAATTTTTTAACAAAACCAAAAACATGCGCATATACAGAATTATCACTTGTTATAAATATAAAACCTTCTTTATTCTTTATATATTCATGGATAAAAGAAGTTAAACTTTCCGATCTTCCAGCTTCACAACATCCCGCTAGAGTAACGGGATATTCTTTTAAAATCCATTCTTTTTTTGGTTGCTTTTTAAATGAGAAGGTATTACTTTGTTGTTTTTCATAGCCTGCCACTATAGGTATATGCTCTTTGACTACTTTTTTAATTGCAGGTTTCTTCACATAGTCATAAAGTTCAACAGGAATCTCTTGTAGTAAATAATCTTTATTCTCAAGTAATGATTTTTTTTCATTATTTATTTTGTTTTTATCTTTTTTGTTTAGAGATAAATCTTCTTTCTCAAGATTTAATCTATAATCATACCAATTTTGGTATCCATTTATTATCGATATTACTTCTAAAGAATTGTTTAATGTAGGGACGGCAATAGCTGAGCTATTATTTTTACGAGGATCTTTCGCATATTTTAGCAAGCGCTTAGCCTGCCTTTTGGCATTATCAACTGAACTCATATTTAATTCTCCTAATTTTGAGCACTAAAATTATTTAACTTGTTTGTTTATTTCTTAAGATTATCATAGATTTTTCCATTGTGCTCTGGAAGGGCATCTGGGGTCCCAAAGAAACCATAAACGATCTAAAATAAAAATCAAATTTTTAGCTGAAGATAAGCTCAGATATTGTTTTCATTCAGATTGAATTTTAACGAATAATACAAATTATAAACGTTTTTTAATTTTCAAATCTTCATTATTTGACGAGTCAGCAATAGAATTTAAACTTTGCTTCTCATATTTTTCAGTTGCTGAAATTATCATTTTTTTGTATTTTTCTTTTTCATCAGGATGCAATATATTATTTAGTGTATAATCTATATATTTAACACCTTCTTTATTTGTAGTTAGAGCACTTAAACCATTTTCAATAAGATAAATACAATTAATGAAGGTTTGATGAAAAAGGGCATTTTCACTATCAATATCTTTCTGATGAATGTTTATTCCTGAATTGATTAATTCTTTGACTTCAGAATTATAGAAAAGTGCATTTCTGCCAATTGGATTCATATAATTTATATTCATTCCAGCTTCAACGAAAAAGTAAATTAAATAACGATTACAAAAAAGAGGTATTTCATGATTATTATCAATATGATTAATATCAACCACTTTTTTCTCGTTTATTTTTTTAAACAGAACCTGATCCTCAATATAAAAATAAATAGTTCTGTTTAATTTATCTTTTATTGTTAAATCAATTCCTTTTTCAACCAGAAATAAGGCAGATTTAAGTTCTGTTGCAAATAAGGCATTTGCTCCAAATTCATCGATGATATCAATATCTATTCCATGATTAAAAAGTATTTCTGTTATTTCTTTATTCCGCTCAAATAATGCACTCCGACCAAGTTTATTTGTATGATTAATATTTATTCCTGATTTTATTAAAAGATGCATTTTTGCTGTTGTTAAATTAATATCAGAAAATAAAGCATTTTCACCTTCATTATTAATATGATTGATATCAATACCTTTTTCTATTAATAACTCCGTTTCTTTTAGATTAGAATACCACAATGCATTTTGATTGTTTTTTACATATTTTATATTTAAGGCACCTTCTTTTATTCCTTTCATAAAAAGTTCAGTAGTTAATCCATAGAAATCAGCAGCACTATTGTAGCTGTTTTGATACGGTTTTTTAGACTGTATTTTTCTCATACCACTGACCTCGCTTTCACATTATCATACTACAACTTTGGGAATAACAACGGTTCCTTTCTTTCTGTTCACTTTAACAAGATCTTCTTCGAAATCGATATCCCAGCCTTCCAGAGTATTAATTTGATTTAGCGATTCTTTAACTTGCTTTTTTCGACCACGGCTGGTTGAATCATTGGAAAATTCTTCACCCCATGTTTTTTCAACCAGGGTTTTATAGGTTGCTTTATAAGGAACAATATTTCCTTCATTAATAACTGAAGAAAGATAAGAAAAGAGTATTTTAGATGTATCATTAGTCAATAAATTTCGCTGCTCAAGATTGATTATTACATATTGACCTGTGATCGCTTCCGCAATTCTTGGATTAATTGCAACAGCGACTTCTTCATTTTCATTATATTTTAAAGAAGCTATCAGACGAGTCACTTCGGTTTGCTTACCCTTTTTTATTGTAATGTTTGTTTTAGCTAGTCTTAATAAGCTTTCTTCTATAAACTTATAACTTTTTCCAGATGTTTGCATTCCACAATTTTTAATGATTTTGTAGAAGGTTGTGCAAAATGCAATAGAATAACCATCAGTATCTGAAAACGAGCTTATTTGTTCCCATAAATTTTTCCCTACATTTCCTGTGGAAGATTTATTAATTACACCTTGCTTATGCTGAGTCGCCATAGCAATTAAAACAAATAAGAGAGTTTGATCACGAGCATCCAGAGTTTCCATGCTTTGCACTCGTAAATTAATATTATTATAATCAAAAGAAATATCTAACATTTTATTACTCCTTGCTCCTTTCGAAACAGGTCTGAATATAGACATACGGGATAAAGCAGGGTCATGTTTAGTAAACTCGACCATTTCTTGCTGTGACATTGGATATCCTTTTTATTTGGCTTTTAACTAAAATAACACCATCTTCTTTTAGTCTTCAAATTTATTTATTTAATTCTTTTTCATAAATAGAATTCAGGTATTCTTCAAGTTTTTCCGAATGCACACTTTCACTTGAAAGTATTTTTACATTATTAAATTTTTCAAATCTTTCAATATCAGAAAGCATATCACTGTAAGTTAGTTTTTTCTTGTTTCTTAAAAAAGTACGCATTTCAGATTTTTCAAGAAATTGAGTTAAATTAATAACATCATCATTATCAATTATGTCGGCTTCATCTCTTCCCTTTATTTGATTAATCATTTTAGAAACAATGAAATTTATTCCCTTATTCAAGGGTGATAGGATAGCTTTTACACCTACAAAAATGATTATAGCGATACAGCCTAAAGTAAAAAGCATAGATAAATCATTATATAAAATAAAATTCTCAGCCATCTGCTTTATATCTAGTTTTGGAAAAACCAGATTAGTGACAATGTTTAAATAAAAAGCCATAACAGGAGGAAACAAACTAAGTTTAATGAATAATTTCAGTGAAAGTTCAGTAAAATTCCATGAAAATTTATAAAGCAACTGATATTGAGGGTCAGAAGCATAGAATAAAGCTTTTTCTTCTTTTCTCTTTAAAAGGTAACTTTTTATTTTATCAAGATTCATTGATATATCCTAAATTCAATCAAAATTAGAATATATTTTATGTTAAAATGGAAAATTATTCAATTTTATTTTTATGGGCTTTCCCTATAAAAAATCCTTGGTTGTTTTCTTATACAAAGATACAAACAAGGATAATGTAGAGGTCTGATTATTTTTTAATTTATAAAATGGTAATCAAATTTTATCTTTATACATATCCTCGATTAAATTACTTCTGACTGTAATGAGTTTTAAATCATTTTCTATATATTTATCAATTTCTTCATATTTTTTATCTTTTTGAAACTTTTCTTTATATATATGTAACGATTCATAATCAAAACGGGATTTTAACAGCAGGTTCATTTCTTCTTTTGATATATACTTTGATATTTCTTCAAATGATCTTAATGATAATTCATTAGCATAGAGATCATATTTTTGGCGACCTGTTGAATTTTTTTTATTTAATATGGAGGATAATCCAGATTTTATTGTTTTTTTAGAGTATTTTAAAAAGCCTTCTTTGACTTCTTGTTGCTTGTAGCCAGTTCTTAATATATCAAGAGCAGGCAGAACAAAAAACGGAAGAAGAAGGAAACCTGAAAGACCTATTCTTGGCTCTAAAAGACATGACGACATAAATAATGAGGACATTAAAAGAGAAAAATTTATAATGGAATATTCATTAAAAAAACAAGAACTCAAATATCTGTCAAATTTATTTTTATTTTTTTCTTTTTTCTGGACAAGCAGACCTTTGTTTTTTTCATCCTCATAAATATTTTTTAAGGCGGTTAATAATTCTTCATTACTGTTTATTTTCTTTTTTATAAAATACAATGCATTTTTCTCTTCACGTTCCATATTATACCTCTTTATATATTAAGTCCATTTAATATATAAATGCTTTAAAAATGCAAAAAAGTCAATCATTTCAATCTTTTTCTTTATAAAGATAATCGAGAAGTTCTTCTTTTTTCTCTTTCTTTGTTTTCAGCTTTTCAGCTTTTTCTTGTTCTTTTATTTTAAACATTATCTGTTCTTGCTTTTTTTCTTCATAAATTTTAAATTCTTTTCTGATTTCATTTTCATTCTCAATTCCAATCTGAGCATATGTCAATTTATCATCCAGAATCATTGAAAAGGTCTCTCTGTCTATATATTCTGAAATGATAGTCATAGCTTCAATAGATATATAAGTATTATTAAACATATGCTTTTGACGATTAATAGATTTTTTAGATCTTATTATATCGTAGAATATTTCACTTGATAGTAATTTCATTTCTGCAAAAGTTGAATTGTTTTTATCTAATTTCAATCGGGTTGCATAGTAGCCAATAAGATTGAAAGAAAAAACAAAAAAACTTATAAAGCTAAAAACAGTAGGATTTGTTATATCTGTGAAAAATTCAGAATCAGAAGATTCACCTATCCATTTGAAAATTAAAAAGGCAAAAAACATCTTTATTGTTGTTATACCCAGTATTTTAAAAAAAGCAGGAGAACCTTTCAATGAGGCTTTTTCATTGATTATGTGAGTTTTTGAGGATTTAAACTCATCTAATAACCTATTTTTTAATTCAGGATTGGAGCCTAAAAATTTTAAAATATCTCTTTTACAATTCAGTGCCATTTTATTCACCTGCAAAAAAAGGAGGTGTTCAGACCTCCTTTACTATAATTACTCTTTAGTAAATTTTAAAAGTCTGACAGGTTAGGTTCGAACCAGTGCACATTTTTTAGAACTTTATTGGCACGATAAACCTTATCTTCTTCAGCACCTTTATCTTCATTAAATTCTCTTACAATCTGTTCTTTAGAAGAACATACCAGTAGATATGGAGAACCGTCTTCCTGAAGAAGTGGAGATTCTTTAGAATAAACCTCTACACCTTTTTTGCGATAAAATTCAATAGTGTCTGCAACTTCTTCTGCATTTTTACAGATTTTGCTCATGTTGCTTTCTGTCACACGATCAATAAGCAGATCGATAGTATATTCTGGTTTTCTTTTCAAATTGAAGAAAAATTCAAGCATATCACAAATTCCATCGTATGCTTCCAGAGACTCTTCAAAGTTACGAGTCTTAACATTCTCTTTAAAATCGGCAATAGCCGCTTTCAGAACAATTTCAAAATCTGCAAAAAAGGCTTCGTCATCTGAATCGATTTTAGTCATCATTTCCAGGCAAGCTGTCAGTTCTGGGATGTTTTTTTCACGGGCTTCATCAAGCAAAATATGAATTTTAGCCTGACCTTCAGGAGATCGGAGTTCATCAATTTCAAAACCAAGCAGGGGTTCACCCATTCCATCTTCACGGGATTTATCCGTAATATCTTCACCCAGCATGTGACCCGCACCATGAGCAAACACAAGTAAATCTGCAATTGCATCAAACATTTCTTTACGACCTGTAGCAGATTGAGGATCTGCTAACAACACATCAAAACCATCTTCTCTCAGTTCCTGAGCTTCATCATCCAGGTTTTTTACCTGATTAAACAGGCGAACTGCACCTTCTTCAGTAATTTCTTTCTTACCATCAACAAGTGTCACTGCACAACCAAATTCATTACCGTAAGCTGTATTCATATCCGAGATATTTTCAAAAGCTGATTTCATATTTTTTCCTCTTATAATAAACCAAATCCAAGAAAACAAGTATACACTACCCATTTTGAAAGATCAAACATTGTTTTTCCAGGTATAATCCGATATAATTTTATATTAAATAAACAATCCTTTAAGGCAAACTGGATATGAACTACACTTTCTTAAACATATATAACCAATTAAAAGCAGGACAGCCTGTTAATTTAAAATCAAAGCCAAATTTAGAAATTTTTATATTTTCAATACAACCTTTTCTGGAAGATATCAATATATCCGAAATTAATGAAAATAATTTCAAATTAGTGTTTGATGAAATCATAAAACAAAATAATAATGCATTTACAAATGTTCCTGGTTATTCTTTTAACCTATTGGCATTGTGTTGTGCATATCGTCCTGATTTCCCTGAATATGTTTTTGAATATTTAGGTAGTTCTATGAACTTGAAAAATGACTCGAAACATACAAATTATTTATTAAAGGTCGCTATTGATAACAAGAGAAATGTTAATATAGGGAAAGGCACATTCAGTAATTCTTTTTTCTTGTATGAAACATACAAACTAACACCCCTTAAAAAAAATAAAAGTAAAATTTTTTATCATTTTTTCTCTAACTCTATAGATATCGGTAATCCAGAAACAACTCCGGTTTTTTTAAAATTGATTAATTTTAACTTTGCTAAAGACAATGACCTTTTTAATCCCTATACACATAGTTCTAAAACTATAGGGGCTTTTAATTATTATATAAAAGATTATATATTAAAAGAATCCGAATTGGGATTTGAAAACCCTGATTTAAAAGCTGTTATTTATACTAAAGAAATGTTTGATTTTCTAAAAAAAGAAATTGATTATCCTATTCTTCTTGATTACCACATCAAATTATCGAATGAATATAGTAGTTTTATTTCCAAAGCACCTATGGATATTGTTTTGAGTCATTTTTTATCTATTAATGATGATGATTTCCAAAGAAAAAAAGTAATACCGTTTACTTACTTCATTCACTCCGCTTATGAGAAAAGATATTCTAATAGAGAAAATGCAGTTCAGAGTGACTTTCCTGATTCTTATTCGAAAAGCCTGAGAGTAGAAGAAAAACTTAAAATCAAGGCGCTTTTATTACCTGTTAAGAATGATGAAAATAAAATAGCTAAAAAAAGAATATAGCATATTTTTGCTGATCAGGTATAATTAATTATATTTACTAAAAAGGATTTTATTTTGAAACAAAATAGTTTTTTTTCTCAACTTTATTATTCAGGTTGTAATCCTGATTTAATTATTAAGCAAATTAATTCTGGTAATATTGAAGAATCTGAAATAAAAAAATCTTCCATAGAAGACTTTGCTCAATATTTATCGTTTATGAAAGAAAACTCATCTTTTGAAGAACAACAGAAAATTAATGAACTTATGGACATATACATCCATAATAATAAAAAGATTAATAGAATAAAAAAAATAAAAGGCAATCCTGTTTCTTTTTTAGGTTATTTATTAATAAAGGTTCCCCTCACAATAAATAATTTAAATCACCTTGTTAATAATCATGGTCTTAATTTACATAATGATGACATCTGTTTTCTTTCATCTTATATTTTAAAAGAAACTTCTTTTAGTTATGAACATAAATTAAATCTTTTGTTATTCTTAAATGATTTAAATCTTAATTTATCTGGCTCTACTATTAATGAAAAAAAAGATGTCCTTGAATTTTATTTCAACAGCATCATAAACGGAAAAGACGATGCTCAATTAAAGTCATTTATAAATTTTGATTTAAAAAATTTTAATGGTGGTGAGGATGCTTTACTATTTCATATTATTGATAACTTACCTCTTGCACACTTAAAAAATAAATTTAATTTTATCGAAAATGAAATTGAGCATACTGTGACAATTTTTGATGAGGTTATGTATGGAGCTTTTAATAATATAAAAAATTTATGTATTCAGGATAAAGATATCTTTCAAAAAGTTTCACTTTTCAGACCTAACAAAATTTTAGATACAGAAGAAGCTTGCCTTGATTTTTGTAGCTCCTATTTGTTTGACTTTATTTATGAATCATTAGCTAACGACCCTACTGGTAATGTAAATTTATTGAATGATTTTGTTAATACTATCAGTTCTTTTTCGGAAAATTTTCATTTAAATATACTTAGCAGATTATCTTCATATATGGATAAGCCTTTAAAAATGCAGACAGTTTGGAATAATACTTATTTAAATGATGAAGAAAAGGATAAAATAAAGCAAGAAAAATTAGAAAAATTACTTCCACTTTTAAATTATTTAAAAATCACGGAAGAAAAAATTAATATTAAAGTCTCTCTTAAAGAGAGCGAACTTACACAAACCACCCAAAATAGAAAAAGAATATAGGAGAATACATGAGTGATAATCTTTTTAATTTTTATTACAATCAAAGAAAACCCAATTACATCCTTGAAAACTTGCCTAAATCAGGCCTTAAAGATCAAGATTTAAGAGAGTTTACCAAATATCTTGCAACGGCTCCAGCCTCTATCAGTGATGATGAACAAAAAGATCTTAAAAAACTTATAAATCTCTTTATAACTGATAATCCTGATGAAGATTATAATCACTTGCCTGCATATGGAAGCATGTCTTTCTTGGGTTTTTGTATGGTTTTCACCCCATTAAATAAAGATAACCTGGATAATCTTTTTTATAATCACAAGCAAACCCTTAATTTGAAAAATGATGAAAGATTATATCTGATGACTTATCTTTCTGGTTTGGATATGCGTAAAACACAATTTAGCCACGACCCCAAAAGAATTAGTTTTTCTCAAAAGCAAAATGCTTTAAACAATATTCTTTATCTTGAAGAATATAAATTTAAACCTATTGCCGGAAAAACAAAACATAAAGTTGATTTATATCAAAACTATATCCACACTGATTTTCAGAATCAAGAACTTGAGAAATGCTTTAAAAAAATGATTAATATAGATTTTAAAAAAGATGCGGATTATTCATGCTATGGTACTTTAACTGCATTAAAAGAAAAAGAATTATCCAGCATTTATGATAAGGTCAAACAGGATATAGCTGATCTTTTTACTCATTTCCAAGGCAACCTTTCATTTAGTGGGTATGATGAAATGGTTATTAAAAATGAAAAGTGTTTCGATGAAATTGCAGATATTGTTGATCGAGAATCCAATATTTCAAACGAAGAAAAACAAATTAACTATGTTAAAGATAAACTTTTTATTTATCTCCTTAATCATAAAACGGGCTATACTAAAGAAGATGATGAAAATCTGGCATTAGACTTAACAAAACGTTTACAAGGATTCTCATTAGAAGAAAATCTTGAGTTAGCAGAGTATTTTAGTCTTTGCATTGATGGACACATCGACCGATTGTATGACCAAATGACCAGTTCAGGATATGGCAGTATGAATAGAGAGGATTTTACATCCACCTTTGAACATATCACCCAACCTGTTTTAACTTATTTTCATACATTTTCTGAAAAAAGAGATTTACTCGAAATTCTTGAAAATAACGGACAGACAAATTTAATCGCTAATAAGAGAAGAATATAACCTATGCAACCACTCAATAAATTCGATTCTCTCTGGCATTTATTAACTGAAGGCACACCTGATGTTGTTATGAATTATATTGAGAACGGGAGCAAAATTGATTTGCATGATAAAAATAACAATACTGTTATCTTTGATGCTAATTCTGAACTCATTCCTCTTTTGGTGCAAGGCGGTGTTGATATCAATCATACTAATGTATACGGTAAAAATGCCTTATTCGATGCGGATTTTACAAGAAGTAAAATTTTAATTGAGAACGGGATTAATATTCATCAATTAACGAAAGAAAATGAGAATGCTCTTTTTTACTGGAAAGATGACAGAAGAGGTGAATATGATAAATTTAAACTACTTATTGAAAAAGGCATAAATCATAACCAGATAAATATATACAATGAACATGTTCTTTTTGTGGCTAATTCATGGCTTACTGATGTTCTTTTATTTGATAAAGGAGTTGATTTTGATGTTAATCAATTAAGCTCTGATGGAGAACATTGCATGGCAAGATATTTTGATAATGATTTGTATCAAAAATTATTTTTGCTTGTTAAAGCAGGTTTTAACACAGACTACATTGATTTTTCGTGTGAAACCATTAAAAATTCTACATATTATGATTTTTTCCTGAACAAAAAATTAGAAACTGAAGCACTTAAAGAAAAGCAATTACTTAATAAAGTTATAGAACAATATTCAGAAACACCTGTCCACATTAAAAAAAGAATTTGATCTTTTTTCTAAAAATAGATACTATCATTTAATATATTAATATTTTATTGGAGGCTGCATGAGACATTAAATATCTTAAACAAGAGGATTTTTGTATGTCCAGAAGTTATCGCAAGCAACCTTTTTTCTCTATCTATGGTGACAACCGTTCTGAGAAAGAAGACAAAAAAATATGGCATAGGGCTTTTCGTATAGCAATAAAAAAAAGTATTAATTACCATCTTAAAAAAAATGATTTTGATGATTATATAACTCCTGTGCCTCATGATGTTATGACTATTTATGATATGGCAAAAGAGTATAGATATTATCAAAGTGATGCTGACAAGAAAAGATTTAGAAAATAAAAAAAGAGGGAGTACCCTCTTTTTTATTGCTTACCTGCATAAATATCTTTGCATTATCAATGTATATCTTCTTTTTGCTTACTGTTCTATTTTTCAACCTTTTAAGATAATTTCATTACTTATTAAAATGGTATAGAAAGTTAAAACATCCTACTAAGGTGTCTTTATCATCAGGATTGCCTGCATAATTCTTCTTATTAACACGATAAATAAGCTGGGCATTAGGATGACCTATGCCTACATATCCACCATCTTCTACTTTTTCAATTGCTTCTTCAAAAGTACGGTAAGTTTTTACATCTGGGCGACTTTTAACATGTTTAACGAAAATGGCATGTTCATTAGCATCATTCCCCTCAAGTATATAAAGCTTATAATCTTTACTTGTGCCCACACAGAAAATATCCGGGCAAAGTGGATCTTCAAGAGCTTCTTCTGTGCTGTTATAAAAAGTAGTCATAGTGTTCTCCACGGGTTTTCTCTTACCAAAGAGTAGCATACCTCTTTTTCAACATCAATCTTTTTTATCAATATACAAACTTTCTGCATATTCGTTTCTTTTTAATTTTTTGATATAGTCAGGTGATAGATCATCTATATTATTCATTAAAGATTCAACTCCATTTTTACTCTCCTG
>Ga0308168_1002451_pt1 | contig 15278 bp, 13 predicted proteins | sample PhyCR2_FD_202133 | JGI IMG/M metagenome (GOLD analysis project Ga0308168, IMG submission 202133) | Phyllosphere microbial communities from UC Gill Tract Community Farm, Albany, California, United States - DLSLRC.R2 | ecosystem: Host-associated > Plants > Phyllosphere > Unclassified | place: USA... | reverse complement strand
ACCCTGGTCGATTCGCCGCTGTTCGCCGGCCGCTACTACAAGCAGTTCGACCTCGATCCGGGCGCCAAGGTGCCGGTGCGCCTGAACGTATTCGCCGATACGCCGGAAAGCCTGGACGCCAAGCCGGAGCAGATCGCCGCCCACCGCAAGCTGGTGCAACAAGCGTATAAACTGTATGGTTCGTATCACTACGAGCACTACGATTTCCTGCTGTCGCTGTCCGACGAATTCGGCGGCATCGGCCGCGAGCACCACCAGTCGAGCGAGAACGGCGTCAAGCCGGGCTACTTCACCGACTGGGCCAAGAGCGAAGCCGGCCGCGACCTGCTGCCGCACGAATACACCCACTCGTGGGACGGCAAGTTCCGCCGTCCGGCCGGCCAGGACGTCCCCAACTTCAACACCCCGCTGCAGAACGAACTGCTGTGGGTGTATGAAGGCCAGACCCAGTACTGGGGCAATGTGCTGGCCGCGCGTTCCGGCCTGGTCTCTGCCGCCGGCGCACGCGATGCCCTGGCCGCCACCGCGGCGCGCTACGACAGCGTCGCCGGCCGCAGCTGGCGCGCGATGCAGGACACGGTCAACGACCCGATCATGAACGCACGCCGTCCGCTCGGCTGGGCCAACTGGCAGCGCAGCGAAGACTATTATTCGGAAGGCCAGCTGATCTGGCTCGACGTCGACACCCGCATCCGCGAAATGTCCGGCGACAAGCGTTCGCTGAACGATTTCGCGCACGCCTTCTACAGCATCAACAACGGCAGCCGCCTGCCGGCCTTCTACACCTTCGAGGACGTGGTGGCGACGCTGCAGAAGATCCAGCCCTACGACTGGGCGTCCTTCCTGCGCGCCAAGCTCGATGGCCACGGCCCCGGCGCCCCGCTCGACGGCCTGGCGCGCGCCGGCTGGAAGCTGGTCTACACCGACACCCCGACCGACCTGGTCAAGGGCGCCGACGACCGCAACAAGTCCACCGACCTGAGCTACTCGCTGGGCATGACGGTCGCCGCCGACGGCACCATCCGCGGCCTGGTCTGGGACGGCGTCGCCTTCCGCGCCGGCCTGGCGGCCAACAGCAGCATCGTGGCCGTCAACAACCGCGTCTACAAGCCGGAACTGCTGAAGACCGCGATCAAGGAAGCCAAGGACGGCAAGCCGATCCAGCTGCTGGTCAAAAAGGGCAGCGTGCTGCGCACGGTGACGCTGGAGTACCGCGGCGGCCTGCGCTACCCGCGCCTGGAACGCATCCCGGGTACCAAGGACCGGCTGGAGGGGATTTACGCTGCGATGAAATAAGCGCAAGGATTCGGCTTGAAGGGAAAGGCATCCGGAAGGATGCCTTTTTTTCGCCTGTGCAATCGAGCTGATGGCATGACGATTCGTCCGGCGAAAAGTTCGCCCGGCCCTATTGGCGTCCCTCTACTCGCCTCATGGAGCCCATCCCATAATGGTGTGAAAGGAGGCCACCATGAACGATGTCGTGCACGACGATCGGAGCGCATCGCCCCGCATGTATCCCGAGGGCATGGCGCCGCCGGTCGAGAGCCTCGACCTGGCAAAACGCCTGCTGTCCGCGCACCATGCCGAGTTCAGCGCAAAGCGCTATCGCCAGCATGTCGAGCTTGCCCGTCTCCAGGACCAGGCCCGCAAGCTGACGCTTGCGCACGTCCAGACGGAGGGTGCCGAGTTCAGGCAGCTCGTGGAAGCGCAGCGCACGCTGGCCGAGCGACGTATCAAGGAAACCGTGCGCATCCGCGACCAGGGCAATGACCTGGCGTGGGACGTCCAGACCTTCGCTCAGGCCGGGCTGACGTTTGCGGTACCGCCCTACGACTTCGACTGGGTGGCGGGCAGCAACCCGGGATTCGAACATGCCGATCGCCGCACCGGAGGCTATGACATGCGCCAGCAGTCGATCGGCAATGGTCAGCAGAATTCGGCGGCGGGCGTGGGTTTCTGGTTTTTCTCGGGCGCCGGCAATCCGGCCCAGCGTTTCGCCGCCCTCATCGACTATTTCGATGCCTGGTGGGACCAGGCGGGGTTTTATGTTGCCCACAACACCGGGCGCACCCGGCTCTGGGTATTTGGTGTGGCCGAGAACGACTGGGTCGGCCGCGCCGACCAGACGCCGTCCTGGAGCGATGGCGTGGGCTGGCTGGAGAGCCACGGCAATGCACCCGAGGGCGAGGATGGCACGGTTGCGAACGAGGTCTACTTTAATGCAGCACCGAACAGCTGGTACCAGTGCTGGGTATGGTCATCGGCCGAGGTGTTCGGTGACGTCGGCCTTTTCGGCCTCTCGGCCTCGTCCATTGAAATCAGGATTGCGGTCAAGCTCGCAATACTTGGCAGCCTGGGCTAATTGTTTTCCACAAGCAACAAATTGATCTTGTAATGACATTTTTAAGGAGGGTGCATCTGCCAAAAAATCTTGCCCAGACCTGAACATGCTATGCTGCCGTGCTGCAATATCATGCACTGCTCATAGATCCATGCACCCACGATTCCGTTTCGACCGCATCGCCCTGGCCCCTACCCTGGCCGCAACCGTTGCGCTCATCATGCTGGTGTTGACCTTTGCCACGCTGCAACTGGTCGGGCACACCACTTCCAAACAGGTCGAGCGCGATATCGGCCAGAGCCTGGCGGAACTCGCCTTCCAGACCACCGACAAGCTCGACCGCGGCATGTACGAACGCTACCGCGAAGTCAAGCTGATGGCGGAGCGCTACGAGATCACCGATCCGGACGTCCCGGTCGCCGCCAAGCGCGCGGTGCTGGAAAGCATGCAGGAAACCCACCCCTATTACGCATGGATCGGCCTGACGGATAACAGCGGCAAGGTCAAGACCTCGACCAAGGGCTTGCTGGAAGGCATGGACGTGTCGAAACGCCCCTGGTTTGCCTCGGCCTACCGGGACAAATACCTGCACGACGTGCACGAAGCCGTTCTGCTCGCCAAGCTATTGCCGAACCCGAGTGGTGAACCCAAGCGTTTCTTCGACATCGCCTTCCCCTACCGCGGCAAGGATGGTGCGATCGTCGGTGTGCTGGGTACCCACCTGAGCTGGCAATGGGCGGCCGACGTCGAGCGCTCGGTGCTGCGTCCGCTGGCTGAGCGCAAGGCGGTCGACACCATCATCCTCAGCCAGGGCGGCGTGGTCCTGCTCGGGCCCAAGGAATACACCGACAAGGTCTTGCATCCGGACAGCATGATGATCGCCCAGCGCGGCATGAACGGCGCGACAGTCGAAACCTGGCCGGACGGCAAGCGCTATCTCGTCGGCTACAGCCAGAGCACCGGCTATCGCTCCTATCCGGGCCTGGGCTGGACGGTGCTGGTGCGCCAGCCGCTGGACGAGGCTTTCCGCCCGATCGAGGCACTCAAGAAAAAGATCCTGTGGACCGGTTTCGGCGCCGCACTGCTGGCGTCGCTGCTGGTCTGGGCACTGGCGCGCAACATCACCCGGCCGCTGCAAACCATTACCCGCCATGCCGAGGAACTGCAAGCCGGCAATGCGCACGACATCCCACCCATTCACAGCCGCCTGATGGAAGTGCAAATCCTGCAGAGCGCTCTGAATGCCCTGCTGGGCAAGCTGCGCTTGAACGAGCATGGCTTGCGCGAACTCAACGCCACCCTCGAGACGCGCGTGCTGGAACGCACCACGGCACTGCACGCCGCCGTGGAGCAAACCCGCAAGGGCGAGCAGCGGGTCAAGGCGATCATCGATAGCGCGCTGGATGCCTTCGTCGGCGTCGATGCGCAAGGCCGGATTACCGACTGGAACCCGCGCGCCGAAGAGATCTTCGGCTGGACGCGCCAGGAGGCGCTTGGGCGCACGGTCGCGGATACCATCGTCCCGCCGCGTTTCCGCCAGGCGCATGAAGAAGGCATGCGGCGTTTTTCTCAGGCCGGCAGGTCGGACGTGGTCGGCAAGCGGCTGCAATTGTTCGCCATGCGGCGCAATGGCGACGAATTCCCGGTGGAGATGACGATCGGCCTGATCAATGCCGGCAGCACCTATTTCTTCGGCACCTTCATCCAGGATATCTCGGTCAGGAAGCAGATCGAAGACGAGCTCGCGCGCGAACGCGAATTGCTGGACGTCGTGCTCGATTCCATCAACGTCGGGGTGGTGGTATGTTCGCGCGATGGCGCGATCAGTGTGTTCAACCGCGCCGCGCGCGACATCCACGGGCTGCCGCCAGTCGGCATCCCTTCGGAGGACTGGGCCAGGCACTATTCCCTGTTCCAGTCGGACGGCAAGACCTGGATGCAGAACGAACAGACTCCCCTGTTGCGTGCCCTGCGGGGCGAGGTGCTCGAAAACAGCGAGATGGTGGTCAAGCCGAGGGATGCCGCGCCGCGCTATCTGCTGGCCAGCGGGCGTGCGCTGCACGCCGCCGATGGCACGAATATCGGCGCCGTCATTGCGCTGAAGGATGTGACCGCGCTCAAGGAATCGGAGCGCCGCCTGGAAGCGAGCGAAAGGCGCTTCCGCACCATCACGGACAACCTGCCCGTGTTGATCGCCTATATCGATGCTTCGGAACGCTACCAGTTTGCGAATGGCACCTATGAAAAATGGTACGGGGTGCCGGTAGCGAACATCATCGGCAAGACCGTACGGGAATTCATCGGCGAAGACTCGTATCGGGAAAGCAAGGACCCCCTGCACCGCAACCTTGCCGGCGAAGCGGTCCGTTTCCAGCGCGAGCTCGCGGGACCGGAGGGCGTCAGGATCGTCGATGTGGTGGGCGTGCCGGATATCCAGGATGGCGTCTGCCTCGGCGTGTATATGCTGAGCTCGGACATTTCGGAAGCGAAGCGGCACGAGGAAATGCTGAGCAGGCTGGCCCGCATCGACCCGCTCACCGGCCTGCCCAACCGCCGCAGCTACGACGAGCGCCTGGCGGAAGCGGTGCAGCGCGCCCAGCGCGGCGGCTATGCGATTGCCCTGATGTACCTCGACGTCGACCATTTCAAGCAGGTCAACGACACCTTGGGCCATGCGGGCGGCGACGCCGTGCTCCACGAATTCGCCCAGCGCGTGAAGGCGGCGGTGCGGGTGACGGATACGGTCTGCCGGCTGGCGGGCGACGAATTCACCGTCATCCTCGAGCGCCTGAGGTCGGTCGACGAAGCGGCCCTGGTCGCGGCCAAGATCCTGAAAGCCTTCGAGCGCGCCTTCGTGCTGGAGAGCGGCGAGCGCATGGTCTCGACCAGCATCGGCGTCGCCTACACCGGCGGCCTGCCGGTCGACATTCCGCAACTGAGCGAAGAAGCGGACAAGGCGCTGTACATCGCCAAGCACCAGGGCCGCGGCCGCTTTGCGGTCACCGAGATGCGTCGTCCGGACGCTGCGCCTGAGTAAGGGCTTATCAGTCGTTGCTGGATCAGCGCATCATGTCGCTCAACTCGCCGGCGATCTGCTGCGCCAACTGGTGGATGTGGTAGCCGTCGACGAAACCGTGGTGGGCCTGCACCGAGAACGGCACTTGCAGGCCATCCGCCGTGCTGCGGAACTTGCCCCAGGCCAGAGACGGAATGTCCGGCGTGGCCAGCGAGGCCATCGGATGCTGGATCGAGGTGAAATCCAGCCAGGGCATGCAGGTGACGAACACCTGTTCCTTGGCGTCGCGCGGCGACATGCCGGCATATTCCTGGTTCAGGGCCGTCATGTTTCCCGCCTTCTCGCGCGCCGCCTGGCCGCGCGCCACGAAGGTGCGCAAATCGTCGGACCAGTCGAACTGGGCGAAATTCAGGTCGTGGTGCTGGTTGACCACCGTGAACGAGGGGTGCAGGCGGTCGATCTCGATCACTTCGCCTTCCAACACGCGGTAGCGGAAATTCTCCACTTTCAATACCGCGCGCAACACGGCGCACAGCAGCACGTGGAAAGGCGGCAAGCCTTGTTCCTTGCACCAGGGCCGGAACTCCGGCAAGTCCATCGAAAAGCACAGGTTGACCGCCGGGCTGGCCATGCGGTTGAAAAATTCGAAGCGGTCGCGCCGCCGTTCAAAATTCTGCATACGGTGAGGACTGTTGGTTGAGGCGGGATTGTCGCATACGGCGCCTGCCATGCGCATGGCATGCATATGTTGCCTCAGCAATAAGTTTATGGGAGGATGGATTCCCATCCCTAGCGCATGTGCCCATGATCATTCGCCCCACCACCGAAGACGACTGGGCGGCCCTGAAAGCCGTCCGCCTTGCCGCCCTGCTCGACGCGCCCACCGCCTTCGGCATCAGCTACCAGACCGCGGCCGCGCAAGGCGAGGCGCAATGGCGCGAACGCGCGGCCGTGGCGCGCGGCGGCAAGCCGAAATCCGAATTCTGGCTGGCCTTCGCGGACGCGGCGCAACGTGAAGCGACAGGCATGATCGGCGGCGTAGCCGATGCGCATGGTCACTACAACCTGATCGGCATGTGGGTGGCGGCCGCGCAGCGCGGATCGGGCGCGGCCCGGGGCCTGGTCGATGCCGTCAAGGCGCGCGCGGTCACGCTCGGACATCGCCGCATCGTGCTCGACGTCGCGCCGGACAACGCGCGCGCCGCCCGCTTCTACCTGAACCAGGGCTTCGTCTTCATCGACGAATGGGAACCGCTGGCGAGCCACCCGCAGATCCTGGTGCAGAAGATGGAATGGCTGGCGCCGACGGAAACATAAGCAGGAGGAAGGCGCCTCAGGCGCCCAGGTAGCGCGTGCTCCAGGCCGCAATCAGCGCCGCCACATAGGCCGCGTCTTCGCGGCCGGTGAGCAGGTGGTCCATCCCGTCCAGCGACACATAGCTCTTGGGGTGCCGGGCCAGCTCGAAGATGCGGCCGGCGTTGGCCTGGTCGACCGTATCGTCCTCGGGCGCGTGCATGACCAGCAGCGCACGCCCGAGCGTGGCGATCTTGTCGTGCAGCTCGTGCTGGGCCGCATCTTCGACGAAGTGCTGGCGGATATTGAAATTGCGTCCGGCCAGGCGCACCCGCGCTTCGCCCAGCTGGGCGATGGTGTCGAGGTGCTCGGCGAACAGTTTGTTCACCACATAGCGCGGCTCGCTCGGCGAGGCGATCGTCACCACGGCTTTGGATTCCGCAATCCGATGCGCCGCGGCCAGCACCGCCGTGCCACCCAGGCTATGGCCGACCAGCAGTTGCGGCGCGGCGAACTCCGCACGCAGGAAATCGGCGGCGGCGACCAGGTCGTCGACATTGGAAGAAAAATTGGTGTCGGCGAAATCCCCGGCGCTGTTGCCCAGGCCGGCGAAGTCGAAGCGCAGCATCGCCACGCCCTGTTCGGCCAGCCCCTGCGAGACGCGGGTGGCGGCCAGCACGTCCTTGCTGCAGGTGAAGCAGTGGGCAAACACGCCATAGGCGCGCGGCGCGCCGTTGGATGTGTTTTCGGGCGTGTCGAGCTTGGCCGACAGCTTGCCGTGCGGGCCCTGAAAATCGATGCGTGTGGTCGGCATCCGGTTCCTGTGCATGAAAAAACGCTACTCTGCACCGCGGCGGCGATCTGTGCAAGCGCACGGCAATTGCACGGCAAACCCGCCCGGCAAGCGATCCTACCCAAACAAGCCGTGCAAGAACCAGCGCGGCTCGTCGTCATCGGCGCCGATGCGCTCGCGGTACACCCAGTACAGCGTGTGGTCCTGCCCTTCGGCGATGAAGTAATCGCGCGTCTGCGGGCCATTCCACCAGCCGGCCTCGATGCGCTCGGGATTGGACGCCATGCGCAACGGCGAGCCATAGAAGGGCCGGTGGTTGCGCATCAGGAGCGCGATCGGCTTGGCCAGCAGCCAGGTCGGACGCGGCAGCGCCATCACGTCGGGCGGCATACGCGCCGCACGCGCGGCGTCCCTTACCTTTTGCTGCACCGGCACCCAGGCATTGGCCTGCTCGGGACGGTGATCGGCCTTTACCAATGGCTGCAGCACGTTGTCCGCGCCCAGGCGCGCCGCCAGCAGTTCCAGCATGCGCATGCGGTCGTCCTCGGTGCCGCCCGGTTCCGGGAACAGCGATTCATTGGGCGGCGCCATTGGCTGCACTTGCAGGGCTTCCAGCGCCAGGCCGATCACCGGCGCCTCCAGCACCAGCTTGGCCAGGCGCTCGCGCAGCAGGCGCACCAGGTGCTCGTCGCGCCAGGCCGGTTCCGCCAGCGCCACCTCGACGCAGGTGGGCGGCCGTGCCACCCTGCCCCGCTCGTGCTCCAGGCTGAGCGTGATGCGCTCCACCGCCAACTGGCGCGCGCACAGCCAGCCGACCAATTGCAGCAGCAGGCGGCGCGCGCCGGCCAGCAGCAGTTCGGCGTCGTCGATGCGGTCGAACAGTTCCAGGCGCGCATGGAAGGTCTCGGGCGGCGCGATCCATTCGTGCAGTTCGGGCGCCAGGCCGTAGGCGGCATCGACCAGCTCCAGCAGCGCGCCGCCGCAGCGGCGCTGCAGGCCGGGCCGCGGCAGGCGCCGCAATTCGCCCAGCGTGGTGCAGCCGATGCCGTCGAACCAGGCCGCATAGGCGCGCGCCGGCGGCGTCAGCAGCACCGCCAGGCGGTCCAGGCGCCGCACCAGGGATGCCATCCGCAGCGACCGCCCGGCACCGGCGCGCGCCAGCAGCCAGGCGCCGCGCGCGGTGGGGGCAGACGCCAGCGCCACCGTGAAGCCGAGCGAGCGCACGTTGTCGCGCACGCGCGCGCACAGCGCATGGATGCCGCCGAACAGGCGCAGGCTGGCGCCGACGTCCATCAGCAGGGTCTCTTCTTCGGCCTCGGCCACCTGCGGCGTGTACTGCAGCAGCGCCAGCGCCACCGCCTGGCGCGCCTGGGCTTCGCGCGCCGGGTCGCGCTCGTGGATCTGGGCATCCGGCAGCAGCATCAGCACGCCGCCACGGCGCATGCCGGTTTGCACGCCGGCCGCGCGCGCCTGGCCGGAGGCCACCAGCACGCGCTCGCCCTCGAGCACGACGCTGCCGGCGTCAGTGCACCAGCTCGGCGCGAACACCTCGAGCGGCAACCGGGGCAGGTGCAGTGCGATCCACAGGCGCATGGCGTCCCAGCAGGTTGGAAGTTAAGGGCAGGAACAGCGACGCATCGCGCTGCGGTCCCCGGCGTTTGACGAAATCGATCTCGATGCCACCCGCCTGCGGCCGCAGCGCCAGGCGCAGGGGCGCCGGCGACGCGTCCTGGCTGGCGGCCAGTGGACGCATCAGGAAGAACAGGGTCTCGCCGGCCTGGGCCGCCAGGTGCAGGCGACGCAGGCTGTCGGCGCGCATGTGGTTCTGCCAGAACAGGAGCGCGCCGCAACTGCCGCTGCGCAGCACCTGCTCGGCCGCCCACAGGGCATCCGCGGTCTGGCCGGCGCGCAGCCAGATCAAGTCGGCGGGCGGCACCCCGAGCGCGGCCATGGCCAGCGCCTGGGGCGGATGCGGCGGCTGCAGCAGCACGACACGGCGCCTGGCCACCTCGGCCAGGGCCGGACGCAGCAAACGCAGTTCGCCGATGCCGGGCTGCTGCAGCAACAAGTCGACCAGGGCGCCGGTCGGCCAGCCGCCACCAGGCAACTGGGCCGACAGCGCCGCATGGCCGGTGTCGACGCAGCGCGTGCTGGAGCGCGCCAACTGCGAGGCGCGCCAGAGCGACGGATGCAAGGATTCCGGCGCTACAGAGGATGAGTCTGAGCAATGCATGGGCTAGGATGCGATGTTCCGCATGGAAATACTGTATGCCTATACAGTACTAGCCTCATCCGGTTTTGGCAAGATGTATCTTTTGTAAATGTGTGGCTGGGGGGAAGGTCTTTGCTGGGAACAGAGTGGACTTCCTGCAGTTCAGTAGACAAATCTTCGTCTCACCCTGAGGCACGCTTAAATGGCGGGGCTGGCATCGCTCAGCTGAAAGCGCTTCTCGCCCAGCTAAAAATTTCCTTTACGCCGTATGGTGTTCATTTACGCTGGCTCACTTCATGTCGATAACACGGTGCGGCGTGAGGCCTGAACTGGATATTAGTGCGGCGAAACGGTCTTACTATGAACCCAAGGAGATCCGCGATGAACGCCCTTGTACTTGTTATCCAGCATGATCCACTCATGCGTGAAGTGATCTCGGACATACTTCATGCGGTTGGCCACACGGTAGTTGAAGCGGACGACGCCTGCCAGGCCTTGGAACTTCTTGAAACACATGCATTTGACCTGCTAGTGACGTGCCAGCAGCCAGAGCCCATGACTGGTGTCGTACTCGCCCTGGAAGCAAAAACCCTCCGTCCCAGGATGCCCATTATTTTGATCGGTGTAAATTTCATCAAGGATGCATCCCTGCCGTTCATCGAAGCAATCATCCAGACTCCGTTCAGCGTAGAAGAACTGCAAGGGGTTATCGAAAAAACCCTGAAAGAAGCAGCTTGCCCATGACCGCATTTGACGATCCCAGGTAACGGCGTCTGGTTGTCCTACTGTAGGCTTGGCTGGGTGGAATAGTACACCGGCGCTAGAGCTCACTAACTCGGCGCCAATACGCCAAGCCAACTGCCCTGTCCAATGCTCCCGTGAAATGCCAATTTGGTGCAAGATAATCGCTCTACATTTGGATGCGCGACGACATGAACGAGCCCACGTTTCATACAGCGACCCAGGCCGATGCGAGTGCAATGCTTTCACTGCTTCGTTCAGTGACGACCGAAGGCGACACGCTTCCGTTCCAGGACGGACTCGATGACGACTTCATCTCGAGCCAGTGGCTCGGTGCAACCGGGTGTGTGCTTGCCTATTGCGGCGGTTTTTTGCTTGGTATGTATCGCTACGGCGCGAATATGCCAGGTCGCGGCTCGCATATTGCAACAGCTACTTTTTTGGTTGACCAACAGGCTAGAGGACAAGGCCTTGGCCGCAAACTTGTAAAGCGCTGTCTTGTAGAAGCGAAGGCATCAGGATTTCGAGCAATGCAGTTCAACCAGGTCCTAGCCACCAATCTGGCTGCAATTTCACTGTACCGTTCATTGGGCTTCAAGAGAGTCGGCAGAATTCCTGAAGCGTTCGCCCACCCCCAGCATGGCTATGTCTCAGCGTATGTCATGTATCTTGACTTGCGCCAATCTGAATGAAAAAACAAATAGCGTGAATGGGTATGACTGAGAAAGGCCTGGAACACGAAAGCCGGCGACAAATTGCAGCGCTCGATTGCTCTTGTTGAGTTTTGCCGTCGGCGCTGCATCTGGGACAATCAACGATCTGTACCGGCTCCCTGTTCTTTCTTGTTTTCAAACATCGCACTGTCTGCAGCCTGGATCATCTTTTCGATGGGCTCATCGGTGTCGTGCTGGAAGTGGGCAACGCCGACACTGTATTCGATTTGATATGGCTTATCGAATTTTTTGTTCGCACTCTCAGCTGCGATTCTGAACCGCTCAAGCACGGTGCCGATCCGGTGTTCGTCCGAATCAAGCAGCATGACGACAAATTCATCCCCGCCAAGACGCGCAATGACGTCACAGTCGCGGAACGATTCCAGCATGATCTGCGCGAACGAGACCAAGGCGAAGTCGCCTTCGTGATGTCCATACGTGTCGTTGATGGTTTTGAACTTGTTCAGGTCGAACAACACGATGGATATGGGGAGCTTGTTTCTGCGGCAAACTTTCAGGCTGTGATCGACCAGCGTCATGAAGCCCCTGCGGTTGGAGATCATCGTCAACTCATCCAGGGTTGCCAGCTGGATTGACTTGATTTCCTGTTCGATCATTTCGCCCAAGTCTTGAAGAAGCTGCCGATCCTCGTCATCCATCTCTCTCGGCTTTGTATCGATCAGACACAATGTTCCGATATTGATGCCTTGTCTGAGCTTCAGCACGTAACCAGCATAAAACCGGATATTCGGTGCGTCCGTAACGAGTGGATTATCGTGAAACCTCTCGTCATCGAGCACATTGGGAACGATAAACAATCCGGTTTGATTGATTGCGTGGCCGCAGAAGGACACCTCCCTTGATGTTTCCGATACATCCAGTCCCTGGGCTGACTTGAACCACTGCCGGTCTTCATCGATCATGCTGACCAAGGAAATTGGCACACCAAACAATCGCCTGGCAAGCCGGGTGACACGATCAAACCGTTCTTCATGGGAGCTATCGAGAATCTGAAGTGCCCGAAGCGCATGCAAGCGCTCGGCTTCGTTTTGAGGGATTTCAGGACGTTTCATAATATTGCTTCTAAAGCATGACTGATTTGATTGGCAACGTGTCGGTCGACTTGCATCCGTGCGACTACAACGTCAGATTTGTCGACTTTGTAAGTACAGTCGACCTCATTGTATTGCAATGTTCGTTTCCAGTAAGAAAAACCTACAATGTGTGGCTTCTTTTTATCACGATTCCAAGATTATGTAACAAAGTCGGCCGTCTGAGCGTCGGAGTGAACGCTTCAGTACCTTGCGGCGCCGAGGAGCCGGTGTCTGGCATTGTCTAGCGCGATGCCGATGCACTGTGACAGTCCGTGATATTTCCAGCACGTCAAGCTGCTATGCTAGGCATCTACTCGGTGCCCAACTGGCTCGAGGAACATCCTCCGCCATGGGCACGGCCCGGAAAGGACCGTGTGCCATGCTCGGCATCGATACAAACTCGTTCATCATCATTTCCGCCGCCTTCGGCTTGCTGTGCGGTTGCCTGTTCTTTTCCCTGCGCGTCGGTTTCCCGAAGACGATCGCCGGCCTGTCGGAATGGGGATGGGGCTGCCTGCTGATGGTGATCGCCGCGGTGGGCTTCACCACCAGCGGCAAGTTGCCGGTGCTGTTCTCCAGCTACCTGCCCAACCTGCTGATTCCCGCCGGCGTGATCGCCATGCACCGCAGCCTGGGCTTGTTCGGCAAGCGGCCGTCGCGCGAGCGTCCGCTCATTGCGCTGCTCGGCGTCGCCGCGCTGGCGCTGGCTTGGACAACGTTTGTCATCGATGACTACCGCATGCGGGTCATCGTCGTCAGCGCCCTGCTGACCGTGCTCTTTGCGGCGTGCGGCAACGTGATCGCCCGTTACCAGGTCAAGCGGCTGTCCAACCGCTTCACCTGCGCCATCTATTTCTGTACGGCGGCGGTGATGGGCGCGCGCTGCCTGTTCACCCTCCTGCACCAGGGGAGCTTCACCCTGGAAAACGACACCTCGACCATCCACGACCTGTATATCTCGTCCTTCCCCTTTTCGCTGGTCGCGCTGAGCCTGGGCTTCCTGCTGATGGCCAACCGGGAGCTGCAGGGCCGCCTCGAAGCGCAGGCACTGCATGACGCCATGTCCGGCGCCTACCGGCGCGACGCCTTCCTCGGCCTGGTCGAGCGCGACATCGCCGCGGCGCGGCGGCATGGTTCGCCCCTGTCCTTGTTGATGATGGACCTGGATAATTTCAAGGCGATCAACGACACCCACGGTCACCTCGTCGGCGACAAGGTCATCGTGGATTTCGCCGCCCGGGCCATGCCCTTGTTGCGTGCGCAGGATGTCATCGGACGCTATGGCGGCGAGGAATTTGCGGTGCTTCTTCCGCACACCGGCATCGATGCGGCGCTGGCGATCGCCGAGCGCATCCGCAAACGTATTGCCGAACCGGGTGCGGCCGGCGTGCCGGCCTATACCGTCAGCATCGGCGCCGCCTGTCTCGACACCCACCATCCCGATGTCCTTGCGCTCCTCGATGGCGCCGACAAGGCACTCTACGCAGCCAAGCGGGCGGGAAAAAACCGCGTCCTTGCGGCATCGGCGCCAACGCTGACAGGTCAGGCACCGGAAGCTTCATCCGCGGTCAGCTGACCAGCCCGCGATCAGCCGGCCGCGCCCTCCCCTGGCCCCAAGGCAGCCAACTGCCGCTCAAAATCCCCCGCATCGAAGTAATCCCGCCACACCGTAATCCGCCCATCCACAACGGTCAGCGTGCCCATCACCGGCAGCGTCATCACCCCGCCATCCATGTGCCGGAATATATCGACGCGCTCGTTCAGCACCACATTGCCCGCTGCGGCGATGTGCGTCACCTGCCAGTCCACCACAAACGCAGTGCCGATGCCGAAGCCCTTGTGGAACTGCTCGACGCCGGCGCGGCCGACGATGTCGGGGAACGGTACGTTGTCATATAAAACGTCGTCGGACAGCATCGCCAGCGCATCGTCGATGCGGTTGGCGCTCCAGTGCGCAAAGAAGCGCTGCGCGGTGTCGATGGGCGTGTTCATCTGTTGTCTCCTTGGTCTTATGCGGACTGGCCGCCGTCCACGTTCAGCGTCGCGCCCGTGATGTACTGGGCGTCCGGCCCGGCAAGGAAGGCGACGGCGGCGGCGATTTCCTCCGGCTTGCCATAGCGGCCGAGCGTGGTCATCGCCTTCAGGATATCCGCGAACGGGCCTTCGTCCGGATTCATTTCGGTGTGGATCGCGCCCGGCTGGATCACGTTGACGGTGATGTGGCGCGGGCCGAGGTCGCGCGCCCAGCCGCGGGTATAGGCGGCAACCGCGGCTTTCGACGCCGCGTAGTCGGCGGCCCCGGCGAACGGGATGCGGTCGGCGCCGGTGGTGCCGATGGAGATCACCCGGCCGCCGTCGGCCAGCAGCGGCGCGGCGGCGCGCACGGCCGCGGCGACACCCAGCGTGTTGATCGCGAACTGGCGCTGCAATGCAGGCAGGTCGGCCGCCGGGTCGTTCACGGCGCCCATGACGAACACGCCGGCCGAGTTGACCAGGATATCCAGCCGGCCGAACGTCGCGTGCACCTTCTGCACCAGCGCCGCCACGGCTTGCGGGTCGGCCTGGTCGGCACGCACCGCCAGCGCGCGGTGGCCCAGCGCTTCCAGTTCCGCGACGATGCCGGCGGCCTGGCGTTCCGAGTTGGCATAGCTGAAGGCGACATCGGCGCCGTCGCGCGCCAGCCTGCGCACGATGGCTGCACCGATACCGCGCGTGCCGCCGGTGACCAGGGCGACGCGGCCTTGCAGTGGAAGGGTGATGGCATTCATGATGTTTCCTTTCTGATGCGTGAATGAATGAGTAAGTGAGGCCAGTATTCCCGAAAGATTCCCCTTTGATTAGCCATCAATACATCGAAGGATTTTCAACGATTGCTTTAGAATAAAGACATGGAAACGCTCAGCAATCTCGAATCCTTTGTCCGCTCGGCCGAAGCCGGCGGCTTTTCCGGCGCAGCCCGCCGCATGGGCGTAACGCCGGCCGCGGTGAGCCGCAACGTGGCCATGCTGGAGAAAAATCTTGGCGTACGCCTGTTCCACCGCTCCACGCGCAAGTTGACGCTGACGGAAGACGGCG
>Ga0308168_1002446_pt1 | contig 15302 bp, 12 predicted proteins | sample PhyCR2_FD_202133 | JGI IMG/M metagenome (GOLD analysis project Ga0308168, IMG submission 202133) | Phyllosphere microbial communities from UC Gill Tract Community Farm, Albany, California, United States - DLSLRC.R2 | ecosystem: Host-associated > Plants > Phyllosphere > Unclassified | place: USA... | reverse complement strand
TTCCCGGCCGCCATTTACGCGGCAACGTGGCGCAGCATGTCGTACCGCCAGCGCTGAAAGAATCGATGTGCTCTCCTCCAATCACCTGATCAGGCTTCACCGAATCCATGATCATGTAGGTGAATGGCTCGACGGTGTAGTTAACCCCATGCAGACTTACGCTTACCGTCGATTCGCCGCAGCCAGACAGTAGAGATAGGCCGAGTAGGACCACCGGCGGTAAAAACGATCGAATCATCGCTGTTTCTCCAAGAGGGAAGTCGTTTGCCATGTCTCAAATGCCGTTCTCGCGACGCAGTCGGGCTGCTTCTCGGTATATCGCCAAAACCAAATGCACCAAGAGAGAAGGCTGTCATCAGCTAATTCTGCCGAGAGCGCAGTCTGTAGAGCGACCGCTACCCGCGCGTGACTTTCAGAAGGATGTTTTCCAACCTCGTATCCTCGATCTCCGAGCAGTACCAGCAGCTCGTCTACCCTGCTGTCATCGATAAGGGCAGCAAACTGACCGTCATTCAAAACAGGATTGATAGTGGGCTGTGCCGTGGAGCCTTCAACATCGACCTCATTCCAGCAGCCATTTCGATTGACATATGACCAGCGCACAGCAGGGCCAAGAAATTGCATGCGTTGTGCCGGCTCAAGGGTTCGGATAATTGCAGGCAGACGCCGCGTATCGGCAAAGCGGAAATTGAAGCGTTGTCCATCGGCTTCGATCACACACCATGCTGACAGCCGCTCGGACAGTTGAGCCAGCGATTCGGATGTTTGGATCAGACTCAACATGGGCCAGCCACTGCAGCGATGCAGCAGCGACCGCATCCGTTTGTCGCATGAGACGTAGGGCGTTAGAAACGGTGACGCATCGACCGTCTCGTCGCTACAAGCTGGAAGAGAGGCGAACAGCAAGGATTTGCGCTCGGCAGCAAGCATCTTGTGCAGACCCGGTACGAATGCGCCATCGATCAGCAGATACAGCTTGTCTGGACCGACCAGCCCAGCTGCACGCTGATCAAGCTCATCGAATACGTTATGGTGAAAAGCATCGATCAGCATGTCATTCCACCATCGTGAATGCGGGGCCTGCTTCCAGCGATTTTTTCAAGCAGGCAATGCAGATACTGTTCGGCAGCGCAGGCAGGTCGTAGGGAAGCTTGACGGGCCCCGTAAAACTCTTCTTTCCCGCATGTACCTTGATCTTCCCCGGACACTGCACCGTAATATTCCCGCCCTCGATCGTGATATTCGCTCCGCCGGCGGTCGATAAACTGATCCGCTTCGCTGCCGCCCAATCGATATGCGCGTTCGCGCTGATCACGTTGATCTCGTCGCGCGCCTGCACTTTCATTTCATCGGCCTGGGCTTGAATATCGATGGCGTCTTTCGCCGTGATGAGCTGCAGCCCCAGCCCGCCCTCGCCGGCTTTCACCGCGCCGCCCAGCATGCCGATCGCCTGCCCGGAATGAACCCGCATCTGGCCGCCGGTGACGAATTGGGTGTCCTGCCCGCTGACGACGGTCACCGTTTCACCGTTCGCCAGTTGCAGGCTTTGCCCGGCATTTGCGGCGAAACCGTCCTGCGCGGCGATAGCAATGAGCGGATCGCTAAAGTGCGGAAGTCCGGCATCGGCGGCGCCGAAGGTATCCTTGCCCGACGCGCCGGATGCGCTGGTGAGCATGGCCTTGAGCGGCGCGGATTTGTCGTCGAGGAGGCTGGCATTGGCCTGGCCGGCGCCGAGGTGGCTGGAAAGCGCCACCGTCTGGTGCGTCTGTGCAGCGCTACTGAACGACTTCGCCAGTTGCGTTGCCTGCTTCAACAGGGCGAGCGCGCCGGTCATCTCGCCTGCCGCGTCGCGGGCGGCGGCGCTGTGCTGGATCCTGTAACTCGTGATGAGCAGGCCCGCGCCGGCCCTGACGGCGCCGTAGGCGTCGGTGCGCAGTTCCGCTCCCAAGCCGCGGAAGCTGCCGCGGTAGTTGTCTGCGGCATGGATCAGGTGACCTAAGTTGAGTTCGGTCGACGCGTGCGTGCAACGCAACTGGACGCGTCCCTGTCCGTCCGTGTCGTCGAACAGCAGCTGGCTATAGCCCGCACCGCCGAATTCCTTGCTGCGGATGCCCCACTGGGCGGCGCCGTTGCGGTGGCCGGCGGTATCAAACGAGGCGCCGTGCCAGACGGGGCTGTTGCCGCCCGCCAGATTGCCCTGTCCGGAGGGCGCGTGGTCGTGGGCCTGGCTGAAAGGCGATGCGGGTTCGGCCGTGCGCAGGCCGCCCGGCGTCGGGGCGATGCCGCCCTCGCCCTGGCCGTTGTACAGGGCGCCGACGACGATCGGACGGTCGATATCGTTTTCGAGAAATTGCACCAGCACTTCCTGGCCGATGCGCGGCAGGAACTGGCTGCCCATGCCGCCGCCGGCCGAGCGTTGCGCCACGCGCACCCAGCAGCTGGCTTGCTCGCTGTCCTGCCAGTGGTAGCGGATGCGCACCCGGCCCAGGCGGTCGCAATACAGTTCGTCGGCGCCCTGTGGCTGGTCGTTGCCGTCGGCGCCTATCACGATCGCGCTCTGGGCGCCGCGCGCCGTGGGCCGGATGCACTGATCGCTGCCCGGGCGCCAGGGCAGTTCGGCAGGCATGGCGTCGAAACAGTTGGCGTAGCCGGTGGCGCGGGCTTGGGCGATTGCGAGCTCGAAGTTGGGGAAACCGCCGAGCGCAGCCGTTTCTTCCAGCAGTTCCGGGATTGGCCCGAACAGTTCTGCGAGGGCGTGCTGCGCCGCGGGCGGCATGTTGTTGACGCCGACGCTAGCCACGCGCAAGACCGTGAACGCGGCTTCTTCCGCGAAGCGCCCGAGCGGCATGTCGTTGACTGTGAGACGCGTGCCGGCGCGCAAGGTGCGCACCGTCGAGCGGCCCTCCCACAAGGCGGCGCGCGCTTCCTGCTCCTGCATCCGCAGGTCGGCGTAGCGCCGAGCTTGCTCGCGCTTGGCATAGGCATACTGGCCGGGCGCGTCGTAGGATTCGAGGACGGGCAAGTTCTTGCCTTGCGCAAGCCGGGCGGGCGAGCTCGCGGCGACGGCGCCCTTGGCCTTGTAGGCGTAGCTCAGGACGGTGGTGAGCGAGGCGTGCAGGCGCCGCCGCGTGCTCAAGGCCTGAACCGTGTCGCTGGCCTCGACCGAGCGCACGCCGTGATAGCGGACTGGACTGCTGGCGTCATCGGGCACGGCGCCTAAACTGGTGCTGTCGGCAAACAGGACCAGTCTCAAGCCATCCGCGTCCTGCTCGCAGCGCCAGCCGAGGCCCTCTTCCGCCAGCAGGCGCTGGACGAAGTCGAGGTCAGTCTCGCGGTACTGGCAGCAATAGCTGCGCGGCAGCGCCTGTCCCAGGAAAGCAGAGGTGTCGTCGCTCCAGCGCCATCGCGCAAGCGGCTGGTACGCGCTGAAGACCTCGTCGACGATCTCGATCACGCTGCGGTCTTGCCATACACGGCTGTTGCGCACCTGCTCCAGGCGCCAGATCCAGGGGACGATGCGCAGCCGGTAGCGTGCCAGACCGCCATCGCTGCCGAGCATCGCCACTTCATTGATCTCGCCGGCGAAGCGTTCGCGCCCGCCGTCCGCCCGGCTGATGTCGAGTGCGGCGGGCTGCCCCAGCAGCGCCCCCGGGTCCAGATGCGCGCTGGTCGACAGGACGATCACATCCCGCCAACCCGGTTCCTGTAGCGCATCGACGGCGGCGAAGGCCTCGAGCAGTATGCCGCCCGAACCCCACGATGGATCGAGGACCGACAATTCGTACAACCTGGTGCTGCTTGAAAACTCCTGCAAGGCATGGGTGACCTGTCGAACCAGCGTACTAGTCATGGATGAACGGGCTCCTTATGCGGGGACAATCATGGGGGCCAAACCGGGAGGGCGTTGCCACGATACAAGTGCTGCTCTAACAGGCGCTTGCGCCCGATCATGACGTTCGCCAACTGAATCATTTCGACAACATCCGCGAATGCGTTCCCGGGTGCACTGCCGAACAGAGTCGGGCAGCAGTCGCTGCTACGCTGCCTCCATCCATGACCAGCGAGGTATTCCGTGAAATTCCTGCATCGCATCAGTTCCCTCGGCTACATCATCGTCGCCCTGCTCTTCTTCGTCTGCAGCTTTGCCCTGATCGTGCTCGCTGCGATGGAGATCTGGGCGGCACTGACGCCCTCCGGCGAGCAGACGGTGCAAGAGCGCTTCAAGCTCATCCTGGAATGCGTGGGCTTGCTGACCATTGCCGTGGCCGCGCTCGAACTGGGGCAGACGGTGCTGGAAGAAGAGGTGCAGCGCGCCGTGCACGTCAGCGCGCCGACACGAGTGCGGCGTTTCCTGTCGCGTTTCCTGATCGTGGTTGTCGTGTCGCTGGGGGTCGAATGCCTGATCGGCGTGTTCCAGTTCCTGCACACGCAGCCCGAACTGCTGCCGCACGTGGCCTCGATCGGCGTGGCGGCGGCCGTGCTCCTGATCAGCTGGGGCATGTTCATCCGGTCGAATGTGGATGCCGAAAAGCTCGAACCGGAAGCCATGAAAGAAGCCCAGGAGGAAGACAAGCACGTCGAAACCTGAGACTTTTTGCACGCAGGCGCAGGAAGTTCTTGGACATTCGCAAGAGTCCGGCTATAATCTTGCCTTCTTCGGGTCGTTAGCTCAGCTGGTAGAGCAGCGGACTTTTAATCCGTTGGTCGCAGGTTCGAATCCCGCACGGCCTACCAAAGATTCAGCGAAAACGCCAACCTTCACCGGTTGGCGTTTTTGTTTATGCGCCTCCATATTGCGCCATGCCCCAGACCATCCTTGCCCCCGTCCACCACGAACTGCTCATCAAGAAGAGCCGCTTCATCGCCTGCGTGCAGCCGATGACGGACCGGGCCAGTGCGCAGGCCGTAGTGGCAAGCCTGCGCGCCGCGCATCCGCAGGCGGCCCACGTCTGCTGGGCGCTGCTGGCGGGCGGCCAGTCCGCTGCCGTGGACGATGGCGAGCCGAGCGGCACTGCCGGGCGGCCGATGCTCGACGTGCTGCGCCACCAGGACCTGGAAGGCGTGCTCGCGACGGTCGTGCGCTACTTCGGCGGCGTCAAGCTCGGCGCCGGCGGCCTGGTGCGGGCGTATACCGACAGCGTGGCCCAGGCATTATTGAACGCCGAGAAAGTCGCGATCGTGCGCCACACCGTGCTTCGCTGCAGCGCGCCCTATGCGCAGGAAGGCATGATCCGACGCGAACTCGAGGCGATGAACGCCACCCTGCTCGAGGTCAGCCACGGCGACGCTGTCGTCTTTTCCTTCAGCCTGGCCGAAGCCGACGCACCGGTGCTGGTGGCGCGCCTGAACGAGGCCGGCCACGGCCGCATTGGCTGGCTCGACGACGACGCTGGGTAAGCCACCCTGGCTATCAGGGCACCGAATACCTGACATCACAAGTGAAAAGCGGACTGCGCGTGCGTGGCGGGCTATAGTGGCCGGTTCCACTCGGCCCGGCATGGCGCCCGGCCGGTGTCACCACTGTAAAGACACCCTATTTTGATCAAGAAAAGCCTGCTCCCGCTGGCCCTTGGCGGCTTCGGCATTGGCATGACCGAATTCGTCATGATGGGCATCCTTCCCGATATCGCCACCGGCCTGGCCATTACCATTCCCCAGGCCGGCTACCTGATCACGGCCTATGCCCTTGGCGTCGTGGTCGGCGCGCCGACCCTCGTCAGCATGCTGGCCAAGCGCCCGCCGCGTACCGTGCTGATCTGGTTCATGCTGATGTTTGCGGTCTTTAATGCCTTGTCGGCGCTGGCGCCCAACTTCGGTTTGATGCTGGTGTCGCGTTTCCTGGCCGGCCTGCCGCACGGCGCCTTCTTCGGCGTCGGCGCCGTCGTCGCCCGCCGCCTGGCCGACGAAGGCAAGGCGGCGGCCGCGATGGCGACCATGTTCACCGGCCTGACCCTGGCGAACGTCCTCGGCGTGCCGCTGGGCACCTGGCTCGGCCACAACATGAGCTGGCGCCTGGTGTTCCTCATCGTGGCCGGCATCGGCTTGCTGACCGCGTTTTCGCTGAAGCAGCTGGTGCCTCACTTCGACGCGCGGCCGAGCGGCGGCATCATGAAAGACCTTCGGATTTTCCGCAGCCCGGGTTTGTGGATGGCGCTGGCGATCACCTCGATCGGCACCGGCGGCTTCTTCGCCTGGTTCAGCTACATTGCACCGCTGCTGACCGACCTGTCGCGCTTCGCTCCTAGCCAGATCCCGATGATCATGACCGTGGTCGGGGTCGGCATGACTGTGGGCGTGACCGCCGGCGGCCGCCTGGCCGACCGCGTCGCGCCGCTGCGCGCCGTCATGATCCTGCTGGCCACGATGACGCTCTTGCTTCTGCTCAACGGCGTGCTGGCCACGTCGCAGCCGGCCATGCTGGTGCTGGCCTTCCTCACCGGTGCGAATGCGCTGGCACTGGGGCCGCCGATCCAGATGTTGCTGATCGATCATTCGCGCGAAGCGGAAATGCTGGGCTCCTCGCTCGGCCAGTCGGGTTTTAATATCGGCAACGCGACCGGCGCCTTCCTCGGCGGCATTCCGCTGACCCTGGGTTATTCGTATGCGGCGCCGCAGTGGGTGGCGGCGGGCCTGGCCTTCACTGGCGTCCTGCTGTCGCTGGCGATGCTGGCGATGCCGGGTACGCCGCGTCCTCAGGAAGCGCGCCGGCGAAAAGCGCAAGCGGCCGCGTAGGCGCCAACCAGCATCAAGGCCAGCGAACCGGGTTCCGGCACCTCGCCGTGTCCCGGAGGCGGGTTGTCGAGACCGGGAACGTCGACCGAATTGAAGTAGTGGTTGGAATTGACCTGGATCGTGGAATTCCAGCGGTCGACGATCACGTTGCCGTTGATAACACCCCAGTTCGCGGTCACGCTCGCGTAGGGCGCGAGCACGCTGCCGATGATGCCCTTGACGTTGAGGCTGTGCGCGTCCGGAAAATTGAACAGCACGTTATAGCCGCTCAGCGGCTCGAAACTGATGCCGCCGTCATTGAAGGTCGCGACGTCGCCGCTGACGTTGAAGATGAGCGTTTGGCCAGCCGTCAGCTGGTCCAGGGTCCAGCTGCTCGAGCTCCGAAACAGGTCGGCCGAGACATTGAATACGTCCACGCCGCCCTGGCCGCTGCCGGTCACGCGTACGCCGCTCCAGAGAGGATCGACCTGGCCAGTGGCATCCAGCCCGGCGATCTGCCGGGTCAGGTTCTTGTAGTACTGCTCCGCCGCCGCGAAATCGACAGGATTGGCCGACAGCGCGTTCGGCGCAGCTACCCATTGCAGCGTCGTGGTGCCGCCGACATAGGCGCCGCCGTGGTTGATCGAGCCGCCCGTTACGCTCAAATTGCCGCCGGCAATCAGCGCATATTGCCCAAAGGCCGGCACATTGTTGGCATTGATGGAATAGCTCGACACTGTCACATTGCCACCGGCTATGACGGCGCCTTCGACGTCGCTCGACGACGCGCTGAAATCCCGGATCGCATACAAGTTCGCCCCACCGATCATGCCGGTCAAGTCGAGAACGCCTGCGTGCGCGACGCCGGCCAAACTGAATGACACTGCGGTCAGGAAGAGCTTGGCTGCGGACATAGTGATTCCTCCAGGCAATTTAAGATGCCTTATGGTATCACCCAAATTCTGCCAGAAGTTTACTTTACGAATATTTACAACATGCCATGTAGCCGCAGTGGACGCGGCCCTCAGGACCTGCGTCCTTCCATCAAGCCCGACAGCATATCGACCGGCAGCGGAAAGACGATGGTCGCCGTCTTGTCGCTGGCCAGCGTGGACAGGGTCTGCAGGTAACGCAGCTGCATCGATCCCTGCTGCCGGGCCAGCACTTCGGCTGCCTGCATCAGCTTTTCCGAAGCCTGCAACTCCCCTTCCGCATGGATCACCTTGGCGCGCCGTTCGCGTTCGGCCTCGGCCTGGCGCGCGATCGCGCGCACCATCGATTCGTCGAGGTCGACGTGCTTGATCTCGACATTGGCTACCTTGATGCCCCAGGCATCGGTCTGGGCGTCGAGCACCTGCTGGATGTCGATGTTCAGGCGTTCGCGTTCGGCCAGCATGTCGTCGAGCTCATGCTTGCCGAGTACCGAGCGCAGCGTGGTCTGGGCCAGCTGGCTGGTGGCTTCCATGAAGTTCGCCACCTGGATGATGGCGCGCTCCGGATCGACCACCCGGAAATACAGCACGGCATTTACTTCTACCGAGACGTTGTCGCGCGAGATGACGTCCTGCTTCGGCACGTCGAGCACCACGGTGCGCAGGTCGACCCGCACCATTTGCTGCAGCACCGGGATCAGCAGGATCAGGCCCGGCCCTTTCACCGCCCAGAAGCGACCGAGCTGGAACACGACGCCGCGTTCGTACTCGCGCAAGACGCGCACCGACATGGCGAACAGGACCAGCACCACGACGATCAGCAGCGACAGGCCGAAACTCAGGTTGAACAGCATGCGCTTCTCCTAGTGTCCCTCATGTCCATTAGCGGGCGGATGCGATCCCTGCTCGAGCGGGGCCACCATCAGCACGCGTCCGCGCCGGCACAGCACGCGCACCCGCTCGCCGCGTTGCAAGGGTGCGTCGGCCGCCACCTGCCAGGTCTCGCCGCCGACGTTCGCCCAACCCTCGCGCGTGTCCTTGCCGGGCACATCATTCAACATTTCGCCGATGCCGCTCTCGAGCACCCCCAGTGCGCCGGGACGCGGCCGGCGCCGCGTGCGCAGTGCGACCTGCGCGGTCCCCACCACCAGCAGCGCGGCGACAAACCCAATGCCGGCCACCAGGCCCAGCGGCAAACCGAAGCCCGGCGCTTCGCTGTCGAGCAGCAGCAAGGCGCCGATCACGAAGGCGATCACGCCGCCGAAGCCGATCACGCCGAAGCTGGGCAGGAAGGCTTCGGCCAGCATGCAGGCCAGGCCGAACAGGATCAGCGCCAGTCCCGAATAATTGATGGGCAGCAGCTGCAAGCCGTACAGGCCGAGCAGCAGGCAGATCGCCCCGACCACGCCGGGCAGCACCGCACCCGGACTCATGAATTCGAACAGCAGGCCATACACGCCGACCGACAACAGGATCAGAGCCACGCTCGGATTGGTGATGGTGGCCAGCAGACGCGTGCGCCAGTCCGGCGGCGTTGCGGCCAGCACCAGACCGGCGCTGTCGAGGCGCCAGGGCTGGCCGCGCACGCTCACCGTGCGTCCGTGCGCCTGCGCCAGCAGGTCCGGCACGTCGCGCGCGACGATGTCGACCACCTTGGCCGCCAGCGCATCCTCGGCCGACAGGCTCACCGACTGGCGCACGGCGGCCTCGGCCCAGACCGCATTGCGTCCGCGCAGCTGGGCCAGGCCGCGCAGGTAGGCGGCGGCATCGTTGATCGCCTTGTTTTCCATGGCCGAATGCTGGCCCTGCTTCTCCTGCGCGGGCTTGTCGGCGCCCGGCGAAGCGTCGCGCGGCGGATCCGGCCCGGTGCCGATCTGTACCGGCGTGGCCGCGCCGATATTGGTGCCGGGCGCCATTGCCGCGATATGGCAGGCGTACAGGATGTAGGTGCCGGCGCTGGCGGCGCGCGCCCCGCTCGGGGCCACGTAGCAGGCGACAGGCAGCGGCGCGGCCAGGATGGCGCGCACGATGACACGCATGGAGGTGTCCAGCCCGCCCGGCGTGTCGATCTGGAGGACGAGCAGGCGGCTGCCCCTGGCTGCCGCCTGGGCGATGCCGCGTTCGATGTAGTCGGCGTAGGCCGGGCCGATCGGCCCGTCGACGGTGAGCAGGCTGGCGCCGGAAGCAACGGGACGCGGCTGCGCGGCTGCGCCCGGCGCCGCCAGCAGGCAGAGCAGGCACAGCAACTGCACAAGGGTGACTGATGCACGCGCCGGCCAGGACTTCACATTGCCTCCGCAGGATGGTTACCTGCGGTTAGAACGGCTGGCCTCGGCCTTGGTTCCCGCCTGTTCTTTGACCTGGAATGGGTACGTCAGACCAGCAGCGGCCCGCCCATCGCCCTGCAAGTCTCCAGCGCTTCGGCACGGATCGCTTCCAGCAGGGCTTCGTCGAGGACGAAATCGAGGGCGCTGTCGCTGTGCTCGGGCAGCTCCGGCTGCACGCTGCCCAGCGGCGAGGCCACCGGGGCGTACTGGTTGGCCAGCAGCAGCGTGTCGAGCAGGGTCGAGGGCGGCATGTTGATCCAGGCGCGGCGCAGGGCGCCGATCGCATCGGCCACCGGCGTCGGCACCGAGAGTTTTTTCAGGACTTCGAGGCTGACCACGTCCTCGCACAGCTCGCCCCACTTTTCCGGATCGTCGTCCAGCAGCCCGGGGAATTCGTCGGCGCGCGAAAGCAGATAAAAGCCGCCGACCTCGTGGATGATGCCGGCGAACAGGGCCGTGTCGGGATTCACGCCGGTGACGTGGCGCGCCAGCGACCAGGCCAGCGCGGCCACGTGGGTGGTGTGCTCCCACAGCTGTTCGGCCTTGGCGCGCAGGCCGGGGTCCTTGATGCGGCTGCCGAACTGGCGCACCACCAGGCTGGCGACCAGCGCCTGCAGGCGCCGGTAACCCATGCGGGTGACCGCGGCGCGCACATTGGTAACGGGCGCCCCGCCGCCGCTGAAGGCGGCCGAATTGGCCAGCGCGACGGTGCGCGCGGCCAACTGCGGTTCGGCCAGCACCAGGCGGATCGTCTCGTCGAGCGGGCAATCGGGATCGTCGAGCGCCTGCTGCAGGCGCAGCACGGCATTGACACTGGTAGGGAAAGTGATATCACCGCGCGAGGCTTGCGCCACGATGTATCCGAAGGCTTCGAGTTTGTTCACCCGAAAATTATACCTGCCCGCCCTGCCGCCCACCTCATTCCACGGTACCCTGCCCGCCGATCCCGGCAGGAATGCGGCATGCATACGACAACGCGCGCAGCCAGCGGTGACGGCTGCGCGCGCTGCTGTGGAAACGGCCCTGCGGGCCGCCCAACATGCTCGTGCTTACTTGACCTTGATCGCGCTCTTGACGCTGCTCACGCCTTCGACTTCCTTGGCCGCCTTGACGGCCTTGTCGGCCTCGGCCTTCGATTCGACGAAGCCGCTCAGCATGACGACGCCCTTCTCGGTCTCGACGTGGATGCCCAGCGATTTCAGTTCCGGCTGTGCCAGCAGGTTCGCCTTCACCTTGGTGGTCAGGGCCGTGTCGGACGCGGCGACGGCGGTCGTGCGGCCGGCGTCGCGGGTCTTGTCGGCCGCGCGGTCGGTGGCGCTATCGGTCCGGGCGGCGGCTTCCTTCGTTTCCTGTTTGGCGTCGGCGGCCACCTGGCGGCTCTTGTCGCCGACGTTTTCAGCAGCGTTCTCGGTCTTCTGTGCAACCGTCGAGGCGGCGGCCTTGGTCTTGTCGACCACGGTCGACGCGACTTCCTTGGTCTTCTCGGCAACGGTCGCGGCAACGGCCTTGGTCTTGTCGACGGCGGTCGATGCGGCATCCTTGGTCTTGTCGGCGGCGCGCTCGGTGGCGTTCTCGGCGCGGCCGGCCATGGTCGTCACGTTGCCCTTGCTGTCGACCAGGCAACCGGTGTTGCTGTTGCCGGCAGCCTGTTCGCACTTGGCGACGGCGGCGGCTTTGACCGGATCCTTGGTGTCGGTGCTGGCGATCAGGCCGGCGCTGCCGCTGCCGCCGGTGGCCGCCGCGCCATCGCGGCCGGCCTTGGCGTCGGCCAGCGCGGCAGTGCGCACCGACTTGGCGTTGTCCATGCAGCTGTCCTTCTCGGCGCCGCTCCTGGCATCGCACTTCGCCTTGGCGACTTCGTAGTCGGCTTCGGCGACCTTGCTGCGGGCGCTGGCGCGGCCCTTTTCGGAATTGTTGTACTTGGCGACCGCCTCGGATTCGGTACGCACACGCGCGGCTTTCGCTTCGGCCATGCACACGTCCTTGTCGTTGCCGCTCTTCGCATCGCACTTGGCGGTGGCCGCCTTGTATTCGGTCGCGGCCTTCTGGTTCACGTTGCGATAGGTTGCCGGATCGTGGTTCAGGGCAGCGGTCGGGGCAGCGGCGAAGGTGGCGCCGGCTGCGGTAGCCAGCAGAGTAGCGAGCAGAGTTTTCATGGCGGGTTCCGTGGGGTCAGGTTGTTGTGATAGCGCCATTAAACGCCCCCACCCCCGCACCATCTGTGCGACAACGAACACTTGCCGAAAAAACCATAAATCGCCTGCGCGCGCGGGCGATTGGCGGGCTCGTCAGTCCTGCAGCAGGCCTTCTTTCCACAAAGGCGCGGCATCCTCGAACGGCGCCTCGACCCGGCCGAAGCAGCTGCCGTCGCGGGCCAGCGCGACCCAGGTCCGGGTATCGTGCCCGCCACGCGGCGTTTGTCCTGCGCGCACGCTGCTCAGCCAGGCGTGCACGCGCGCGTAGGCTTGCGGGTGGCTGTGGCGGGTCCAGGCCAGCGCCGCCATATCGGCATAGGCTTCCTCGCGCCGCGATTCGCGCAGTGCACGGGAAATCGCCAGCAGCGAACCGTCGCTGGCCGTTTCCTCGCCGACTTCGACGAAGCCGGCCGGCAGCGCATTCCAGGCGCCGTTCGCATGGCGCCAGCAATGGGCGATCTCGTGCGCCGCCATCGCCTCGATCAGCTCGCCCTGCTCGTTCTCGGGAATGCCTGCGAATACGGATTCGGCCTGGGGATTGCCTCGCAGCGACAGCACCAGCTTGCAACGCCCGTTCGCGTAACCCATCGCCAGCGGCACGTCGGTGGCGCGCGCCTGGGGCTGGACGATGATGTCGATCGGCAGTTTCAATGCCTGGGAATAGACCAGGACCGGAGAGGCTGTCCGCAGCCAGCGGGTTTCCAGCGCCGTCAGTTCAGCGGCCTGGGCGGTGGCGCCGACGAGCAGCGCGAGAGACAACAGAGATTTCAACATGGGACACATCCGGATCAACGAAATGCTTCAAGGCAATTCTATGATCCAGACTATCTTCCCATTCAGAAATATTTTTGTCCCTGTTCAAACCGACAACGCCAAGGCGGGCTTGTACGGCGCCGAAACAACAGAACGGGCTGCCTGCTGTTCCATTTTGAAGACACTGACCAGCTCGGCCAGCGCCGCGGCTTCCTCGTTGAGCGACGCGGCGGCCGCACTGGCCTGCTCGACCAAGGCGGCATTCTGGCGCGTTGCCTCGTCCATGCGGCCGATGGCGCTGTTGACCTGTTCGATGCCGGCGCTTTGCTCGGCGCTGGCCGAACTGATCTCCGCCATGATGTCGGTCACGCGCTTCACGCTGCTCACGATGTCCTGCATCGTGCTGCCTGCCTCGTCGACCAGCTTGGCGCCGGCGTCGACGCGCTCGACCGAGCTGCCGATCAGGGTCTTGATTTCGCGCGCGGCGGCAGCCGAACGCTGGGCCAGGTTGCGCACTTCGGTCGCCACCACGGCAAAACCGCGTCCCTGCTCGCCGGCACGGGCCGCTTCCACGGCGGCGTTCAGGGCCAGGATATTGGTCTGGAAGGCAATGCCGTCGATGACGCCGATGATGTCGACGACCTGCTTCGAGGAGGCGTTGATCGCCGCCATCGTCTCGACCACCTGCGCTACCACGGCACCGCCCTTGGACGCGACGCAGGACGCCGATTCGGCCAACGCATTCGCCTGGCGCGCATTCTCGGCGTTCTGGCGCACGGTGCCGGTCAACTCTTCCATCGAGGCGGCAGTCTCCTGCAGCGTGTCGGCCTGGCTTTCAGTGCGATAGGACAAGTCCTGGTTGCCGGCAGCGATCTCGGTCGAGGCAGTAGCGATGGTCAGGGTGCCGCTGCGTACCTGCGCGACGATCTCGACCAGGCTGTCGCGCATGCCGGCCATCGCGAACAGCAGGCTCGACCGGTCGCCAGGCGCGGTATCGATGCGTACACCGAGATTGCCGGCGGCAATGCTACGCACGATGTGGGCAGCGTAGCCGGGCTGGCCGCCGAGCTGGCGCAGCAGGCCGCGGCTGATGAACCAGGCGCCGAGGCTGCCCGCGGCCACGGCGATGGCGCACAGGACGGCCATCCAGCCGAAGAAGCTGCCGGACAGCGCGCGCGCCTCGGCGGCGGCATCCTTGTTCAGCTCTTCCTCGAGGTCGATCAGGCGGTTCACGCTGGCCAGCCAGGAGACAAAGGCCGGCGCGGCGCCCTGTGCCAGCAGGACGCGCGCGCCCTCGACGTCACCGGCCAGGCGCAAGGCCGTCACCTTGTCGATCAGCGGCTGGGTCTTGCGTTCGTCTTCCCTGATCGCGGCCAGCGCACTCTTTTCTTCGGCGAGGATGTCGCTGCGTGCGGCGAACAACGCGTCGAGGGCGGTACCGGCGCGCTCGTAGTTGGCGGCCAGCACGCGGATCTGTTCGATGGACGGCTGGGCGGCGGCATTGTCGCCGGCCAGCACCACGTCGCGCAGGGCAATCGCACGGTCGTGCACGCTACCGCGGAAATTGATCGCGTGACGTTGTTTGACGTTGTTGACGTCATTGATGTGGTTGAGGGTGGCATCGATGTTGCCGACGCGGCTTGCCGCCAGCGCCGTCAACACCATCATCAGCGCCAGCACGGCACCAAAACCCAGCGCCAGACGGGCGCCGATCGTCATTCTCGAAGAAAACATGGAAGCTCGCTAAATCCGCCGGAAAAACGCTCCGGCTGCGGCGCAAGGCTGATATTGCCCTACGGAAATATAACGAGACTATAACAGAACCCCATGAGAATTCGTCAAATATGTTTTAGAAAACGCCTTCTATAACGCGGTATTTGCCGAAAATGCTGATATTAGCGCCCCATCCTTGTCAGTTTCCGGTCAGCGCCTTCGCCGCCACGAAGGCCGGCCGAATATCGTTCGGCACTGCCTTCATCTTGTCGAGCGCCTTCTGCACGTCCGGGCGAATGACGACGTACTTCGTCATCATGGCCTTGGCGCGGGCGTAATCCCCGGTGGCTTCGATGGTCAGGAATTCGCGGTCGAGGTCGATCACGGCCTGCTTGATCTTTTTAAAATCGACCGAGAAGGTGCCGTCGCCATGCGACACGAAGGCGCCCTTGTCGAGCAGGTAGTTCACCTGGATCGCCATGCCCCGGGCGTGCGAGTCGGTCAGGCCGAAGTGCAGCGTACGGAAGCAGGACGCGAGGAAGGTGTTGTAGAGCTTGCGCTCCGCCGCTTCGCCCTGCCCCAGCGTGTCCTTCAATTGCCCCTTCTCCATCATGTAAGCCAGCGCCCACAGGCCGGTGACGTCGGCCTTCGCTTCCTCGATCGTGGAATAC
>Ga0308168_1002445_pt1 | contig 15303 bp, 9 predicted proteins | sample PhyCR2_FD_202133 | JGI IMG/M metagenome (GOLD analysis project Ga0308168, IMG submission 202133) | Phyllosphere microbial communities from UC Gill Tract Community Farm, Albany, California, United States - DLSLRC.R2 | ecosystem: Host-associated > Plants > Phyllosphere > Unclassified | place: USA... | reverse complement strand
GTTTACCCACCGCAGCGGCGATTTCCGGCAATGCCGCACGTGCAAACAGCTCTTCAAAGTCAGGCAGGTGGCCCAGCACTTCCCGGTTACAGGCATCCTGATACATGATCCAGCCGTAGGTTGCCAGGCTGTCCATGGAGCGGATGTTACGCTGCGTCAGCGCCGCTTTGTAATCTGACATGCGTTTAGTGCCAATCAGACTCGCCAGTTCATCATCGCTGTAACTCTCGATGGCGGAACGGGCATGACGTTGCAGCTTGCTGACCAGCGAAAAGTCTTCAGTCATCAGCAGATTACGCACCGCTTTTTCTACCGCCGCATCTTCAACTGGCGTGCCTTTCGGCAATTTAGCCAGTGCCAGTTGCTGGGCGAAGCTCAGCACGGTGTAGTTGTTCAGCAGGACAAACATCTCCTGCGTATCGGTCGCACCATAGGCCGGTACGGCACCGTTGGCGATCGTTTTACCCTGACGCCACGCGGCTTTAAACTTGGCAACCTGATGGCCTGCCAGCGCCGTTGACAGCTCTTCGAGCAGATCTTTGCGGCTCTTGGCTTTCAGAATCTCGCCGCCATCCTGATACAGCAGCAGCGAACGCGGCATCACGTAAACAAAGTGGTGACACTCCGTTTCCCAGTTCTCCAGCAGCCAGGCGGCACGTGGCGATTTGGTCGCTTCGAGATGCCAGTTCAGCATGGTCAGCACGGCCTGCTTGTGCACCTGCGCCATCTCATCCTGATCGGCAATTGAACCGAACCGCACGGAATCACCGGCAGCGTGGCTGGCCAGCGATCCATACGGGTCGTACTGGTAGGCAAAGCCGCCGCTCATGCCGTTGCCAAATCCTTTACCAAAGGTGCCCAGGTTAAGGATGGCGCCGTTGGTCATATATTCGCAGCAGAAGTCACCAACGCCTTCGACCACAGCGGTTGCGCCTGAGTTACGCACCGCGAAGCGGTCACCGGCCTGGCCCTGCACGAACAGACGTCCGCCGGTCGCGCCGAACAACGCAAAGTTACCAATCAGCACGTTGCCATCGGCATCCTGCGCGCCGCCGCCAGGCGACATCACAATCAGCTCACCGCCACACTGTCCTTTGCCGACACCGTCGTTACAGGTGCCGTAATGGGTCAGCTGCATGCCATCGTTGCAGAATGCGCCAAATGACTGACCGGCAGAACCGGTAGTGGAAATTTTTACGCTCTCAGGCGCCAGATAGCGGCGGCCGCGATCGTCGGTCATGACAGCAGGCATCGCTTTTAACTGCTCAGGGCTCAGCTGATGGTTCAGCATGCGCTCAATATCGATAGCCAGCTGACCACCGACGCTTTTGTTGCGGTTGTTCAGGACGATGCTGTTGCCCAGGGCGACGTCAGGATTTCCCTGTGTCACCAGCGACAGCTTCAGCTGCTCAATCCAGCCATCATCCAGCTCAAAATCTTTTTCCAGATACACCGGCTTGTCGATTTTCAGTTCCGGCACCACGGTGAGCATGGCGCGCAAGTCGAGTTTGCCCACTTCCAGCGGATGATCCATCAGGTGCAGCAGGTCGGAGCGACCGCGCGCCTCACGCAGGGAACGCAGGCCCATACGTGCCAGAATCTCACGCACTTCATGCGCCACGTTGAGGAAATACTGCGCCAGCTGACGCGGATCGCCATCAAAGGCCTCGGCGTTGGTGGTTAAGCCAGCCGGGCACTTCACGTTGCAGTTCTTCGCCATTACGCATTTCAGCATCATCAGTGCGGTAGTGCCGAACTCGAAGCTGTCACCGCCCAGCAGGGCCGATTTCACCACGTCGCTGCCGGTCTGCTGTGCGCCAGAGCAGCGCAGCAGCACTTTCTCGCGCAGGCCGTTGGCGCACAGCGCCTGGTGGACTTCAGCGATACCGATTTCGGCCACGCGTCCGGTATATTTCAGGCTGGTCACAGACGCAGCGCCTGTCCCGCCGGTGTTACCCGCTACGTTAATCACGTCTGCACCAGCTTTAGCTACGCCAACTGCGATGGTGCCGATCCCTTCAGACGAGACCAGTTTGACGATAACGCGCACCCGCGCGGCTTTACAGTCGTGGATCAGCTGCGCCAGATCTTCGATGGAATAGGTGTCGTGATGCGGTGGCGGAGAGACCAGCTCAACGCCAGGCGTACCACCACGGGCCGCAGCAATCTCAACGGTAACTTTGGCTGCCGGTAACTGGCCGCCCTCGCCAGGCTTCGCACCCTGACCAATTTTGATCTCCAGCTCTTCCAGCATCGGGTCTGCCAGATAGGCAGCCCAGACGCCGAAACGACCCGAAGCCAGCTGTTTGATGCGGGAAGCACGGATGGTGCCGTGACGGGAGTAATGCTCGCCGCCTTCACCACAGTTACTCATGCCGCCGACCATATTGGTGCCGTGTGCGACCGCTTCATGCGCAGGCGCGACCAGCGCGCCGTGGCTCATCGCCCCGGAGGCGAAGGTACGGGTAATTTCACAGGCTGGCTGCACTTCGCTCAGCGGCAGTGAGGGCAGGGTGGTGAAGATACGTGACAGATAATCTGCCGCTTTACCGTAAGCCGTCACTTTCAGGCCGCCTTCGACCACGTCGCTGCTCTCGATATCGTCACCGAAGCGGAATTTCAGCGCGCGGGACAGGTTCTGCAGGCGCTCGCTCTCTGGCTTCAGCCCCTCAATCGCATCGGTCAGACGCAGCATAAAGTGATTCAGGCTGCCATCCACCGCTTCGCACTCCATACCACGAATGGCAAAGCCGTTGTTGGTCAGTGAGTAGCGTCCCAGCTTACGGCGGAACTCCGCTTCGCTGTCGATGTGGGTCAGGTCAGCCGGGAACGTCAGAATGTCGCGCAGGGCTGCCGGGCGACGTTTACGCTCTTCATACATCAGGCTGGAGAACTGACGGTAGTCGGCCGTAATCGCAAAGTTGTTGATCACATCATCCGGGATACGCTCGAAGCTGCTGTCTTTAAACGTCTCTGGCTTGATGCCAAACGCGTTGTCCAGTTTTGCCAGCGTCATCAGGCGGATAAAGTTGTCCTCTTCGCGTGCCTTGTCAGCAAAGCGAATCGGCTCTTCGGTCATGTCGATGAAGGTCCGCACGGCGATGGTGCCGTAGGAGTGACCCGCGCCTTCTGCACGCTCTTTGAACAGGCCCAGCAGTGGCACTTCAGACTCGCCCTGAATCTTCAGTGCGCTCTGGTGCCAGTCAACGGCCATCTGCGCGATAGCGGCGAAGCCTGCACCGCCAACCGGCGTTCTGATATTCGGGAAATACTTTTTCAGCACCGGATCATCGGTGTTAAGGAAGTTCGGCTCGAAGAATTCGCCGCTGCTGTAGCTCTCAACGGTACAGAGACCCACTTTGCCCATGGTTTTCATCAGCGCTTTTTCAGCCGCTTTGGCATAACGCTTAAAGGCTTTGTTGCCTTCTTCACCTTCGCCAAATTTCTCCTCTGCGCGCATCTGTACGCCCAGTGGATAGATAGCGGAAGCCCCAAAGCCGAGTGTGGCGGCAATATGGTGCGAGGAGATGCTCTGGCCGCTTTCTACGACCAGAGACACATCCAGACGCAGGCCTTCCTGCACCAGACGCTGGTTAATGGCGGAAACCACCAGCAGCATCGGGATCGCCGCGTGCTTAGAAGAGATGTGGCGATCAGTAAGCACAGCGATGCCGCCCTGAGTACGGGCAAAATCCACGACCTGTTGTGCCAGGTCATCAATCGCTTTTTCCAGCGCATTGGCGTTCGCGGTGGTGCTCAGCAGATCTTTGCCGATCACCGGCTCATAGAGCATCTCAAAGCGGGCATAAGGTGCGATGGTCTGCTCGCGTAACCGCAGCATATCAAGGTGGCTGAGGATCGGTGTTGGCACCACAATCTGACGGCCTTTGCTGCGGCCCAGATGGGGTTTTGCGCCCAGCGCGACACGCAGCGTCATGCCATCCACTTCGCGGATAGAGTCCAGCGGCGGGTTGGTCACCTGAGCAAAGCGCTGAGAGAAATAGTGCGCCATGCCGCCTTCATGATCGGATAAGCCATTGATGGCGTTGCCGTAACCCATCGCGGAGATCTTCTCTGCGCCGGTGTTCAGCATCGGGTCCATCATGAACTTGAAGCTTTCCTGGTTGTAGTAGTAGGCCACAAAGCGCTGATAGGTTTTCAGATCGCCGCGATAACGCAGCGGTGAACCCTGTTGTTCTGCCGGGATCTCCGGCAGATCGTCAAGACCGACACGCGCTTCACGCAGCAGCGCCGAATAATCTTTTTCTGCAGCAAGTTTTTCCAGCGCCTGCAGTGTGGTGTAGCTGCGTTTTTCACGATGATCGAAATAGAGCATGCCGCCCGCTTCGATACGGCCACGACGCAATACGCTTTCCGGTGGGAAGGCGATCTGGCCAGCTTCTGACATCGCACCGATATACTCAGCCGTTTCGACTGAACGCAGTGGACGCAGGCCAAGGCGGTCAAGACGGGCACCAATCACTTCACCGTTACCAAAGATTAAGGCCGCCGGGCCGTCGTTCTTCTCTTCATACAGAGAGAAATATTCCAGCATGTCACGAACTTCTGCCGGCAGCGAACTGTCGTTTTCCCAGGCAGGCGGCATCATTGAGACGACGGCGGTGATCAGGTCGAGATTATCTTCCATCAGACGGCTGTGGATGCTCTGATCCAGACGCGAGCTGTCTGACTGGCCTTTAGGCCGCACGATTTTTTTGCCGCGGGCCAGCGCCAGCGCGGACTCGGCGATGCGGTTTTTACGGTCCGTGTTCAGCTCACCGTTATGCGCCATCAGGCGGAACGGCTGCGCCATGGTGGTATGCGGATCGGTGTTGGTGGAGAAGCGGGTATGGAAGAACAGCCCGCGCACCTGATGATCGGGGTCGGTCAGATCTTTGAAGTAAGGGATCACTTCATTGGAGTTCAGACGGGCTTTAAAAACCTGCGTGCGCGACGACAGCGACAGCGGATAGAGACCGCCAAATTCACTTTCGGTGAAGGCGCGCGCTTCAATGGTTAACAGGGCGCGGTAGATGCGCTGTTCGAAGTCGTTCTGATCGACCACATCCTGTGGCGCAGTGAAAATCCACTGCAGAATCGGTAACTGGAACTGAATCGCCGCCGGGCGCGTCACGCTGCTGTCGAGCGGCATATCACGTTTCATGATCACCGGCAGGCCAAAGCTGCTGAGGGCCTCATCGACCAGACGTTCGGCATTCGCGCGCAGTCCGGCATCTTTCGGCACAAAGAAGTTGCCGACGCCAAAGCGGCCCGCTTCCAGCGGCTGGCCGGTAATTTTGCGGAAGAAGTGCAGCGAAAGATCAACGTTGACCCCCGCGCCATCGCCGACGCCTTCCGCTGACATACCGCCGCGGTGAGGCACCGTACACAGGGCGCTGTGCGCCATCTGCAGAATCTCGTGGGTCTGCTCGCCGTCCTTACGCGTAATGAAACCTACACCACAGCTGTCACTGCCTGCTGTCGGATCATACAAGCCATAGGATTGAGGTTTTTTAGTGGACATTGAGGGTCTCCTTAAACTGCTTTGACATTACCTGCACTGTTTCAGGGTCTGAGCGCAACGGGGGCGCTATCATTTTCATCGCCATGCTCTGTCGAGCGCGCGTCATAGCCCTGAGCATTTCTCTCCAGACATCGGTAAAACGTCCTTAATTGAGCTGCTCTCTGATTTCCGGTCTCTTAAAGGAGATGACTTAAACCGCGCGGGAGTCTTCTTGTTGCATAGATATGCCGAGACAATGGCCCGTCTGGAAAGCTTTCAGCGGATTTCCAACTTATCGGGAAAGCGTAATCAGGTCAAATAGGGTGGTCAGACGGGGTAATCAGCTGTTTTATCTGCTTAACATTATGAATTTAATGGATTTTAAGGTTTAAAATGTATCACTCTGGTGCCTGACGATCGGCCGATAAATGTGAACTGACTCACTGTAGTGCAGGCGTCAGATCTCTGCACCATGCTGGTGACGGGGTCTTACACAGCATTAAATGCTGTTCAGCACCGTTGATGCATAGCATGTATCTGTTTTTCTTATGTCCGGCTATTTGAATGAAACAGCGGTTGGTTATAAGAAAAATTAATCAGCATGCGCGTGCTTAAAACATCACTAAAGATGAATGGGTATGCATATAAAAGGGTGTGCCTGCGCAACAGGACGTTGCCAGGATATTGAAAAAAGGCCGTACAGAGAAATCGGTGATTCGCTGGCGGCCTTACAGATTATTCATTTGGCACAGTCAGTCAAGGGTTTTAACCGCTTTGTCCTTAACGTCGCCGATCGGCTCTGCGGATGCACCATAAAAGGGCGTTTGAACCCGCATCTCCCTGCAACGTGCTGCGACGTCAGCGGGGTAACTGCGCTATTATGAGGCTGTTTCTCTTCCAGGGAGTTGTTATGAAACAAATTCGTCTGTTGGCGCAGTACTACGTTGATTTAATGGTCAAGCTTGGGCTGGTGAGGTTCTCGCTGCTGCTGGCGTCTGCGCTGGTCGTGCTGGCGATGATTGTCCAGATGGCGGTCACGATGGTACTGCGGGGCCATGTCGAGAGCATTGACGTGGTGCGTTCGGTCTTCTTTGGGCTGCTGATCACGCCCTGGGCCGTCTATTTTCTGTCGGTGGTGGTCGATCAGCTGGAGGAGTCCCGCCAACGGCTGGCACGGCTGGTGGATAAGCTGGAAGAGATGCGCACCCGCGATCTGGAGCTCAACCGGCAGATGAAAGAGACCATTACGCAGCTGAACCATGAGATCAGCGACCGTAAAAAAGCGGAGCTGGCTCGCGAACAGGTGATGGATAAGCTGCGTGAAGAGGTAACGCGTCGTGAGCAGGCTCAGATTGAGCTGGAGCAGCAATCCTCTTTTCTGCGTTCATTCCTGGATGCTTCGCCTGACCTGGTTTTCTATCGCAACATCGATAAGCAGTTCTCCGGCTGCAACCGCGCGATGGAACTGCTGACCGGCAAAAGCGAAAAGCAGCTGATTGGCCTGACCCCGCGCGATATCTATGATGATGAAGCGGCGACTAAGGTGCTGGAAACGGATGAGAAGGTGTTCCGCCATAACGTCTCCCTGACCTATGAACAGTGGCTGCAATATCCCGATGGGCGCAAAGCCTGTTTTGAGATTCGTAAAGTCCCTTATTACGACCGCGTCGGTAAGCGCAGCGGGCTGATGGGCTTTGGCCGCGATATAACGGAGCGTAAGCGCTATCAGGACGCGTTAGAGAACGCCAGCCGGGAGAAGACCACTTTTATCTCTACGATCAGCCACGAGCTTCGTACGCCGCTTAATGGCATTGTCGGCCTGAGCCGTATTCTGCTGGATACCGATCTCAATCAGGAACAGCTGAAATACCTGAAAACTATCCACGTCTCCGCCATCACGCTGGGCAACATCTTCAATGATGTGATTGAGGTGGACAAAATCGAGCGTCGCAAAGTGCAGCTGGATAATCAGCCGCTGGACTTCACCGGCTTCCTTGCCGATTTAGAAAATCTTTCCGGCCTGCTGGCTCAGCCAAAAGGGCTGAAGTTTGTGCTCGCACCGCAACTGCCGCTGCCGCATATGATTTCCACTGACGGGACGCGTCTGCGTCAGATTCTGTGGAACCTGATTGGTAACGCCGTGAAGTTCACCCAGCAGGGCGAAATCGTGGTGCGGGTGACGTATGAGCAGGATGAGACGCTGCGCTTTGAGGTACAGGACTCCGGTATGGGTATCCGCCAGGACGAGCAGGACAAAATCTTTGCGATGTACTATCAGGTCAAAGACCAGCATGGCGGCAAACCGGCGACCGGTACCGGCATCGGGCTGGCGGTATCACGCCGTCTGGCGCAGGCGATGGGCGGTGATATCCGCGTTCACAGCGCACCAGGACAGGGTTCATGCTTTACCGTAGAGATTAAAGCGCCGCGCATTGCTGAAGAGGTGGAAGATGAAGGCGTGGACGATAGCCTGCCTCTGCCTGCGCTGCACGTGCTGCTGGTGGAAGATATTGAGCTTAACGTGATTGTGGCGCGCTCGGTACTGGAGAAGCTGGGCTGCAGCGTCGAGGTTGCCATGACCGGCAGTGAGGCGCTGGCGATGTTCGATCCGCTGGAGTTTGATCTGGTGCTGCTGGATATCCAGCTGCCTGATATGACCGGCCTGGATGTCTCACGGGCGATTCGCCAGCAGTATCAGGGCACGCATCTGCCCCCACTGGTGGCGCTCACCGCGAATGTGCTCAAAGACAAAAAAGAGTACTTCGACGCGGGCATGGATGATGTTCTGAGCAAACCGCTGGCGGTGCCGGCACTGACCGCAATGATCAAAAAGTACTGGGATTATCAGGCAGATTCGGAAGAGGAGACGGCTGAGGTCAGCGATGACAAAACCCGGATGCTGCTGGATGTCGCCATGCTGGAACAGTATATCGAACTGGTGGGTCCCGGTCTGATTACTCAGAGCCTGACCATGTTTGAAAAGATGATGCCGGACTATCTTGCGGTGCTGGAGTCGAATCTGATGGCGCGCGATCAGAAAGGCATTGCTGAAGAGGGACACAAAATCAAAGGCGCGGCGGGTTCGGTCGGGCTGCAGCGTTTGCAGATGCTGGCAAAACAGATTCAGAGTCCGGAGTTACCGGCATGGTGGGACAATGTCGTTGAATGGATTGATGAGCTGAAACATGAGTGGCGACATGATGTGCAGGTATTACGCGACTGGGTGTCAGAGCAGGATAAGTGATACCCCGGAAAAAAATGACCCCAGCCGAGGCCGGGGTGCGCGAATACTGCGCCAACACCAGGGAAATCATTACGGCCGCTATGATATGAATAATTAATGCAGCCGCAGGGTATTGGTTAACACTGTTATCACCTTAGCAAATTCATCTTCTCATGCGACAAGATTCATTAAAATTTGTGATATTGAGCAGCGTTTAAATACAGAAAACATTAATTTGGCAACACAGTCAAGTAAGGAATCAATTTCTGTGCTGTATTGCTGTTATTTTAATCAGATTTGCACTTTTTCGTGTAGTTTTAAGGCTGCCAGGCAGCGAAGCGGTGGCTCGGCAGCAGTAAAGTGAGCTGGCGTTAACATTTACCTCCTCAGCGAGGCTAAAACGCTGATATTGCAAGCGCGCGGCCTGAAATGACACGAATTATCCAAAACGATTTGGAATGATTAAAAAGAATCTAAAAGTTTGTCCTTCTGTCATCCGGACATGAGGATTCCTGCTGGAAGGAAACAGGGCCATATCAGCTGCAAGTCTGTCCGTTAAGCGCTGTTTATTTATACGTTATAACGATAATTCTGATTAAGCTTTGGACAGCGCAGGATTAAGAAAAAAATAACAGTTAAGAATGGTGAATGATTTATTAAAGCGCTTATTACTCATTATTAACTGTTTATCTGGAAAGATGCTAAGCAAGGCCGGTCAATGGAACCGATTCCTTTTTTTCGGAAGTCCTTGAACTATTTCGAACTGTTGCAGCATTTTGATGCAAAATGATTGAATAAAGTCTGGAAACGGCCGTCTCGTTTTCAGCGATAATCGTAAAAAGACTGCGTTAATGGCAGTGATTACATGAGTGATTGATTAACATCTGCAACAGGTATGGGAAGATTGCATGAACAAGCATAAAGGAAGCGTCGGACAGCGTATCAGACGGATTGCGGGTCGCGTCCTGTTGGTGTGGCTGGGAGTATGGCTGGCGGGAATTTTACTCTTTTCATTCTTACCGGTGCCGTTCTCAGCGGTGATGACTGAGCGACAGATCGGTGCCTGGTTACGCGGTGATTTTAGTTATGTTGCTCATTCAGACTGGGTTGGCCATGACGAGATTTCGCCCTGGATGGGACTGGCCGTTATCGCCTCAGAAGATCAAAAGTTTCCCACTCACTGGGGCTTTGATGTGGCGGCGATCGAGTCCGTACTGGATAAAAGCGACAACCGGATGCGCGGGGCGTCCACGCTGTCACAGCAGACTGCGAAGAATCTGTTCCTCTGGGATGGTCGCAGCTGGGTGCGTAAAGGTCTGGAGGCGGGTCTGACGGTAGGGATTGAGACGGTGTGGACGAAGCGACGCATTCTGACCGTCTATCTCAATATTGCAGAGTTCGGACCCGGCATCTTTGGCGTTGAGGCAGCTTCACAGCGCTACTTCCATAAGCCTGCCAGCCGGCTGACCGCCGCAGACGCCGCTTTGCTGGCGGCAGTTCTGCCCAATCCGATTCGTTATCGTGCTGCTGCGCCCTCAGGCTATGTCAGGGAGCGGCAGCAGTGGATATTGCGTCAGATGCGCCAGCTGGGCGGCGAGGGCTTCCTGCAGCGTAATAAGCTCGACTAAGCCTTAATCTTCATCGAAGCCCGCTTCAAATAGCTCAATGACCGCAGCCAGCGCCGGAACTTCCTCCGGGCCGCTGGCTTCAATCTCGATATGCCCGCCTTTGGCCGAGTCGAGCATCAGCAGCGCAATCACGCTGCTGGCTTCGGCTTCTGTGCCCGCTTCATTGCGCAGCAACACTTCGGCATCAAAGCTCTGTACCAGCTCAAACAACTTCATTGCCGGACGGGCGTGCATGCCCAGCTTATTTTTGATTTCAACAGTTTGTCGGACGGTCATGATTTGCGCTTTTCCAGCGTGCGATGGCGTGACTGTACATTCTTACCGCGCGAACGGAAGTAATCCGCCAGCTGTTCTGCGATATAGACTGAGCGGTGTTTGCCGCCGGTACAGCCAATCGCCACGGTAAGATAGCTACGATTATTGGTTTCCAGCATTGGCAGCCAGAGTTCAAGATAGCTGCGCGTCTGGTAGATAAAGTTATGCACTTCAGTGTGACGATCAAGGAAGGCCGCCACAGGGCGATCGAGGCCGGTCATCGGGCGCAGTTTCGGATCCCAGTGAGGGTTGGGCAGAAAGCGCACGTCAAACACATAATCGGCGTCAATCGGGATGCCATGTTTGAAGCCAAAGGATTCAAACACCATGGTCAGCTCGCGTTCGCGCTTGCCGAGCAGACGGGTACGCAGCATCTCTGCCAGCTCATGCACCGACATCTCTGAGGTATCGATAATCAGATCGGCACGTGAACGCAGCGGCTCCAGCAGATCGCTCTCTTCATCGATGGCGCTCTCCAGCGACAGGTTTTTGCTGGAGAGGGGATGCAGACGGCGCGTATCGCTGTAACGACGAATCAGGGTGTTGCGATCGGCGTCGAGGAACAGCAGCTGAGGTGAAAATGTGTCAGGCAGATTATTCAGTGCGGTTTCAAAAATTTCCGGGGATTCAGGCATGTTACGCACGTCGATACTGACCGCTGCCGAAATATTGCGCTCAGCCAGCGAGTTAGCTAACTCAGGCAGCAGCACGACCGGCAGGTTATCAACGCAGTAGAACCCCATATCTTCCAGCGCGCGGAGCGCCACTGACTTCCCCGAGCCTGAACGACCGCTAACGATCATCAGCACCATGACCTTCTCTCCCGTTTTAAAACCGGCACCCGGCCGGTAAAGACGCGTTACTGCTCTGTCTGGACTTCCGTAATAATGGCGTAGAGCTCTTCATCACTCTGCGCAGCACGCAGACGACGGCAGACCGTTTTATCTGCCAGACGCTTCGCCACCAGAGACAGGGTATGCAGGTGTGTTTTGCACTGGTCAGCCGGGACCAGTAAAGCAAACAACAGATCGACCGGCTGGTTGTCGACGGCATCAAACGCAATCGGCTGTTCGAGGCTGATAAACACCCCAACCGCGCGCAGCGTATCCTCTTCCAGCTTGCCGTGAGGAATCGCTATCCCGTTACCGATACCGGTACTGCCCATGCGTTCGCGGGTCAGGATCGCTTCGAAAAGCGTCTGGTGCGGCAGGTTGAGCTGCTTAGCGGCCAGTTCGCTGATAATTTCCAGCGCACGTTTTTTGCTCTGGCAGTGTACGCCGCTGCGGGTGCAGTCTGGCGAAAGCACTGTGCTCAATTCCAGTGTGAGATCGTTGTTCATTATCGTTTCACTTGCGTGTTCACCAGGCCATTCACCGCCAGCGCGTCTTAACGCCTGAGACAATCGGCGCCTACTCAGATGACAAAACGGGGCGGATTATCCGCCCCATCCTGTCGGCTCTGCGCGGCAGGCGCGCGTCGCTAGCGTGAAGGTTAGTGTTTTTTCAGTTTATCTTTGTGTTTGGTCAGCTGACGGGCGAGCTTGTCGATCAGCCCATCAATTGCCGCATACATATCTTCCGCTTCGGATGTGGCGTGCAGCTCGCCACCATTCACGTGTAGGGTTGCGTCCGCCACCTGAGTGACTTTCTCAACCTTCAGGACAATATAGACCTGATTGATATGTTCAAAATAGTGTTCCAGTTTGGCAAATTTACCGTTAACGAATTCACGCAGAGGTGCAGTGATTTCAACGTGTTGTCCGGTCAGGTTCAGCTGCATAGGTCTTCCTTCTCATTTCTTTCAAACCAGTTGTTTACGCTGGTTCGATGGCGGGATGGATAAAGACTCACGATATTTGGCGACGGTACGCCGTGCCACCATAATCCCCTGATCAGATAACATGGAGGTCAGTTTACTATCGCTCAAGGGTTTGGCTGGATTTTCCGCCGAAATTAATTTCTTCACCAGGGCACGAATCGCTGTCGAGGAGGCTTCGCCGCCACCTTCAGTATTAACGTGACTGGAGAAAAAGTACTTCAGTTCAAAAATGCCACGCGGGCTGTGCAGATACTTCTGCGTGGTTACACGGGAAATGGTTGATTCGTGCATCTCAACGGCCTGGGCGATGTCCGCCAGTACCATCGGACGCATAAATTCTTCACCCTGCTCGAAAAACGCCTGCTGCTGTTCAACAATGCAGCGCGTCACTTTCAGCAGCGTATCATTGCGGCTTTCCAGACTCTTAATCAGCCAGCGGGCTTCCTGCAGGTTACTGCGAATGAACTGGCTGTCGCTGTCGTTGCGCGTGGCGCCGCCCATTGCTGCATAGTGCTGATTGATTTTGAGGCGCGGAACGCTGTCGGCATTGAGTTCCACCGTCCAGCGGGTGCCGACCTTACGCACCAGCACATCGGGAATGACATATTCCGGCTCGCTGGTGTTGATCGACTGACCCGGACGCGGGTCCAGCGACTGAATCAGCAGCATCGCCTCTTTCAGCACCTCTTCTTTGAGGCGCGTCACCCGCATCAGACTGCGGAAATCGTGATTTGCCAGCAGGTCGAGATGTTCGCTGACGATAAGGCGTGCTTCTGCCAGCATCGGCGTTTCGGGGGCATATTGCGACAGCTGAACCAGCAGACAGTCACGTAGATCGCGCGCGCCAACACCAATAGGATCAAAGCGCTGGATGCGTTTCAGCACCGCTTCAACTTCATCCGCTTCAAGCTCATCGTTGCCGATACTGTCGAGGATCTCCTCAAGCGAAACGGTGAGATATCCGGTGTCATCAATAGCATCGACGATAGAGGTGGCAATGGCGCGGTCGGTGTCACTGAAAGGCGTCAGTCCGACCTGCCACATCAGATAGTCCTGAAGTGACTGCGTGGTCTCGCCCTGATAAACCGGTAACTCATCATCCTGATAATCGGTGCCGGTGCCGGAAGGCGTGCCTGCGGTGTAGATCTCATCCCAGGTGGCATCCAGCGGCAGTTCATCGGGCATCTCTTTCTGCTCAAGCGCTTCGCGTGTATCCAGCGCCTCAGACTCCGATGATTCCCGGGAGTCGATCTCTTCATGCAGGTCAGTCTGCTCAAGCAGCGGATTGCTTTCGAGAGCAAGCTGTAACTCCTGCTGGAGCTCAAGCGTAGAAAGTTGCAACAGACGAATCGCCTGCTGCAATTGTGGAGTCATTGCCAGCTGTTGGCTGAACCTGAGTTGTAAACCTTGCTTCATAGACAGGATGGTAGTTCCCAGGTAAACATCGGTATTAACGACACCTTATCAGAGTCTGAACTCTTCACCCAAATAAACCCGCTTAACCTGCTCATCCGCAAGAATTTCATTGGGTGTGCCATGCGCAATCAGGTGGCCCTGGCTGACGATATAAGCCCGCTCACACACCGCCAGCGTTTCGCGCACGTTGTGGTCGGTAATCAGCACGCCGAGGCCGCTGTCCCGCAGATGCTCAATGATTTTCTTGATGTCGATAACGGAAATCGGATCGACACCGGCGAAGGGCTCATCCAGCAGGATAAACTTAGGGTTAGCGGCCAGCGCGCGTGCGATCTCAACACGACGTCGCTCACCACCGGAAAGTGCCTGACCCATGCTGTCGCGCAGATGTTCGATGTGGAACTCTTCCATCAGTTCACGGGCGCGATCCTGCCGTTGTTCTTCGGTCAGATCATCACGAATCTGCAGTACTGCCATCAGGTTATCGTAGACGCTGAGGCGACGGAAAATCGACGCCTCCTGCGGCAGATAGCCGATACCACGACGCGCACGCGCATGCAGCGGCAGGATACTGATATCTTCGTCATCAATAATAATGCGGCCAGCGTCACGCGGGACAATGCCCACCACCATATAAAAGGTGGTGGTCTTACCGGCACCGTTCGGGCCGAGCAGGCCGACAATCTCGCCGGACTTTACCTGCAGACTGACATCTTCTACCACGCGACGGCCTTTATATGCCTTCGCCAGGTTTTCTGCGATTAATGTGGCCATAGCTATCAGTTACTCTTCTTTCCGCTGTTGGACGAACCTTTATCCTGAAGTTGCGACGGCACCAGTACGGTGGTGACACGCTTGTTCTGGCCCTGGCTGTAAGCCTGCATTTTCTGCTCTTTTACCAGGTAGGTAATACGATCGCCTTTGATGTTGCTGTCCTGCTGCTCAATGAAAGCATTGCCGGTCAGTTCAACGAAATCGTTAGCCAGTTCGTAGTGCAGTTTTGAGGCGTGGCCCTGAACCGGCTTGCCGCTGTCCTGCATCTGATAGAAGGTGGCAGGATTACCGTAGGCATCAACGATAGTTTTCTTGCTGTCGCCGCCCGGACGGGTCACCACGACTTTATCCGCCGTGATTTTGATTGAACCCTGCGTCACGATGACATTGCCGGTAAAGGTCGCGACATTGCCCTGCAAATCCAGCGCCTGATTCTGCGAGTCAATATTGACGGGCTTATCCGAGTCACCGGTCAGGGCAAGCGCCGGAACGCTGGTTACCAGCAACATGCTGGCCAGTAAAAGCTTCAGGCTATTTTTGTTCATTTTGAATTTCATATGAGGTTTTGACCTTCTCGATTAACTCGGCGTTTTTTGTCCGTAAATTGCCGCGCATTTTCATGCCGG
>Ga0308168_1002439_pt1 | contig 15349 bp, 12 predicted proteins | sample PhyCR2_FD_202133 | JGI IMG/M metagenome (GOLD analysis project Ga0308168, IMG submission 202133) | Phyllosphere microbial communities from UC Gill Tract Community Farm, Albany, California, United States - DLSLRC.R2 | ecosystem: Host-associated > Plants > Phyllosphere > Unclassified | place: USA... | reverse complement strand
TGGTAGCGCAACTGGTTTGGGACCAGTGGGTCGGAGGTTCGAATCCTCTCTCGCCGACCAATTTTGAACCCCGCTTCGGCGGGGTTTTTTGTTTTCTGTGATGTTTCTTTCCTGTAGTGATTCCCCGACAGCGCCCTTTTTCAGTGTCGCGATTCAGCGACATGTAATCCGTTGAAAGTAATAGAAATATTTATTTAGGGGCTTTACTGTCTCTTTTTGACGACATATTTCTGCATTTAGCGATACGTTATGAAGCTTCAGACAGTGCTTAACAGCATAATTTCCTTTTATCTTAAAATGTTGCGTCATGTATACGTTTTGCGTGTAACTCTGGCACGTTACGTGCAATAATATACGTGTAGATGCTCATTCCATCTCTTATGTTCGCCTTAGTGCCTCATAAACTCAGGAATGACGCAGAGCCATTTACGGTGCTTATCGTCCACTGACAGATGTCGCTTCGGCCTCATCAGACACCATGGACATAACGTTGAGTGAAGCACCAAATATGTTGTCTTACAGACCTGTTTTAACGCCTGCTTTTATAGCAGGCGTTTTTTTATGCCTTATTCCTGATAAAAGCGCATGATGAGAGCAACACTCAGCAGAGCCGCTGACGAAACCATATATAGCGCCTGTACTGAGCCAACCCCGGAAGCCACCACAGCTGCAATGCCAGTGAAAAGTGAGGCGCTGAGCGTTTGCCAGCGCCAGGCTTTACCGCTGGCAACAGCGATTTGCCTGGCCTGAAAATGGCTGAGCATGCCAAACGTACCCGCTGCAAAAAGCACGTTTGAGGCCAGATGTGCGACAAAGATCATCCCAGGCGCATAACCTGCCCAGTTGGCCATAAACGGCAGCATTCCATAAGCGGCCAGAAAGATGCCAAGGCAAAGTAATAATCGCGGCGTACGAGCCGCAAAACGCGCCAGACTGTCTCTTTTAAGCAGCAAAGGGCCGCAAAGCTGCCCCATGCTCCTCGCAAAAAGCAGGGGCAGAGCAAGGCCAGCCGCATCCTGAGGGCGTAGCTGCTGGGCCAGTGCCGGAAGAAGTGCCATAGCGGGTGATCCGACAGCGGCCAGCGCAGGCAAAATGAGCAAGCTGCGTTTCTGCCGAACGGTCAATGTCTGCCAGCGCAATTTCGTAGAAACCCCCTTTTCTTCAGGGGCGTCGTGTGGAGCTGGTGAAAACAGGCGTTCCGCCAGCCATAACATGACCAGCGACCCGAGGAAACTGATGGCATCAATGGTCAGCAAGGCGAGCACGGGCATCTTCTGAAAAAGCACCACGCCCAGCCCGGTACCTAATAGCACCTGAGACGCAAAAATAACATTTTCCAGACAGGTGGCGGCAGGCAGTTCCGTTTCGCTGAGGCCGCGCTTGAAGAGCAACGTCAGGGCGGGCCAGCTCATCCCGCTGAGTAGCGCTTCGGTGGATTGCACGGCGAGTAACGCGACAACGCTATGATAACCCACGCCAAGCAGGGGAAAGAGCAGGGCAAGTAAGCCGAGTCCTTCGGTCAATATCAGCAGGGATATCGGAGAATAGCGCGAGCATAGCCTTTCACCGAGCATGCTGCCGAAAAACCCTGGTACCGTGGCGAAAAGAAAGGCGAGGGTAAGCAGGGCTGGCGGGGCTGACCACGCTAACAGCAGCCCGAAGACTACAACCTGGGTTAACCCATTTCCCAGTGAAGAGAAGATAAAAGCACAGGCAAGCAGGCGCAGCCAGCGATGGCAGCGCAGCGCTTCAATAAGCGCATACAAAAGCGAGTTCATGACGATTTCCTTTCAGAAACGATTTAGTCCACGCGCAATTCGCGCATGTGCGAAAAAAAGTTAATGAAAAGGCATCGTTACATTGGCGGGTTCGTTTGTGGCTTGAGGTGTAAAGAATGTAGCAGGAGAAAAGCGATAAAAAAAGGAGGCCGTCTGGCCTCCCTGTTAATTACTGCTGCGTGCCGTTGTTCTGCAACGTTAACAGCAACCCATCTCGCCGCATGGCAGCAGCCTCTTCTGGCTTATGCTGTTTGTCGAGCGTATCGGCAAGCCACGCGTAGTCATAGGCGTCCGGACGCTGTTTCAGTGCCGCACGGAAGGCGAGGCTCGCCTCCTGCCATTCGCCGTGCTTCATCAGTGACTGGCCCAGCGTGCTCCACAGCAGCGGGCGGTCGCCGACGGTTTTGATCTGCTGACGCAGCACTTTCTCGACTTGCTCTGGGTTATTGGTTTTCAGGCGCGGGATCACCATGACCAGACGATCGTCGTACTGGCGCTTGAGACCGTCGAGGAGGATCTCCTGGGCGGTGTCATGATCGTCACATTCAATAAGATGTTCCGCCATCGCCACCTGCAGAGGAACCTGCTGACGCGTTTTCCGGCTCTGATTTTTCCACCAGGTCTTCAGGCCGTCGCTACCCAGGTCGGCGCGTGCCTGATCCATCAGGCCAATCCATGCCAGACGCTGAAGCTCGTCACGATGCTCGTCATCACCCACTTCGGCCTTCGCCATTGACGGAATGATGTCCAGCAGCGAGCCCCACGCACCGGTACGAATATAAGCCTGTTCGGCAAGACGCAGGACTTCAGGATGGCGGGGAGCTATTTCCAGCAGGCGGTCAATGCCATGGCGCGCCGCATGGTTCTCATTGCGTGCCAGCTGCAGACGAACGCGGGTGATCTCAACCGGAATCGGGTCACCGGAAGCCAGTTCTGACGCACGTTCCAGATGCTGATTCGCACGGGCTTCATCACCGCGCTGCTGCGCTGCTTCGGCAGCCAGAAGATAGTTCACCACCGGCTGTTCTGCATGGTCGGCATTTTTCGACATCAGCTTTTCAACCTGCTGATAATCGCCTTCGGCGAGCTTAAGCAGCGCCTGCTCGGTTTGCTTACGCGCACGACGACGCTTGCGGCCAACGAACCAGCCGCGCGTATGCGCGCCGGTACGGAAAATACGGCGCAGGATCCATTCGACTGCCAGCAGTACTACGACGCCGAGGATCAGAATAATCACCAGACCCGTTACGCTGGTTTCGATGTTGTAATTATCGGTCTGGATCAGAACGTATCCCTGATGACCGGCAAGCATCGGTCCCAGGACGATCCCGGCGATCAACAAGATGAAGAGTAAGAGAACTTTTAGCATCATTACTCTCCTTGTGGCGCGCTTTCAGGCGCTGGCGCTGGTGCCGCTCCGCCTGTTTGCTCTGCCGGAACGCCCGGCTGTGCCAGCAGGTTACGCACGCGCGTCTGCATCAGTTTCTCCAGTATCGGCTGGCTGGCCAGCTTATCCGGTACGTTCATCGTGATGTTCTGCTGGCTCAGCTTGTCGATGTCTTCGAGGAAAGCGGTGGTCGTCGCGTCATCGGTATTGTAATACGCACGCACCCACGTCGAGACGTTATCCAGCGCCTGTTTGTAGGTCTCTTCCTGATGACGCGGCACAGCCTGAGCCGCCACCAGCAGGCGGGAACGGATGTTTTCGCGCAGATAGATATCCTGATTCGGCGCTAACAGCGGTACAGCGGTTTCATCGCGACGACGGATGGTGATAAAGCTGTCCATAAAGTTCTGCCAGCTTTTCTGCAGGTTAATGCGCCATTCGCTCAGAGAGCTGGAAAGCTCGGTACCGTCGGAATCCATGGGGGAGTCGTCGTCGTTGTTATCCGCCAGCTGCAGGTTATCAATCTGATTCGAAAGCTGGTTCACCTTGAGGATAATGCCGTCGTAATCCACCTGCGAAACGGCGGAAAGACTCGCGATATCTTCGGTGATCGCGCGACGTGCGGTAATGAGGCTGGGATCGTTCATGTCTGCCAGGCTTGCATCGGCGCTTTTCAGCAGTGCGGCAGCGGTGGTAACGTCCTGGTCGCTCCAGAGCTTACGCCCGGCGAGTTTTACGAGGAAATCGGCCTGAGAGAGCAGCCAGGTTTTGGCATCGGTACCGGAAATCGTGGCGACTTTTTGCTGTACTTCGTCCAGTTGTTTGGTCAGCTCTTCCTGTTTGCTGTTTGCCTCGGCCAGCGCGGCAGCCTGCTGCTTAATCACCGCTTCCAGCTCGGTTTTCTGCGTTTCCTGCGCTTTTTGCAGGGAGGTAAGCTGATTGACCAGCGTATCGCTGGTGGCCGTCTGGTTAGCGCCCTGTTGCTTCACAAGGCCGTACAGGCCAACACCTGCCGCCAGTGCAATGGCGATGGCAATTGCGCTCAGCGCGAGGCTGGTTTTGTTGCTGCCGTTTTTCTTCTCAGCGGTTTTCTCAGTCGTCTCTGGCTGTGGTGTGGTGTCCACAGTCTCCCTGGTCTCTTCAACCACGGCGGAGGATTTTTCGTGTTCCGTCATTATGGCTTCCCATTTGAGAGTTATTGTAATGCGCGCAGCAGCGCATCGTTGTCGGCGTTATCAGCGATCCGAATATCCTGCCAGCCCAGTTCCCGGGCGAGGTTCGCCAGACGCTCACTGACGACCAGAAGCCGACAGCGGAGTAACCAGTTTTCGCGATACCAATGCGGTATCAGCAACCAAAGCTGTTGTAACATTTCACCGCTGGTGACCACCAGCGTATTAATGCCGCGCGCGTGCCAGCGCATCGCTTCTTCCGCGCCATCGTAGTGCTTTGCGCAACGCTGATAGCACTCAACGAACGTCACGTCGGCACCCCGTTCACGCAGCGTTTCGCCCAGCAGCTCGCGGCCACCATTGCCGCGCAAAATGAGCGCGCGCTTTCCGGCAATAGTTTGTAATTCAGGTAATTGTAGCAAGACTTCGCTAATTTCCCGATCTAACGGGTAGCGAACATCAGCACCGCTTACGGTATGCAGCGCCAGCGCCGTTGAGCGACCAATGGCGAAATAGCGTGGGGCAGTTGTCCAGGACAGACTTTGCTGTTGCAGCTGGGCGTTGGCGAATTCCACGGCATGTTGCGACAACGCAAACAACAGATCGCCTTCCTGCAGGGTATTTATCCGATCGGCGAGCGCAGAGAGCTCGCGACCGGGGGAGAATTCAATCAGCGGAAAACTCCAGGCCACCTGCCCCAGTGTGCGCAGACGGCTCACTAACTGCTCTCCTGCGGGAGAAGGGCGGGTGACAAGAATACTCATGCAGGGGGTTCTCCGTTATAGACCTCAGCCAGGATTTCACGCGCGCCGTTATTCAGCAGCTCTTCCGCCAGCGACACGCCAAGCTGTTCGGCATCTTGCGGATTGCCACGACGTTCGCCGCGTACCATCTGTGAACCGTCCGGGGCACCCACCAGCGCGCGCAGCCAGAGTTTCCCTTCGGTTAATTCAGCATAGCTGCCAATCGGCACCTGGCATCCGCCTTCGAGGCGGGTATTCATCGCCCGCTCGGCTTTTACGCGGATAGCGGTCTCGTCATGGTTCAGCGGCGCGAGCAGTTCGCGGGTACGCACATCGTCCAGACGGCACTCAATGCCGACGGCACCCTGGCCCACGGCCGGCAGCGACAGTTCTGGTGGTAGCGCCACGCGAATGCGTTCCTCCAGCCCCAGACGCTTCAGTCCAGCGACGGCAAGAATAATGGCATCGTATTCACCGTTATCCAGTTTGCCCAGGCGTGTGCCGACGTTGCCGCGCAGCGAGCGGATGATCAGGTCAGGGCGACGCTCCGCCAACTGACACTGACGGCGTAAACTGGAGGTGCCAACTACGCTACCTTCGGGCAACGCATCGAGCGAGTCATAGCGGTTAGAGACAAACGCATCACGCGGATCTTCGCGCTCGCAGATGGTCACCAGCCCCAGCCCTTCCGGGAACTCGACGGGCACATCTTTCATGGAGTGCACGGCGATATCGGCGCGGTTCTCAAGCAATGCCAGTTCCAGTTCTTTGACAAACAGGCCCTTGCCGCCCACCTTCGCCAGTGGCGTATCCAGGATCACGTCACCGCGCGTGACCATCGGCACCAGCTCGACGCGCAATCCATTGTGGCAGGCTTCAAGGCGCTGCTTAACATAATGTGCCTGCCAGAGCGCGAGAGGGCTTTGGCGTGTGGCAATTCTCAAAACATTGTCTAACATGCTTGTTACCGTCATTATCAATCGCTAACCATCCTAACATTGTTGACTCTGGGATGGCAGTTTTACGGTTGATGAAGCGCGAGAGGGACACGGTGGCGTATTGGCCAGCCATAGCCGTATTCAGGAATTTACACGTACAGAACGGTGCTACACTTGTATGTAGCGCATCTTTCTTTACGGTCAACCGGCAAGGTGTTAAATTGATCACGTTTTAGACCATTTTTTCGTCGGTACCACCATAATGATAAGGGCGAAAAAAGGGTAACGGTTATCTTTTTGAAATACTGCGGGCTCGCGGTTATTCGTGTTTTGAATGGCTTACGACACCCGGAAACATCAGGCGATACGTCTTGTACCTCTATATTGAGACTCTGAAACAGAGACTGGATGCCATAAATCAATTGCGCGTGGATCGCGCGCTTGCTGCCATGGGCCCTGCTTTCCAGCAGGTATACAGTCTGCTGCCGACATTATTGCACTATCACCATCCGCTGATGCCTGGGTACCTTGACGGTAACGTTCCCAGAGGCATATGTCTTTTCACGCCTGATGAAACCCAACAGCATTATCTGAACGAGCTGGAACTCTACCGCGGCATGCCGCCGCAGGAATCACCGACAGGTGAATTGCCGATTACCGGCGTTTACACGATGGGGAGTACCTCATCGGTAGGGCAAAGCTGTTCTTCAGACCTGGATATCTGGGTCTGCCATCAATCCTGGCTCGATAACGAAGAGCGGCAGCTGCTGCAGCGTAAATGCAGCCTGCTGGAGAGCTGGGCCGCGTCGCTTGGCGTGGAAGTGAGCTTCTTCCTGATTGATGAAAACCGTTTCCGCCATAACGAAAGCGGCAGTCTGGGTGGTGAAGACTGCGGCTCGACTCAGCACATCTTATTGCTGGATGAATTTTATCGTACTGCTGTGCGTCTGGCCGGGAAGCGTATTCTGTGGAATATGGTGCCGTGCGATGAAGAAGAGAATTATGACGACTACGTCATGTCGCTTTATTCGCAGGGCGTTCTGACGCCAAACGAGTGGCTGGATCTGGGCGGCCTTAGCTCCCTGTCCGCAGAAGAGTACTTTGGCGCTAGCCTCTGGCAGCTCTATAAGAGCATTGATTCACCGTACAAAGCGGTGTTGAAAACGCTGTTGCTTGAAGCCTACTCCTGGGAATACCCCACGCCGCGTCTGCTGGCGAAAGATATCAAGCAGCGCCTGCACGATGGTGAGATTGTCTCCTACGGGCTTGATGCCTACTGCATGATGCTGGAACGCGTTACCGAATACCTGAAAGCCATTGATGACTCCACGCGTCTTGACCTGGTGCGTCGATGTTTTTATCTCAAAGTTTGTGAAAAACTGAGCCGCGAGCGCGCCTGTGTGGGCTGGCGTCGTGAAGTGGTCAGCCAGTTAGTGAAAGAGTGGGGATGGGACGAAGCGCGTCTGTCCATGCTCGACAACCGCGCTAACTGGAAAATCGATCAGGTGCGTGAAGCGCATAACGAACTGCTTGATGCGATGATGCAAAGCTACCGTAACCTGATCCGCTTTGCGCGCCGCAACAACCTTAGCGTCTCCGCCAGCCCGCAGGACATTGGCGTACTGACCCGTAAGCTCTATGCCGCGTTTGAAGCGCTGCCGGGCAAAGTCACCCTGGTGAACCCGCAGATTTCGCCTGACCTGTCAGAACCGAACCTGACCTTTATCTATGTACCGCCGGGCCGCGCAAACCGCACCGGGTGGTATCTGTACAACCGTGCGCCTAGCATGGACTCGATCGTCAGCCATCAGCCGTTGGAATATAACCGCTACCTGAACAAACTGGTGGCCTGGGCGTGGTTTAACGGTCTGCTGACTTCACGTACCCGCCTGTTTATCAAGGGCAACGAGGTCGTCGATTTAGCCAAGCTGCAGGAGATGGTGGCGGATGTTTCGCACCACTTCCCACTGCGTCTGCCTGCGCCAACGCCGAAAGCGCTCTACAGCCCCTGTGAAATTCGCCATCTGGCGATTATCGTCAACCTGGAATACGACCCGACGGCAGCTTTCCGTAATCAGGTAGTCCATTTTGACTTCCGCAAACTGGACGTCTTCAGCTTTGGCGAACAGCAAAACTGTCTGGTGGGCAGCGTGGATCTGCTGTACCGCAACTCGTGGAATGAAGTGCGTACTCTGCATTTCAACGGCGAGCAGGCGATGATCGAAGCGCTGAAAACTATTCTGGGCAAAATGCACCAGGACGCCGCGCCGCCGGACAGCGTCGAAGTGTTCTGCTACAGCCAGCACCTGCGCGGCTTAATTCGTACCCGCGTGCAGCAACTGGTCTCCGAGTGCATCGAGCTGCGTCTCTCCAGTACCCGTCAGGAAACCGGGCGTTTTAAAGCGCTGCGCGTCTCCGGCCAGACCTGGGGGCTGTTCTTCGAACGTCTGAATGTATCGGTACAGAAGCTGGAAAACGCCATTGAGTTTTACGGGGCGATTTCACATAACAAGCTGCATGGACTGTCGGTCCAGGTGGAAACCAACCACGTCAAACTGCCACAGGTGGTGGACGGCTTTGCGAGTGAAGGGATTATTCAGTTCTTCTTCGAAGAGTCGGGCGACGATGCCGGGTTTAACATTTACATTCTGGATGAGACCAACCGCGCCGAGGTGTATCATCATTGTGAAGGTAGCAAAGAGGAGCTGGTGCGCGACGTCAGCCGTTTCTACTCTTCTTCACATGATCGCTTCACCTATGGCTCCAGCTTTATCAACTTCAACCTGCCGCAGTTCTATCAGATTGTGAACGTTGATGGGCGAGCGCAGGTGATCCCGTTCCGTACGCAGGCAATTACCCCTGCGGTGCCAGCAAACCAGGATACCGCACCGCTGTTGCAGCAGTATTTCTCCTGATTTCGTGATCCCGGTGGCGGCTACGCCTTACCGGGCCTACAACAGCCCGAACCCGTAGGCCGGGTAAGCGTAAGCGCCACCCGGCAACAAAACTACCTGAAACTGACGGTCTCACCCGCCTGCGCCGTCGCTGCCTGCTCCAGCAAATCCCAGAACGTTTCGCCGCTGCGGTCGCAAATCCATTCCCCGTCTTTCAGATCGAAATGATATCCGCCCTGTTTTGCGGCCAGCCAGACCTGGTGAAGCGGTTCCTGGCGGTTAATAATAATTTTGCTGCCGTTTTCGAAGCTCAGGGTCAGAATGCCGCCGTTGATTTCACAATCGATATCGCTGTCGCCGTCCCAGTCGTCGAGACGTTCTTCGATGGTCATCCACAGGGTGTCTGCAAGGCGATGGAATTCACTGTCGTTCATGGTTTTGTTCCTGTTTTTCGTGATGCCGGCAGTATAACGCTAAATAATTCACGTTGCAGGAAAGCGGCAAACTCTTGCTTTTGTGTCTTCTCCTGCGATGATAGAAACAGATTTGAACTTACGGGCAACTTTATAATGAAAAACGCTTTCCGAACGCTTGCCGTTCTCATCACCCTGTTTAGCCTGACGGGCTGCGGACTGAAGGGACCACTCTACTTCCCACCTGCGGATAAAACCGCGCCGCCGCCGACGAAACCCGTCCAAAGCGGCATTGAGTCTACCACGCCAAATACTAACGATCGTGGCGACAACGGTGGCCCTACTCAGGTTAATCTCTGACGACAACGTTCTGTACCCGCGCAATGGAGCAAATGATGCAGTTCTCTAAAATGCATGGCCTTGGCAACGATTTTATGGTCGTCGACGCGGTAACGCAGAATGTGTTTTTCTCCCCGGAACTGATCCGTCGCCTGGCGGATCGGCATCTGGGCGTGGGGTTTGATCAACTGCTGGTGGTTGAGCCGCCATACGATCCCGACCTCGATTTCCACTACCGTATTTTTAACGCGGACGGCAGCGAGGTTAACCAGTGCGGCAACGGTGCGCGCTGTTTTGCCCGCTTTGTCCGCCTGAAAGGGCTGACCAACAAGCGCGATATTCGCGTCAGTACGGCCAACGGCCGCATGGTGCTCAGCGTCACCGATGACGAACTGGTGCGCGTGAACATGGGCGAGCCTAACTTCGAACCCTCTGCCGTGCCGTTTCGCGCAAACAAAGCGGAAAAGACCTATATTATGCGTGCGGCCGAGCAGACAGTATTGTGCGGCGTCGTCTCGATGGGTAATCCGCACTGCGTGATTCAGGTAGATGATGTGGAAACCGCCGCGGTTGAAACGCTCGGTCCGGTGCTGGAAGGCCACGAGCGTTTTCCGGAGCGGGCGAACATCGGTTTCATGCAGGTGGTGAAGCGTGAGCACATCCGCCTGCGGGTTTACGAGCGCGGCGCGGGCGAAACCCAGGCCTGCGGTAGCGGTGCGTGTGCGGCCGTGGCGGTCGGCATCTCACAGGGGCTACTCGCCGAAGAGGTTCGCGTCGAGTTACCGGGCGGTCGGCTTGATATCGCCTGGAAAGGACCGGGTCATCCACTGTATATGACTGGCCCGGCGGCACATGTCTATGACGGGTTTATCCATCTATGAAACAACCAGGGGAAGAACTGCAGGAAACAGTGACGGAACTGGACGACAGAGCTGTTGTGGATTATCTGCTGCGCAATCCTGAGTTTTTTATTCGCAATGCACGCGTCGTCGAAGAGATGCGCGTGCCGCATCCGGTGCGCGGGACCGTGTCGCTGGTCGAATGGCACATGGCGCGCTCGCGCAACCACATCAATCAGCTAGAAGAGAACATGACGCTGCTGATGGAACAGGCCAGTACCAACGAAAGTCTGTTCTATCGTTTGCTGCATTTGCAGGCGCGTCTGGCCTCGGCGCACAGCCTTGATGAGTTCCTTAGCCGCTTCCACCGCTGGGCGCGTGAGCTTGGGCTGGCGGGTGCAACGATTCGTCTTTTCCCTGACCGCTGGCGCATTGGCGCACCGTCCGGGTTTACCCATCTGGCGCTCAGTCGTCAGGCGTTTGAACCGCTGCGCATTCAGCGTCTGGGCCATGCGCATCACTATCTGGGGCCGCTGAACGGGCCTGAACTGCTGGTGGTATTACCGGAAGCGAAGGCGATTGGCTCGGTGGCGATGTCGCTGATGGGACGCGATGGCGATCTGGGCGTCATGTTATTTACCAGCCGCGACGCGCACCACTACGAGCAAGGCCAGGCCACGCACCTGCTGCAGGAGATCGCCCTGATGCTGCCCGAACTGCTGGAGCGCTGGATTGAACGCGTATGACGGACGGACCGCTTTCCACTGACGTCGCGCGCTTTCTGCGCTATCTGGGGGTGGAACGTCAGCTCAGCCCCATTACGCTGCTTAACTACCAGCGTCAGCTTGATGCCATCATGCAGATTGCCGACGAGATCGGCCTGAAAAGCTGGCAACAATGTGACGCTGCCACGGTACGCGGGTTCGTTGTGCGTAGCCGAAAAAAAAACCTCAGCCCGGCGAGCCTGGCGCTCAGACTCTCCGCGCTACGCAGTTTCTTTGACTGGCTGGTCAGCCAGGGCGGCATAAAAGCCAACCCGGCAAAAGGGATCGCCACGCCGAAAGCCCCGCGCCATCTGCCGAAAAATATCGACGTCGACGACGTAAACCGTCTGCTGGATATCGATCTGAACGATCCGTTGGCGGTGCGTGACCGCGCGATGCTGGAAGTAATGTACGGCGCAGGCCTGCGTCTGTCTGAACTGGTGAACCTCGATTTAAAACACCTCGACCTGGACACCGGTGAAGTGTGGGTAATGGGCAAAGGCAGCAAAGAGCGCCGCCTGCCCATTGGCCGCAATGCCGTCGCCTGGATCGAACACTGGCTTGACCTGCGCGGGCTGTTTGGCGCGGAAGAAGATGCGCTGTTCCTGTCGAAACTCGGCAAGCGGATCTCGGCGCGTAACGTACAGAAGCGCTTTGCGGAGTGGGGTATTAAGCAGGGGCTGAACAGTCATGTTCACCCGCATAAGCTGCGCCACTCCTTTGCGACACACATGCTTGAGTCGAGCGGCGATCTGCGCGGCGTGCAGGAACTCCTCGGCCATGCGAATCTGTCGACCACTCAAATCTACACCCACTTAGACTTCCAACACCTTGCCTCGGTGTATGACGCGGCGCATCCACGCGCCAAACGGGGGAAATAATGCGTTTTTACCGCCCACTCGGCCAGATCTCAGCCCTGACGTTTGACCTTGATGACACCCTTTATGACAACCGCGAGGTGATTCTGCGTACCGAGCAGGCGTCGCTGGCGTTTGTGCAGAACTACCACCCGGCGCTGAAGACGATGCAGAACAAGGACTTTCAGACGCTGCGTCAGTCTCTGCGTGAGACCGAGCCGGACATTTACCATGACGTGACCGAATGGCGTCGCCGCGCGGTGGAGCAGGCGATGCTCAACGCAGGGCTCAACGCACGGGATGCGGCCATCGGTGCTGAGGCAGCGATGGAAAACTTTGCCAAATGGCGCAGTCGCATCGACGTGCCGCAGGAGACCCACGACACGCTGGCGAAGCTCGCCGAAAAGTGGCCGCTGGTGGCCATCACCAACGGCAATGCGCAGCCGGAGCTGTTTGGTCTCGATCATTACTTTGAGTTTGTGCTGCGCGCGGGCCCGCATGGGCGCGCCAAGCCGTTCAGCGATATGTACCATCTGGCGGCGGAAAAACTGAATCTGCCGCTGGGTAACATTCTGCATGTGGGTGATGACCTCACCACCGACGTGGCTGGCGCTATCCGCTGCGGCATGCAGGCCTGCTGGATCAAGCCAGAGAACGCCGACCTGATGACCACGCTGGATAGCCGTCTTCTGCCGCACGTGGAAATTTCACGGTTGGCATCCCTCACGACGCTGATATAATCACCAGTAATATTGTATAAATTACCAGGGTTTTGCAGTTGTAGGCCCGGTAAGCGAAGCGCCACCGGGCGTTTTGCTCTGTTCCTGAATACTATGTGACGGTGCCAATGGACGTTTCTTACCTGCTCGACAGCCTTAATGACAAACAGCGTGAAGCCGTAGCGGCCTCGCGCACCAACATGCTGGTGCTGGCTGGGGCGGGCAGTGGTAAGACGCGCGTGCTGGTTCACCGTATCGCGTGGCTGCAGAGCGTGGAAAACTGCTCGCCGTACTCAATCATGGCCGTCACGTTTACCAATAAGGCGGCGGCGGAGATGCGCCACCGTATCGCCCAGTTAATGGGTACCAGCCAGGGCGGCATGTGGGTCGGCACCTTCCACGGCCTGGCGCACCGCCTGCTGCGCGCGCACCATATGGACGCCAACCTGCCGCAGGATTTTCAGATCCTCGACAGCGAAGACCAGCTCCGTCTGCTGAAGCGTCTGATCAAGGCGATGAACCTTGACGAGAAACAGTGGCCGCCGCGTCAGGCGATGTGGTACATCAACGGTCAGAAAGATGAAGGGTTGCGCCCGCACCATATTCAGAGCTTCGGCAACCCGGTGGAGCAGACCTGGCAAAACGTCTACAAAGCCTACCAGGAAGCGTGCGATCGCGCCGGTCTGGTGGATTTCGCCGAGCTGCTGCTGCGCGCCCACGAACTGTGGCTCAACAAACCACATATCCTTCAGCACTACCGTGAACGCTTTACCAATATCCTGGTGGACGAATTCCAGGATACCAACAACATCCAGTACGCATGGATCCGCCTGCTGGCGGGCGATACCGGTAAGGTGATGATCGTGGGGGATGATGACCAGTCGATCTACGGCTGGCGCGGGGCGCAGGTGGGAAACATCCAGCGCTTCCTCAACGATTTCCCCGGCGCACAAACCATCCGTCTGGAGCAGAACTATCGCTCCACCAGCAACATTCTGAGCGCAGCCAACGCCCTGATTGAAAACAACAACGGGCGTCTGGGTAAAAAGCTGTGGACCGACGGCGTCGACGGCGAGCCGATTTCAATTTACTGCGCCTTCAACGAGCTCGACGAAGCCCGCTTCGTGGTGAACCGTATTAAAACCTGGCAGGATAACGGCGGCGCGTTAGAGCAGTGCGCCATTCTCTACCGGAGTAACGCCCAGTCACGCGTGCTGGAAGAGGCGCTGCTGCAGGTAGGTATGCCGTACCGCATTTATGGCGGTATGCGCTTCTTCGAACGTCAGGAAATCAAAGATGCGCTCTCGTATCTGCGTCTGATTGCGAACCGTAATGATGACGCGGCGTTTGAGCGCGTGGTCAACACCCCAACCCGTGGCATTGGCGACCGCACGCTGGACGTGGTGCGTCAGGCCTCGCGCGACCGCCAGCTGACGCTGTGGCAGGCGTGCCGCGAGCTGCTGCAGGAGAAAGCCCTTGCCGGTCGTGCGGCCAGCGCATTGCAGCGCTTCCTTGAGCTGATTGACGCCCTGGCGCAGGAAACCGCCGATATGCCGCTGCACGTGCAGACTGACCGGGTAATCAAAGACTCCGGCCTGCGCACCATGTACGAGCAGGAAAAAGGCGAGAAGGGTCAGACCCGTATTGAGAACTTAGAGGAACTGGTCACGGCAACGCGCCAGTTCAGCTACAACGAAGAAGACGAAGACCTGATGCCGCTGCAGGCGTTCCTTTCCCACGCCGCGCTGGAGGCGGGTGAAGGGCAGGCGGACACCTGGCAGGATGCGGTGCAACTGATGACACTGCACTCCGCCAAAGGTCTGGAGTTCCCGCAGGTCTTTATCGTCGGGATGGAAGAGGGGATGTTCCCGAGCCAGATGTCGCTCGATGAAGGCGGACGGCTGGAAGAGGAGCGTCGACTGGCCTATGTGGGCGTGACGCGCGCGATGCAAAAGCTGACGCTAACCTATGCGGAAACCCGCCGCCTGTACGGGAAAGAGGTCTACCACCGTCCGTCTCGCTTTATTGGCGAACTGCCGGAGGAGTGCGTGGAGGAAGTGCGCCTGCGTGCCAGCATCAGCCGCCCTGTCAGCCATCCGCGTATGGGATCACCGATCTCTGAAACGGACACCGGCTACAAGCTGGGTCAGCGCGTGCGCCATTCGAAGTTTGGCGAAGGCACCATTGTAAATCTGGAAGGCAGCGGCGAGCACAGCCGCCTGCAGGTGGCGTTCCAGGGGCAGGGGATCAAATGGCTGGTGGCCGCTTACGCTAAGCTAGAAACAGTGTAACTTTCAGAAAAATATCATTATTTTGTAATAATCTGCTAGCCTTATACGTTGAAGGTCAATTAATGCCCTTCAGCGTTCCGTTGCGTGTTGACGCCACAGTTACTGCTGGCGTAACATGCGCGCACGATTACGCTAAGAGGACATTCGCCTTGGACACACCCAGTAGATACTGGCTCAATTCCCTGTCATCCAGGAACAACTCCTAAGGCTATCTC
>Ga0308168_1002431_pt1 | contig 15389 bp, 10 predicted proteins | sample PhyCR2_FD_202133 | JGI IMG/M metagenome (GOLD analysis project Ga0308168, IMG submission 202133) | Phyllosphere microbial communities from UC Gill Tract Community Farm, Albany, California, United States - DLSLRC.R2 | ecosystem: Host-associated > Plants > Phyllosphere > Unclassified | place: USA... | reverse complement strand
CTAACAGTGCTGCAGCCCTCATCGCATTTGGCTTTGCGGCAACTTCACTCGTGACAATCGGCGTGACAAACGCCGATGTCACCAGCAACAGCGCTGTAGATGATGGTGCCGCAGACCAGGGAATGGACTGCACCTGACTGACAGTCAGGCATGCCCCGGTCATCGCACCGCTGCGTTCACCCGGCTCAGGATCTTCAGGCGCTGGCCTCGTCAGCCAGTGCTGCCTCCACCCGCCCACCGGTAACGGTGCTCAGGAGGCCAGATCATGAGATGCCCTTGCTCCCGGTGGTAAGGAGCCGCCAGTCCCACGTAACAGGACATCCCCACAGGTCGCAGGGGCCTTGATCCCTGATAACACTCAGCATTCTTGGCGGGATGAGGTGGGGCGAGGTTCGGAGAACGGGCGCTGAGGTGAGCGACATGGGACTGGTGAGTAAACGCGATGGCCGCAATTTCGGCTACGGCAGGCAACTGAGCTACGCGGGACCGCAGGCGCTGAAAGACATGTTCGGCGGTGGCCATCACGGCACGGTCAAGGCGCACTGTGATCGCTGGCAGGCATTCGTGAAGTGGTGTCGTTCCGAGGAAGGGCCCGGTATCAATGATGCGCGGCAGATTGACCGGAAGGTATTGGCCGACTATGCGGCGTACCTGCGCGACAAGGTTGGGCGCGGTGGACCTCACCGTCAGCACCGCACAAAACCGGCTATCCAGCGTTAACAGGACCATGGCAGCGCTTCGCGGTGATCAGTACGTGAAATTGCCCAACCCGAGCAAGGCGTTAGGTATGCAGCGCAGCGGAGTTCGACACTCCGTGCCGCAGGGTCAAGACCGTGAACAGATAAAGCAAATCGTCTACGCGCTTTGTAATCGAGATCAGCAACAAGCTGCCGCGATCGTTCTGTTGGCGCGAGCCACCGGTATGCGCTTGCGTGAGGCCATCTTGGCTGACCTGCCACGGCTAAGTCGTGAGGCTAGAGAGATTGGCAAGATCAACATCCAGGACGGCACCAAAGGCGGCCGCGCCGGAGCCTCAGCATCACGTTGGATTGCGGTGGATGACTATGTGCGTGATGCGCTTGCATTGGCGGAGCAGGCATCGCCTGCGGGTAGCCGCAACCTGATTGCGCCACACGAAAGCTACCTGAATCTGCTGCAAACAATTATCCGCCCGGCACGGGACATCCTGCATGCACACAACCTCAAAGGCTTCCATGAGCTAAGAGCAGCGTACGCATGTGAGCGTTATGAGCAAATCACCCAACACCGCTCGCCTATCAACGGCGGCCAATGTTGCCAGTTAGATAAAAAACTTGATCGCCAGGCCCGGAGACAAATCAGCTATGAGCTGGGGCACGGTCGGATCGATGTGGTCGCCACCTATATTGGAGGACACACATGAGTAAGCCATTCGATATGGAATTGTTCTTAGCTGGCGTGCTGACCGGATCGCACGTCACGCGGCAACGCCATTTGCGGCAGGCGAGAATCATCCAAGCTGAAATCTCAGAGCGCTGGCAGCGACAGACGCCTTGGACCTGGCAGAAAAAGCACGTGGATTGGTTTCTTGAGCATCGCCTAAATCGACGCAGCGAGGCGACGCAGTATTACTATTTGCTGACCGTGCGGCTGCTCGCTCGTCGTTTACAAAAAACATGGGATTTTAATCTCTGAGTGAGACCGGCTGCTATCGACCCAGGCTGTGTGAAAACACATGCGCCGTTTTGAAGTCTGCATTGCTACGTAAAATCTGCCAGCGTTTGGTTTATCAGAAGCCCGAAAATTTGCGTAGGATCGCGATTTTCGCTCGAGTCCTAGGTGCCAAACCTGCTTAAAAACGTTTTCATACAGCCTGGCCCCAAAGCGGAAGATCACTTTGCATATTTGAATGCCCGGAGAAGGCTGAACTGAGTCATCCCTCACCAATTTCTGGAGGAAGGCTATGCAACTGCGCGAAGTTCAAGGACCACCACGCCCCTTGTTGGAACAGCAGATTACGCTCCTACCCTACCCTATCCTACCCGGTCGCGGCGCTGGGCGATCTATTGGGACTCGCCGTGGAACGCATGGCCGATGTGATCGGCGTGCCCTGCGCCATGGCCGCGCAATCTGTGCTGGCCACGGCAGCCCTGGCGAGCCCAGCTCACGCCAATGTCAACCTCGACGGCCAAATTTATCCGTTGTCGCTGTACCTCACTCAAAGGGCGGCAGCCCAACAGGAATCTTGCGGTGTAGTACCTAGCCCAGGATCAACGCAGTGGCTGACTTCAATATGGCTGTAGCCTCGATCCAGTAGCAAAGCTACAGCCTCGCGCGTCAAATCGGCGAAAAAAGTACGTCGTTACTTGCTCATCTGACACCTTTCAGTGGAAATGTGTCGGGGATGGGTTTACCACAATACAGTCCATACCCCGACATCAGACTCTGCATTGGCTGAACTCAGCGTGGAGCAGAGATTAGTCTTTAAGTTCAACCAACACGTCCGTTGCCCATTTCTGCTCAGAGTTCTGTACTCGTGCGGTCTCAACCACCCTGGCCATGTGCATTAGCTGATCCTGCGAAGCCTGATCAAAGTCAAACCACATGTCACTGTGCGAGCCAAAGCGCACCTGCCAATAGGCAACCCCTTGATCAAATCTGACCTTCAGTGCTCTGCCGTCTTCAAACTCAAGCTCCAATGCACGATGATGGGGAATTTCGCGATTCGAAGATTCCACTATCAGTTGAATTTGACATCCAATCATTGCCGATAGCCAATTGCGCGAGAAGAACTCGAAGTCGACCTGACTGGCCCAATCATCAAAAGCCTTACGCCCTTGCATCCGTCCTGACTTGAACAGCGTTTTCACCTGCACAACCGAATCGGCAGAAATGCGACTCTTCAAACTGTTCAGTACCGACCCCAGGATTGTCAAAACCGCAGGATTCTGAATATAACGATCGGAGTAGGTCAGTCTCTTGATAATTGCAGTCGAAATCACGTCAGCGACCTGCCGTTCTTTAGCCCCAAGCAGCTCCCAGAAACGATCGCCGAACTGCAGCAGCGACCCATTGAGTTCTTCGTGAATTGATAAATCAACGATCCCTACCTTACCGGAGGAGTCACCCTCGGCACGGTAAAGATCCATAGCTTCCCAGCCAAGCGCTGGCTGACTTTTCGAGAGTACGACAAGCTCATCACTTTGATGCCAACTATGGCCTGGAACGGTTGCTACGAGGCTGCGCGAGGCCAACGTAATGACCTCGCCACCGATGTGTGCCTGGGCAACAAAATGCTCACCTGGCTTGCTAGTCACATTCCCGACATTAACGCCAAGGTTCGACAAACGCTGGAGATCCTGTACTAACACCCTATCAGTGATGTCTGATGGCACGACTAGATTAACTGTTAGCTCATCAGCCAGGACATAGGTCTGAATCGCTTTACGGAACTGTGGAGCAACGAGATCCCATTCCCCCATATCACCAGAGGTTAGTAGAGTGATCCTCTCGACCCCCTCGTTGATCAAGCGGCGGAGTACGCTCTCGATGCTGCCGGGGGAATATTGGCCATCATCCAAGGAGAGTTTATTTTCAGCGCTTAACCCTACGTAATTAATGAAGTCAGCTCCCAACCAATCAAGCGCAGCCTTGCGATCCAACTTGTCGTGATCATGCCGCGTCTGGGAGTCCAAAAGGCACTCACTACAGCCAGTTTCACAATGACTGCAGTGGAGCCTCTCCACCATCCCGCGCAGCAGCCTCTCGACATGCAATGGAGCACTAGTAACAAAGCCAGCACCACCGCTGATGACATCGAAAAGCTGAAGGACACGAATGGACTGCCCGCTAGGCAGTTTGCTTGGACGAGTGGCATAACCCAACTCGGAGGCAGATACCCCGAGCATCTCCGCCAGAGCTATACGTAAAGCTACAGCGAGAGTCATAGCAATTACACTGCCCTGCACCGAGTCAGCAATAAACTCCCCACGTACAGGATGATGCAGGGTGAGCTCAAACACATCAGTGGTAGCCACCGCACCAAGGCTCACATTCGGAAGAATGCTCCCACTCCCTTGGCACGGGAGTCGCTTGTTGTTCTGGTCTTTATCCTCTTTAGTCGGGCGCGGCGGGTAGTGGTCACCAGACGGTGACAAGTCTCGCGGGAAAGTACCATCCGCTTGCATGGACTCAGCTCGACCGCAACTCATGCATAAGGCAAATCCCGTTCCGTACTCACCAGAGCTGTGATGGAAAACCTTCCCATCAGCACCATAGGTCATTGCTCCAACCGCCGGGTTTGGCAACGGAGTCTTGCTGGCATTTACGAAGACCCAAGCGGTTTCAACTGGGATGAATTTCTGATGCTGGATGTCATTGGATGCCGATACATAAGCATCAGTGACAAAGCCGGAGGGCTGCAGGACCGTACGAATGTTCTGAGGTTTAATCAGCGCTTGGCAGTCGACATTGCTGCAAGTCAGCTGGTCGGTCCTCACCAGTGCCTCCTCATAGTCCACCGCGCCACAGACGTCACAACGCCACGCGATATCTAATTTCTGCGCCTCTTTGCTGTCAGCACTGAGGTTGTGCCAGTGGAGTGAAACGCCGGCAGATCTGAACACCCGACCATCCAGAACTATTTCAGCGCCAGGCGCGTACTCACGAATGGCAATCGAGAGGTTGCGTGAAGGAAGCCCCTTGTAACGAGAAACGTTATCCTCGCGGTCCTGCTTCAGAGCGCTGCCAGCATTACGCTCACGAACGTAATCCTCGATCGTGAAGTTATCGAAGTTAACCACATCGGTGGGGAATCCGTGGCCTGGAAGGAAAGTGCGCGCCGCCAGATCCCGCAACAGATACTCATTGCAGTGGCGGCTCTTTTCTACTTGAAGGCGTTTCAGATAAGGACTGTTGGTTTTCGCCTGCCTCTCCTCAGAAAGCAGAAAGCGATAACTATTCAACCAGCGACTCTGCAATGGCTTTATCGCATCGACTGCACGGCGACGTAGGTGGACCGCCTCCACACCTGCCAGAGCAGTACCCCGCACCAAGTCCTTGAGCGCATCATCTAGATCAGTGACGACCTTGCCCAACTGCTCAATAAATCGATCGCACTGCGAATCTCCATGCTCATCGTCATAGAACCACTGGGTATTCAGACTTGTTTTCTCAGTCTGAGTGGGCCCCACAAAATTGCAGAGAAAGTCAGCTAACAGCAACGAGTTGACGTGGCGCTGTACGAGTCGCTCGGAATTCAGCGCCACAACCGGCGCAGGGATCTTAGTCTCGAACGGCCAACCCGGATTGGCAAAAACCTGTTGATCATGCGGGTTGTTTTTACAAAGAGTGTAGGCAAGCGCCCGAGACTCCTTGCTTCGTCCCGCACGCCCTGCGCGCTGCAGATAGTTGGCCGGATGTGGCGGTACATTGTTCATGACCACCGCAGAAATACCACCGATATCGACGCCCATCTCCATTGTAGTAGAGCAGTTCAGAACGTTGATCTGACCATTTTTGAACATATCTTCATAGGAGCCGAGGCGCTCAGAGGACTGCTGGGCAGAGTGCTCAGCGGCACGGTAATAGTAGCCGCCCTCCACTGCCCGATCATTGACATCCGTCCACAGGTTCCGCTCTCGTAGATCGCTGATCAGAGGATCTTTCGCCACCAGGTCTCTGACTCGCGCCAACCCAGGCGTATAGTCATCCTGGGAACTATCGAACTCCCAGAGGTCTGGTAGCTCAGTCAGCTCAGCCTGATACCCCTTACGCTGTTCTTCGGTCAGCGCAGAGAAATCCAGATGAGTCGGCAAGTAGGGGGTAAAGCCTTTGAAGGTAGTATCCAGCAGTTTGTTGGTCACTGGGCAGATATAAGCCCGATCAACCAACGAGAACCGCATGTGTTCTCTGGGTAAAGAGTATCGGTTTTCGTCAGATTTAAGCGCCGCCCCCGGCCCAGTCAACTGCTTCCAGGCAGTACGCAACCATTCGTTAACCAGATCAACGTCGGTGCTGCTGCCCGGGTTTAGGCCAGCGCCAAGCAACAACAGCTTGATTAGTCGCTGGGAATGGTTACCGTTGCGGATCTGAGGCCAGCGTTTAACTCGGATCTCATCCGGTTCTTTCGACTCAGGATTGCGCAGACTCTTGGCAGAGAATCGGGTGCCGATCCAACTCAACCAGCTACCATCAGCCTGGATATAACTGTTCTCCCGAACATGAAAGTCCAGCGCTACCTTCAGGAAATCACGCCAATCATCGAGTGTTAAGCCCTTCTGTTCCCAGTACGCCGGTGCCTGCTGGACCTTATCTAGACCAACGTACTCGACCTTCACCAGCCCCTGGGTTTCCAGACTGTTCTGCCGTTTTGGACGACGCATAAACTCACGGAATAGCAACATCTCTGCCAGCTTGAAGGGGCCATCATTGTCCGTGAATATCTCAGGTTTCTGGTACTTGTTGTACAGCAGCATAGAGCCTTTCAAGTCGGCCTTCTGCTTGAGTTCATTTACAACTTCCTGCCAAGTCAAAGAAATAAGCGCAGATCTAACCCTCTCACCGTTGGCCAGCGCGAACTGCTTTCCAAGCAAAGCTATCTTTTCCTCAACTCCTTTGATGAGCTCACCTGGCATATCCATGTCTCGGTATTCACGCAGCGTTTCTCTCTCCTTTTTTATTAACGCTGTAAATTTTTCGGGATCGATATGGGCACTCGTTTTTTGACCACCATACTGGCTTCGCTGATGCCAGCTCAAAATCTCCACAACAAGCCCGCGCAACCTCCCGCGTTCCGCCTCCTGTTGCATGCGAACAGACATACGCGCCGTGCCCTGACGACTGTCCGTAAAAGTAATCAGCCTACGCCCTCTGCCCGGGAGAGACTGTGGACCATAATCCGGCTTCTGATCTTCGTCCTGATAGTCCTTGCAGTACTCAAGGACTGTCGGCACAGCGTTGGCCACATAGAATGGCCCACCGAGCATCGCTCTCCGGAATGGAAAGGCCCCGTGCAACCCGCTAAATCCACAACTGCTGCGACTGCACGCAGCATCAAAATCTCGTACCCCAAGCCGAACCAGCTCAGCAGAACTAGCTACCAATGAACCGGAGAGCTTATCGATATCTAAGGGTATGTAGATGCTGCCCACATTTTCGAGGGCGCATAGCACCAATGGCGTCTTAATCGACGGCCCACCACCGGCCGGAGCATCCGCCGAGTCATCTTCAACGGGTGTTTCAGCCTGCAGGGAAAACTCATCTCCCCCTGAGCTCTCCCACTGGATCAGCTTGCCACCCTTATCCCGCGCCAGCAGATGCGGCTCATTACAATCATTGCAGAACGCCAGCTCAAATACCGGGCTGCCACAGCTACAAGTTTGTCTTTGGTTGGCGTAGACATAGCCAAAGGGCCAGTTCTGATGCAGAGCCGTCCCTGACTTTGCTGAGCAGTCCTTGTCAAAGCAGGCCCAAAGCCCGTGCGTAGTGCGCTGGAAGAAGTGCGCCCGTAACTTCAGGAATGCAGGCTCGCTAACCGAAGGACGCGTACCTGAACATACATCCAACCAGCGCAGCATCTCACCCTGCGATAGCGACCATCGCCCTTGCTGATGCATATGACTAACCATCGCGGTCAGCTTCAATGGCTTGGGGCTGCTCACCAGCAAATCTCTTAATACGCGAGCTTGCGGAGAGTGGATCAGAGCATCGTATCTTTCCGGGTGAACCTCTGGATCGTTCGCGTTAAGCTCCGGCATCGATTCGAGCGCATCCAGAGCAACTGGCGTTTGTTGACACGGTGCAAGAGTTGGAATGACCCGGTTCCCACCCCAAACATCAATCTGCTCGACCGGCACCCCCGACAGATCCGAGAGAAATTGCTTTAACTGTCCTGCAGCGTCCTCACCGGCAATGGTCGCCGAGGTCGCAACGAAGCGAACATCCTTTGGCGTAACACCGAATGCTGTCATCACCCTACGCAGCTGCAATGCCAATTCAGCTGCCTGCGAGCCCACGTAGGTGTGAGCCTCGTCCAGAACGATCCAACGCAGCGACTTCTGCTCTCTGGAGATACTTACGATGGGCTCATCTACCTGACGCACCATCATGTATTCGAGCATGGTCCCGTTAGTAACCAGAATAGGCGCCGGTTGCGTGCGCATCAGCTCACGCGACAGAATTTCGTTGGGCTTTTGGCTCTGCTTGCTACGCACCTTGGCATGCAGCTCTGGTGTATTGCCATTGTAGAGGCAATAGCGGATGCCATTTCCAAAACTCTGGGTCCAGGCATTCAAGCGCTCACGTTGCGAGTTGATAAGGGCGTTGAGTGGATACAAAAACAGTGCCCGGACACCGACCAGCGGGTTATGGCCTGCTTCACGGTACTCGCAATAAAGATCCTCCAGCACCGGCACCATAAAGCATTCGGTTTTGCCCGAACCGGTACCACTGGTCACGACTACTGAATGCTTCTTATCAAGCAATGAGCGCCAGCTAGCCAACTGGTGGGTGAACGGTCTCCAGCCTGCCGCAAAGCGATAACGTCCATTCGCCTTGCCATCGAGCGAAGCAACGATCTCCTTGCTCAGCAAGCGCTCATCACTCGCGAGTTGCGCCATCGTCATTGGGCACTCCTCCCAGCCGAAAGTCTGCTCGAACAGCGGTGGAGCCAGGAATGCTCCCTCGTTGCCACACTCCGCACGCATCAGACTGCCAAGATGCTCGCGCAAGCCTGGATCAGTGATGCTCAAGATGCTCAAAGTGGACTCGGTGCTACGGGAGAGCGCCTGCTCGACTAATCCAGAGAAATACTTATCCATTTACCGACTCGGCCTTATGCTTTTCCATGACGCTATTCAACAAGCAGTACTGGAAGATTGAATTGAACCATTTCGAATCGAAATCACGGACTTGGCGCAGGAAGAAAATCGCCTCCGCTCCGTCTGCAAACACATCGGTGAACTGAGCTTTACCGCAAGCGACTGCAGCAGCAAAAAGCGGCAGGTAGAGCACTGCATTGCGATAATCCATGTCCGACCTAAAAACGATTACCGAGTCGCTTTGGCTGCTGTACCAACGCTCCAAACGCTTGGCTCCAAATTCCGGCCACTGGGCATCGCAGCGCTCGCGAAGCAGCTCAAGATACCAGCCACGCAGGACTTCCTTGAATACTCTAAGAGGCAGCTTGATTTCCTGGCCAACAGGCTTGCCTGAAAGGAAGCACTGCACACTTTGGCCGTAGGATGGGTAGGTTTCCCCCAAACGCGAAAACATTCGCCCCACCAGAGCCTCAACAGCCTCTTCAGAAACTCCCTTGACCTTAAGGAAAGCGGCAAATCGCTCGGCCGCAAGATGAATTTCGGCAATGGGAAGAAACTCCCAGAAAAGCGGAAACTCAGCCTCCAACCGACCAAGAAATATAGCCTCCATCTCAAACTTGAAAAGCGCCATCGCCAATGCACGGGTATTTCCCACCAGAGCCTTCCAGACCTCGAAGGTCGCCAGCGGCAGATAACCGTAGCCCTCATACAAAGCCCGCAAGAACTGCCAGCCGCTATGCATGGGGTTTATAGCCATGGCATCAAGCACAGACGTGAAAGAACTGACAGGTGAAGCATGATCGAAGGCCAGCACTGCCTTTTGCAGGCTCTGAATCATTTCGTCAGAAGCTATCGGCTCCGAGCTACCTGCGAGGAAAAGCGGCCTAAAGGATACCGTTGAGCCGCCCCTGGGCAGCACCAGCCAGGGACCCTCCCTCTCAACGATTGGAGGCAACTCGAAGTCGCCTGTCAGTACACCTTCGCTGGTGCGTGAACGAAGTGCGATAGAGCTGCGCATAGGATCATGCAACAGCATCAACACTGGCTCAGGAATGGCACCGGCAAAATCTTGTAGACTCACAGCACTCAGTAACTGGCGGCCATGGTCGAGCTGCATTTCCATCGCATATTTGCGGATGCGATAACGGCTATCCTGGCCATTCCCGAACACTCGCATCTCGACAACCTGGTCGATACCCGACTGCAGAGACAGCAGGTCAACAATCTGCTCCCGGATGTTGAAAAGACTGACCTCTAAAGGCTTGTCTGCGGCAATGTAAGACCAGCTGTGACAAGCATTCCTAGCCACGCTTCCCCTGAGGGTCAACTCGATACTGAAGCGAGTGGGTATGCCGGACCGGCCAAATAGAAACAACCTGGCACCGAGCAAGTCATCGACGCTGAAAGTGCGTTTAAGCTGCTCCCCGTTACCATCAAAGGCCAAGCACCCTGAGCTAGGAAATGGTAGGTCAATCTCCACCGGATCAGCCATCAAGTTCGGCATAATAGAAAGTCGGACACGGATCGGCGGGAAGGCATTGGCAGAAAGCCGAAGTTCGATGTGATCCTCGTGCCTAACTTGCTGCACTTGCAGGCTTCCATCATCAATCTGAAGCAAGCAACGCTGCTGGCAATACACGAGGACGCTGCCCGTATCTGGAGTTTCACCGCTACGCAGCTCAACACGAAAATCCGTCGGTAAAATACCCACTCTACGGCGTAGCAAGGTATCGCCGTCGCGGTTACGCACCGATACATACTGGGTACCGAGCACCTCCTGCAACATGCCTGTGCCCGGCTGCTTACCCGCAACGTAGAGTTCACCGCCCCGCTGTTGCAACTCGCCCGCAGCTGCCGGCCACTGCACACGAGGCAGGCCGACAAAGGTCATCGAGGGTTTGCTCGGCCATTCAGTCTGAACACCAGTCAATTCCGGCCCATTTACCATTCCGGTGACATGCCCTGTGCGTATCCGGTAACACTCCTCCCCCTCAACCAAGACTTCCGCCTTGCCCTGCACCTTGACCGTACGCCGCGACAGCGCCGGAGGCATATCACTGAATATGGCCTCCCCATTGCTGTCAGGCCTATTCATGTTGCACCCGTCAGGCAATACCAGAAGTAACTCTTCACCAGCCGTATTGAATGAAGCCTGGCCGCATAGCCGCCAGCGCTCATTCACTAGTTCGAAGCCCAGAGGTACCTCACCCAGTGCCACCGCACTGCGATCGATTGGCAGGGTCGCGATCTGCCTACCTCCAGCCATGGCCACCAGGCTCAGAGACATACTGCAATCCCGCCGCTTGCCGATGATCTCTCGCAGGCGCAAACGAATGCGCGCAACGCCGTTGTCTACCAGAGCATAGCCGGGTCCAAGACCAGCAATTACCTGCCCATTTTCTGCAATTGCTAGGTCAAAGCGAGTGGTAGATGGCTGCGTCGTCAGACGAAATACCACCTCCTCCGGTAGCGATACCTGAAACTTGAGCACATCCGCCTTCGATTCATGCCAGAAATGCTGGCAAGCCCATCCCGCTGCCCCCGAGGCTCGCCTTTTACCCTCGCTGGTGGCAGTTTTTAGCAAGCCATTGAGCAGCTCGCTGCCGGTCTGGTTATCCAGCGGCAGAGGGAACAATTCACGCCACTTGGGGTTCATGGCATCCAGATGTGTGACTGGCTCATCGGCTTGCGTCAGTCCGTAATTGCGGACCAGAGCTACGAGTTCATCGGCCATTCGCGCGATCAGTTCCACCGACGTACGCGAGGCAAACACCTGAGGAAGATTGGATTTATCCAGTTGCTGTTCCACCTGCTGAAGGGTATTGCCACCCTGCAGATGCCACTGGTCGTAATACTTCAATAAGCGGTCAAACAGCGTTTGGAAGCGGCTGTCACCCTCGCGCAATACCTGAAAGGGTAAGCCCCCCTCACTAAACAGAGACCCCAGAAAATCCCGGCGGCCGGCGTCGTAGAGATGAAGAGGACGCTTCCAGTACCCCTCAAGTCCTTTGGGAATAGACTTGCTCAGCTCTACCGGAGACAGGCGGAACCCCAAAGCTTTCCAGATGGGGTCCCAGGTCCAGGCATACTCGCTGCGGTACTCACGGCGGTACCATTCCGAGCCGAAAAGCACCAAACAGGCACAGGCCGCCGGGTCCTTTAACGCAGCCTCGAAACCGTCCAATTCACGGAGCAAATGCTGCAGCTCGCTATACTCCTCAAGGCTGCAGTGGTAAGCGTAAAGTCCGCGCTGATCTGGGGTCGAAAGCCCTCGACTCTGGAGAAAGCGCCCCAGCCACGTCGAGCATTTGATTACGGAGTACGGCATGAACACGCTCCCTGTTAGAACTACCTTCCAAATCTAAATCAATACACACATCAGATCAGCAGAACCCAATCCCCCTCGCCACACCCCGTCCGCAGAGAACTGATCATTCGCTCGACCGCCGCCCGCTCAACGTATTGGGGATTTCCGACCCGGTAGCGGTCTTGAAAATAGCGCAGCCCGCTGAGGGTCAGTCTGAAGCCCTCGGGGACGCGCTCAATCCGGCCTGAGTCCAAGTGCTTCTGGAAATTCCCTAGGAATCGCTTCAATGGAAACGATTTGCCTCGATCCATTTCCGTGACCTCGAGAATCGCCGCCATGTAGGTCCACAGTTGACGGCCTCTAGGGGTTGTCGCCAGCTTGTAGAGCTGAGTCGAGCTATCCACCATGAATCCTTTCACTCCACCGCACAGCTATCAGCTAAGCCAAACTTGGTCAGGTATGGCACTTTGCCTGATGGTACCAAATTGGCTGCTGCTTCCAAATGCACATCCTGATCGTCAAAAAAGATGTGCGGGTTGAACGCCCGGAGCACCTTGGCCTTGCCCACACCGCCAAGGAAAAACGCCTCGTCCACGTAAACACCCCAGGCTCGCAAGGTGTTGATCACGCGCATTTCCGATGGCGAATTACGTGCCGTGACGATGGCGATTCTGATGGGGGAATCCTTTCCGCCAGTGGGCAAACGTTCCTGTAAACGGGCCAGCTTTTTCAGCAAGCTGGCATAAGGCCCTTCCTCCATGGGCGTGTGCTGTAAGGCATCCTCCTGTGCCTGAAAGGCGTCCAGTCCCTGCGTCTTGTAAACCAGCTCGCTCGCGTCGGAAAACAGCACCGCGTCACCGTCGAAGGCAATTCGCACCTGGCCCTCGGGAATTAGCGGGGCGTTGGCTGGCGGCGCCTTGAGGATCGCCGCCGCACAGCGCCTGGAGTCGATGACCTTCTGCGCGTCCTCAACATTGGTGGTGAGAAACAGGTCAACATCAAACGCATCCATGTAATCGGCCACCGACTCACCACCGGTAAAGGCCGAGCGGGTGATCGCCAATTGCTCGTGACGAATGGTCTTGAGCACACGGATGCCCGTATCCGGGCTATTGCGCGACATCACCACCACCTCGACCAACGGGGACGTATCCTCGCCTTTCATATGCCGGTTGAGATCGAGCAGCGCCTTTACTAAGTGATAACCGGTGCCCGGCGCCAGCGGCTCGCCCTCACGGGCTTGCATATAACGGCGATAGTTATCGATCACGCTTTCCGGGTCGGCCTCAAGCGCCGCCTTGAACATCTGGTCGGACTCGCTCATATCGAACAACGCCGTCGCAGAAATTCCCACCACCAGGGTTTCGCTCAAATCAAGCGCCATCACCAATGTTTCCCTTTGTGTTCAGGTCGGCCAGAGCGGCCATCTCACGCAGCCAGAAAACGAATTTCCGTGACCTCTTCATTGAGCAGTCCTGCCGCCTCTGGGTGGCTGGTGGCGTATTCCAACAAGCCGAGCTGATATTCAATGGCGGGAGCCACTTGCTTGCGGAACTCCAGGAAAGACACGACGTTATTACCTTGGTCTTGGGCTAATTGCTCAACCCACTCCTGATTGGCGACAATCGCCTCGACAACCACCGTACTGATCTTCATCCAGTCCGCTTGCAGCTCTCGCAATACCTCGATGGCATACTTCTCGCCCGCCGTCTGCTGCTGAACGTATGCCTGCATAAAGCCGAGATACATCATGCGTTGCTGCAGGTTCTGCAGCACTTCAAGGGAGTCGACAAAACCTTTGCCAGTGGCATTGGCTGCTACCTGGTTCAGCGTCAGCTTGGTAAGCTCATACTGCTCGCGCATGTTATTCACCTGACTCTTGAGCCCCTGCAGATCATCCTGTTCAGCAGACTGGCGAACCGTCCACAGCACTGCGCTGAAGCGCGCACTGTCACGCAGTTCTTCCCGGGCCTTGGCAGCACTGGCCATTTCGATCAGCACATCAAGCTTTTCCGACTGACGCTGCAACTGCTCGGAAATACCATTGAGCTTCTTGCAAACGATGGCAAAACCGGCGCCCGAAACCGCCAGATTGAGCCCGGACAATGCCAGATTCGCGTACTGCAGGCTTTGCAACACGCCCAAGGCTCCCTCCACGCCACTCAGCGTCTGCTGCAGCATAGCAAGCTGCTCGGCAGCCTGAGCTCCATCACCAGGGAACTGTAGATGCCCAACAATCTGCCCACCCTTGGGATGGCCGGCGGCATACCTGACGACGCCACCCCACACCTTAAAAAGCCCGGATTTAATACCTTCGATAATTTCAGGGGCAGAACTAATCGCCCTGGCAAGAATTTCCGCGCTCATAAACAAGCCCTCAAACGGTTAGCAAAATCCTCGTGATCCGCGGCAACAACACCAGCGCGAATTCGTGCGATGTGCATGACAATAGCCACCAGCCCTTGCAGCTCTGGGCGCTTCTTGTTGGTGAGCGCCCAAACACCCGCACTGACAGCGCCAATCGCCGTCAGCGGCAGTGCCGCCACCACGCCGGCCGCCGCCACTGAGCCGACAGCCGCCACCGAGCCCAATGCACCGCTCAGCAGGCTGCCGCCGGCAGCTCCCATACCCAACTTGCCCAATGGCCCCAGCACAGCTGTGAAGGATTTATTAAGACGTGCCCGACCAAACCACGAACCACCTCCGGCCTGGCTTTCCGACTCTGCGGACTCAGCCTGTTCAGCCAGCTTTTCCATCAGCTTGGCCAGCACCTGCTCTTCGATAACTGCAGTGCTATCGGCCTTGCTGAATGCCACCTTCAGCTCGCCAGCCACATCGCGCACCACCTCGTCGTAACTGACCGGTTCGCCCCGGCGTAACAAGCTGGCCAGGCTGACACTGCCCAACGCGCGGATCTCGTACGCGATTTCATCAACCGCCTTGTACAGCTCGCCAGCAGCAAAGCATTGCGCAAGACGCTGCCGCGCCGAATCATCGCCAAGCAGGCGGTCATGGGCCTTATCCAGCAAAATCTCGCTGATGGCGACCAGTTCATCCGGCGTCGCCAATTGCAGCAGCTCCTCCAGCTCGATATGCCTTCTGATCAGTGGCCGGTTTGCGCTATTGCTCATACATCAATTCCTTACATGCATGATCTAAAAGGTTGTCACTCACTCGTGACTCAGCCTGCTTCCGGCAGAGTCAACAGGCCAGTCATGGCTTCGTCGATGGGAATAACGATGGTGGCGCGACAGCCACGAAAATGAGCGATTTTAATAAATAAA
>Ga0308168_1002427_pt1 | contig 15395 bp, 14 predicted proteins | sample PhyCR2_FD_202133 | JGI IMG/M metagenome (GOLD analysis project Ga0308168, IMG submission 202133) | Phyllosphere microbial communities from UC Gill Tract Community Farm, Albany, California, United States - DLSLRC.R2 | ecosystem: Host-associated > Plants > Phyllosphere > Unclassified | place: USA... | reverse complement strand
CGGCATCGTATGAGCCTGATTTCCCCTCCAGCCCCGCAACGCCATGCTTCTGATACCACAGCACCCACCGGCGCAGCATCGTCTTTTCGATACCGCATTCCCGTGCCACCAGCCCGTATCCTTCAGTGCCCTTGAGGTAGCGCTCAACCGCCTCCTGCTTGAACTGCTTCGTGTGCCTCATGTGAAAAACCCCAAAAAGTTGGCATCCAACTTTCTGGGGTCAGTTCACAGGCAGGGGCCCAAGTTAGTTGCGGACTACCGGCATCGGCGATGGCTGTGCGTGCAACTTGGGCCCCTGCCTTCGCAGGGGCGACGGTGGGTAGTGCGCAAAAAAATGCCGCGGGTTACGCGGCATTTGCATTATCTGATCGACCCAACGATCAAGCATTCTTCCGAATGAACTCCCCGATCATCGGGCAAATGATCTCGCGCCAGCGGCGGCCCGAGAAGATGCCGTAGTGGCCGCACTTGGGCGCCGTGAAGTGCTGGTGCTTGGCTTCCGGGATGCCGGTGCACAGCTCGTGGGCGGCCTGGGTCTGGCCGGCGCCGGAGATGTCGTCGAGTTCGCCTTCGATGGTGAACAGGGCAACGTTCTTGATGTCCTGCGGGCGCACCAGCTGGCCGCCGACGTGCCAGGTGCCCTTCGGCAGGCTGGTCTCCTGGAACACGGTCTTGATGGTTTCCAGGTAATACTCGGCCGGCATGTCCAGCACGGCATTGTACTCGTCGTAGAACTTGCGGTGCGCTTCCGCCGAATCGTCGTCGCCGCGCACCAGGTGCTGGTAGAACTCGCGGTGGCTCTGGGCGTGGCGCCCCGGGTTCATGGCGATGAAGCCGGCGTGCTGCAGGAAGCCCGGGTAGACCTTGCGCCCGAAGCCGGGGTAATTGCCCGGCACCGCATAGATCACGGTGTTTTCGAACCAGGAGTACGGTTTTTCGATGGCCAGGTCGTTGACGGCGGTCGGCGACTTGCGCGGGTCGATCGGGCCGCCCATCATGATCATCGACTTCGGCAGCTTCGGATCCTTGGCGGTGGCCATCAGCGAAATCGCGGCCAGCACCGGCACGGTCGGCTGGCACACCGAGATCACATGCACGTTCGGACCCAGGTGGCGGATGAAGTCCTGGACGTAATAGATATAGTCGTCGAGGTGGAAATCGCCATCCGACAGCGGCACCATGCGGGCGTCGACCCAGTCGGTGATGTAGACGTCCTGGTTCGGCAGCAGGGCGCGCACGGTGTCGCGCAGCAGGGTCGAATGGTGGCCGGACAGGGGCGCGACCACCAGCACGGTCGGCTGCTGGAGCGCATTGAAGGCCGCGTCCGGCATGTCTTTCTTGAAGTGCAGCAGTTTGCAGAAGGGCTTGCTGACGGCGGTGCGTTCCACGATGCCGACAGTCTGGCCGTCGATCAGGGTGGAGTTCAGTTCGAAGGCCGGCTTTTCATAGTCCTTGCCGAGTCGATACATCAACTCGTAGCCGGCGGCGATACGTTGGGCAAACGGGGTATGGGCAAAAGGGGAAACGGGGTTCGAGAACAGCTTGGCGGACGCATCGGCCCACTGCATCAGCGGGTTCAGGAAGGAGCGTTGCATTTCATGCAGTTGGTAAAGCATAGTGTTTCCTTCGTGATTTAGGGCCTCAACAAAATTCCCTTACAACACTTCGGAGGCCCTCACTGTGCGCTAGATCAAGGGTTGCGCATCAGTTTCATCAATTATAGGCCAATCAGATTGGCGGTGGGCAACATCGAACGTCTACTTTTCATATATGAATATCGATATGCAACACTTGTATCACATTCGTCATGGGACTTCGGTTAAGTGACCTACATAAGAAAAATGCCCCGCATTGGCGGGGCATATTCGTCGTCTGATCGTTACGGAACGTCGGAACACCGACCAGCCTGCTGCACCTTGCACTTTTGGTTTGCGATGCTCGCTGTACATTCGTACAGCTGCGCTTCTCAACCAAAATTGCCGCCGCTCGCGACGGTTGGTCGATGTTCCTGTCAGTCGAACACAGGCGTCTCGACGCCGAGGATCTTGTGCAGTTTTGGCGAGGTCGTCGTGTACTGCATGTGGATCTTCTTGTCCGGGAAGATGTAGGGCGCGGCGCCGAAGGCGGCCAGCGCGGCTTCGTGGAAGCCCGACAGGATCAGCTTCTTCTTACCCGGATAGGTGTTGATGTCACCCACGGCGAAGATGCCCGGCACATTGGTTTCGAATTTCTCGGTGTCCATGACCTTCAGCTGGCGGCGCTCGATGTCCAGGCCCCATTCGGCGATCGGACCCAGCTTCGGCGACAGGCCGAAGAAGACCATCAGCATGTCCAGCGGCACGCGGCGGGTGACGCCGTCGGCCCCAGTGACCTTGACTTCGGACAGCTTGCCATCCTTTTCGTCGAAGCCGGTGACCTGGCCGGTGATCAGTTGCATTTCGTATTCGTCGCACAGCGCCTTCATCTTGGCGACCGAGGCCGGGGCGGCGCGGAAATCGTCGCGGCGGTGCACCAGCACGACGGATTCGGCCTTGCCGACGAAGTTCAGCGCCCAGTCCAGCGCGGAGTCGCCGCCGCCGCAGATGACCAGGTTCTTGCCGTCGAAGATGCTCGGATCCTTGACGCGGTAGTGCAGCTGGCTGCCTTCGAATTTCTCGATGCCGTCGACCTTGATCGTGCGCGCCTGGAAGGAACCGACGCCGGCGGCGATGAAGATGGTCTTGGTGATGAACTGGGTACCGGTCGAGGTCTCGACGTTGAAGCGGTGGTCTTCACGGCGCTGGACGGTGGTCACTTCCTGGCCCAGGTGGAAGGTCGGCTCGAAAGGCTCGATCTGCTTCAGCAGGTTGTCGGTCAGTTCCTGGCCGGTGCAGACAGGCACGGCGGGGATGTCGTAGATCGGCTTGTCCGGGTACAGTTCCACGCACTGGCCGCCGACGGCCGGCAGCGAATCGATCACGTGGGCTTTGATTTCCAGCAGGCCCAGCTCGAACACCTGGAACAGGCCGACCGGGCCCGCGCCGATGATCACGGCATCGGCTTCGATGGCGCCGGCAAACGAGCTGTTGGGAGCGATGGTGCCCGCTTCGGGCGACGCACTAATAGTCATACATAAATCCTATGTGGGGGGATCGCCTGGAAGCTGCTGCGCGTTGCAGAAGCGGCCTGCGATGCTCGCCGTACGCGAGTACGGCTGCGCTTCTCGGCCACTTCTGCCGCCGCTCGCTACGGTTCCAGGCGATCCCGATACTGTGTTGAGTATATGGGGAATGAGCGGGGATCAGCGGGCCAGCTTGTCCAGCTTGTCCTTGACGTCTTTCCATTCATCCGCGTCCGGCAGCGCCGGCTTGGTCTTGGTGATCGAAGGCCAGTTGCGTGCCAGGTCGACGTTGATCTTGATGAAGTTCTGCTGGTCCGACGGCACGTCCTCTTCCGCATAGATCGCGTTGACCGGGCATTCCGCCACGCAGACGGCGCAGTCGATGCACTCGTCCGGATCGATGACGAGGAAGTTCGGGCCTTCCCGGAAACAATCTACCGGGCATACATCCACGCAATCGGTGTAGCGGCATTGGATGCATGATTCGGTGACAACGTGGGTCATAACAGTCCTATTAGATATTGGTAGCGGCGGCGCTGGGCGTGTGAAAACTCGCCGGGCACGGCAAAGCACTGTATTTTAGGGCAATTCGGCTTTTACGACAAATCACGCTTATACACAATACACATAAGCAAATGAGGGTCGACGCCGCTTCAGGAAGGGGTGCGCAGGTGGGCGATCAGGGCTTGCCAGGTGGCGAAGCCGGGGCCGCCGTCCTCCGCCAGCCGCACCGTATGGCAGCGCGCGCCGTCATCCGCGGTGATTTCCCAGCGCCGCAGGTCGGCGCCGACGGCGTCCGCGGCATCCGTCACGGATGCCGCGCCGAAGAAGTCGAGGCGTGCCAGCAGTGCCTCGATGGCCTGGCCGTCGGGACGGCAGCCGGTGTCCAGCTCGAGTTGCTCGCCGCGGCCGCTGAAACCGCCGCTGGACCTGGCTGTGATCTTCATGTCGTTGCGATCCTGTCAAGAGATGGGAATCGTGCTCGCTTTGTCGTCTTGCGCCGCTGGCAGCGTCGTGGAGAGCGTGCTGGCGACCATTGCGGTGGTGTCGCCGGCGCTGCTGACGGCCGCCACGACCGTGGTCAGCTGGGTGCCGCCATCGGCCGGTGCGGACCCGGCCGGGCCGAAGCGCCCGTGCTCGGCGCACCAGCGCGCCAGCGCCTGGGCTTCGGCGTCCAGCAGCCGTTCGACATTGTAGTACTCCGCCAGGTTCATGGTGCCGCAGCAGGCGCGCCGGTCCTGGCGCGCACCGGGCGCGTCGCAGACCTTGGCCGGCAGCGGCTGGCCCGGCGCCACGGATGCTGTGCCGGCGCCATCGCCGGCGGCCACGTCGAGTACCTCGCGCTGGCCGAAGCGCTCGCGGATGAAGCCGGCGTATTCGGGCGGCTGGCCGTCTTCCTGGCAGATGCGCAGCATGGCGTTGGCCACGTCGGCATAGGTGGCGGCCAGGTCGGGCGCGGCGATCAGGGCGCGCAGCACCAGGCCGCGCAGCCAGCCGGCTACCCGGTGCAGCACCCCGGCGCAATCTTCCAGCTCGGGCTTGCGCTCGAAGGCGAACAGGTCGGCCAGGATGTCGTAGACCGCACCCGTGAATACCTGGGAGATCGCGTGCACCTCGGTGCCGGCCTCGGACAGGGTCAGGTCGTTGTCGGCGTTGCGCAGCCCGGTGGTGCTGCCCAGCGCCAGCCCGAACTGCTCGGCAATGTCGGCCAGGAAGGTTTTATCGTGCAGGTGGGCCTTGGTCTGGGCCACCACGGCATCGCACTGGTCGAGCTGGGACAGCGCCAGGAAGATCGCGGTCAGGTCGCCGAAGGATTCGTGCAGCCCGCCGGTCTGGGGCGGATTGTCGGCTTCCAGCCAGTGCGGCTTGAGGCCGTCCAGCACCGCGTGGCCGGTCTCATGCGAGACGATGTCGAAAGAGCGGCAGGTGTAGACCCGATCGGCTGCGCCGGAGGGGATGAAATCACCGAATTTCAGGCTGGCCTGGGAGCGGCTGTAGAAGGCGTTCATCACGTTCGGCAAGCCGTAGGGGAAGACCTGCAGCGGCGCGGTGTCGACGCTGCTGTTCCATTGCCAGGGCAGGGGCATGACGGCGCCGGCCGCCGACAGGGCGCGCTGGTACATGGTGAGCGTCTGGCGCACCACGGCGAAGGTGTGGACGGCGTCGAACTGCGGGGTGTCGGGCATGGTGACGAAGTCGCCGAAGGCATTCGGCTCGACCGCGGCGATGCCGGGGTCCTTGATTTCGATGCGGGCGTCGCGCGGGCCGGCCAGCACCACGCCGGCCAGGAAAGCCTTGCGGGTGCCGATCTCGCCGACCGAAGGATCCTGCTTCCACATCAGCACGCGCGCGCCGAAGGCATAGGGCAGGGGCACGTCGCCAGGGGTATTCGCGGGGCCGGCTTCGTCGGCGCCGGGTGCGCCGGCACTGGACAGCGCCGCGCCGACCGGACGCGGCCGTCCCGGCTGGTCGAGCAACTGGGCCGCCTTGCGGTGCTGGCGATATGGGGCGCTGGGCATTGGAATGAAACCGACGCGGGGTTTGGTGCTGGATTCCATGGACTTTCTCCTTGACGAATACGTGGTCAAAAAGCATGGTCGCGCCTTGTCCATGGAGGATCTTGACTCTAATCAATTGATTCTTGTCTAGTCAGGAAAACCCGTGCGGCTGGCCTTTATGCGGCTCAGCTGGCATCATGGCGGGCTATTCGATAGACCAGGAAGGAAGGTCCGGCATGGCGGACATCAGCATCACCCAGCAGCACGGCCTGAGCGAGGACGCGGCGCGCAGCGCTGCCCAGAAGGTGGCGGACAAGCTGGCCGGTGAATACGGCCTCAACTGCAAGTGGGAAGGAAACATACTGCGCTTCGACCGCAGCGGCGTCGAAGGCTCGCTCGCCTTGGGCGAGCGCCAGGCCGCGCTGCGCATCAAGCTGGGCTTCCTGATGAGCGCTTTCGCTCCCACCATCGAGCAGAAGGTGGGGGAAAGCATGCGTAAGGTGTTTACCAGCTAACCTAAGGGACCTCGAAAACCGTAGCGAGCGGCGGCAGGTTTGACCGAGAAGCGCAGCTGTACGAACGTACAGCGAGCATCGCAGGACGAACCTGCAACGCGCAGTAGGTTTTCGAGGTTCCTTAAGCGTCTTTCAACTCTTCGATCAGGTCGACGTATTGCTGCATCGCGTCTTCCTGCGAGGTGCCCTTCAGGCTGGCCCAGGCGTCGAACTTGGCGCGGCCGATCATGTCGGTGAAACCGGGACGTTCGCCGGTGGCGTCGCCGCTCGAACCCTGCTTGTACAGCGAGTAGATCTTCAGCAGGGTCATGTTGTCCGGGCGCTCCGGCAGATTCTTCGAATCGATCTGGGCCTGGGCGAACTGGTCTTGCAAACTCATGATGATGGCTCCTTTGATAACGATGGGCCATCTTAGCGCATCGGTCCGGGAATCACCGTTGAGTCGGGGAGAAATTAGAGGGGATGCTCGGTAGGGTGGGCACAGGGTGCCCACCCTACGATGCTGCGAAGGAGCGTTTACACGCCCAGCAGTTCGACGTCGAAAATCAGGGTCGCGTTCGGCGGGATCACGCCGCCGGCGCCGCGGGCGCCATAGCCCAGGCTGGCCGGGATGGTCAGGCGGCGCGCGCCGCCGACTTTCATACCTTGCACGCCTTCGTCCCAGCCCTTGATCACATGGCCGGCGCCCAACGGGAACTGGAAGGGGTCGTTGCGGTCTTTGCTCGAATCGAACTTGGCGCCCGGGGTGCCGTCGTCGTTGCGCAGCCAGCCGGTGTAGTGCACGGTCACGTAGGCGCCGGCGGTGGCTTCAGGACCGTCGCCGACGACGGTGTCTTCGTACTGCAGGCCGGAAGCCGTTGTATTAATCGCCATGATGTTTCCTTATTGTTCAGGATAAAAGGCGATTGTAGTGCATGGCCTGTCAAAGCGCTATTAACAGGGTTGCCACTGTGTTGCAGTAACGCGCCGAAACACTGTCGAATGTGCCGATTTCCGGTCACCCTGTCATTGCGACGTAACGTTTCCCCGTAGAATAAACACTTTCCATCTACGGGCTTTCGTCCTCCCATGCTGCGTCGCTTCCACAAGCTTGTCCTCTCCGCCGTGTGCGTCCTTTCCGCGGTCCAGCCGGCCCTGGCCAACGTGGTAGTGGTCCTGAATTCGCGCGATGCCACCGTCCAGCTGCTGGACCAGGCCACCGGCGCCAACCAGGGTACTTTCCCGGTCGGCAAGGAGCCGCACCACCTGATGGCGACGCCGGACAACAAGTCGCTGATCGTGGCCAGCTCGGAAGGCAATGAGCTGATCTTCCTCGACCCCATCACCGGCAAGGTGCAGCGCAAGGTGAGCGACGTGCTGGACCCCTACCAGATCGGTTTTTCGCCGGACCAGAAATGGTTCGTGTCGACCGCACTGCGCCTCGACCGCGTCGACATCTACCAGTACGTGAACAATAACTTCGTGCTGAGCCGCCGCGTGCCGCTGCCGCGCATGCCCAGCCACATCGCCTTCGACGCGGCCAGCACCACCGCTTTCATCACGCGCCAGGGCAGCGACCAGGTCAGCGCGCTCGATCTCAAGACCGGCGCCATCAAATGGACGCTGGCGGTCGGCAAGCTCCCGGCCGGCATCACCATGACCCCGGACGACAAGCATTTGCTGGTGGGGATCATGGGCAGCGACTACGTCGAAGTCATCGACTGGCGCACCGCCAAGACCGTCAAGCGCATCAAGACCGGCAACGGTGCCCACAACTTCCGCGCAGTGGGCGACAAGCGCAATATCTTCGTGTCGAACCGGGTGCAGAACTCGATCAACATCATCGACCAGGTGACGCTGCAGAACGTCGGCATGATTCCGGTGCCGGGCGGCCCGGACTGCATGGAGCTCTCCGCCGACGGCAAGACCCTGTGGGTGACCCAGCGCTGGATCAAGAAGGTCGCCGTGGTCGATGTCGCCAGCCGCAAGGTGATCAAGATGATCCCGGTGGGCCGCTCGCCGCACGGCGTGTTCTTCGCCAACTCGGCGCCGCGGATGTGATGAGGGCCCTGCCGCGCAAGGTGCTGGCGCTGCTGCTGGCCGCCGGCGCCGCCATGGGCGCGGCGCCGGCATCCGCCGTCGATGCTTGCAAGGGCACGATCTACCTCACCTTCGACACCGGCAGCCAGTCCCAGGCCGAGCTGATCGCGGACACCCTGCGCAAGCACCACGCCAGGGCCACCTTCTTCCTGGCCAACGAAAAGACGGTGCGCGGCGACTGGTCGCTGGACCCGTCCTGGGCCCCGTACTGGAAGGCGCGGGTGGCGGAAGGGCATGCCTTCGGCAGCCACACCTTCGACCACGTCTACTGGCGCGCCGACGACGCCGGCGGCCGCATCAAGGTCAGGCCGCAGTTCGGTGCCGCCGCCGGCAAGACCGTCAGCTGGAGCGCGGCGCAGTACTGCGACGAATTGCGGCGCGTCGACGCGCGCTTCATGGAACTCACCGGGCGCCACATCGACCCGCTGTTCCGTACCCCGGGCGGCCATTCCTCGCCCAACATCCTGGCCGCCGCCAAGAGCTGCGGCTACAGGCACGCGGGCTGGGCCAAGGCCGGCTTCTCGGGCGACGAGACGTCCAGCGACGCCTATCCGAACGCGCTGCTGCTCAAGCGCGCGCTCGACAACCTGAAAGACGGCGACATCTTCATGGCCCACATGGGCATCTGGTCGCGCAAGGACCCGTGGGCGCCGGCCAATCTCGAGCCCCTGATGAGCGGTCTCGAGCGCAAAGGCTTTTGTTTCGCTACACTGCGCGAGCATCCGGATTTTCGGGGCACTCCATAACATTTACATAGCGGCATCATGATCCAGCATTTCCTCGATTGGTTCGCATTCCTCCAGGGCTGGCTGTTCGAGAGCCTGGTCGAGCCTTTCCTGTTTTATACCGGCCTCGGGGCCTATACCGAAGACGCCTTCGAAGGCGTCGAATGGTTCCTGATCGGCGCCTGCGAAGTGGCGGCCCTGTGGCTGGTGCTGCGCCCGCTGGAAGCGCTGTTCCCGGCCCAGCAGATGACCGACCGCCACGCGCGCCTGAACGATTTCATCTACACCCTGGTCCACCGTCTCGGCCTGTTCACGATGGCAGTGTTCTTCACCCTCGATCCGTTGATGGACCACGTGGCCGGCCTGCTGCGCATGGAGGGTGTGCACCCCTTCAACCTGGAATCGCTGGCGGCCGGCATGCCGCCCCTGGCCAGCTTCCTGTTGTACCTGGTGGTGCTGGACTTCTTCGATTACTGGTTCCACCGTGGCCAGCACAAGTTCCGCTGGTGGTGGGCGCTGCACAGCCTGCACCACAGCCAGCGCAACATGAACCTGTGGAGCGATAACCGCAACCACCTGCTGGACGACCTGCTGCGCGACGTCTACCTGGCCTTCCTGGCGCTGGCGATCGGCGTGGCGCCGGGGCAGTACGTGCTGCTGGTGTCGGTGTCGCGCGCGCTGCAGTCGCTGCAGCATGCCAACGTGCGCATCCACTTCGGCGCCATCGGCGAACGCCTGCTGATTTCGCCGCGCTTCCACCGCACCCACCATGCAGTGGGCGTGGGCCACGAATCGCGCGGCCAGGGTTCGCTGGGCGGCTGCAATTTCGGCGTGCTGCTGCCGCTGTGGGACGTCCTGTTCGGCACCGCCAACTTCGCCACCGGCTGGCACGGCACCGGCGTGCGCGACCAGTTCGAGCGCGTGGCGCCCGACGGCAGCGTGCGCGCGCCGCGTGACTATGGACGCGGTTTCTGGCGCCAGCAGTGGCTCGGACTGGTGCGCATGGCGGACGCCCTGCGTCCCTTCGGCCGCGACCGCCGCAAAGCCTCATGATGCGCCCGATCGCCATTGCCTACGGGCGCGCGCTGCGCTCGCAGTTCTCGAGCCGCATGCTGCTGCTGTCGGTGGTGCCGCTGCTGCTGTCGCTGGCGCTGTGGGGCGGCCTGCTGTATGCCGGCATGCAGCCTCTGCTCGACAGCCTGCACGGCCTGTTCGCCGACTATGGCTTGTTCGAGTCGAGCGGCAGCCTGCTGGCCAGCCTGGGCCTGGGCTTCCTCAAGACGCTGGTGGTGCCGCTGGTGGCGATGCTGGCGCTGCTGCCGCTGATGATCATCACCTCGCTGCTGTTCATCGGCGTGGGCGCCATGCCGGCCATTGCGCGCCACGTCAGCCGCACCCGCTTCCCGGAGCTGGCGCGCAAGGAGGGCGGCAGCTTCCTCGGCAGCCTGGGCGTGAACCTGTCCGGCATCCTGGTGTTCGCGCTGCTGTGGATCCTCACCGTGCCGCTGTACGCGCTGGCGCCGCTGGCGCTGGTGGTGCAGGCGGCCCTGTGGGGCTGGCTGACCGCGCGCGTGATGAGCTACGACGCCTTGTCCATCCACGCCAGCAAGGAAGAGCGGCGCATCATCGTGACCTCACGCCGGCGCCAACTCCTCGTGATCGGCACCGTCTCCGGCCTGCTGGGCGCGCTGCCCGGCGTGGTCTGGATCGGCGGCGCACTCCTGTCGGTGGTGCTGTTCCCGGTGCTGGCGGTGCTGTCGATCTGGCTCTACCTGATCATCTTCATCTTCACCGGCCTGTGGTTCCAGTACTACTGCCTGCAGGCCCTGGCCGACCTGCGCGCCGGCCAGGCCGACGCGCGGACCGATATCAAGGCTTAAGAACGGGCAAGCGTCAGCAGCAGCAGGCGGCCATCGCTGCCGGCATGCTCGTTGACGGTGATGACGATGCGGCCTTGCGGGTCTTCGCTGATCGAAGTCACTTCGGCCGGCGAGGCATCCGCGGCGGTGCGCGCATGACCCGGCAGCAGCGACGAGATGTCGGTCCATTGGCTGCCGCCATCCGCCGACCAGGCCAGGTAGGGCTTCCCGGTGGCCTTGTCGAAGCCGCCGACCACGACCGTGTCCGGTTGCGTCCTCAGCGCCAGGAAGGCGCGGATGTAGGGGTAGCTCTTGTTGCCCTCGACCGGCTGTTCGATCACGAACTTGAAGCTGCGCCCGCCGTCTTCGCTGCGCAGCAGGCCGCCTTCGACGCCGGCGAACACGCGCCCGGTGTTCGGCACCGCATCGATGAACTGGACGTTGCGGTTTTCCAGGTTCGGCACGCTGATCGCCAGCGGGGTGCTGCTCGCCAGGGCCATGCCGTCGGCGCGCAGCGGGTAGGCGCGCAGATAGGCCATGTCGAGCGGGCACTCGCCGCCGACCAGCACGCGGTCGCCCAGCACGTGGAAGGCCTGGTGGGTGCACATCATGGCGTCGAACTGGCCCAGCAGCACGCGCCAGCTGGCGCCGCGGTCGTTCGATGCCAGCAGGTTGGCGCCGGCGCCGGCGTTCGAGTACAGGACATTGGCCGGCTGTTTCAGGTCGCTCATCCACAGGGTCGAACAATAGCCGCCGCTGCAGGCCTTGAGGCCGGCGTCGCGCACGGCGAAGCTGCTGGCGCCGGTGTCCAGCGCGCACAGTGCGGGTTCGGCGGCCGCGGCCGGGCTGTCGTACCAGGGCTGGAACAGCCACAGGGTCGAACCGAGCAGGCGCAGGTTGGGCGCGCGCGCGGGTTCGTCGTCACGCGCCCTGGACAGGCCGCAGCTGCCCAGCGCCAGCGGATTCCAGCGCGCGCCCGCTGCGAGCGGCAGCGCCGCGCTCAAGACCGCGCTGGCTTGTGTCGGCGTGTTCGATTGCGCCAGGTAGGCCTTGCCGTCGCGGTAGGCCAGGCTGTCGAAACCCTGGGTGGAACTGGCCAGCAGCTCGACCCGCGTCGTCTGGACCGGCGGCGCCGGTGTGAAGGGCCGGCCGCTAGTGCTGGAACCGCCGCAGCCGGCGGCCAGGGTTGCCACGGCGGCGGCCAGCAGCAGCGCGGGAAGTAGCGCCGACGGCGCGGAAAGGGTGGATGGTTGGTGCATGATGTCTCCGGTTGAACGCCAGGCCGCCGATTCTGGGAGAAGGGCGGTGGTGCGTCTTGGGCCGGTCTGTCGCGAGATTGTCGCGAGTTGTCAGAACATGTCGTGCCGGCCAGTCCGGCGACGCCATGGGCGAGGCCGTGTCACACTGCGCCTTTTCCCCTCTGGAGCACAGCATGGCATTCGGCCTCATCATCGTCGGCGACGAGATCCTGTCCGGCAAGCGCAGCGACAAGCACCTGTCCAAGGTGATCGAGCTGTTGGGCGAGCGCGGCCTGCAACTGGCCTGGGCCGAGATCGTCGGCGACGATCCGCAGCGCATCACGGCGCTGCTGCGGCGTACCCTGGCCGGGCCGGACGTGGTGTTTTCCTGCGGCGGCATCGGCGCCACCCCGGACGACCACACGCGCCAGTGCGCCGCTGCCGCGCTCGGGGTGCCGCTGGCGCTGCATCCGGAAGGGCGCTTGCTGGTGCAGGAGCGCATCCGCGAAACCGCGCGCGAGGCGGGCCGCGAGGCCGACCTGGACTCGCCCGACAACCTGCACCGTCTCAAGATGGCTGAGTTCCCGGCCGGTAGCAGTCTGATCCCGAATCCCTACAACCGGATTCCCGGTTTTACGGTCGCGCAGCACCACTTCGTGCCGGGCTTCCCGGTGATGGCCTGGCCGATGATCGCCTGGGTGCTGGACACCCTGTACGCCGACCGCTTCCACCAGGAGGCGCGCGCCGAGCGGGCGCTGCTGGTGTACGAGCAGCCCGAGTCGCTGCTCACGCCCTTGATGGAAGCGCTGGAGGCACGCTATGCCGGCCTGCGCGTGTTCAGTTTGCCGAGCGTGGGCGATGCCGATACGCGGCGCCACATCGAGCTCGGCGTGAAAGGCCATCCGGATCTGGTGACGCCGGCGTTTGCCGACATGCGCGCCGAACTGGACAAGATGTCGGCTGAATACGAGGTCTTGTAACGCCGCCAACAGGGCTGCTGAGGGCGCGTTGTGGCACGGGTACGGTCCAGCAAACTGGGCCGTTGTTTTTTTGCGAAAATACAGTGGCCGCAGCAAAAATCTGCATCAGTGGTTCCTGCATGTCACATTGATGTGGTGGAATGATGTCTGCGAGCAGCGCGGTCTTGCGCCCGTTCTCGGCAGATTTTTGTGAACTTTTCGACGACCTGGATCACTCTAACGGCCAGCAGCATGGGCGAGCCGGTTGACAGGAATTGCAGGATACAGGGATCTCATAAAACCGCAGGTTTTAGGTCCCGATTGATTTATACCGGTTGAGCCATCATGGAAAGTATTCGCCGTCAACGACGGCCCCGTTTCATTCCCCGCGCCCTGGGCCGCTTCCTCAGCCTGGCGCAGCCGGGCCAAGCCATGCTGGCCGGCGTGCCCGCCATGGCCGCCGAGCAGGACGTGCCCCTGCGCGAAGCGCCGCAGCGCCTCGAGCCGGTCTTCGAACCTGCGCATGAGGCCGGTTTCGATCACCTGCGCACCGATCCCGGTTCCTCGGGCGACGAACCGCCGCCGCCCCCATCCGCGCAGCCGAAGCGACGCTGGCGCCGCACCAAGCGTGCGCTGCTGGTGCTGTTGCTGATCGCGGTTGCCGCCGCGTCCGGCCTGGCGGTCTACGAAAGCCGCACCTCGACGATGCAGGCCAAGTTCTTCGCCAACCTTGCCAAGAAGATCAGCTACCGCGTGCAGCCGGGCCCGAGCGATGCGATCCGTTTCCCCACCGCCAGCCCCTACGACGAACGCCTCGGCTATTCGAACCTGCCGAACTACCTGGCCAAGCTGAAGACGCGCGACTACGTGGTCGAGTCCCAGGCGCGCATGTCGCCCAAGATGCTGGAACTGGCCGGCCACGGCGTGTTCGCGACCTACCGCGAAAAAACCCGCGCCGGCCTCGACATCCTGGACAACAGTGGCGATCCGCTGTTCTCGGCCCGCTATCCGGAACGCCTGTACGAAAAATTCGACGCCGCGCCTTCGCTGCTCGTGCAGAGCCTGCTGTTCATCGAAAACCGCGAACTGCTCGATACCACTTATCCGAAGCGCAACCCGGCCGTCGAATGGGACCGTTTTTCCAAGGCCGTGTTCGACAAGGCCCTGCACTCGGTCGGCCTGGGCGGCGGTTCGCGCGTGGCCGGCGGCAGCACGCTGGCAACCCAGATCGAAAAATACCGGCACTCGCCGGAAGGCCGCACCTCGTCGGGTTCCGACAAGCTGCGCCAGATGGCCTCGGCCACGCTGCGCGCTTATGAGGACGGCGAAGACACCAGCGGCTCGCGCCGCCGCATCGTGCTCGAGTACCTGAACACCGTGCCGCTGTCGGCCAAGCCGGGTTACGGCGAAGTCAATGGCCTGGGCGACGGCATGTGGGTCTGGTACGGGCGCGACTTCGCATCGCTCAACCGGATCCTGGCGTCCAACGCGGTGACGCCGGAATATGCGCTGGTGTACAAGGAAGCGCTGTCGCTGATGATCGCCCAGCGCCGCCCGGCCTATTACCTGGGCGCCGGCGAGAAAGACCTGGAAATCCTCACCAACAGCCACCTGCGCGTGCTGGCCCAGGCCGGCGTGATTTCGGCGGCGCTGCGCGACGCCGCCATCGGTGTGACCCTGCACCCGGCTATCGGTTCCGGCGTGGCACCGCCGCCGGCCAACACTTTTGTCACGCGCAAGGCGGCCAATGCGGTGCGCAACCACCTGGCCAACCTGCTGGGCGATTCGCGCCTGTACAACCTCGATCGCCTCGACCTGGCGGTGCAGACCACGCTCGACGCCAATGCCCAGAAAGCGGTCACCGCGGCCCTGCGCAAGCTGACCGATGCCGAATCGGCCGCCGCCGCCGGCCTCACCGGCAAGGGCATGCTGGGCAATGGCGATCCGGCCAAGGTGGTCTACAGCTTCACGCTGATGGAGCGCGGCGACAAGGTGAATTACCTGCGCGTCCAGACCGACAACTACGACCAGCCGCTCGACATCAACGAAGGCGCCAAGCTGGACCTGGGTTCCACCGCCAAGCTGCGCACCCTGGTCACCTACCTCGACATCGTCGACCAGCTGCACAAGCGCTACGAGCCGATGAGCCGCAGCGAGCTGGCGAAGGTGAACATCGATCCCAAGGACCGGCTGTCGCAATGGGCGGTCGAGTACTTCACGACGCTGCCGCAGGGCGCCGACCGGACCCTGCCGCCGATGCTGCACGCGGCCATGGAACGCAAGTATTCCGGCAACCCGGGCGAATCCTTCTTCACCGGCGGCGGCGTGCACACCTTCGGCAACTTCAGCAAGCTGGACGACGCGCGCATCCTGACCGTGCAGCAGGGCCTGCAGAACTCGACCAACCTGCTGTTCGTGCGCC
>Ga0308168_1002422_pt1 | contig 15401 bp, 10 predicted proteins | sample PhyCR2_FD_202133 | JGI IMG/M metagenome (GOLD analysis project Ga0308168, IMG submission 202133) | Phyllosphere microbial communities from UC Gill Tract Community Farm, Albany, California, United States - DLSLRC.R2 | ecosystem: Host-associated > Plants > Phyllosphere > Unclassified | place: USA... | reverse complement strand
GGTGACAAACACATCAAACGGGTTATGACTGACGCTGACGACTTTATTGGTTTCCATCGCTGAAATCCTTTTTATAAACACTGTTTAACACGAAGCGGGTAATCGCCGCACCGACAAATTTCAGCACCAGCATGAGCATCAGCGGGATAATGATCGGCAGCGTCATTGAGGCAAACAGCGCCGAACCAATAGCAAAATAGTTATTGATTAAACCGGCGCCGGAATATTGCCAGGCGCTCATCACCACCACCTCTTTTTTACCGATCTGTTTCTGGTCATACATCTCTTTGGTTAACGCCGCACCCGCATCGGTGCTTTGCAGATCGGTAATTAACGCCAGCCCGCAACGTCCCGGCAGGCCCATTAAGGGTTTCAGTAATGGCGTCAGCAGCCGGTGCGCTGCGCGAATCGCGCCGTAGTGGGTGAAGATTTCCAGCACGCCCAGCGCCAGCATCACGGTCGGCGTGAGTGACAGCGCAAACAGAAAACCAGCTTTGGCGCTGAGTCCGCCAGCCCCGAGAAAGGTGTTGCTGGCGGGATCTTTCATGGTGCCAAAGCTGCCGCCCAGCGTAGTGAAGTCAAACGCCCCCAGCCATTTCAGCCCATCCACCCGATAAAAGAGCCCCGAGAAAAACAGGATGGCGAAAAACAGCGCCAGATAACTGCTTTTACTGGCGCTGACGGTTTCCGCCTTAACCACACTCTGATTCGACATTATTTCCTCCTGATGTCGCTGACCTGCCGTTTATTCCGCGCTGCAGCAGCGTTCACTATTGGGAACGCTGTTTTAAGCAGGAATTATGCCAGCGCACAGCGAACGTCCCTTATTCATCACTGACTCAGGCATGACAGGCGAATAATCCGCCGCAACGGGCAAGATCTATTTATCTGACCCATACTCACTACGCCGGAATTATTTTCATCACGAAATCAGATTGACGGAAATTAAATCAGTGCCGGACCAGAGTGCACCAGCATGACTCAGCCAGGATGCACTAAAAGGGTGCCGCAGCAGCAGAATGCAGGGTTGATGAAAAATGAGAATCCGTCGCATTCAATTTGTGAAATAATTCTATTTAAATCAATCAGATAAATTGGCCTGTTTTGCGGAAAAGGCTTCACATTGCTAACATGTTTGATGCATAATTCACCGCCTCTCACCTGTTTTTTTAACATATTCTTACAAGGACTCGGCTATGCTGACTGCTGAAATGACTGGGCGTCTGAACGACCAGCTGAACCTGGAATTTTTCTCCGCCAATCTTTATCTGCAAATGAGTGCCTGGTGCAGCGACAAAGGATTCGAAGGCGCCGCCTCGTTCCTGAAAATGCACTCGCGCGAAGAGATGGAACACATGCAGCGCCTGTTCGATTATCTGAGCGATACCGGCGCGATGCCGGTGCTGGGCACCATTGCTGCGCCGCCTGTTTCGTTTACCTCCCTGAACGAAATCCTGCAACAGGCGCTGGAGCATGAGCAGCTGATCACCAGCAAAATCAACGAGCTGGTGCACGCGGCGATGACCTCACAGGATTACCCGACTTTTAATTTCCTGCAGTGGTACGTGGCTGAGCAGCACGAAGAAGAGAAGCTGTTCAAAACCGTGCTGGATAAACTGGCGATGGTGAGCAACAGCGGTAACGGTCTGTTCCTGGTCGATAAAGATCTGGGCCGAATGAGCACCGAAAACCACAGTGCGTAACACTATCGGCCCAGTGCATGGGCCGACCTTTTCCTGCTTCACCGCGATGACAGCCGGTTAGTCCAGCCGGTAAACCTTTGCTGGCTCGCCGTTAACCCACAACGCCCGCGTTTCGTTCGCTGGCAGTATCAGGCTGATTTCTCGCCACGCCGGCTGGTAATCGCCGCGTTTTTCAATCGTCAGCTCGATTCGCGTGGCGCTGCCGCGCAGTGTCCAGTTCAGCCACAGCGCATTTCCCTGCTGCCAGCCATAACTTTCACCGTCATCGTCAAACACCTCTCCGTGCGTCACCGCATCTGCGGGCGCGGGCCATAATTGCCACTGACGTACTCTGTCGCGTTGCGCATCAGTAGTGCTTTCACACTCGCCCAGCGGAATCACCGCCCCGGCACGCACCAGCAACGGCAGACGATCCAGCGGCGCGTCCAGCGTAATCTGCTCACCGCCAGCCAGCCACTGACCGCTGTGCCAGTCATACCAGCCGTGCCCATTGTGCGGCAGATAGACCTCACGCTGTCGCGCACCCTGCTCCACTACGCTGGCGACCAGCAGATCGCGCCCCAGCATAAAGTCATCATTTTCCTGCCAGCTGCGCGGATCCTGTTCATGATCGAGAAAGGTCGGACGCAGCATTGGCTCATCCTGGGCGCTGGCCTGCCACGCCAGGGTATAGAGATAAGGCATCAGGCGATAACGCAACCGAATCGCCTCGCGGATCATCGGCGTCACCTCCGGGTACATCCAGGGCTCATTCACCGTGTGATCGTCATTCCATGAGTGAATGGTAAAACGCGGATGCATCACGCCGTTCTGCACCCAGCGCACAAAGAGTTCGGCATCGGGCTTATCACCGGAAAAACCGCCGACGTCATGACCGACGTTATACAATCCGGAGAGACTCATCCCCAGCCCCATGCGGATGTTGTAGCGCAGGGTTTGCCAGCTGGTCCGGTTGTCGCCGCTCCAGGTCTGGACATAGCGCTGCATTCCGGCACAGCCGGAGCGCGAGATCAGGTAGGGCCGCTTGTCGGGCGCGAACTGCTGCTGCGCTTCCATTGAGGCGCGCATCATCAGTAACGGCATCACCGGCCGGATATGCTTGATAGCAATCGGCTGACCGAAACCGTGACAGCGCGCTTCGCCATCCCATACCTCATACTCATTGTTATCGTTCCAGGTGGCATCAATGCCCTTTTCCAGCAACTGTCGGGTGACATTTTCCTGCCACCAGCTCACCGCCTGCGGATGGGTAAAGTCGAGATGGGAGCCTTCATCGTCCCAGAACACCGAGCGTTCGGGACGGTCCTGCTCGGAATCGCGAATAAACAGCCCCTGAGCCGCCACTTCCTGATAGCGCGGATGATCCTGTAGCAAACAGGGTTTGATGTTGGCCGCCAGCTTCATGCCGGCGCGATGAAACGCGTCGCTCAGCGCGTTGGGATCCGGCACTTTGTCGTAGTTCCAGTTGAACACGTAACGCTTATTGTTAATCGAGGTATAGCCTGACGACAGCTGGAACGAGTCGCAGGGGATTTCATGCTCGCGGCACAGGCGAATAAACGATTGCAGCTGCTGTTGCGCGTCAGGCGCGTCGGTGTAGTGCATGGTCGAGCCGCTGTAGCCGAGGCTCCATTTCGGCTGAAACAGGGTGCGACCGGTCAGGCGCACAAAGGCTTTGGTGACCTCAAGCAGCGTCGGTCCCAGCATCATGTAGTAATCGAGATCGCCCGCCTCAGCGCGATAGCGGCGATAAGGCAGATGGTAGTTATCCAGCTCGTTGCCGAGATCGAGCCAGCTGCTGCTGAGGTTGTCATAGAACAGGCCGAAACTGACGCCATCGCGCTGCGTCAGGGTAAACGGGATATGTTTATAGAGCGGATCGGTGCTGGCGGCGTTATAGCCCATGGCATCCAGATTACGCATCTCAAAGCGACGGTTCGCGCGATTGAGATCGCCGCTCTTTTCTCCCAGGCCATAGACCCGATCCTGCGGCTGGCGGCGCTGGTAGTGTTCCACGCCGTCGCCGTGGACGTTGAGCAGATAAGCACCGGTATGGCGATCGGCGGCCAGCGGTTGCCAGCCTGCACCGTCAAACTGTTCCCAGCTCAGGCAGAGCGGCTGATGCACCGTAACCCGCAGCTGGCCGGTGCTGATTTGCACCTGTTGTGCATCGTGCTGCACGGTGAAATCGGGCAGCGCAAAACCGTCCAGCGCTTCGCGATCCCGCCCCTGCCACGGCACATCCTGACCGGGGGCGATGCTCCAGGTGCGATTCAGCGCCAGCTCGCCGTCGCGCTTCAACAGCACCCGCATCAGCCCCGCGTCCAGCACATAGATGCGCAGAAAATGACGATCTTCTACCTTCAGCTCAACGAAATGCGCAGCCTGCTGATGCAGTGTCCAGTTCTTCAGAGTTTTCATCGGATATCCTTAATGGTTTACCGGGCGCTGGCGGCGTTCGGCGATCAACATCACCAGAAAAACCGCGCCAATCAGGTCAAAAAAGCCCATTGCCACAAACAGCGGATTGAAGCCGATGGTATCGGCGGTGACACCGATAATCAGCGAGAAAATAAAGCTGGCGATCCACGCGCAGGATCCGCGCATACCGTTAACCGTGGCCATCTGGCGGCGATCAAACCGCTCGACCACCAGCGCGCTCAGCATGCAGGAGATCACCTGATGGCCGAAGCCGCCGACTGAGATCAGCGCAATCGCCAGCCAGGGATCGTCAACCAGCGTCATCAGCGCCAGCGAGACCATCAGCAGCGCGCCAGTAACGGAACTGGCGACGATAGAATTGACACGGGTCAGGCCGAACCAGCGCACATAAATTTTGGTCAGATAGCCGCTGGCGACACTGCCGAGATCGGCGGCGAGGAACGGCAGCCAGGCGAACATCACAATCTGCTTCAGATCCATGCCGCGTTCGTTCGCCAGATAGAGCGGCACCCAGAAGCTCAGCACCGCCCAGGCCGGTTCCGCCAGAAAGGCCGGAATGGCGATGCCGTAAAATTTCTTCTCTTTACCGATCACTTTTAACGCGGTGAAGAACGGCAGCTTCTCGCCGATCGCTTCGTTATCCTGATTAATAAAGGCGCGCTCTTCATCGGAGAGACGCGGATGACGGTCCGGTGCGTGATAGCCCCACCACCACAGCCCGACCCACAGCAGGCCGAGCCCGCCGGTCAGCAGAAACGCGCCCTGCCAGCCAAAGGAGATGTGGGCGACATAGATGATGGGTGGTGCCAGCATCGCGCCGACCGAGAAGCCGACGCCTGCCCAGCCCGCCGCCACCGGCCGCTCTTTTTTCGGGAACCAGTCGCCAATCGCTTTGGCGTTAGCCGGTGTCGCGGCCGCTTCCGACGCGCCCATCACGAAACGCAGCAGCGCCAGATGCAGCCAGCTGCCCGCGCCTGCATGCAGCAGGCAGGTTACCGACCAGATCAGCGCACAAATCAGAAAGCCCATCTTCAGGCCGATCACATCGATCAGCCAGCCACAGATCGGCTGAAACAGGGTATAGGCCAGCTGAAACCCCGCCACCACCCACGAGTACTGTTCGGTACTCATGTTGAGGCTGTTTTTCAGCTCCGGCGCCAGAATGCCAAGCGAGTTGCGGGTGATGTAGTTCACCGTCACCCCCAGCAGAAACATCCCCAGCATCCACCAGCGTAAATTTTTAATTACGCGAACCGTGCGCGAAGCGCTGATCGGCTTGGTTGTTGATTCGAGGCTCATAGTGCCACTCCTGATATGCGTTGATGACTCACACCGCCGGCAGGCGTACCGCGTGTCTGTGCAACGACGTTAGAAAAGTGTGAAACGTGGGTACAGCCTCTTTTTTGCAAGCTTTTTCATGGCAGGCTAACGCCAGCATAAATAGCGTGGTCAATCGCTTATTTGACGCGATTCAGCACCTTATGAAAAATTTTTCATCATCAGATTTGAAGGCGATCACAGAATGAAACAAAGGCTGAAAGTGAGTGAAATTGCGGCGCTGAGCGGGGTCTCGATCAGTACCGTCTCGCGGGTGCTGGCGGGAAAAGCCAATACCCGTCCCGCCACGCGCGACAAGGTGCTGGCGATTGCCCGGCAGCAGGGCGTGCTGAATAACCTGCACAGCGGTCGCCTGCTGCTGAATAACCTGATGGTGTTTGCGCCGCCGCGCGCCTTTGATGTGCGCAGTGACATCTTCTACTACAAGGTGATTCAGGGCATCAGTCAGGCGGTGGAGCCGCACGAGGTCAGGCTGCGCTACTGCGCGCTGGAGGAGATCGAGAGTGATGCGGCGCTGTTTATCGATAAGATGCAGCAGACCGAGGCGGCGTTGCTGATCGGCATTGACGACGAGCATATTCACCAGCTGGCGGCAGAGATGAACAAGCCCTGCGTGCTGATTAACGCCCGCGATCGCCGGATGCGTTTACCGTCGGTGTCGCCGCATCATCAGCTGATTGGCGAATTTTCGGCGCGCTACCTGTTTGAGCAGGGACACCGGCAGATCCTGTCGCTACACTGCCTGCGCCGTTACACCATGGAGCAGCGGTTACAGGGCGTACGTGACGCCTGGCACGCAATGAATCTGCGTTTCGACAGCCGTCAGCATCTGCTGACCCTTAACAGCTTCAGCAGCAATGAAGCGGCGGAACGGTTAGGTGACTACCTGCGCCACTGTCCTGACGCGCTGCGCCCGACGGCGATTCTGGCCAGCGGCGACTATATCGCAGCCGGGGCCGTCAGCGCGCTGGAGCAGGCCGGACTGCGGGTGCCGCAGGATATTTCAGTGATGAGCATGGATGGGTTTAACCTGGCCGCCATCCACGATATTCCGCTGACCTCCGTGCAGGTGCCACGCGATGAACTGGGCGCGGCGGCGGTGAGGATGCTGCAGGAGCTGCGGCTGCATCCCGGCGCACCGCCCGGCACGCTGCTGCTGAATGGCAAACTGGTGGTACGTGATTCGGTGCGCCGCATCCGCGATAATCTCAGCCATGCGCCGGTGCAGCAGCATGGCCTGTATGATTAACCCAGCGTTTTCAGCCGCAGCTCTGAGGGCTGCGGACGACCGAACAGAAAGCCCTGGAACAGCGTACAGCCTTCATCCCGCAACTTAGCGAACTGTTCGCTGCTCTCCACGCCCTCGGCAGTGATCTGAATATCCAGGCTGCGGCTCATGCCGGTAATCGCCCGGATAATCGCCAGCGCCTCGCGGCTGTCACCCATGTCGTTAATAAATGACTTATCGATTTTGATCTTATCGAACGGGAAGGAGCGCAGATAACTGAGTGATGAATAGCCGGTGCCGAAATCATCCAGCGCAATCTGTACCCCCAGCGCTTTCAGGTTTTGCAGCGTACGGATATTGCCGAGCGAATCATCCAGCAGTACTGACTCGGTGATCTCCACCTCCAGCCGGGCCGGGTCGAGCCCCGATTCCGTCAGCGCACCTTCCACCACCGAGACCAGCGAACTGTTTTTAAACTGCAGCGGTGACAGGTTAACCGACACCGACTGCACCCCTTCCCAGCTTGCCGCTTCGCGACAGGCTTCATACAGGGCAAACGCCCCCAGCATATGAATCAGTCCGGTCTCTTCGGCGATCGGGATAAAGTCGTTCGGCATGATCAGCCCGCGGATCGGATGATGCCAGCGCATCAGCGCTTCATAGCCGATGATGGTGATGTTGTCGCCGTTGGTGATCGGCTGATAGTAGAGGCGCAGATGCCCGCCGCTGATTGCGTCGCGCAGATCGTTCTCAATCACGCGCCGGCTGCGCGCCACATCATCCATCGCCAGAGTGAAATGCTCAAAGCGGTTACGACCATTGCGTTTGGCTTCATACAGTGCCATGTCGGCACAGCGCAGCAGCTGTTCCGGGGTATTGGTGACGGTGGTGCTGAGCGCGATGCCGACGCTCAGCCCCACCGACAGGTTATGGCCCTCAATATTCACCGGCGGCCGAATCGCTTCGATCAAACGCTGCGCCACGATACTGGCTTCATCGCTGTTCGCCACCGACGGCAGCACAATGGCGAACTCGTCCCCACCAATGCGCGCCAGCGTGTCCTGATCGCGCAGGGTACTGCGCAGACGCTTCGCCACCGAGCGCAACAGCTCATCCCCAATCTGGTGGCCCAGCGCGTCATTAACGTTCTTGAAGTTATCGAGATCGAGGCAAAGCGCGGCCGCCTGGCGCTCAGTCTGGCTGGCGGTGCGCAACGCCTCGCTCAGGCGCTGGCGGAACATGATGCGGTTTGGCAGGCTGGTGAGGTTGTCATGGTGCGCCATATGGTGAATGCGGGCGTCGGCAGCACGCTGATCGGTGACATCTTCCACAATCAGCATCAGGTAGTTACGCCGCGCATCCTGGCCATTGATGGCGGTGGCGCGGGTATGCAGAATCCGTTCGCCACTGGCGGTCATCAGCAGTTGCTCACGCTCATGGATGCCTTCACTACGCAGCGCCACATCGGCGAGATTATTGAAATAGTCGCTCAGCTCAGGCGACATACATTCATGTGGCCGCTTGTTCACAATCAGCGATTTCGACAGGCCAAACAGCTGCTGCGAACGATCGTTGACCAGCAGGATTTCGCGGGTGATCGCATCTTCCACGATCACACAGGAGGGGATATTGGCGATGATGTTATCGAGAAACTTCGACAGCGCGGTCTTCTGCGCACTCTGGGCTTCAGCCAGATCCCGGGCGCGCAGCACCTGCTGCTCCTGCTCACGCCGTTCGGTGCGGTCGCGGGTGATTTTGGCAAACCCCACCAGCTTGCCGTCATCATCGTGGATCGCATCGATCACCACGTGCGCCCAGAATGCGCTGCCATCTTTGCGGTAACGCCAGCCTTCATCCTCAAAGCGGCCGGTCTTCAGGGCGATGCCGAGGTTCGCTTCCGGGGTGCGATTCAGTCGTTCCTGGGCGCTGTAAAACAGCGAGAAATGCTGACCCACGATCTCATCCGCCTTGTAACCTTTGGCGCGCTGGGCACCGGCATTCCAGTTCACCACCCGCCCTTCAATATCCAGCATGTAGATGGCGTAATCGGTGACACCTTCGACCAGCAGGCGAAAACGCTGTTCATGTTCACGCTGCAGATTGCGGATGCGCTGCTGTTCACTGCAGTCGCGGGTGATTTTGGCATAGCCGATCAGTTTGCCATGATCGTCGCGGATCGCATCGATCACCACGTGCGCCCAGAACGCGCTGCCATCTTTGCGGTAGCGCCAGCCCTCATCTTCGAAGCGGCCGGTGCGCCAGGCGGTTTGCAGATTTTGCGCTGGCAGATGATTAAGTCGATCCTGCGCACTGTAGAAGCGTGAGAAATGCTGACCGACAATCTCTTCGGCGACATAGCCTTTGGCGCGCTGGGCTCCGGCATTCCAGTTCACCACGTTGCCGTCGTGATCGAGCATATAGATGGCGTAATCGGTGACGCCCTCCACCAGCAGGCGGAAGCGCGCCTCCTGCTCACGTTCTTTACGCTGCTGCTCCTGCTGCTGAGTACAGTCGCGGGTGATGTGGGCGAATCCCACCAGCAGGCCGGTATCGCTGCGCATCGGGTTAATCACCTCATGCGCCCAATATGCACTGCCATCTTTGCGGTAGCGCCAGCCTTCGGTTTCGTAATGTCCGGCGGTAGCGGCGATATCCAGACCACGCTGCGGCAGGGCCCGGCGGCGATCCTCTTCGCTGTAGAACAGGGCGAAGCTGCGGCCGATAATTTCGTCTGGGGCATAGCCTATCGTGCGTTCGGCTCCCTGATTCCAGCTGGCGACGGCACCATCCGGTTTTAGCATAGTGATGGCGTAATCAATCACGCTTTGTACCAGCATGCGATACAAGACATCAGAGTTATTATCCATTGTTATTAGCCTGCTGCTCTGTAGCCGGGTGATGGCTTAGGAATATTCTTAATAGCGTGCGCAGACTACAGCTGAAAAGGGCTGAGATCACAAGCGCAATAAGAAGATTAACCAATGTTAGTAGTGGGTTTATCGGCAGCGGCGAGTAAATGTTCAATCACAACGGCGCGCCAGCCCTCAGCCAGATGCAGCGCGTCAGACGACGCTTTCCCAGCGCGAGGAGAGAGGATAGTGATGTTGCCAGCAGAGCGTTGCGGGGCTTTGGTCGATTAGCTGCCGGCACTGTTCCGGTGCGACAAACGCCGGGATCACCTGTTGTGCCGCCGTCTGCCTGATCAGCCTCAGCTGATCGTCAAGCGGTGGATGGACGTTCCACGGCAGCCAGCGGGCGGCACCCGTTTGCAGCATCTCAGCCGCGCGGGTGCCGGCGGCGACGTGACTGCTGAAGATCAGGCGAAAGTCGGGCTGATAGCTGAGCTTCGCCGCCAGCCCACTATCGGCAACCGCATCCGCTGCGACGATCACCGCATCCGGTTGCCAGCAGGCCGGCGTGGCGACGCGCAGCAGGCTGGCCAGCGCCAGCGTAGCCGCGGCGGGCAGGCTGTTGAGCGCCAGCAGCTGCGCCACCTCTTCCCGCACCTGCGCGCACATTACCACCGGTAATCCGCGCGCGCTGAGCTGCAGCGCCATCTCCGGCCCGCGTCCGTGTAGCGGCGCGGTGACCACCGCCCCCGGCGTGGCCGCCTGTGCCAGCGCATCAATCTGCTGCGCCAGCCGCTGATTCCGATCGCCATAGGAGCCATCGGTGATCAACAGTCGCGCGCGTGGCGGGCAGTCGAACGGCAGCAGCAGCGACTCGCGACTCCAGTCACCCATATAGGTGATACCACCCGCCACCGGCAGATGAAACCAGATCGATCCCGGCGAATGTCCGCTGCGTCCGGTGAACAGATTCAGCGGTCCCAGTGCGCACTGGCCATGCAGGGGCAGGATGCGCCGCGCCTGCTGCGGTACGCCGCACTCGCCCAGCTGCTGCCAGGTGAGGTCACTGGCATAAACCGGTGGTGAGCCGATGTCGGCCCAGCTATCGAGCGCCGCCGCATGGTCAACGTGGGAATGGGTCAGGCAGAGCGCATCGACCTGACCGATGGCGGCGATTGCAGGCCGCACGCCCGGCTCCGGCCCGGCACCCAAATCCCACAGCAGCCGGTACCCTTCAATCTCCAGCAGAAAAGCGGCCGGCAGTTTGCCGCCGACGCCGCTGATCACCGTCAGGCTTGCCATGGCAGCACTCCCTGCGGCAGACGGCGCGTCAGCCGCGACGCCAGTAACATTAAGCCCAGTACCACCAGGATCATCAGGCAGCCAACTGCCGCCGCCAGCGGTGCCGATCCGCCTTCATCAAGGAAGATAATGGTCGGGCCAAGCGTCTGGGTTTGCGCCGTAACCAGCAGCACCGAAACCTGTATTTCATTCAGCGCAGTCAGGAACACCAGCAGCGTGCCAGCCAGTACCGAGGGTGCCGCCAGCGGCAGCAGGATATCGATCATTCGCCGCATCAGGCCTGCACCGCACAAGCGTGCTGCTTCATCCAGAGAAGGTTCAATCTGGGCGAATCCGGCCAGCGTAGGCCTGAGTACCAGCGCGAGGAAATTGGCCAGATAGGCCGCGAGAATGATCCACACCGTGCCATACAGGGAAAAACCAAGCAACGGCAGCGGCCGAAGGAAAAACAGTATCGCTGCCACGCCGGTGACAATGCCGGGCAGCGCATAGGTCAGTTCACTGGCGACCCCCAATCCACGGGCCAGCCGGGTGCGGCGCCAGCTAAGAAAGAAGGCCAGAAACAGTGCCATGATGCTGAGCAGCACCGCCGTCAGACCCGTGAGCCACAGGCTGGTAAAAAATGCCTGACGGATCGCCGGATAGCCCCACAGCGCCTGCTGAAAATTCTCCAGCGTCAGGGTTTGCCTGTTCAGCGCCTGACCAAAACCGCGGGTTAAGGCAGTGGTCAGCAAAGCACTGAGCGGCAGCAGTAAAGTGGTCATCATCCACAGCCAGGCAGCGATTTCGATCGGTAGCCGGGTGTGACGCAGCGGCTGGTGCCAGGGGCGCGGCGAGCCGCTGACCCGCACATCGCGTCGCCCGCCGAGCCAGCTACTGATCAGCATCCCGGCGAGCGTGATAAATGCAATCAGCATTGAGTAGACGGCGGTATTGGGCAGTGCATCCGGCCCCAGCGTATTGAGTTGCTGATACACCAGCGTAATCAGCGTCGGCACGCGCGCCGGAATCCCCAGCATCGCCTGAATGCCGAAGTTCCCGACGGCGGCGACAAACGCCAGCGCCGCTCCGGCGAAGATCGCGGGTCGCGCCAGCGGCAGGATCACCGTCAACAGGATCTGTCGCGGCGACGCGCCGCTAATGCGGGCCGCCTCGACCAGTTCAGCGGGTAACCGACGCAGCCCGGCACGTACCGTCAGAAACACCAGCGGCGCATTGTGCAGGCCCAGCAGCAGCACCATGCCAGTGGCAGAATAGAGCGGCTGTTCACCTGCCGTCAGCCAGGATCCGCCCAGCGCGTTCACCAGGGCGGCCAGCGCGCTTCCCGGGGCCAGCGCCTGAATCCAGGCCAGCGCGGTCACCTGCGGCGGGATCATCAGCGGCAGAATAAAGGCAAATACCCAGGCGGCTTTGGCGCGCAGATCGGTCAGCGCCACCAGCCAGGCGGCTAGCGTCCCCAGCAGCAGCGACAACAGCGTCGCGCTGATGCCGATCGTCAGGGTATTCAGCGTGGCGCTGAGCACCCGGCGGCTGGTGAGTAACCGCAGCAGACGATGACCATCCACCACGCCATCGGGGGCCAGCGCGGTTACGATCAGCCGGGCAAAGGGGGCCACCGACAACAGACCGATCACCAGTACCAGCAGCGCCAGCACCAGCGGTTCCGCCCGCCATCTGCCGAGCCTGGCGGCCTGCCCGCTACGCCATTCGTTGCCCAGCACGCTCATGGTCAGCCACCAAACAGTTCGGTGAAGCTTTCGCGCACCTGGGCATCATCGGCCACGGCTTTCGCCACGTCCGGCGTCAGCAGTTTGATCTGATCAATCGGCGCAAAACCCTCGGGTGCCGCCACGCGCGCATCCACCGGCCGGTTGCCCTGTTTCGCCACCAGCTGTTGACCCGCTTCCGACAGCATGAAATCGACAAACGCTTTGGCAGCCGGCAGATTATGCACCGACTTCATGATCGCTACCGGCTCGGTCACATAGGAGACGCCCTCCTGCGGATAGACCAGATCGATTGGCGAGCCCTGCTTTTTGGCGCGGATAATATCGGCATCGGTGATGACGCCATATTTGTCCATGCCGCTGGCGACTGCTTTCAGCGCCGGTCCGTTACCGCCCTGCGGCGCGATGCCGATCGCCGCCAGCTGCTGATAGAATTGCCAGCCAATGGACGGGGTGTTGATGTCGGTGTGCAGCTTGTAAAGCGCCGCGCCGGAATAGAGCGGGCTGGGCACGGCAATCTGACCTCTGTTTTCCGCTACCGCCAGCGCTTTCCAGCTACTGACCGGCTTTGCGCGCTGGGTGTTGTAAGCGATCACCGTGGCGATAATTTTGGTGCCGAAGAAGGTTTTATCCGCATCGTAATAGGCGGGCTTCAGGTGGCTGACCGGTACGGTTAGATACGGGTAGAGCTGCCCCTCTTTTTTGAGCGCACCCAGATTTATCGCGTCGGCCACCAGCAGCACATCAGGTTTCACCTGGCCGCTCATCATTTCGGTATGCAGCACATTCATCAGCTGGGTGGTGCCGTTGCGGGTCCATTCCACCTCAACCCCCGGATAAGCAGCTTTGAAGGCATCAATGGTCTGTTGGGCGATTTCAGGTGCCTGCGAGGTGTAGATCACCAGTTTGCCACCAGGCACATCCGCCGCCTGCGACAGGGTTGAGGCCGCCAGGCCCGATAACAACAACAGCGCGTGGAGCGAAGTACGAAAAGCCGTTTTCATGGTCAGTGAAACCCTTTATGCAGGAAGAATCCAGCCGTCATCGACGGCGACGCCAACGGTGTCATTCACCGCCAGTAAAGCCGCATCGTTAAGCGTCAGCGACAGGCTGACATCCGGTTGATTAAGCGGTCGAAGATTGATCTGATGGTGGCCGCCGCGAAAGATAATGCGCTCAACGCGTGCGGCAAACTGGCGTTCATCCGCCGCAGCCAGATGGAAGCTGACGGTGTGGAAGCTGGCCTGGCCGTGCGGCTGCGGACGCTGGCGAGGCGAACAGCGCAGCAGCACCCGCAGCCCGCACAGCGTGGCGGTCGCTTTGCCCGGATCGAGCGGTTCAATGTCGCTGACCGGCAGCACTCGCCCGTCATCAATAAAGGTGGCGACCATCTCATTAGCCGGTTCGCGCCACAGGGTCTGCGGACTGGCGAACTGCATCACTTTGCCGTGATCGAGCACCACGATGCGGTCGGCTAAGGCCATCGCTTCGCGTTGATCGTGGGTGATATAGAGTAAGGTAGCGCCGCTGTGGCGATGGAAGCGCCGGAACTCCTCTTCCATCGTGGCGCGCAGGTGGACATCGAGGTTAGCCAGCGGCTCATCCAGCAGCACCAGCGTGGGCCGGGCCACCAGGCAGCGCGCCAGGGCCACGCGCTGGCGCTGGCCGCCAGAGAGATCGGCTGGCCGGCGGTCGGCGAAGCGATCCAGCCCGACCAGCGTCAGGGCCTGGGTGGTGCGCAGCAGACGTTCTGCTCGTGCCACACCGTTGACCTTCAGGCTGTAGGCGACGTTTTCCGCCACCGTCATATGCGGCCACAAGGCGTAGTTCTGAAATACCACGCCGAGATTGCGCGCTTCCGGTGGCAGATGCAGCCCGTCTGCGGCGACCTGCCGCTCGCCAATACGGATTTCACCGCTGTCGAGGGTTTCAAAACCGGCCAGCAGGCGCAGCAAGGTGGTTTTGCCACAGCCCGATGGCCCGAGTACGGCAACAAATTCGCCCTGCTTAATCTGTAACGAAATCGCGTCCAGTACCGGCTGCGCCCCGAAGGCTTTGTACAGCCCGGTTAACGAAATTGCCGCCATCTCATTCTGCCCCTGCCGTTTACGTTCTGGGCAAAACGCTACGACAGTTTGATGACAGCCCGGTGACAGCCGGGCTCAATCGTCGCGCAATACCGTCAGGCCGTGACAAGCCGGGCGAACGCGTTCGGGTTTACTGCTGAGAGGTCAGCGCGGCAATCGGCTGCCAGATATCGGTCATCGCGCCCGCTTTGCCGGTAAACGGGTCCTGATGCGGCAGCGGAACCTTTTTGATCTGCGCCTGCGACGTTTTCAGCTTAGCGGGCTCATCGCGCAGCGTTTCCGGTGACATGCCCTGCGGATAAGCGCCGACGACCAGAAAATCTTCGCTGGCGCTGACCTGCCGGTGGCCGACGCCCGCCGGGATCAGGACCGCATCACCGGCACGCAGCGTCACCATCCGGCCGCTGTCGCCGCCAAACAGCACTTCTGCCCAGCCTGCCGCCACGCCCAGCAATTCGTGCGTATTCGGGTGATAATGGGTGTAGGGGAAAATCGGGTAGCGCCAGGCGGGCGGCCAGCCGTGTTGCCCAAAGGTTTTTTCAAACCAGGCCGCGATATCCTCTTCTTCATCCGGCACCACACGTGGCCAGATAATCAGGGGTAACGGGTTGTTTGGCACACCGCCCGACGGGCTGGCGAGCATCAGATGCTGGGGGTTGTCAGAGGCTCCGGCAGAGAAGGTGCCCGCGGCGAACGACATCAGCAACATCAGACTGGAGGATTGA
>Ga0308168_1002419_pt1 | contig 15405 bp, 11 predicted proteins | sample PhyCR2_FD_202133 | JGI IMG/M metagenome (GOLD analysis project Ga0308168, IMG submission 202133) | Phyllosphere microbial communities from UC Gill Tract Community Farm, Albany, California, United States - DLSLRC.R2 | ecosystem: Host-associated > Plants > Phyllosphere > Unclassified | place: USA... | reverse complement strand
GGTTTGCTCGTCGTCGTTCCGATTTATCTCGCCATCTTGCTTCTGCTCAAAGGTATGCAATCAATCGGGAAGCTGGTCAAACCGTTCACGGGGATACTTCCGGAATCGCTTCCGGCCGAACAGATTTTGTCCCTTCTCCTGGTGCTGGCGATATGCTTCGTGATCGGACTGGCCGTTCAGACCCGGCGAGGCATGACAATCCGTGATCGGATGGAGAAAAATCTCTTCCATAAAATTCCAGGCTACGCGACCTTCCGTAACCTGACCCGGCAAATGGCGGGTGTGACTGGCCAGAATGTCTGGAAGCCCGCCTTGGTCGAGATGGAAGACGGGCTCGTGTTGGCGTTCATCGTCGAGGAGTTCGAGGACGGCCGGTACACCATCTTTGTCCCATCCATTCCCACGCCATTCGCCGGGGCCGTCTTCGTTTTCGAGAACAGCCGGGTGCATCCCGTGGACGTGCCGTTCTCGGATGCGGTGCGGACAGTATCCCAGTGGGGAGCCGGAACGACGGCACTGGTGGCGGCAATGGAGACCCCAGCGCTGCCTCATGAGGCAGCGTTCCGACCGAAAGTGGCGGTCACTGCGCCGGCAAAACAATGACGCTGTGCGGAAAGCGGCCAGCGGCCGGCAAGTGAGGATGGCAATACGAGACTTCGCGATTCTCACCGATTCGCTAGTGGGTGTTCCATATCCAGATATGGCGCAACCCTAGGCCAGCCGGCTTTCGTCGGCAAGTACACCGTATCGACACCCATCGGCATGTCCAACAGAACCGAGCTCGCATGAGCACACCAGTTCCTCCTTTCACTGCGGCCTGAATGTGAATTCGACCATCGTCTTCCTTCCTAAGGCGCCATGTATTTCTCAAAGTTGTTGATGAAATCGTCCAGATTGTCCGCCATCATCTTGCGGAACTGGTCGGTGAAATAATCCAGCGCACGCTCTTTTTCAAGCGTCATGTTCTCCGCGCTGCCCGTCGTTTTCGCGAGCAGGAAGGCGTTGAAGCGCGCCGCGGCGTACAGGGTCGAGGCGCCGACTTCGTTGGGATGGTTCGTGTCGCACTGGTCGTTGGCCAGGTTGACGATCGCGTTGGCACGCGGCAGGAATGCGGTATCAGGCTTGCTGGTGCTGCTCATGGTTCACCCTTCGTGATATCAGGCGCAATCGATGCGCGGTTTGGCAGGCCCGTGAATCAGCTCACGGCGCGGCCCCATGATACTGCCAGCGTGCCATCCAGAAAGTTATAATTCCAAAAACACTGAAAGATCCCCATGCATTTCCTGAAGAACCCCGTCGCCACGCTGGAAGCCTGGTTCCTGCGCCGCACGGCCGGGCTGACGCGCCCGCAGGCGGCCCGCGTCGCCACCTGGCTGGCCCCCCTGCTGTTCGGCCTGCTGTCGCTGGCACTCGGCCAGGACGACAACTGGGACATGAAAAACTACCACTGGTACAACCCCTATGCCCTGCTGCATGGGCGGCTGGCCATCGACATGGCGCCGGGCCAGTGGCAGAGTTATTTCAACCCGATGATCGATCTGCCGTATTACCTGCTGAACGCCGTGCTGCCGGCACCGGCGGTCGGCTTCCTGATGGGTTGCCTGCACGGCCTGAATTTCGTGCTGCTGCTGGCGATCGGCCGGCGCCTGCTGGGTGAGCGGGCCGGCACGCGCCTGCCGCTGCTGCTGGCAATCGCCGGCACCTGCGGCGCCGGTTTCCTGTCCGAGCTGGGCAATACCATGGGCGACAACATGACGGCGCCGCTGGTGCTGGCCGCGCTCTACCTGGTCCTGCGCGGCTGGGAGGGCTTGCACGCCTGGTCTGGGCGTACGGCCGCGGTCATGCTGGCTTCCGGCTTGCTGATGGGCCTGGGGACTGGCCTGAAGCTGACGAATACGACGTATGCGGTGGCGCTCTGCGTCGCACTGCTGACGCTGCCGGTGGCGCCGCGCCAGCGCCTGGCATTGGCGTTCACGCACGGCTGCGCGGTGGTGGTGGGTGTGCTGCTGTCGGCCGGCTACTGGTGGATGCGGATGTGGGACGCCTTCGGCAATCCCCTGTTCCCGCAATTTAATAATGTCTTCCGTAGCCCGCTGGCGCTGCCCTTGGGCGTGATCGACAACTTCCATATGCCGCAGAATGCGCTGGAAGCCCTGTTCTGGCCGTTCGTCTTTGCCGCGAACAATATGCGGGTATCGGAAATCCCGCTCAAGATGGCGATCTTGCCGGTCCTGTACGCATTGGGGATCGCATTTGCCGTGGTCTGGATGGGCACGCGCTTCCCGCAGCGGCAAGCCTCATCGCGCCTGTCGCCGCATGCGCGCTTCCTGCTGGTCTTCGGCCTGGTCGCCTACCTCGGCTGGATGAAGTTGTTCGGCATCTACCGCTACCTGGTGCCGCTGGAATTGCTGGCGCCGCTGATGGCCTGGCTCCTGGTGCAGCGCATCGCGCCGCCGGCCTGGTCGCCACGCCTCGGCGGCTGGCTGCTGGCCTTCACCACGCTGGCCGTGTTCCCCTTCGGCACCTGGGGCCATGCCGGCTGGGCGGAGAAAAGCTTCAGCGCGCAAGTACCGGCGCTGGAGCGGCCCGCCTCGACCATCGTGTTCACGGCGCATGCGCATCCGCCGATGGGCTGGCTGGCCACCTTTTTCCCGCGCGAGGTAAGCGTGATCGCGCTGGGCGGCGGCTTCCCGGAATCGCCGGCCTATCGCGCGCGCATTCTGGCCGCCATCGCCGGCCGCCCCGGGCCGCATTATGTGATGCTGGCGGGGGCCAAGAACGAAAAGTCGGATGGCCTGGCACGCAAGCTGGCGCTGGTCGATACGCTCGGCCTCACCGCCGACGTTCAGGGCTGCCGCCGCCTCGACCGGGTGTTGCAGCGGGTGCGTTTCCAGGCCCAGGTCAAGCCGCTTGCGCAGGCCGGACGTGCCTGCACGCTGGAACTGCCGGCGCGCTATGTAGTGGACCTGGCAGCGGCGGACCGCGCGCTCATGGCGAGCGCCCGCGCCAGCCTGGGTCCATATGGCTTGCAGATCGATGACAGCGCCTGCAAGACCTATCCGGCGGCAGTGGGAACGGCATCCTATCCGTTCAGGTGGTGCCCGGTGCGCGTGCGCCCCTGACGCGCCCGGCCGGACGCCGATGCCGGCCCTGCGTCAGGATAAAAGCTGGCCGGCGTAGCTGACGGCGAACTCGTGGTCGAGCTCGAAATCGGCGAGCTCGCCCACCAGCTCGTCCAGGTAGGTGGCGACGTCTTCGGTTTCCAACACCGACGAAATGAAGGGGTCGATCAGCCCCATGGGCGCGGGCTCTTGCCGCACCACTTCCCAGACATCGTTTTCGCGCCGGACTTCCAGTTGGGAGCGGCCGTAGATATTGAATTTCATATCACCGCCTCCGGACGCCGAAGCTGGCAACTGAGCCGGCAACCGAGCCGGCAACCAAGCCGGCAAGTACTGTGGACGAGATATCACTGCTGTAAGTCATGGGGAAAGTCGGGCTCGTAGGCTGATCGTGAACACGCAATGTTGCGTATAAATAGAACGATGCCGCAAGAAAATATTCCCGTCAATAAATAACTCAATTGTGACGCCGAGTCACAATGTTTCCGACAAAACTACAACACATCGATGATTTACGTGCCAAAAGAGAAACGTACCAAAGCCATTGCAAAGGCGAACAGATAGGCGTAGATGAAGCGGTCCAGCCTGAGCAGCGCCTGACCACGGCGCCGGCGCCATGTGCCCAGGAGCGACATCAATAGCCCTGCCGCGATTGGCGTGACGATAAGGTTGGCGATGCGCAGGCCATATCCCGGCATGAGCAGATGCGGAGAAAGCCAGAGGCTGATGGCGCCTGCCAGCAAGCCCAGCAGCATATGGCCGAAGGCACTGAACACGGAGTTCGAACGCTGGCGCAGGGTGTCCATGCATGAGCGCCACCCGAGCTCTGCCAGCAACTCGAACACGAGCTGCAGCACGATTTCGCCGATGAACTGGAAGATAATTTCAAAGATGAATTCCACACCATCCCTCTGCACGCCGTGCGGAATTTCCGCACCAAAACATCATGGGGGAGATGATGCTTGAACGTCAATAGATAACCCGCATCCGGCGCTACAGAGAATCAGTAAGGATGTGTCAGTAATGCGGCGGTCGCTCATGGGCCGGTCCCTGGCCGGCATCGCGCAGCGCGCCCACATGTTCGGCCAGCTTGGCCACCAGCGCTTCCAGCTGGTCGATGCGGCGGCCTTGTTCGTAAATCGTGCGGTTCAGGGTGTCGACCAGGTTTTCCTGCTCGCCCAGTTTGATTTCGATATCGATAAAGCGGTCTTCTGCGCTCACGGCAATCCTTGTCATTGAAAACGGCATGATACCAGCGCAAAAAAAAGAAAAGCCGCATGCTTGCATGCGGCTTTCGTGATCAAACCGGGATGGCCCGGCGGTGGATCAGACCATCAATCAAGCGATCCAGGGAGTGTAGGCAATACCGTCCTGGATGCTGCCGACGACCTGCGCCTGGTTTTCCGGGCTCTCGCTGAAAAAGCCGAGAACCTGGGCGCGAGTGGCGCCGTTGGTGTTCAGGACATTCATCCAGTAATCGTAACCGGCGCCTTCGGGAGCACGGTCCAGCACGTTCTCGTACAGGTGGTTCACGAAATCCGCGTTGCTTGGGTTGGTGCCATAGAAGGAATCGAATTCCGGCTGCTTGGTGAATTCCAGGGACATCTGGTCGAGCGAGGTCCCATTGTCCATGCGCCACAGCCAGTAACCCATGCCGGCGGCTTCCGCCGGACGATCGAAGGCGGCCTGGTACAGGCGGAACACCTGGCCGGCGCTGCCGTCGACGTCGAGCGCCACGAAGGCGTCGCTGAATTGCACGCGCTCGACGTTGATCAGCGAATCGTGGCCGCCGTTGCCGGCGTTGTCGGTGACGCCAAAGCCCCAGACTTCCTTGGCCACGGTGTAGCTGCCGCGGGCGCCGGCGTAGACGGCGGTGTCGATGCCGGCCGCGCCGTTGATGCCGTTGCCGCCGGCGCCGGCCGCCAGCATGTCGTTGCCTGTGGTGCCGGTGATGTTGGCCGCGCTGTTGACGCTGAAGTTCAGGGTGGTGCCCGAGCTGGTCGCGTTGTCGGCGGCATCGGACGAGACGGCAGTGATATGGTAGTCGGCGTTCGGCAGCGGCGAGGTGTTCACCGTCCACGTGCCGTTGGCGCCGACGGTGGCCTGGGCGACTGTGACGAAGGCGCCGGCCTGCACCAGCTGGATCGTGGTGCCGGCTTCGCCGGTGCCGCTGAAGGTGGCCAGGTTGCTGCCTTGGCTGTATTGCAGGGACGAGGTCGGGATGGTCGGCGCGTGGGCATCGATATTGAAGACGGCCAGCTGGCTGTGTGGCGAGACGTTGCCGGCGGCGTCGGTGGCGGTGGCATACACCTGGTAGTTGGTGCCGTCGCTGAAGGCGCTCAGCTTGGCGCTGAACAGGCCGGAGGCATCGGCGGTGGTGCTGCCGACCAGGACGTTGGCGCTGGTGAAGATCTTGATCGTCGCACCGGCCTGGGCGGCGCCGGTGACGACCGGCGTATCGCCGGCGGCATAGCCGTTGGCATTCTTGGTCACGGCCAGCGACGGTTCGGCTCCGCTGCCGAGATCGGCGCGTGCAACGCTGGTGTCGGCGAAGCGCAGCACCTCGATCGACGACAGGGTGTCGACGCCGTCGGCCGCCGTGCTGCCGGCTTTGTTGGCGACTTGCAGGTCGCCGTTCGCCAGATTGACGAACGAGTAATCGTTGCGCAGGCCGCGGAACACCGCGGTATCGGTACCATCTCCACCATAGATCATGTCATTTCCTCCATCGCCTTCAAGTGTGTCGTTGGCATTGGTTCCCCTCAGGGAATCGTTGCCGCTCGTGCCCGTGATAAAACGGGCGCCATCTTTCGAATTCATGCCCAGCGTACCGCCCAGGCCGTCGTCGCCATACAACCACCGCAATGCGGCAATGTCATCCTGGCGGTAGGTCGCATACGGGCCGCCCACGTCGGTGTACGACATGAGCGTATTGCTGGTGTTGTCTTGCGCCTTCGGCAGGACCGCCCCGTTTTCGGCCGTCGCCTCGAACGAATGTTTCAGGCCGAGTGCATGGCCCAGCTCGTGCAGCAGGGTTTCATAGCCCTGGCCACCCGGCGTCAGGTTGCTGTTCTGCCCCCACCATTCGACGTTGTCGAGATACACATAAGCGTCGGCAGAGTAAGTGGCGAGCTCGGTGCCCCTGTAGCTGTAGCTGCTGTGCCAGCTGCACAGGCCGGTCACATTGCTGGCAGGGAGATTCACGTCCGCCATGTGGATGTCTGCATCGGTGCCCGCGGCAGTTTCCACGAACTGGATGCCGGTCAGCGCCGACAGATAGGCGAAGGCAGTACGCGTGGCCGCCTGCTGGGAGGCCGTGAAGGCTTGCAGGCTGCCGTTGTAGGGCAGCGTGTCGCCGGCCTGCGCCACTTCATTACCCGACGTGATCGAAAACGTGTAGCGCAGCGTGTTGCCGGCGTTAGTGAGGTAATTCCAGTCGGGGCCGCTATCGAGCAAGGCGTCGATATGGTTCAGCCCGGACAGGGGTGTGGTGGTGACGTCGGATACGGTTGCCATGACAGATTGCCTTCAAATACTGCGCAGAAATTGATTGTGACAAAGTCACCTCCAGAAAGTATTTCCTGCGAAACAGTTGAAGTCAAATAAGAATTCAATCGTGCGCACCTTTTGCCTGTCAAACAAGGCTTATGCACAACGAATTGATTCCCATCAGCACGCTTTTGTTATTGAACAGTGCTTAACTGCATGCTCCCGCTGTTATCCACCTTGGTCAACCGACCTTGGGTGTCGACAACAAAGCCTTCAGGTTGGCGAGCCGTTCCTTGGGGGTCATCACCTCGGTTTCCGTGGGCGGCGCATCGCCCACGTCGAGCGCCATTTCCTTGATAAAGCGCGATGGATCGCAATGCACCAGTTCGCCGGCGCGCTTGCGCTTCTTGCACCAGGTGACATGCAGGGTGCGCTGGGCACGCGTGATCCCCACGTACATCAGGCGCCGCTCTTCCTGGATGCGGGCGGCGATCTTTTCGATCGGGTCGTCCGGGTCGCCCTTGTGCGGCAGGATCCCCTCCTCCACGCCGACCAGGTAGACGTGCGGATACTCCAGTCCCTTGGAAGCGTGCAGGGTCGACATGCGGATCGCATCCGGTTCCTCGTCCTTGCCCTCCAACATCGACATCAGCGCCACCATCTGGGTCAGCTCGAGCAAGTTCTTTTCCTCGCCGCTGCCATCGCGCCCGCCGCGGCCGCGTTCCTTCAGCCAATTGGTAAATTCCAGCACGTTCTGCCACTTGCCCTGGGCCGCGCGCTCGTCGAAGTTCTCGTACAGGTAATGCTCGTAGTTGATCTCTTTCATCATGTCGTCGAGCAGCTCGGCGGCATTGTCGCCGCTGCCGGACGGGCCGGGCCGGGTGGCGCGCGATTCCATGTCGTTGATGAAATGGCAGAAGTCGCGCAGCGGATGCAACTGGCGGTCCGACAATTTGGCTTCGATGCCGCCCTTGAGCGCGGCCTCGAACAGCGAGCAATTCCACTGCTTGGAGAATTCGCCCAGCGCCTCGATGGTCGCCATGCCGACGCCGCGCTTGGGCGTGGTGATGGCGCGGATGAAGGCCGGATCGTCGCCGTCATTCGCGATCAGGCGCAGGTAGGCGATGATGTCCTTGATCTCGGCCTTGTCGAAGAAGCTCTGGCCGCCCGAGATGGTGTAGGGAATGCGCTCCTTGCGCAGCGCCTGCTCGATCACGCGCGCCTGGTGGTTGCCGCGGTACAGGATCGCGAAGTCCGACCACTTGTTCTTGCGTTGAAAATGTTCGGACGAGATCATGATGGCGACCTGGTCGGCCTCCATCTCGTCGTTCGGCATGCCCAGCACCTTGATCGGCTCGCCCAGGCCGTGCTCGGACCACAGCGATTTCTCGAACAGTTTCGGGTTGTTGCCGATGACCGCATTGGCCGCCTGCAGGATGCGCGTGGTCGAGCGGTAGTTCTGCTCCAGCTTGATGACGCGCAGGTCGGGAAAGTCGGTCTGCAGGGTTTTGAGGTTTTCGACCGAGGCGCCGCGCCAGGCGTAAATGGCCTGGTCGTCGTCGCCCACCGCCGTGAACATCGGCTTCTTGCCGACGCCGGTCACCAGCAGTTTGACCAGCTCGTACTGGCAGGTGTTGGTGTCCTGGTATTCGTCCATCAACAGATAGCGCAGGCGGCGCTGCCAGCGGTCGCGGATCGGCTCGTTGTTGCGGAACAGTTCCACCGGCAAGCGGATCAGGTCGTCGAAGTCGACCGCCTGGTAAGCCTGCAGGGTCGCCATGTAGCTGCGGTAGACGCGCCCGGCTTGCGCTTCGTCCTCGTCCCTGGCATCGCGGATCGCATCCTCGGGATCGACCAGGCCGTTCTTCCACAGCGAGATCGCGTTCTGGATACGGCGGATCTCGTGTTTATCGGTGGTCACCGCCAGGTCCGACACCACGGTATAGCAATCGTCGCTGTCCATGATCGAAAAGCGGTCCTTCAGGCCGACGCCGGCGGCTTCCTGGCGCAGGATCTTGACGCCCAGCGAGTGGAAGGTCGACACCGTCAGCTGCTTGGCCTGCTTGGGCTGCTTGAGCAGCTTGCCGATCCGCTCCTGCATCTCGAGCGCGGCTTTATTCGTAAAGGTGAGCGCGGCGATGGTGCGCGGATCGAAGCCGCGGTGCTCGATCATGTAGGCGATCTTCTGGGTGATCACGCGCGTCTTGCCCGAGCCGGCGCCGGCCAGCACCAGGCAGGGGCCGTCGAGATAGAGCGTGGCTTCGCTTTGCGGACCGTTGAGGCCGAAATTCGGGGTGGTGGACATGGGAGCGGTTTCTGGAGGCTAGCCCAGCATTGTAAGGGAGCCGGACCGCGCGTGTGAGACACTGTGCATAAAAACAGCCATGGTTCACCCGGACGCTTGCGGGTTTAAGCTTGTTTATGTGGCCAGGCGCCACCACTTAGCCTTTTTGCTGAACACGACAGAGAACGCACGATGAAATTTGAACACCTGATTGGGATCAACGACCCGCTCAACCCGCTGATCGACACCATTACCCGCGAGCAGTTGTGGCGCGGCCTGGTGCTGCGCGCCGAAGACCCGAAACGCTTCGTCCCGCACCTGGACGAATGCACCATCGGCGAGCGCCAGGCCGGCAATTTCACGCGCCGCCTGCGCTATGGCGAGCTGGTGATCGATGACGCCGTGTTCCTGACGCCGCTGCAGGAAGTGCGCTTCGAAGTACCGGCCCAGGGCGAGATCGCCGCTTCGCGCCTGACCATGGCGATCGAGGCGCCGTCCGAAGGCGTGCTGCTGGTGCGCTTCAGCTACGACGACGGCAACCCGTCGGCCAGCGACGACACCGGCAGGATGTACGAGGACTTCAAGAAATCGGCTTACCAGGAGGCGGATATCGATACCGTCAAGATCGTGCGCCAGCTGGCGGCCGAGGGTAAGCTGGATGCCAGCTACTTGAATTGAATGTTGCGTGCCGCGTTCAACCCATGCAGGCAAGCACGCGACACGCAAATCATCACGTCCCCGGCTCCACATCCGCCGGATCGGTATCGCCGGTATCCTTGGCCAATTCGGTCGCCAGGTGGCGCAGCGCGGTACGCACGCCCTCCTCGATCACCGGGTGGTAGAACGGCATCTCCAGCATCTGGTCCACCGTCATGCGCGCCTGTACCGCCCAGGCCAGCAGGTGGCCGAGGTGCTCGCCGCGCGGCGCGATCATCTCGGCGCCCAGGAAGCGCCCGCTGCCGTACTCGCCGTACACCCGCAGCATCCCCTTGTTCTGCAACATGACCCGGCTGCGGCCCTGGTTCTCGAACGACACCTGGCCGATCGCAAACTTCGGCTTGCCCGGTTCGCACAGCGATTTATAGCTGGCGCCCAGGGTGACGATGTTCGGTTCGGTGAAGGCGGCGGTCAGCGGCGTGCGGCGCAGGCCGGGGCGGATGTCGGGATAGCGCCCGGCGTTGTCGCCGGCGATCTTGCCATGGTCCGCCGCTTCCGGCAGCACCGGCCTTTCGTTGTTGGCGTCGCCCGCGATGAAGATGTGGCTGTTCCCGCACTGCATGGTGCGGCTGTCGAACAGCGGCACGCCGTTCGGCCCCAGCGCCAATCCGGTGTGCTCGATGCCGATGCCGTCCACGTTGGGCGTGCGGCCGGCCGCCATCAGCACGTACTGGAAGCGCGCGCAGCGTTCCTCGCCGCCTTCGCGCATGCACAGCACGACCTCGTCGCCGTCCTGCTCGGCCTTCACGATCTCGGTCTGGAAATGCAGGTCGATTTCCTCGCGCAAGACTTGTCCCGCATTGCGCAGCACCACCGGGTCGCTCAGCTGCGCCACGCTGCCACCGCGCGCGTACACGCTCACGCGCACGCCCAGGCGCGCCAGGGCCTGGCCCAGTTCGAGGCCGATCACGCCGCTGCCGATCACGGCCACCGAGCGCGGCAGGTCCTGCCAGTAGAACACGGCGTCGCTGGTGATCACACCCGGGCCGACGTTCTCCAGCTTGGGCAGGCGCGTCGGCGTGGAGCCGGTGGCGATCACGATGCGTGCGGCTTCCACTTCACTGAGCTTGCCCGCACCGTCGTCGATGACCAGCGTATGCGGGCCGGTGAAGCGCGCATGGCCGCGCAGCTTGTCGCCGGCCGGGATGCTGTCGACGCCGTCCAGCACGAAGCCGACGAAGCGGTCGCGCTCGCGCCGCACGCGGTCCATCACGGCCACGCCGTCGATGCGTTTTTCGCCGGCGTGCACGCCGAATTCGCCGGCGGCGTCGAGCATATGCGCCGCCTCGGCTGCCGCGATCAGCAGCTTGCTCGGCATGCAGCCCACGCGCGCGCAGGTGGTGCCGTACTGACCGCCTTCGATCATCACGGTGCGCGCACCCTGCGCCACGGCGGCGCGGTAGGCCACCAGGCCCGCGGTGCCGGCGCCGATCACGGCGACATCGACCTTCAGTGTCTGCATCTCCTGCCTCTCGTTTCCGTTGTTCGCGTCCATGACGATACGCTCTTTTCGCTGTCTCGACAGCGCCCGGGCCCGAGCCGGCGCCTCAGATATCGAGCGGGTCGACTTCGAGCGACCAGCGCACGCGGCTCTTCAGCGCGCGCAAGGCATCGACCCAGGCCGTCAGGAAAGCCTGCAGCGCCGGGCGCGAGTTCGATTCCACCAGCAGCTGGGCGCGCTCGACGTTGTGCACACGGGTCATGGTCATCGGGATCGGGTCGTTGATCGTCACCGTGCTGGATGCCACGGCGTCGCGCGCCTGTTCCAGGAAGGCGATGGCGATGGCCAGTTCGGGCGCCTCGGCGCGCAGCAGCGCCTGGTACATATACGGCGGCAGCGCGGCCTGGTGGCGCTCGGCCAGCAAGTCGCTGGCGAAGCGGTCGTAGTCGTGGCGCATCACCGCGCCATACAGCGGGTGGGTGCAGTAGCGCGACTGGATCAGCACTTCGGATTCCAGGCCGGCGCGGCCGGCGCGGCCCGCCACCTGCATCAGCTGGGCGAACAGGCGCTCGCTGGCGCGGTAATCCTGGGAGAACAGGGCAGTGTCCGGGTTCAGCACGCCGACCAGGGTCAGCTTTTTGAAGTCGTGGCCCTTGGCCACCATCTGGGTGCCGATCAGGATATCGACCTCGCCGCGGTGCACGCTGTCGAAGGCGGCCTGGGCGCTGCCCTTGCGGCGCGTGGAATCGGCATCGATGCGCAGGATGCGCGCTTGCGGGAACATCGCCTGCAGCCCTTCCTCGACGCGCTGGGTGCCGCGTCCGAGCGGCTGCAGATCGATGTTGCCGCAGGTCGGACACGAGTGCGGGATGCGCAGTTCCAGGCTGCAGTGGTGGCAGCGCAGCCGGTGCTCCGGACGGTGCAGGACCATGTTGGCGGTACAGCGGGTGCAGTTGCTGATCCAGCCGCAGGATTCGCAGCACAGCACCGGCGCATAGCCGCGCCGGTTCAGGAACAGCAGCGACTGCTCGCCGGCTTCCAGGCGCTGGCGCAGGGCGTGCAGCAGGGCCCCGGTCAGCCCGTCCTTCGGCTTGTCGCGCTCCATGTCGACCAGGCGCACGCGCGGCAGCACGGCGTCGCGCACGGCGCGCTCGCGCAATGCCAGCTTGCGGTAGCGCCCGGTCTGGGCGTGGTGCCAGGATTCCAGCGAAGGCGTGGCCGAGCCCAGCACGATCGGAATGCCGAGCTGGTGGGCGCGCCACACGGCCAGGTCGCGCGCCGAATAGCGCAGCCCTTCCTGCTGTTTATAGGAGGGGTCGTGTTCTTCGTCGATGACGATCAGCTTCAGCTTCGGCAGCGAGGACAGGATCGCCAGCCGGGTGCCGAGGATGATGCGCGCACGGCCCTGGTGGGCGGCCAGCCAGTGCAGCATGCGCTCGCCTTCCGACAGGCTGCTGTGCAGGGTGGCCAGCATCAGTCCCGGGAAGCGCGTGCGGATGTTGGCTTCCAGCTGGGGCGTCAGGTTGATTTCCGGGACCAGCACCAGGATCTGGGCGTCCGGGTCGCGCGCCAGCACCTGGGCGCAGGCTTGCAGGTAGACCTCGGTCTTGCCGCTGCCGGTGACGCCGTACAGCAGCAGCGGCGTGAAGCCCTGGGCGCCGCCGATGGCGTCGGCGGCCTGGCGCTGCTCCGGGTTCAGGGCCGGCATGTTGGCCGGGGTGGCGTCGTGGGTGTCCTCGAGCTTGGCCAGCTTCTTGAGCGCGCGGTCGAGCGCCACCGTGGTCGACAGGCGCAGGTTCTTCGGCAGCCCCGGCATCGCCACCTCGCCGAGCGGACGGTGGTAATAAGCGGCGGCAAAGCGCGCCAGCGCCAGCCATTGGCCGGACAGGGGCGCCAGCTGGTTGCGCACCGCCAACGCATCCTTGAGCTTGTCGGCCGGGACTTGGCTATCCTGCTGGATGGCGACGATCACGCCCACCGCCTCGCGCCGGCCGAAATTGACCAGCGCCAGCTGCCCGACCGCAGGTTCGTCCCCAGGTTCACAAGGCCAGCGGTAGTCGAACACACCGTCGAGCGGCGTATCAAGGGCGATTTGCAGGATGCAGTACGACACGAATAAAGACCTTGGAGCAGGCTGTGGAAAACTTTGTGGAAAATGGAAAACTTGACCGGGACAAAGGTTTACGTTAGATCAAAGCCCTTGGTAAATCCTCAAGTATTTCCAAGTATTTTTAGTTTAAATTCAATGACTTAAGAAAATAGAATTGAAGCTCATGTAATTCTTCATCGGCAGGCAGCTTCTGTGCATAACTTTGCATTTCCGGTGAAGAACTTGAGCGCAGTGCAGCATACACTTGATGCAACACTTGAAGAAAACCTGTAAACCCCGGTAAACGCAGCACTTTTTAAGATTATGCACAGAAGCTGTGCATAACTTTGTGTACAAGGGCGTGAACAGTTTGCTGTGGCGGCCTCTGGTGTCCCTGAAATGCCCGCACCGCGCCCGGGAACCGCAACATTATTCTCTAAAGAATCAACCACTTACGGCTCAAGCGCCACCACTGTACATTTCCACAGGCGGCGCTATTCGCTTGCCGGTTTTTGTGAATAAGTGTGATTTTGGAAGAATCAGGCAGTGCGTTGGCGGCGACTGTAGTCGTGCACCGCCTCCACCATGGCCGTCACCGATTCCGGCGGCGTGAATTGCGAAATGCCGTGGCCCAGGTTGAACACATGGCCATGGCCGGCGCCCGGCGTGCCGTAGCTGGCCAGCGCTTTTTCCACTTCGCCGCGGATCTGGTCCGGGGTGGCGAACAGGATCGCCGGGTCGAGGTTGCCCTGCAGGGCAACGCGGTCGCCCACCAGCGCGCGCGCGCGGCCCAGGTTCACGGTCCAGTCCAGGCCGAGGGCGTCGGCGCCGATGTCGGCCAGTTCGTCCAGCCACAGGCCACCGCCCTTGGTGAAGACGATCGCCGGAATCCGCACGCCGTCTTTTTCACGCTGGAGCTGGGAAACGACTTTCTGCATGTATTGCAGCGAGAAGGCCTGGTAGGCACCGTCGGCCAGCGCCCCGCCCCAGGAATCGAACAGCATCACGGCCTGGGCGCCGGCGTCGATCTGGGCGTTCAGGTACTGGGCCACCGCGTTGGCGTTGGTTTCCAGGATGCGGTGCATCAGGTCCGGACGCGAATACAGCATCTTCTTGATCGTGTGGAATTCGCGCGAGCCGCCTCCCTCGACCATATAGCAGGCCAGGGTCCAGGGGCTGCCGGAAAAGCCGATCAGGGGCACGCGCCCATTGAGCGCGGTGCGGATCTGGGTGACGGCCTTGAAGACGTAATCGAGCGATGCCATGTCCGGCACCCGCAGCGCCGCGACGTCCGCCTCGGTGCGCACGGTGCGCTCGAATTTCGGACCTTCGCCCTCTTCGAAATACAGGCCCAGGCCCATCGCGTCCGGCACCGTCAGGATGTCCGAGAACAGGATCGAGGCGTCCAGCGCATAGCGGTCAAGCGGCTGCAGGGTCACTTCGGTGGCGAAATCCGGATTCTTGGCCAGGCCCAGGAAGGAACCGGCGCGCGAACGGCTGGCCCGGTATTCCGGCAGGTAGCGCCCCGCCTGGCGCATCAGCCATACCGGCGTGTAGTCGGTTGGCTGGCGTAGCAGCGCACGCAGGAAGGTGTCGTTCTGGAGCGGGGCGAATTGTGGCATGGATGGCAGGCTGAGAGTGGAGACAGGTAGCACGGCGCGGGGCGAACTGCAGTGTAATCCGCAGTGCAATCCGCATTGCAATCTTCTATTATCGCATTCCTGGCCGGTTCGCACCGCATCCGTGCTTGCCGAGCAGCACCTGCAACACCGCCTTTATAATGTGTTTCCGCCCATCTGCCAGGACCGATCCATGCCAGACCCATCCCGCACACAGGCTCCCTGCGGCGCCTGGACTTCCCCGATCACCGCCGACGTGGTCGCCGCCGGCGCCACACCCTTGTCCGGGGTCGCGCTCGATGGCGGCGACGTCTACTGGCTGGCCGGCCGCGCCAGCGAAGGCGGCCGCACCACCCTGCTGCGCCGGCGCGGCGACAGCGTCCGGGAATTGACGCCGGCGCCCTTCAACGTGCGCACCCGCGTGCACGAATACGGCGGCGGCGCGGTGCTGGCGGCCGGCGGCACGGTGTGGTTCTCGCATTTCGCCGACAACCGTATTTACAGGATCGATCCCGATGGCGAACCGGTTGCCGTGAGCGCCGGCGGCGCCCTGCGCCATGCCGATTTCGTGCTGGACGCCGCCCGCGCGCGCCTGGTCTCGGTGCGCGAAGACCACACCGACGCCGCGCCCTACCCGGTCAACA
>Ga0308168_1002415_pt1 | contig 15424 bp, 13 predicted proteins | sample PhyCR2_FD_202133 | JGI IMG/M metagenome (GOLD analysis project Ga0308168, IMG submission 202133) | Phyllosphere microbial communities from UC Gill Tract Community Farm, Albany, California, United States - DLSLRC.R2 | ecosystem: Host-associated > Plants > Phyllosphere > Unclassified | place: USA... | reverse complement strand
CGCGTGCCGCCGCTGACCGAGGCCACCTGCTTGCCGTTCAGCTCGACATAACTGTTCGTGTAAGGCACCCACTTCCAGGTGTTCGAGGCGCCGATGACGTCCATCACCTGCTCCTGGAACACCTCGGGCACCGGTTTCTCGAACACGCGCAGCAGCGAGAGCGCGAAGCGGTTGATGCGCACGTCGTTGTATTCGTAATGGCTGCCCGGCGCCCCGAGCGTGCGCGGCTTGCGTTCGCCGGCGCCGAACTGTTCCTTGCCGACGAAGTCGGCGTTCTTGCCCCACAGGCTGCCTTCCCACTCGCTTTCCTGCTGCAGGTGCTGCTTCCAGGTGACGAGCGCATTGCGGGCCGAGGCATAGCCGCCGTCATCGACGCGCTTTGCCACCGGCTCGTCAAGCTTGCCGATGCGGCCGTCGCGCACGGCGACGCCGGCCACGGTCGACAGCATGCTTTTCGCCACCGAATAGGTCGGATCGACAAAGGCCGTGTCGCCGAACTCGGCCACGACATAGCCCTTGTAGATGACGAGACCGTTGGTGCGGGCGCGGCGCGTAGGCAGCGAACCGAGGCGGCTGCCGAAGGTCGCTTCCTGGTCGGAGAAATCGAGGGCGCGTTCGGTCTCGTGGCCTTGCGCGTACTGGACGGCGGCTGCCAGGCTTGCAGCGTCCAGGCCCAGCTCGGCCGGTGCCTTGCGGGCCCACTCGCCGGACGGCGGGAAATAGCTTGCAGGCTGGGCGGCATGCAGGCCGGCGCTGGCCAGCAGCGCGCCGAGGCCGAGCGCGAGCGCGGCGCGCCGCGTCATGCATGTCATGCGGAGTCCTTCCAGGAGGAATACGGATGGCGGATCAGGTTGGAATTGAAATAGCGGGCGTCGTGCGTGACCTCCTGGCCGATCCATTCCGGCTTGTCGAAGGCCTCGTCCTCGCTGCCCAGCTCGATCTCGGCTACCACCAGCCCGGCATTCGCGCCCAGGAATTCGTCGACTTCCCAGGTGTGGCCTTGCACTGCGATACGGCGGCGGACCTTTTCGATGAGCGGCGCCTGGCACAGGCCGTCGAGCAGTTCGGCCGCTTCGCTCACGGGGATCGGGTATTCCCATTCGCCGCGCGTGGCGCCCTGGCTCTTGCCCTTGATCGTCAGGAAGGCGCGCTCGCCCTCGATGCGCACGCGCACCACGCGCGCCGGGTCGCTGCTCAGGTAACCCTGGCGCAGCAGGGTCGCCTCGCCCAGTTCCCGCCAACCGTCGCCGGCTACCAGGAACTTGCGCTCGATCTCGACGCCCAAGGAATCAGTCCAGCGATTGCAGGATCGGCTGCAGGATCGCCGCGCCCAGGGCCGCGCTGCGCGCGCCGTTCCAGCCGGTGTAGCTGTTGGGCAGGTCGGCGTTGTCCTTGAACGGCATTTCCAGCGTCAGCGACAGGCACTTGAAGGTGTGGCCGATGTATTTCGATGCCAGGGTCAGCAGCTCTTCGTTGTACTTGCTGGCGGCATAGCCATAGACGTTCTGGAAGTCCGGGCTGGCGGCCATGTACTGCGCCACGAAGGCCTTCTGGCGCGCTTCGCGCTCGGGCGTGAAGTCGGCCAGCATCTCGTTGCCGGCCACGAAGTTGTACGGCAGGGCTTCGTCGCCATGGATGTCGAAGAACATGTCGACGCCGGTTTCGTGGATCTTGTTCTTCACGCACAGCACTTCCGGGCTGCGTTCAGGCGTCGGCGTCATCCACTCGCGGTTCAGGTTGGCGCCGGCCGCGTTGGTACGCAGGTTGCCGCGCACCGAGCCGTCCGGATTCATGTTCGGCACGATATAGAACACGGCGCGCTGCAGCAGCTTGCGCGCGATCGGGTTGGCGTCGTCGAGCAGCGCATCCATCATGCCTTCGACATACCATTCGGCCATGGTCTCGCCCGGGTGCTGGCGCGCGATGACCCAGATCTTTTTCTCGGCAGCGGGATTGCCGATCACCACCAGGTTCATGTCGCGTCCGTCGACCGTGGTTCCGATATCGTGCACGCGCGCGATCGGGTTCTCGGCCACTTCACCCAGCAGGCGCAGGTGGCGCTCCCAGGTATAGGGCTCGAAATAAGCGTAATAAATGCTGTCCAGTTCCGGCGTGTGGTTCACCGTCATCACCTGGCCGTCGAAGCTGGTCGGCACGCGGAACCAGTTCTCGGTGTCGTAGCTTGCGCACACCTGGTAATCCTCGAAGCCCTTCGGATAGGTGGCCTGGCCGGCATTCAGGAAGCGGATCGTGCAGGCCTGTTCACGCGCGCCCTGCAGGCGGAAATGGAACCACTGGTGGATGTCCGCGTTGTTGTCGCTGCGCAGGTTCAGGTCGATCTGTTTCGGGCTCGAAGCGGCCACCACCTCGATGGCGCCCGAATCGAAATGCTGGCTGATTTTGATAGGCATGGCTGATCCTTTGTTGGCCTGTTCGGAACTGTGAAAGATGATACCGGATTTGATGACGCGGCCCGCCGTCTGCACGGCAGGCCATTGCACCCGGCGCTCGTCAGGCGTCGAGGTCGATCAGGTCGGGGCTGTACGCGGCCATGATCTGGCGCAGCAGCTCGACGTTGCTGCGGTCGAGCACGAGGACCAGGTGCGGCTCGCGGTCGAGGTTGAAGGCCATGCGCAGCTTGCCCGGCAGTTCGCGGCAGTTCAGCGACAGTGCGCGCGGGTTGGCGCGATTGTCCCAGTCCTGCTGGGTGATCTGGGGTCCGGCAGGCGGCGGCTGCAGGCGCGGATCCTGGTTGACCGGCATGTGCTTGAGCAGCCAGAAGACGATGGACGCCGGAATGTGCAAGCAGATATCGCTCGCGCCTTGCGTGGAGAACTTGGCAAGCAGCGAGTTGCCCACGCGATCGCAGGACATGGACATGCTCTTGACTTCACGAATGACCGCTTCTTTCACGACGGAATTCCTCAGGATAGTTGAAAAAGGCGCAGCGATTCTACCCCATCCCGTCCGGCTTTAGTGTAGGTATGGAAAGAAAACGGGGAGCATGTCGCTCCCCGTATGGATTCGTACTGCGCCCTGTGCCGGCTGCCGCTTGCGGCCGGCACGGCGAGCGCCGTTTTTACTCTTTCGAGCTGCGGCCGCCGCTCTTCGAGGAGCTGCGCGAGCTGCTGCCCGAACCGGCGCTGGCCGATTGACGGTTGCCGTGGCTCATGCTGCCGGCGCGGCGTGCTTCCTCGGACGTGAATTCGTGCGCAGTGCCCTTCTGGTGAGCAGCCTTGCCGCCCTGGCTGGCGATTTCGCGCTGGCGCTGCGGATCCATCGAGGCGAAGCCGCGGTTGCGGGTACCGCCGCCGGCGCTCTGGCTGTTGGATTGGTTACCGCCTTGTTTGTTACCTTGGTTACTCGAAGCCATGATGTGTTCTCCCTGTTCACATAATTTAAACCGCCGCGTCCTGCGGCAGGCTGCCCCCGCCCATCTGCGGCAACGCCGATGAGCGAAGGTCGAATTCATAGTAGGCATGCGAATTAGATGAGGGTATAGGACATTTTCAGATGACTTTGTAGGACTACAGGCGACAGAAAATTCCCCCGTGAAATAGACTTCTTTTGATCACTTTTCCCATCAGTTTTTGTCCTACACACTACCGATGCGTCTTCCTATACTGGAACGACGCAGGGGCGCGCATGATGGTGGAATGAAGCGGCGTCGGCGGGTATCGATCGGCGGCGTCCGCCGGCAAAACCGTTTTTGAAAGGAAACGCCATGGATGCGAATCAACGCAGCGAAATGAATAACCAGACGAACAACGGCGGCAACGAAAAGTGGAACAAGAACGCCAAGGGCAAGACTGCGCCCGACGCCCCGCTCGACCACACTTATCCGCAGGGTGCCTCGCAGCAGCAGGGCCGCCAGGGCATCGACCAGATGGGTACCCAGCAAAGCGGCATGGGTCCCGGCCAGTTCGCCGAGGACAGCAGCCGCTGGGACCTGCCGGGCGGTTCGATGCAGACCCAGCAGAGCGGCGGCAGCGGCCCGCAGCAAGGCCTCACCGACAGCCACCAGCGCCAGATGGAACAGCGCTCTTCGGCCTATGGCCAGCTCGAACAGCCGGTGGGCCATCGTCCGGCCGGCAGCGGCACCGACCTGCTCCGCCATGAAGGTACGCATGCGGGCAATACCCAGGCGACTCACCGGATGAATCCGCAGGATGCGCGCCAGCCCGAACTGCAGGGCGGTTCCCTGGGCCACCACCATGGCGTGGGCGCTTCAATGCAAGGCGTGCAGTCGAGCCAGGGCGGCGATGCTGGCCAGTACGGCGGCGGCGAGGGCAGCCGCGGCGCCTCGCAGCAAGCGAACAACCAGGGCGCGGAGCAAAGCACCGACCGCGGCGGCTCGCAGACCGGGGCGCAGGGCAACGAGGCGCGCGAGGACACTTCCCAGTCGCACCAGTCGAACGACACCACCGGCGGCCTGCCGCGCAGCCCGGGCAATGCCGGTCCGCGTGGCGACAACCCGGGCTGGAAACCGGGCGGCAGCATGCAGCAGGACCCGAACGGCGTACACGAATCGAACGATGCCGCCGGCGGCTATCCGAAGAGCCCGGCCGGCGCAAACAAGCTGGCGGGCGATCGCAAGATGGACGACGACACCGGTTTTTCGCGCGGTTGAGCGCTTCCACCTGATAGCTGGAATCAGCCCCGCCGGTGCGCAAGCGCCGGCGGGGTGTAGTCGTGCCCGCCTCGAGCGGGCATTTTTTTATCCTGCCGGCGGTTTGTCCTCGTCGTTTCACTGCGTTCTGTCATCGGATCATTCCTACACATACTGAGCAATACCGTGAGGCGTTCTCCGACCTGATCCGGAGAATGGAGGAGGTAAACGGTTCCCCGAAATACCTGAACTGTATTTGACCCATCACAGCAATCGGATGTAACCGGAAGTGCGGCGCGCTGGTCCAACTCCTAATGCATTCGAGGATGGGAGCATGGAAGCCGCCAGCGCCAGGACCAGCGAGACCATCGGGGAGACCCGCATCGGGGCCGAGCTGTGGCAAGTGCTCGGGCGCCATCGCGGGTGCATCGTCGCGGCCGTCGTCCTGCTGCTGGCCGCCAAGCTGGCCACCGTGGCCGTGCCCCTGCTGCTCAAGCGCATCATCGACGCCTTCTCAGGCAGCGGGCTGCCGGCCCGGTTACCGCTCTACCTGCTGGTCGGCTATGCCCTGCTGCGGTTCTCGTCGACCCTGTTCAACGAATGGCGCGACCTGCTGTTCGTGCGCGTCACGCTGGCGGCGGTCTCGGCCTATGCGCAAAAGACCTTCGCCCACCTGCACGCGCTGGGGCCGCGGTTTCACGCCCGCCGCAAGCTCGGCAGCCTGCTGCCCGACATCGACCGCGGCACCAGCGGCATCGCCTTCCTGCTCGGGGTCGGCCTGTTCACCATCGTCCCCACCCTGGTCGAGATCGGCCTGGTGCTGGCCATCATGCTCAGCCGCTACGAGGCGGGCTTTGCCGGCATCATCCTTCTCACCTTTCTCGTGTACGCCGGCTTTACCCTGGTCTTCACGGCGCGCCGCGTGGTCTACCAGCGCCGCGTCAACAAGCTCGACTCGCGCGCCAAGGGCCAGCTGGCCGACAGCCTGATCAACTACGACACCGTCAAGTACTTTACCAACGAAGCCTTCGAGGCACGTCGCTTTGCAAGCATCATGGGCGACTGGCGCACGGCGGGCGTGGCCAACCAGCGCGCCCTGTTCACGCTGCACGTCGGCCAGAGCGCCGTGATCGCGCTCGGCGTGGCTGCCATCATGGTGCTGGCCGGCCAGGCCGTGATGGCGCGCCGCATGAGCGTGGGCGACCTGGTGCTGATCAACGCCTATGCGCTGCAGGTCTGCCTGCCGCTGAACGCCCTCGGCTTCGTCTACCGCGAAGCGCGCGACGCCTGGGTGAATGCCGAACGCCTGTTCGCGCTGCTGCGCGAGCGTCCCGAGATCGCCGACGTGCCGGATGCGCCGGCGCTGCGGGTCGGCGCCGGCGACATCGTGTTCGAGCACGTCCACTTCCACTACGACCCGGGGCGGCCGGTGCTCGTCGACCTGAACCTGCGCATCGCCGCCGGCACCACGGTCGCCGTGGTCGGGCGCAGCGGCTCCGGCAAGTCGACCCTGGCGCGCCTGCTGCTGCGCTACTACGACCCGGCGAGCGGGCGCATCCTCGTCGACGGCCAGGACATCGCACTGGTCGCAGCCGCCAGCGTGCGCCAGGCGATCGGCGTCGTGCCGCAGGACACGGCGCTGTTCAACGACACCCTCGGCAGCAACATCGCCTACGGCCGGCTCGGCAGCACCCATGGCGAAGTCGTCGCCGCCTGCCGCGCCGCCCAGCTGCACGACCTGATCGCCGCGCTGCCGCTGAAGTACGAGACGCCTGTGGGCGAACGCGGCGTGAACATTTCCGGCGGCGAGAAGCAGCGGATCGCGATCGCCCGCGCCATCCTCAAGGACCCGCCGATCCTGATCTTCGACGAGGCGACATCGGCACTTGATTCAGATTCAGAACACGCCATCACGCAGGAACTCGACCGTTTGTCGCGCAATCGAACCACTCTCATTATCGCGCACCGCCTCTCCACGGTCGTCAATGCCCACCTGATCGTCGTCATGGACCGGGGCCGCATCGTCGAACAGGGCAGCCACGCCGAGCTGCTGCGGCGCCGGGGCATGTATGCGCGGCTGTGGCTGCTGCAACAGCGGATGGACAAGGAAACGCCGCATTAAACAACACGGGAGAGAGCATGTCAGCACTCACGCCAAGAACAGTCACCAGCACGATCGCCGTCTCGGTCGTGGTGCCGACCTACGGGCGCATGGACCTGCTCGACCGTTGCCTCGACGCGCTTACCCGCCAGAGCCTGCCTGGCACGTCCTTCGAGATCATCGTCGTCGACGACGAGCCCAGCCACAACACCCTGCACCTGGTGGCCGGCTGGCGCGCGCGCACCCTCGAGCGCGGCCCGCGCCTGGTCTACCTTCCGAACAGCAACGAGCATGGCCCGGCCGCCGCGCGCAACCTCGGCTGGCGCAGTGCCCAGGCGCCGCTGATCGCCTTTACCGACGAGGACACCGTCCCCTCGCCCGCCTGGCTGGCGCAGGGCCTGGCCGCCTTCGGCGACGAGGTCGACGTCCTCTGCGGGCGGCTCGACGCGCCCCTGCCGGCCCGCCCGACCGAAGCCCAGCGCGCCGCGCGCCAGGCCGCGAGCGATGCCTTTTGCGTCGCCAACTGTTTCTGCCGCCGGAAGCTGCTGGAATCACTCGGCGGCTTCGACGAGCGCTTCGAGCAGGCCCGCCATTGCGATGCCGACTTCCACTTCCGCCTGCTGGCGTCAAACGCGCGCATCGTACGTGCGCTCGATTCCCTGGTGGTGCAGCCGGTGCGTCCGGCCCCGTGGGGCGCCAGCCTGCTGCGCACGCGCGCCGCCGCCTTCGATGCCCTGCTCTACAAGAAGCATCCGCAGCTGTACCGTGAACGCATCGCCGCCGCGCCGCCCTGGGACCACTACCTCGCGGTGGCGGCGCTGCTCGGCGCGCTCGGCGCCCTGGTGGCCGGATCGGGCAGCGTCGGGCTGCTTGCCGGCGCCCTGTGGCTCGGGCTCACGGCGCGCCTGTGCCGCCGGCGCCTGCGCGGCACCTCCCACACCTTCTCGCACGTTGCCGACGTCGTCCTCACCTCGGCCCTGATTCCGCCACTGGCCGTGTTCTGGCGCCTGGCCGGCGCCATCCGCTACCGCGTCCGTTTCACCTGAGGTCTCCATGCGCCGACTCAAGATCCTGACCTGGCATACCCACGGCAGCTACCTGTACTACCTGTCGCAGGTGCCGCACGATTTCCACGTGCTGTCGAAACCCGGAAGGCCGCCCGGCTATGGCGGACGCGCCGGCCACTTCCCCTGGGGCGACAACGTGCACGACCTGCCGGTCGAGGCGGCGCATGAGCAGGAGTTCGACTGCATCCTGTTCCAGGACGACCACCAGTGGGAAGAGGACCAGTTCGTCTTCCTGACGGCGGCCCAGCGCGCGCTGCCGCGCATCTATCTCGAACACGATCCGCCACGCGCCCATCCGACCGACACCCCGCACCCCGTCGACGATCCCAACGTGCTGCTGGTGCACGTCACGCCCTTTAACGAGTTGATGTGGGACAACCGGCGCACGCCCACCCGCGTGATCGAGCACGGCGTGCTGGTGCCCGAGTCGGTGCGCTACCTCGGCGCCCTCGAGCGCGGGCTGGTCGTCAGCAACCACCTCGCCCGCCGTGGGCGGCGCATGGGTCCCGACCTGTTCCTGCAGGCGCGCAGCCAGTTGCCGCTCGACCTGGTCGGCATGGCGGCCGAGGAACTGGACGGACTGGGCGAAGTGCAGCACGCGCAATTGCCGGCCTTCGCGGCGCGCTACCGCTTCCTGTTCAGCCCGATTCGCTATTCCAGCCTGGGCCTGGCCGTCATCGAAGCGATGATGGTCGGCATGCCCGTAGTCGCGCTCGCCACGGCCGAGATGGCGACCGTCATCGACGACGGCGCCAACGGCTTCATCGATACCCGCGTCGAGCGCCTGTTCGACTGCATGCGCGACCTGCTGCGCAGTCCCTCGCTGGCGCGCGACCTGGGCCAGGCCGCGCGCCGCCGCGCCCAGGAGCGCTTTTCGATCGAGCGCTTCAGCGCCGACTGGGACGCCGCCTTCCGCCATGTCACCGGCACGGCGGCCCGTGGGAGTACCGCGTGAAGATGAACACCATGAGGCTGAACGAACAGCCCGCGCGTGCCCAGTCCGGGGCCTTGCCCGCCAGGCTGGCCTTCATCAGCGAGCACGCCTCGCCGCTGGCGCCGCCGGGCAGCATCGATTGCGGCGGCCAGAACGTCTATGTCGCCAACCTGGCGCGCGAACTGGCGCTGCTCGGCGCCCGCATCGACATCTTCACGCGGCGCGACGCGCCCGGGCAAAGGCAGCTGGTGCAGGTGTGCGAGGGCGTGCGCGTGGTGCACGTGCCGGCCGGCCCGCCGCGCTACGTGCCGAAGGAGCAGCTGCTGCCCTGGATGTCCCATTTCGCCCGCTTCGTGACCCGCTTCGCGCGGCGCCAGGCGCTGCCCTACGACATCGTCCACGCCAACTTCTTCATGTCCGGCATGGTCGCCCAGCAGCTCAAGCTGGCGCTCGGCATTCCCTACGTGATCACTTTTCACGCGCTCGGCCAGGTACGCCGCCTGGCCCAGGGAGCGGCGGACGCTTTTCCGCCGGAACGCAGCCGGATCGAGGCCGCGCTGATGCGCCAGGCCGACCGCATCATCGCCGAATGCGCCCAGGACCGGCTCGACATGGAGCAGCTGTACGGGGCGGCGCCGGAACGCATCACGATCGCGCCTTGCGGCTTCGACCCGGCGGAACTGTGGCCCGTACCCCGCGCCGCGGCGCGCGCGCAGCTGGGCCTGCCGCCCGGCCGCTTCACCGTGCTCCAGCTCGGACGCATGGTGCCGCGCAAGGGCGTCGACACCGTCATCCAGGGCCTGGCCCTGCTGCGCGAGCGGCACGGCGTCGATGCCGAACTGCTGGTGGCCGGCGGCGGGCAGGCCGGCCTCGACGCCGCCAGCGATCCTGAACTGGCGCGGCTCGGCACGCTCGCGCAGCAGCTCGGCATCGGCGGCCAGGTGCGCTTCGTCGGCCAGCAGCCGCGCGCCGCCCTGCGCCTGTGGTACGGCGCCGCCGACGTCTTCGTCACCACGCCCTGGTACGAACCCTTCGGCATCACCCCGGTCGAAGCGATGGCCTGCGCCCGGCCCGTGATCGGTTCCGAAGTCGGCGGCATCAAGAGCACGGTCGTGGACGGCCTCACCGGTTTCCTGATCCCCTCGCGCGATCCGCGCGCGCTGGCCGAACGCCTGGCCCAGCTCCACGCCGATCCGGCGCTGGCCCTGCGCATGGGCGAAGCAGGCTTGCGGCGCGCCTACCGCCACTACACCTGGCGCGCGGTCGCGCAGCAGGCCGCGGCCGTCTACGCGGCGGTACTCGACGAATCCCGGAGCCCCGCGGCGTCCGGCATCACCACCCTCTAAAAGCTAGACTCTAGCCTCGAGAACCATGGAGAAATGTAAGCAAGCATACGCAAGGTGCGCACCAGCGGGACTGACTGAACTGGCCCGATGCGGACCCGGTCCAACAGTTCATCGTCCGAAATGCTTTGCGCAGTGCTTTGTTGACATGCTGCTGGCCCACCGCATCCGGCTTGATCCGACACCTGTACAGCGTGATTATTTTGCACGCGCGGCAGGTACCGCACGGCGCGTCTGGAACTGGGCCCTGGCCGAGTGGCAGCGCCAGATAGCTGCTGGGCAGCGTCCCGGCGCGATGGCGATAAAAAGGCAGTTCAATGCCATCAAGTACACCCATCCGGACTGGCTCGACGCCGACGGCCAGCCATGGCTGCGCAGCATCCACCGCGACGCCCATTCCCAACCATTCGCAAATCTCGCCAAGGCCTGGAGCGCTTACTTTGCCGCATTACGCGCGCACCGGCCTGCCTACCGTCCGGTATTCAAGAAGAAAGGGCGCTGCCGCGACAGCTTCTACGTCGCCAACGACAAGCTGCGGCTGGACGGGAAGCGCGTCGTGCTGCCCAAGGTCGGACCGGTGCCGCTACGCGAGTCGCTGCGCTGGCCCGGCAAGATCATGGGAGCCAGCGTCAGCCGGGAAGCGGACCATTGGTTCCTGGCGCTGCAGGTGGAGGTTCCGGAGCAAGTCGCGCGCTTGCGCCGAAGCGGCGATGGCGTAACAGGCGTCGATCTGGGCGTTAGCGCCGCCGCTACCTTATCCAGCGGCGAGAAGATGGCGGCCCCCCGTCCATTGAAAACAGCGCTGCGGCGCCTGCGAATCCGCAGTCGGCGCCAGTCACGCAAGGTCAATGCGGCCAAGAGGTCGGCCGGGATCTCAGGCCCGATTCCCAAAGGCATCCGATTGACGGTATCGGCAAACCGGAACAAGGGCGCGCGTACGTTGGCCCGATTGCACGCGCGCATCGCCCGCGTGCGCAAGGATTTCATGCACAAGCTCACGACCCGTCTCTGCCGCGAAAACCAAACGGTGGTGATCGAGGACTTGGACGTGAGCGGCATGCTCGCGAACGCCCGGCTGGCGCGTGCGATTGCCGATGTCGGCTTCTATGAATTTCGGCGCCAGCTCCAGTACAAGGCCAAACGTTACGGTACCACGCTGGTGCTGGCTGACCGCTGGTACCCATCGAGCAAACTATGTTCGCGCTGCGGTATTCGCTACGGCGGCTTGATGCTGGGTGAGCGCATTTGGATCTGCGACCACTGCGGTGCGCAGCACGACCGCGACGTGAACGCGGCGATCAATTTACAACGGCTCGCAACCGGCGCCTTCGCGGCGCAGTCTGCGCTACCCGTGGCGAGCTTGGCAGCAATGCCGGGCACTGCTGCCGACATGGGGTCGGCGGGAGGCGGGAAAGTCACGCCTGTCAGGCACGAGCACGGTCAGCAGGACGGCTCGGGGCAGGAACAAAACGATGCTCAATTTTGAGCACATTTTTGAAAGCAGAGATCATGGCATCGACCCGGGAAGCGCGAGGGGCGCAAGGTGTGCAGCAACAGCGGCAGGTGCAGGCCGGGAATTCCGGCCTGCACGGCAAGACCGTCTTCATCACCGGCGCGGCCAGCGGCCTGGGCGCCGCGCTGGCCGAGGTACTGGGCGCTGCCGGCGCCGACATCGTGGCCACCGACATCCGCGCCGCCGCGCTAGACGCGGGCGCCGAACAGTTGCGCGGCAAGGGCGTGAAGGTGCACACGATCGGCTTCGACGTGGCCGATCCCGACCAGGCGCGCCGCGCCGTGGCCGAGACGCTCGAGGTCACGGGCCGCCTGGACGTGCTGGTCAACAATGCCGGCACCGACGTCACCTTGCCGATCGACGCGTTGAGCGAGGATGACTGGCTGCGCGTCATCGGCACCAACCTGAACGGCCCTTTCCTGCTGGCCAAGCATGCCGCCGCCCATATGCGCCAGGCGGGCGGCGGCCACATCGTCAACGTGAGCTCGACGGCGGCCAAGCGCGCCTGGCCGAACGCGAGCGCCTACCACGCCAGCAAATGGGGCTTGCTCGGCCTCTCGCACGCGCTGCATGCGGAGCTGCGCCCGCACGGCATTCGCGTCACGGCGGTGGTGGCCGGCGGCATGCGCACGCCTTTCCTGCTCGACCGCTTTCCCGAGCTCGATCCGGGCGTCCTGCAAGACCCGCTCAACGTGGCCGAAGCCATCCGCGCGGTGTTGCTGATGCCGCAGGAGACCGTCATTGCCGAGCTGACCGTGCTGCCGCTGCGCGAAACCTCCTGGCCCTGACATGAAGGCGATCTTCCTCGACAAGGATGGGACGCTGGTCGACAACGTGCCCTACAACGTGGAGCCGCACCGTATCCGGCTCAGCAGCGGAACCGGGCCTGCCCTACGCCTGCTGGCACGGCTCGATTACCGCTTCTTCGTCGTCAGCAACCAGGGCGGCATTGCCCTGGGGCGCTTCGGCGAAGACGCCATGGCAGTCGTCAGCGACCGCCTGTCCGACCTGCTGTTTCGCGAACGCCTCAGCCTCGACGGCTTTTATTATTGCCCGCACGATCCGGGCGGCAGCGTCGCGCCGTATGCGGTCGCCTGCGATTGCCGCAAACCGCTGCCCGGCCTGCTGCTCAAGGCTGCCGCCGAGCACGGCATCGACTTGCGCGCCTCCTGGATGATCGGCGACATCCTGCACGACGTCGAGGCCGGCAACCGCGCCGGCTGCCGCACCGTCCTGCTCGACAACGGCAACGAAACCGAATGGCGGCTCGGGCCGCGCCGCATTCCCACCCGCATGGCGCCCGACCTGTACGCCGCCGCGGTCCTGATCGCCGGCTACGACGGCCACGCTCACACCGATGGCCACTCCTATGCATAGTCCAATGCCGAGCCCCATTCCCCTGCCTGGCGCGACCTCCAGCGCCTGGAACGACGGGGCCCACCTGCTGTGCGTGCGGCTCGATTCGCTCGGCGACGTGCTGATGTGCACGCCCGCCATGCGCGCCCTGCGCGCGCAATGCCCGCAGCGCCGGCTCACCCTGCTCACCTCGCCCGCCGGCGCGACGCTGGCTCCTTACCTGCCCGAGGTCGACGCCGTGCTCGCCTACGAGGCGCCTTGGATGAAGAGCAGCGCGGCCGCTACGCCCGCGACACACATCGACTGGATCGCCAGGCTGGCCGAGCAGCGTTTCGACGGTGCCGTCATCTTCACCTGCTACAGCCAGAGCGCCCTGCCCGCGGCCCTGCTGTGCCAGCTCGCCGGCATTCCCTTGCGTGCGGCCTATTGCCGCGAAAAACCCTACCAGTTGCTGACGGACTGGATCGCCGATCCGGAACCGGGCGCCATGGTGCGCCACGAGGTTCAGCGCCAGCTCGACCTGGTGCGCCACCTCGGCGCCGAGGTCATGGACGAGCGCCTCTCCTTCGTTCCCGGCACCAAGGAGACGGAAGCCGTACGTAGCCGCCTGCGCCAGGCCGGCATCGACCCGGATGGACGCTGGCTGGCGCTGCATCCCGGCGCCAGCGCGCCGGCCAGGCGCTATCCTGGACGCCACTGGAATACGCTGGTCAAGGAATTGAGCGAACGCATCGGCTGCCCGCTGGTGCTGACCGGCGGCGCGCATGAAATGGGATTGATCGACGCCATCGAGATCCCGCCGGGCGCCCGCGTGCTGTCGCTGGCAGGCCAGCTCGGCATCGGCGAACTGGGCGCCCTGCTGGCGCAAGCCTCGCTCGTCATCAGCAACAACACGGGCCCGGCCCACATCGCCGCCGCGGTCGGCACGCCGGTGGTCGACCTGTATGCGCTCACGAACCCGCAGCACACGCCCTGGCGCGTGCCCAGCCGTGTGCTGAACCACGACGTCGCCTGCCGCAACTGCCACCGCAGCATCTGCCCCGAGGGACACCACGATTGCATGGAAAAGCTGGCGCCGAGCCAGGTAGTGGACGCGGTGCGCGGCCTGCTCAAGCAGACCGAGAGATACCGGGTCAGGGAGGCGCTGGCGGATTAGCCCCGCCGCATTCGCGCGGGCAGGCGGCAACAATCGCCACCGCAAAAACAAAAAGGCCAGTCCGAAGACTGGCCCTTCCGTTTGATTCTCTTGGTCGGGGCGAGAGGATTCGAACCTCCGACCCCGTGCACCCCATGCACGTACGCTACCAGGCTGCGCTACGCCCCGACTTAGCCCGCAATTATACCTGAGACAGAAATTTTGTCAGGTTTTTGTGATGTCTAAAGCAAGTTTTACGAGGCGACCCCGATCCGGATCAAACCCACTGCTCTACTTCCAGTCCCCGCGCAGCTCGCGCACCTGTTCGTACAGGTACTCCGGCGTCGCCTCCTGCGGCGCCACCGGCACGCCGACGGCCAACGCCAGTTTCGAGCGCAGGCCGCGCGCAAAGGAACGCTCGAACACATTGCCGGGATCGCGCGTAAACACGCTGCCCCACAGGCCGCGCAACGCCATCGGGATCACCGGCACCTTGCTGCGTTCGACGATCTTCGCGATGCCGCCGCGGAATTCGCTCATCTCGCCCGTGATCGTCAGCTTCCCTTCCGGGAAGATGCAGACCAGGTCGCCCTGGTGCAGCGCTTCGGCGATGTCGACGAAGGCGCGTTCCATCATGAACGGGTCTTCCTTGGCCGGCGCGATCGGGATGGCTTTCGCGGTACGGAAGATCCAGCCCAGGAAAGGCGTCTTGAAGATGCGGTGGTCCATCACGAAGCGGATCGGACGCGGGCTGGCGGCGCCGATGACGATGGCGTCGACATAACTGACGTGGTTGCAGACCAGTACCGCCGGTCCCTCGTCGGGGATGCGCTCGACATCGACCGTGTTGACGCGGTGGATGGTGTGGATCAGCAGCCAGGCCAGGAAGCGCATCAGGAATTCCGGCACCAGCGAGAAGATGTAGACCGCCACCGCCGCGTTCAGCAAGGCCGTGATCAGGAACATCTGCGGAATCGAGAAGCCCTGCCCCAGCAGCAGGATCGCCACGCCGGCGGCGGCCACCATGAACAGGGCGTTCAGGATGTTCATGCCGGCGATCGTGCGCGAGACGTGCTTCGGGTCGCAGCGGGTCTGGATCAGCGCGAACAGCGGCACGATGAAGAAGCCGCCGAATACGCCGATCAGCACCAGGTCGGCCAGGATGCGCAGGCTGCCCGGCAGCGCGATCAGGGCGAAGGCGTCGACCGTTGCCGTATTCGTATAGGCCAGGCTGGCGAAATACAGATCGATGCCGAACAGCGACAGGCCGATCGAGCCGAAGGGCACGAGGCCGATCTCGACCTTGCGGCCGGAGAGTTTTTCGCACAGCAGCGAGCCGATGCCGATACCGAGCGAAAACACGGTC
>Ga0308168_1002407_pt1 | contig 15446 bp, 9 predicted proteins | sample PhyCR2_FD_202133 | JGI IMG/M metagenome (GOLD analysis project Ga0308168, IMG submission 202133) | Phyllosphere microbial communities from UC Gill Tract Community Farm, Albany, California, United States - DLSLRC.R2 | ecosystem: Host-associated > Plants > Phyllosphere > Unclassified | place: USA... | reverse complement strand
ACATCATCGAGCGCATGTTTGGCTGGCTGAAAGAGAACCGACGCATCGTGACGCGCTTCGACAAGCTCGCGAAAAGCTATACCGCTATGGTCTCGCTGGCTTGTTCCATGCGGTGTTTGCGACATCTTTTTTCGTACAGAACCTAGACATTCTGTCTCTGATTAGATCAGTGGGATCCACGCGCGCGACGAGCGCGTCTTGCAAAATTCGCCACCAGACAGATACTGTACATAAAACCAGTTTAGTCCCCTTGGCGATACCGACCAAAGCGGAGACACACACCCTGCTCTAACCCGCCTTCTGGGCCTTCTGTACAAACCGAGAATCGGCCGGGTCAGCAAAGCGCTCAGCAATGCCAGCACGAAGATGATCGATTTCTCCAAAAAGCAGATCGCGCACTGATCTCTGCTCTTCCCAGATCGGCGAGCGTTACGGCACCTGTGCAGGCGTTGAAGGCCGGATGAACCACGAGTGCTGAACTGACAGCACCAAGAATTCGCTTCGCCAGCTTCAGGCCAATCGCTCATGCCAACTTATTAAAGATTGCTCGGTTCTCAAGCCGGCTGATGGAGCTCAAATATGTGCATACCACCTAACGACACCCATGACCGATCCAATGAAAATTTTATAGATGAATTCAAGGACATAAGCGGGACCTACAATCTCAAATCCAGCGGCCCTTCCGGCGATCCCAGCCATTGCGTTTGCTTGCGGGGCAACTCATTATCCATCACTATTGCCCCCTCGACGCCTATCGAGCCACCTCTAGACGGCTTGCCGAGCAAGCCTCAAGCATCGGTGGCGAAAAAAGACCACCGTCAGGCTGCCTATATAGGTGATAGCCAAGGGCATCGCGAGACGCTCCCTACCCTGAAAACGACCATATCCGGGCAGGAGCCCATGAAAAATATCGAAACCCTCCCCCCGCTACCCGCCCCCGGGCAACCTTTGATGTTTGCAGATCTTTTCGCGGGCTGTGGAGGCCTGTCCCTCGGTCTATCGCTTGCAGGGCTGAACGGAGTTTTTGCCGTGGAGCGCGACAAGATGGCCTTCTCCACGTTGTCGGCGAACCTTCTAGAGGGGCGTGACGTGCCCGTAACTCAGTTCGACTGGCCTTCGTGGCTGGAAAGAAAGGCCTGGGGTATCGATGAAATTCTTCAACAGCATCCACTTGATCTTGCCCAACTCAAGGGGAAAGTGCATGTACTTGCGGGAGGTCCTCCCTGTCAAGGATTCAGCTTCGCAGGGAAACGTCTAGAGTCCGACCCACGAAATAAGCTGTTTGAGAAGTACGTGGAAATGGTCAAGGCCATCCAACCAGCCGCCCTTGTCTTGGAAAACGTACCGGGTATGAAGGTCGCGCATAGCGCCAAATCCTGGAGAGACCTTGGCATACAAGTGAAGCCCCAGTCCTTCTATGACAAGCTTGTCGACAGCTTGGACAAGGTTGGCTATCAGGTCCTTGGTCGAATATTGGACTCCTCACTCTTCGGAGTTCCCCAGAAGCGCCCTCGCCTAATCGTAATAGGGATCCGCAAGGATCTTGCTCGTCATCTTCGTGGCGGCGCCACCAGAGCTTTCGAACTATTAGAGGAAGCAAGGGTGCAGCAACTGCAAGATCTTGAACTTACAGAAACAGTCAGCGCTTGGGACGCTATTTCCGATCTGGAAATGGAGCACGCAGGTACAAGGCCATGCACTGATCCATCCTCTCGCACCGGGTTTCTAGAGCTCGCATATGCGGGGCCTCGGACGCCTTACCAAACCCTCATGCATCAGGGGGGTGACGGCTCCATGGACAGCGTACGCTTAGCAAAACACAAGCCCGAGATCAGGGAGCGGTTCTTGAAGATCATCCAAGACCCTGAATGCGCCAAGGGTGTTTTAATGAGCTTGGCTCAAAGAGAAAAATATGGACTCAAGAAGCACCGTATTTGCCTAATGCGAGCGGGCATCCCAGCACCAACAATAACAACGTTGCCCGACGATGTGCTCCATTACAGCGAGCCAAGGATATTGACCGTCCGAGAATCTGCACGCCTACAGTCGTTTCCCGACTGGTTTCAGTTCCGAGGTAAATTCACTACGGGTGGTAGCCAACGGACTAAGGAATGTCCGCGATACACACAGGTGGGCAACGCTGTCCCTCCTTATCTTGCGAGAGCCATTGGCATAGCCATCAGGTCGGTACTAGCAGAGGCCGTGGCCGCCGCTAGTCAGCAAACAATCACTGAATCAGAACAAGAAATCTTAGCCATAGCTTGAAAACATAGGAGTCGAGGGGAATGGAAAGCACCCAAATGGAAGGGGCGCGCTACCCCGCAGCCCTTGTCGACTGGGCCGGTCATCACTCAGGGGGAGTGAAGCGGCTGTTAGACAACGAAAGCGGCCAGCCTAACAAACTACTCCTAAAAACGAGCCTTCTGGCCCGACTCCAAGCCTGGGCCGAAAAGCTCCCGGCCGATAGCACCAGCATCCCGAGGATTATCCTTCTGGTTGGTGGTCCAGGTAATGGGAAAACCGAAGCGATCGAGTCCACCATCCACTGGTTAGATGAGAGCCTAGGCTGTGAGGGACGGCTCATCGAAGAGCTGTCAAAAGCGTTCCATCCATTTGCTGGCTTTAAGGTTCCACGAATAGTAAGTGTCAATGCAGGAAGTCTTTCAAGGTTCGACAGTGGCTTGAGCTTGGATATAGTCCAGGACGCCACATCAACAGCCGGTCATGAAGGGAGCGCTGCATCAGCACTCCTCATCGAGGAGCTCGATAGGCTACAGGATGGACCACCATCCCACGCTTATCTATGCTGCGTTAACCGGGGTGTCCTCGATGATGCGCTGATCCATGCTATCGACAATGATTTGGAAAAGCCCCGAGCCATCCTCGAAGCTGTAACGAGGGCTGTGAGCCTGGCTTACGATGCTCCCTCATGCTGGCCACTCGAAGGTTTCCCGTCGATTGCGGTCTGGCCAATGGATGCCGAGTCCCTCTTAGTTAAACCTGACGATGTGACTTCTGCACCAGCGGAAATTCTATTTGGTCAGGCCACTGCTTCCGAAATGTGGCCTGCAAAGGGATCATGTCCAGCAGGCGAAAAATGCCCCTTCTGCATCAGCCAAGCAATCTTAGCCCGGGACGAACACCGAACAGCGTTACTAAAGATATTGCGCTGGTATGAATTAGCCAGCGGTAAGCGCTGGAGCTTCCGCGACCTTTTCTCTCTGACTTCCTACCTACTGGCCGGGCACCACCCTGTAGTTCACGACCCAGTAAGTCATACGCACCAGTCAACGCCATGCCAATGGGCAGCCAGCCTCGTCGAACTTGACCAGAAGGCAGCAGGGGCCAAAAGACCTACGAGACAGACGCTCTCAGCTATTTTTCATCTGGCGACATCAAGTTACCAACACGCGCTATTCCACCGATGGGATAGGAATGTCGCTACCTCTCTCCGCCGTGACATTAAGGAACTAGGGCTCGGGAAGGAACTAGAGGCTGAGGAAGTGCGAACGCTCGTCGGCCTTGCTCATTTCCTGGCAGAGCGCAAGACTCATTATCTCCCAGCAACCATTGCCCCCTTGCTGGAAGGGCTCGTCGACTCCCTAGACCCGGCGTTTGCAAGCCCCGACAGCGAAGTTGCAGTAAGTAACCGCAGCACAATTGGCCTTGGCGACCTCGACATGCGCTTCAGTCGCTCCCTCGCTGGTGGCATAGAGTTTATCCGTAAGTATCAGGTGCTATCGCAAAACGAACTTGAGCTACTCAAGCGACTTTCTAATGCGGACGCCATGCTCTCCTTGCCGAATATCCGCCGCAAGAAGCCCCTAGCGGCAAGTCGAATTCAACATATCCTCCGCGACTTTGCGTGTCGACTTGTTCGCCGCAGCATATGTACTCGAACAGCGATAGTTGCAGACTTTCAGATTTTGCAGGCATTCCAACAGGTCGTTGAAGATGATGATAAGCACCAGCATCTCTTTGAAGTCGCAAAGCAAGTGAAGGATCTGCTGAACACAGGAAAAGAATTCGAGGTATCTCTAACCACCACTTTCGGACAGCCTCTACCGCCAAGGCAACGCCAGGCGACATTAGTTGTGCCACAGCGTCAGGTCAAAATGCTACACCAAAACACATCAGGACGACCTCGAGCACCAATTTGCTATCTAGGGGTTGGTAATGGAAAATCTGCACAACCAATTCCACTGACTTATGACTTGTTTAAAGCCGTGAAAGAGCTAGAAAGAGGCCTATCTCCTGCCTCTCTTCCCCGTACAGTCGTAGCTCTGCTTGATACAACTAAAGCTCGGCTCTCCGGCTTAATTGTCCGTGACCAGGACCTACTCGAAGATGCACAGATACGAATAGGAACAGATGGAACGGTGGTAGGCCGGTCATGGAACGGCTTCGTTGCGGGCATGGAGGATGGAAGATGAATCTCGCGGACTTCAAGCAAGCTCCCTGGAGGAGTTCCCATTCCATTTATCAGACGTCAATCCTCGCGATGACGCCTGCTCCGGAATATGCGAACTCGGAAGTACTTCTAGCGTCGCTCTATCGGGCGATAGGTTTTTCATCCGCAAGTGAGGGGAGCGTACCGCAGGCCGGACGCGATCTGGACAAACGTATCCAGAAACTCCGAGAAAAGAGCCAGCAGCCTCCTACCGGTGCGATCGTAGGTGTTGAGACGTGGAATACAGTACTTCACGGAATTTTGGAGAGCCCGAAACTCCCAAATCAATCCACCAACCGATTTTTGCAGGTCACTCCCATCGTGCCAGGAACGGGAGTCTTCTCTGGAGCAGCTCGGTTGCGGGGGAACCCTTGGAATGCTGGAAAGCTCATACGCAGAATGGTTTGCCTAGGATCCAAGGATCAGGAGTCGGCGCAACAACTTTGGAAAAGCCTCTTTGCAGCTTTGAGCGTTACCGAAACGGACGACGTATTCGCCCGGTGGCTTGAGCAGGAGACATCCTCGTGGAACCAAGGTCCGAGCGTCTGGACGCTAGCTCCAATCCCTGATGAGGATATGGCAACGTTAGAGTCTTCTGACTTTCTAGGAATTACCTTCCTACCCGCTCGAAGATTCACTAAAGATCTGCATTCACTTATGCAGGCGAAAGATGCCATGACACGCAGGCAATGGACCAGTTTGCTCGAGGCTGTGCTTCGCCTAGCTGCTGTTTCCCACGCAACATGGCTGTGCGACGTACATACAAGAATCTGGGGATGCCTATCGGCTGCGCTCAACGATGGCACGATACCATCTAACGAGCTGGAAGCTCGGAGCGCAGTGTTCCCAGAGTCTCCCCAATATATGGCATATGGGGGAAAAGCCCTTCTAGGCCTCAAAGATCAGGTATCAAGTTATCTGAATGCTCGCCTTGGTATCAATGCCCTTCTCTGGTCGCTAGATCAAGTTGGAGCGCCCTATAAAGGTCAGCTTTCATCAAGCAACGATATGGTGGAACTATGCCGTCATACAGAGGCGCATAGGGTGGCACTCATCCGTGCGGGAACTCTGGAGACAATTGCTGATATACGCGAACAAGAGACCAGAGCGCGGCTGTGCAAAAAAGGCATAGGCGCCAACCTGATGGAGTTCGCGCGGCATGGCCTAGGGCAACGTCGAACAGCAGTGCCATTGCTTAGGGGATATGACCAAGGATATATCCTCAAGCAAAAGGGCAGTAGCCCATCCAGCCCATGGATCGTGTCTCTTGGCCCGGTAGCCGTCCTTGCTTTAGTCCACTGCGCTCTCGCAGGCATGGGCGGCCCACGCTCAATCCAAAGACTAGGACAACAGCTCGCAGCCTATGGCGTTACCGTAGATAAGCACGATATAGCCAGAAATGACCTGGGGCACCAGCTTAGGATGCTCGGTCTCGTGCTTGATAGCCCAGATGCCGAAAGCGGCATGCTGCTATTACCGCCGTTCCACACAAGCTAAGCTCTTCAGGGAAGTGAAAATGAATAAACTTGCACACTGGCTTGCGTCAATTGTCCGGGAAAAAGCTTTAGGCGCCACGCAGGGGCTTAGTGGGAAAAAATTTGAATACAGGCTGATCTTCCGTGGTCCTCCACTCGAAATTCTCGAGCGAGTCTACGAGGAGCTCGTTCGCAACGGAGGGATCCAAGTTACGTCTTGGATAGACGGTAGCTTAGTCACTTTGCCGGTACTACTCCAGTGCCCATCTGACCATATAAAAGGCCACAAACTTCAAATAGGGCAGTCCGGCAAGTGTGACAACGACCACTTACTGGATGTGCGCAATGACCCAAACAACTCCAGCTTTGTAGCCTTAGTCCCCGCTGGCCAGCACAACAACTTGTCGATTGAGTCGTCGAGCGATGTGTTCGGCATGAGCGCAGATGTCGAAAAATGGTCGCAAAACGGTTTTGTTCAACAAGCGATTAATGAGGCGTTAGTCGTCGCTCGCATTGAGGATTCGTACAGAGACGATGCCAAACAGCTTATACACGCAGCTGCAGACTCGATCGACGAGGTGGATCCGGAACAAGCAAACCATGGTGCCTCATGGCGCATGTTATCTCGTATATTTTCAATAGAGACCTGCAAACAGGGCATTTCGCCTGGCAACGCGCTTGCTCTAGCATGCGGTCTCCCACCGATGAAGGATGGTGGCGTCTCGTCAAAGGGCCAACTTTCCGTATTAAGAAAAATTGCCGATGAACTTGCGGATGGCTTCAAGACCGGCATTGAACGCCTAGCACAAAGCGCCCCTGCCGACATTGCCCAAGCCCTGCGAGAATTTCTTGCACACCTCCAAGCAAGCTGCGATGTCCCTACGGCCTTTGACCGCGCTACCGAGGCTTTCTATCTTCCTGGAAAGACCCTAGAACTTTTGCCTTGTCCGGCATGGTGGAGTCTGCTAACTGTAGAGCAGTGGACAGACTTGCTCGCTGAAGAGCTCGATGAAGTCATCGGGGAGATCAGCATGCGATGCACTAATAGTGTTACGCCTGCGATCAAGGGTTTACCGGCAGTAGTTCGAGACCGAGTGGAACTAGTCATCTCAACGAACGATGGCAGTCAACCAGAAGAATTTATGGTGACTGGTGGCTCCTTTGGAAAGGCTCCAACGCCACTGCAAGCAGCAACAGACGGAGCTACAGAACATACAGATTTAGCCCCGCCTTCCCACAGAACCCCCCTAACCTATAATGTCACGGCCGCCAACTGCAAGCCCGCAAGCATACGGGTAATTTCTTTAATAAACTGGAAGCCCGGGATACTTGTAACTTGCAGGCTAGCAACGAAACTCTCACCACCGAAAAAACCAAGCAAGAACTCTGCGGCAATGAACTGGGAGACATCCCTATCACTACCAGGCTCTGGGCGTTACGAACTACGGTTGCACTTATCGCCTGATGCAACTATTCGCAACGTTGAAGGTATGCCTGACGATGCAACAGAGCTAGAGGAGCAGCAACAATCCATCGAAGCCCGGCTGGTTGGGGAGAACGAGTATTTGGTGGAGGTGGTAGCCGAAGGAAAATATCAGTTAGATATTTGCTTCAACCTTACAGACGTTGCAACTCCTCAAGTTTGTAGAGTTTACCTTTCTTGCGATGAAGCAAAGGAGGAAGGTTGTCGGAGCGAATTCGAGCGGTTAATTAAACTAAATCGCCGACATCTCGAAAAATTTGACACTAAGGCTGTGGTCCATCTTGACCGGAACGCCCGGTCTTCAAGTTTACAATCATGGATACTTGAAGAGCAGAACATAGCCAAGTCGTTCAGACCACTAGTTATTGCCGACGACTACGTATCAAAATGGGCCCCCCCCGACTGGGATGCTCCTCATGGCCCCGTTCTCTCACAAGGCCGCTTCCTGCATGACCCGCGCCCAGAAGTCGAAAGTTTTCAACCGCCCGATGGCTTTGTGGAAGCTCGCAGGGAGATAGCAAAATACATACGAGGCGAGGATCACTCAGGGCTACTTGAGTCTGCCCCGCTCGGAGCATGGCTATCGGATCGTACGGAATTCCGCATACTGGCCGAAGCATTCCTTGAAGCATATATGTTCTGGCTCGAGGCAGATCCGGACATCGCCTGTTGGATAGATACTATTGCGGTCTGCTCCTTGGAATCAGACGGACGCACGCTGAGCAGAATCCCAGACGCCATTATCCTTTCTCCTATGCATCCCCTACGCCTAGCATGGCATTGTCTTGCGCAAAAAGTGCTGCGGGACGAGGTAGAGGGCGACTCCTCTTATCCATGCCCAGCTGCGAGCATATTTGATCCGGATTGTGTCCCTGATCTACTGACAATCGCATTGCAGTCACCAAGTGGCGTAGAACGAATCGACTTCCTGTCCGTAGAGTGCAGCTCCGACTACTGGTCAGTCCTGTGGAATGGCTCTCGTCTGGGCCAGTTACCCGCCCGGACCCGCCTTCCACCGTTCGACAATACATTCGGATTGACCGTCGGCGGCATCTCAAGCGGATTCAGCCCCGCACAAGTTTCTCGTGCCCTCGACGACGTCACCAATCTTCTGGCCGCAAAGCCCATTATTAGTCTCGTAGTGTCAAGTGCTGGTGGCACCACTGATGCTTGCAATGAAGGTTTGGCCAACTGGTGCACCAAGCGGTTCGGTAACGGAGATTCGGACACCCCAAGACAAAGTGTCGGCGCGAAGATTCTAGAGGTATTCGATACCCGGCTTTCTGGAAGGCCTGATCAGGCTACGATCGCCAACCTTTCTGAAGATACTTACAACCACGTCCGTTGGTATGACAAGCAACCAGTTGGAGCTAAGCCTGATCTAGGCATCATTGCCCAACTAGACTCGGCAGAACCCGAGTCAAAAGAAGTCGGCATGCTTTCGCCAATGGGAGCTGGCGGCTTGATCAGGCATAGAGTAAGACGTCAGCTTCTAGGTTCATTCCTGAGCGAATCACGTCAAGGCATGCAAATGCCTCTATCCGGCGAATCATTCGCTGACAAGGTTTCAGCATGCATGATCATGGTAGAGCGGATGAGGGACGGCAAAGTAGGTCTGCAGTTCTCACCCAGTGTTCATGCAGTATCCGACATGCTTAAGGAAAACAGCGCCGGCTACGTTGCGGTTTCATCTTCCGCAATTGATCCCGCTTGTTTCTTGGGCGGCTGGATAAAAGGTACCTATCTTTGGGACTACGATCTCCCCTCCTATTCTCATCGCGCAGGTGATACTAGCGGCTACTACCTCCTATCACAGGTCAAGCAAGCCGATCGAGATGCTTTGCGCCGAGTCTTGAAGCCTCTTCCAGAGTGCGAAAATTTAAACGACGACAAGGTTGAGCAAATACTTCTAGAAGTTGCCAGAAGAGGGATTCCCACTGTCAGGGGTCTTTCTGGGGACGACACAGGAGCCACAGGTGACCTTGGCCTCTTTCTGGCGGTCCGACTCCTTCAGGATCAGTTCCGCATAGAAGGAAACCAGAACAGCCTATTGCCAGTGCTCTCGGGATCATCAGACGAATCCACTATCGCAATAATCGTTCCCGTCGACCCGTTCAGGGGTTATCTTGCAGACCTTGCCCGATCTCTCGGCAAAGAACGCAAAGACACTTCCCTCTCACGACCCGATCTGCTTGTGGTTGGCGTGCGAATCCGTAGAGACAAAGTTCATCTACATCTCACCCCAATAGAGGTCAAGTTCCGCCAAGGCAGCGTGTTCGGAGCCAACGATTCCGTGGACGCTCTTTCACAGGCAAGAGCACTCTCGACCCTTTTGCAAGCCATCGAGGAACGCGCCAGCACATCTTTGGCATGGAGCCTCGCCTACCAGCACCTATTACTTTCGATGATAGGCTTTGGCTTACGAGTCTACAGTCAACATCAGGCAGTGGAGGGACAGGCTATACGTTGGGCTGGGTACCATGAGCGCATCGCAGCTGCGATTCTCGATCCGGGGTCCAGACCTAGTCTGGATTTGAGAGGACGGCTTATAGTCGTGGACGATTCAACTCAGAGTGTCCAGTACGATCGTGATGGCGACAATTTCGACGAGACAATTGTCATTTCAAAAAAGGATGCGGGTCGAATCGTAGTCGGCAATGATCCACAGTCGTTCTACGACGCTGTACGTGCCAAGGTTGGAGATTGGGGGCTTTTACCTCCTCACCTTGACAGCCTACCCCCTCCTGATAGCTCTCCTGCTGAAAGTGAACAGTTGGCGGCGCCTTTGGGAGTTCCAAACAAAGAAGCAACGGCAGCGAACTTAATCGACGAAGAACCACCCTCCAGTAAATCGAATGGAGAAATCACATCTTCCTTGACTCCAAACGAGATAGGTAGGGGGATAATTCTTTCAGTAGGCAAAACAGTCGATGGTTTCGAGCCAAGAAAACTAACCCTGAACATATCCGATACTCGACTCAACCAGTTGAACATTGGTGTGGCTGGTGACCTCGGCACAGGTAAGACTCAATTCCTCAAGTCGCTTATCCTGCAGATATCCCGAGCCACCGATGCGAACCGTGGGATCAAGCCACGCTTCTTAATCTTCGACTATAAGAGCGACTTTAGTAGCTCGGATTTCGTACAGGCCACCGGGGCAAAGGTAGTGAAACCTTATCACCTGCCCCTGAACCTTTTCGATACCACCGGCATGGGGGAATCTTCAGCACCTTGGTTGGATCGGTTTCGTTTTTTCGCAGACGTCCTCGACAAGGTGTACTCGGGCATAGGCCCAGTGCAGCGGGACAAACTCAAAGCAGCCGTCCGTAATGCCTACGAGGCAGCTAATGGTCAGGACCGCCAGCCTACGATCTACGATATCCATGCAGAGTACCGTGAAATACTGGGCGGGAAGTCGGACGCGCCGATGGCGATCATTGACGATCTGGTGGACATGGAGGTGTTTGCAAAAACCAAGGGTGAGACAAAGCCTTTCGATGAGTTCTTCGATGGTGTCGTTGTGATATCCCTGAGCTCCATGGGACAAGATGACCGGAGCAAGAATATGCTCGTCGCCATCTTACTAAACATGTTTTACGAGAACATGCTCAAAGTACCCAAGCGAGCGTTTACAGGCACGGACCCGCAGCTAAGGGCGATCGATTCCTACCTCTTAGTGGACGAAGCCGATAATATCATGCGTTACGAGTTCGACGTTTTGCGAAAGTTATTGCTACAGGGTCGGGAATTTGGTACTGGCGTCATACTCGCATCGCAGTTCCTTAGACACTTCAAGGTTGGTGCGACCGATTACAGGGAGCCTTTATTGTCCTGGTTCATCCACAAGGTACCGAACATCACGCCGGCCGAGTTGGGCGTCCTCGGCTTTACATCAGATCTTGCTGAACTGTCTGAGCGTGTGAAGACCCTCCCTAATCATCATTGCCTCTATAAGTCTTTTGATGTTTCAGGAGAAGTAATTCGTGGCCTTCCTTTCTACGAATTGATTAAGGAGGGAGATGACAACCCGGCTTAGTAGCTCTCGGACTGGAGGTCGGATATGACCGACTTCCTCTCTCCTAAAGAGAGATCCGAGAGGATGGCCCGAATCAAGGGTGGCAACAATCGCCCAGAAATAGCACTGCGTAAAATATTACATAGTCTAGGCCTGCGCTACCGTCTAAACGGGGCAGGCTTGCCCGGCAAGCCTGCCCTTGTGTTCCCCGCTACAAGGTAGTGGTTTTCGTCCATGGATGCCTCTGGCACAGGAATATCAACTGCAACATTGCTACGACACCGAAAAGCAACACTGAATTTTGGTTAGAAAAGTTCGAGAAAAATATTGCTAAGGATGACCGAGTGTCAGGGCTCCTCAAGGCGGCCGGCTGGAAAGTATTCGTCATTTGGGAATGCGAGGTTGGATCCGCCAGAAAGGCAAAAGCGACGGGAGAGCAACTAGCAGGACTAATACGACCGTAACCATCAAACGATGCTTACCTACCAGCAGCAATATTATCGAACCCTCAATTAACAAGGAGCTACGTCATGAGACACATCACTCAGGTAGACAGCACGCTATGGGCGCTGATTAGTCGACTAGAAGGCACCAACCTGCAGACACCGTACACGCCTAAAAACATCTGGTTCCGCATTGACGCCATAGACGAGGCGAGCGTATCTATCACGACCCGGGACGGCGGAAGCGCCATTAAGCTCCGGCGTGCAGCGTTCCAGCAAACGCTTGACTATCTTACCGAACACGAGCACTTTGGCGAGGCCCGGGCGATCGCCATAGAGTCCAATACAAAGCCAGAACAGGCCGGGCCACTATGCCAAGCAGCACGCAGGCATCCCGATGGTACATTGGGCGCCCGCGTGATCAACTACATATTGCCCATTCTTGAGAAGTGCCAAGCAGTAGCTATAAGCCGAATGGTAAGGCCAACCACGACTTGGCTTGTTACCGAGCGTGAGCTAGCCGACCAATTTGAACGCTGGACTACGACCGGCAAGATGGAAACTTACCGCGCCAATGGTGACGCAACCTATGATCAGCCCTGCTCGGTCACCTTCGAAAATGAGTTCATTACCGTCTCCTATCTGGACGACCAAACTCAAAACTACTACAAAGGACAGGCCAAAGCTTCAGGTCATTACGAACTTCAAGCCGTAGATTTTGACGGCCGGGCTACGCTCCACGGCTTCAGAAATTCTTGTATTCTGGAAGGCTCGTGGATCGAAGAAGGCCGCAGAGGCATGTGGCGCATCGTCTTCTAATGACGTTAAGGGAGCGGGCTCGATGTAATTAGCTCCTCCCGCCCACCGAATTCAGCGCGGAACCGCTAGCCAGACCCATTCCGCGCCTCATTACGATCAACTTCACGATAATGATCTATGCTCGAAGCTCTCTTGACGTCCTCTCCGCACCATCCCCATTTACCTGATCGGCGAGAAAAACAGGCGCCCCTTCAAAATGGACGCGTTCATCATCACGCAAGGTTGACGGGGCGCTTAACCGCGCAAGATGTGTTAGCACACCGGTCTGGCTGTCAACCGGCTACTGAGTGACTGTCGTCTATTCAGGCTGCGATCAAGTCCTCCAGATCAGGAGGAACCATATTTGCTCAACCTATGTCGCCTCTAAGCATTGCAACGGGGCTCAGTATTCCAAGAAAAAAATAAAACTTAAAAACTTTGAAAATCAACAATTTATGTTACCAGTCCAGATTATCCCTACCCACCAAACATTCCCTTCAAATCAGGCACTTAGCGAATCTCGCAATTGCCTTTTTTGTATCCAAATGAGGCTCTGGCTTATCTGCGTTCACAAACATCCGCCCACTGGCGCAGGCCTAATGCTGAGGGAAATTGGGGAATCGTGAAGGCAGTTCATTGGGTCGATGTAACCGAACCCTGATGCGAAAGCTAGCAACGCAGAGCCGGCGGGTGAGGCGTCCAAGTCTGACGGACGGGCACCCGCAGGGCCTAGCTATCACTATAGGCGAGGCTCGATTCAGCACATCCGGCTGACAAGGTCGCCTGTACGTTGTTGAAACGCCCGAAGTCTTCGCAAAGTCAGACGCTTGCGCGTAGATAACCGAGTAATCGGATCTGTCCGATTATTCCCAGCACTCTACCCCGAGCGTCAGCCGCCTGTTGTTGTTCGACCGCCGTCCTCAATCATGTCAATCATGCCCCGGCTTCACTATCCATCCATACACTCGCTTCACCGCTGAAAGCAAGTCCCAAGCCAGCACTGCACCGATAACCGCGCCAGTCAGCCCGAACCTAAACACGGTCTGCTGCCAGTAATTAGAGGCGTCCAGCAGTAGGTGCGCAAGCCAGCGCAAACTCACGTCGTAGTAGGTCTGGTATGTGATCGAAAAGGCAATCAAGCAAAGCGCCATGGATCCACAAAAAATAACGAATCCGAGCCGATTTAGCGGTGTAGCAAATTTGGTGTTAAGCATCTGCGATCCCTCCTCCATTAGGGGGACGCATTCAATCAAGGCCAATGGCCATAATCAAGCACTGTCGTGCTGGGGCTGCGTCTTATGTTCGATTTCGGACGCCTATTTTACTCGTGCACAGTGCACAGTCACATGCACTAGATCCGTAACGCCTACCCCATTTCAGTCCATATAGAGCCAAGGCCGCAACTGCGCCCGATTAGCCAGCACCAACTGCTGCGCCTCAGGCTTCGGGTCATTGACATTGGGATTGATCTGAAACCTCTGCACCACATACTTGACCAGCGCCTGCGGCGTCCGCACCACCAACTGCCCATCTGTCATCCCATAATCCACCTCCATGATCGCCCGCTGCGCCGGGTTTAGCCGCTGATCCGGCTTGAAGATCACGTCGATCTGCGTATTCCACTCCTCGTCCAGTTCAATCCCGTCCTCGGTAAATTCATCACGCAACTCCGGCTCACCTCTAAAGCGGCTCAACACAAAGTCACGATACTTGCCGTTCTTCTCGCAATACGCTCTCACATGCCAGCGCATGCCGGTGTACACCAAGGTGTGCGGCGCGATGGTGCGGCCCTTGAGTTCTGGCGTGTTGAACGACACATACTCGATATCCAACCGACGCTTTTCCCGGCAAGCCTTGAGCAAAGGCCGCAGCACCTCTGGTTTCACCGAGCGATCCGGAACCTTCAGCACCGCGGTATGGGCATACGCCAGCGCCAGCCCTTCGATGTGCGGTGCGCGCTCGTTGTTCTGGTTGAGCAGGTCGAGGTAGGCACTGGCACTGTCGTCGATAAACAGCGGGCGGAACTGCTTGGTGGGTACGTAGCCTTTGATGTGCTTGTCGTACACCAGATTTTTCGAGGCGTAGTCGGTGATGTAGGTATTGATGTCCTTCGATGCCTGCTGGCGGCTGATGCCGAAGCTCTGCATGAGGTGATTGGTGGTCAGCCTGCCTTCCCACCACACAACCGTCTCGATCAGGCGGTAGCGCAGCGCCAGGTCCCAGCGGGTCTGTTCCATACGTTGCGTGCGTTTCATCAGGCCTCGCGGATCAGAGCAACACGGTGTGCTCAGTGGAATGACGTGTCTTGAAAGACTACGTGTCTGGCATGAGTCAAATCAAGTGCCGGCGGATATGTAAACAAACTGGGCATAGGCGCGGAAGATCCAGCAATGGCCTTGGTCGCCCCGCTCTGCGCGCTGGAGGCCAGCACCTTCAATGGCTCCAACCTATCTAGCGATGGCAATCTGCTTCTCGGAGCAGGAATAGCTGCGTAGGACTTGATCCCTCGGACCTGCATGATTCGTTTACCTGTACAGGCAAACAATATCGACATGTAGTAATTCTAGACATATCGTTTGGCTTAACGGCACTTAGCCACTACCCAAGGAAGCGATATGGACACTCTCGAAATCACCCTGCTGGCCGTGACCGGTCGTAAGCGTCCGGCAGACACACCTTGACCACACCATTCTCCCCCGTGCTCCTCAAAACCACGCTCATTTGCAAGGCTTTAGTAAGCGCTTGGTTAAGTCACCGTGGTTCGGAATTCGCGCTTAGAAAA
>Ga0308168_1002395_pt1 | contig 15480 bp, 14 predicted proteins | sample PhyCR2_FD_202133 | JGI IMG/M metagenome (GOLD analysis project Ga0308168, IMG submission 202133) | Phyllosphere microbial communities from UC Gill Tract Community Farm, Albany, California, United States - DLSLRC.R2 | ecosystem: Host-associated > Plants > Phyllosphere > Unclassified | place: USA... | reverse complement strand
CGCGTTGCGCCGCCGACGCGGCGCCGGCCAGCTGGCCGCACAACTCGGTCACGTAGGCGTCCAGCGCGATCGAGGACAGCGTGCGCGACTGGTACAGGCGCTCGTGCACCAGCGCCATCGCGCGCACCCGCCCGACGGCATCCTGCAGTGACTGGCGCGCCTGGCTCTCGGGCAGCATGCGGATCTGCAGGCTGAACATGCTGATGACCAGCTGCAGGTTGTTCTTGACGCGGTGATACAGCTCCTTGAGCAAGGTGTTTTTGTCGTCCAGCGTGCGGCGCAGTGTTTCTTCCTGTTCCCAGTGCTCTGTCATGTCGCGGATGGTCAGGATCACCAGCGCGCGTTCGCGCAGCGCGCTCGCCATGGCATCGGCAGGGAACACGCTGCCGTCGCGGCGGCGGCCATGCAGCCGGGCCGACCCGTCGATGCCGAGCCGCAGTGGCGCTGCGCGCAGTTGCTCGCACAGCGGCGCGGCCGCCGCGCCGGTTTCGTAGAGCAGCGTATCGACCGGCAGCCCGGCCAGTGCGCCCTGCGCATAGCCGAACAGCTCCTCGGCCTGGGCATTGGCGCGCGTGACGCTGCAACCGGCATCCACCAGCAGCACGCCGTCCGGCGTCTCCTCGAAGATCCCGCGCAGGAAGGCTTCGCTGCGCTCGATTTCGCGCTTGGCGTCGCTCAGGCGGCGCCTGGCACGCTCGGCGTCATCGCGCTGGGCGGTGCGCTCGCGCAGCAGCGCCGCCGCCTGCACCAGCGCATGGCCGACGTCCTTGGCTTCGCGTAAATGCAGCGGCGGCAGGGTCACCGGCGCGCCGTAGCCGAGCGCGATCGCGGGGCGCACCAGGCCGCGGATCGACTGCTCGACACGGGCGCCGATCGCGCGCACCAGTGCCAGGCCGAGCCCGGACAGGACGACGATGCCGAGCCCGATCCACGCCAGCAACTGCCAGAGCGCCGCGTTCAGGGTGCTGCGATGCAGCGAAATCGCCACCGCCCAATGGGACAGCATGGAGCGGCTGAACACCGTGACGGACGGGACGCCATCCTCTCCATCTCCGTCGACGATGCCTTCCGCTTGGCGGCCGAGGCTGGCCGCCAGTGCCGGTCCGGCGCGCTGGCCGACGTCGCTGCGCGCGCCGCGGCTGCGCCAAACGACACGGGCCTTGCTGTCGTAGATGGCGGCGTTCGCATCCGGCGGCATCTTCTGGTGGTCCAGGATGGCGCTCAGGCGCTCGCCGAAATACTGCATCGACAGCACGTGGGTCACCCGTCCATTGCGCACCACCGGCACGTCGACGCTGGTCAGCAAGCGCTGCACGGTCGGCCCGAGGTACAGGTTGGACACCGATGGCTGCGCGCGCCCGATCACATCGCGCAGATCGGCAGGGTTGCCATGATGTGGCAGCGCTACCCCGAACGGCAGGTTGGTATTGACCACCTGGCGGCCATCGGGCTCGGACAGCACCAGGATATTGCCGGGCCGGTAATGCAGCACTTCCGTGGCCTGGGCGTAGAAGGCGCGCAGGCTGGCATCGTCGAGGCTGGCGTCGTCGAGGTTGGGCGAGGTTGCCAGCGCCTGCAAGGCGCCGCGCGCGCTCGCCAGTTCGCGGTCGATCGCCTGCATCAGCGCGCGCGAGACGTCGAGCGTGGCGCGCTCGATGCCGGCCCGTTCATGCTGGTAGGAATAGACGGACAGCACGACGACGGCGACTGCCGCCGGCACGGTACAGGCAGCCAGCATCATCGCCAGCCACTGGCGGATGGTGGGGGCACGCCGCAACAAGTCGCGCAGGTGCATGGGCCGGCTCCGGATGCGAGGACCGGACGACCATGCCCGGCGCATCAATCTACGGCGAAGCCGGGACGATGGCAACCAGGCTCCTGTGGCGGCAGCTATCGGAATGGAGGGCAGAAATGGCGGCACCAGCCCGCAGGCTGGTGCCATGACACTTGATGCGTCGATGCAGCCCTGTCATGCGCCCACGGGCGCATGACAGGGCCAATGTGCGGCGATGGATCAGTAGCCGCGGCTGCCGGTGCCGGCGCCACCGCTGGTGGTGCTGGAGCCGGTACCGGTACCGGTGCCGGTGCCAGTCGAGCCGCTGGTGCCGCTCGATCCACTCGAACCGCCGGCGCCGCTGGTACCGGAAGCGCCGGCACCCGAGGTGCCGCCGGCGCCGGTGCTGCCGCCCATGCCGCTCGAACCCGACGAGGAACCGGTACCGCCGGTGCCCATCGAGTCGCTCGAACCGCTGGTGCCGCCCGAACCGGTCATGCCGGTGCCGGAGCCGCTGGTGCCGCTCGAGCCACTGGAGCCGCTCGAACCTGCGCCGCCGGTCGTGCCGGAACCCGAGGCGCCGCCGCTGCCGCTGCCGCCGGCGCCGCTGGAATTGCTCGAGCCGCTGGTGCCCATGCTGCCGCTGCCGGAGGTGCCGCCTTGCGAGCTGCTACCGGATCCACTGCTGCCCGAGCTGCTGCTGCCCGAGCTGCCGTGTTTCTTGGATTGCTTCTTCTTGCTGGAGCTGCTCGACGAGCCGCTCGAACCCTGGTCCTGCGAGCTCGCGCTGCTTCCGCCACTGGTCGACGAGCTGCCGCTCGTTTGCGCCTGGGCAGTCATTGCGCCACACATTGCCACGGCAACGGAAGCACCCAGCAGGCCTTTCAGTAACTTATTCATTTTCATGTCGCTCTCCTTTAGATGGGGGCATTACGCTCAACAATATCAACCATATCAAGAAGATAAGTCGAGGAGACGCAGTGTAAAGCGGTCGCCACAAAGGGTGCGCGCGGTAGCCTGCAGGAAAATACTAAACGTCACAAAAGGCGGCCGGGCCGCGCAGGCAGATCCGCGTTTTTGGGCAGCCCGCACGCGAATAAATTGATCGGCGTATGATGCCAGGCATGATCCCATATTCGATACTCGACCTCGCCCCGATCACGGAAGGCAGCAGCGCCGCCGACTCCTTCCGCAACTCGCTCGACCTCGCCCAGCATGGCGAGCGCTGGGGCTACAACCGCTTCTGGCTGGCCGAACACCACGGCATGCCGGGCATCGCCAGCGCGGCGACCGCGGTGCTGATGAGCCACGTGGCTGCCGGCACCTCGACCATCCGCGTCGGCGCCGGCGGCATCATGCTGCCGAACCACTCCCCGCTCGTGATTGCCGAACAATTCGGCACCCTCGAGTCGCTCTATCCCGGCCGTATCGACCTCGGCCTCGGCCGCGCGCCCGGCTCCGACCACACCACGGCGCGTGCCCTGCGGCGCAACCTGTCGTCGGATGCCGACGAGTTCCCGCAGGACGTGGTGGAGCTGATGGATTACTTCGCCGGCTCGCCGCGGCGCCAGGTGCGCGCGGTCCCCGGCGCCGGCCTGCAGGTGCCGGTGTGGATCCTGGGTTCCAGCCTGTTCGGCGCCCAGCTCGCCGCCGCGCTCGGCCTGCCCTACGCCTTCGCCTCGCACTTCGCGCCGCAGATGATGATGCAGGCGATCGAGATCTACCGCGCCACCTTCCGTCCTTCGGCCCAGCTCGACAAGCCGTACGTAATGCTCGGCTTTAACGTGTTCGCCGCTGACACCGATGCCGAAGCGCAATTACGCGCGACCTCGATGCAGCAAGCCTTCATCAACCTGCGCACCGGCAATCCGACCAAGCTGAAGCCGCCGGTGGAAGGCTATCTCGACCTGCTCAGCCCGCCCGAGCGTTCGATGCTCGATTCGGTGCTGTCGTGCTCGGCCATCGGTTCGCCCGACACCGTTGCCCAGCAGCTGAAAGACTTCGTGGCACGCACCGGCGCCGACGAGCTGATGATCACCTCGCAGGTGTTCGACCACGCTGCGCGTTTGCGTTCTTACGAGATCACGGCCGACATCCATAAAGCAGGCTGAGCGCGCAGGCTGTTCGTTCGGCCGCATTTGTTTCAATTGTTTCGACGGTGGGGTGCCGCACATTCAAGCGCGGCACCAGCCTCTACCCTGAAGTCATTGGGCGGCACCCGCGCCGCCGCTTGAATCGGAGAAACAATATGAACACCAAACTCATCGCCGCATCCCTGATGCTGTCCCTGCCCCTGGCCTTTGCCTCGGCTGGCGCCTCTGCAAAACCTGGCTGCCTGAAGGGCGCCGCCGCCGGCGCTGTGGGTGGCCACTTCCTCGGCAAGCACCACGTGCTGGGCGCCGCCGTCGGTTGCGCCGTGGGCCACCACATGGGCAAGAAACAGGAACGCCGCGACGCGCAGGCGCAAGCCCAGGCCAATGCCAATGCACAGGCCCAGGCGAATGCCAATGCGCAGGCGCAGGCGAATGCGCGGAATCAGCAGGCTGACGGCCGTCGTTAATAGTTAGACCCTGCATATCACTCGTCGCCCCTGCGAAGGCAGGAGCGACGTTCAAGGGTTAACACAACAATAGCGCTACATTAACTCACGCCTCCCCACTCCCCGCCTGCAGCGCATCGATCACCTCCCGCGTCGACCGCACCCGCCCCATGGTCCGGAACACGTATTCGCAAGAGAACTTGTGCGCTTCCGCCTGCATGCTGCTCATCGCATCCTCCACCAACACCAGCTCATATCCCCGGTCGAAGGCCGCGCGCGCGGTGGATTCGACGCCGTAGTTGGTCGCGATCCCGCCCAGCACGATGGTCTTGATGTTGCGGCGGCGTAGCAGCTGGTCCAGGTCGGTGCCGTAGAAGGCGCCCCACTGGCGTTTGGTGACCACGTGGTCGCCCGCCTGGATCTGGGCCTCCGGCGCAAAGTGCACGGCTTCCGGCGGCGGTGCCGGCGTGCCCGGCTTTTTCATGGGGGCGTCCGCCGGCAGCGCCAGCAACTCGTCAACCAGCACGCGCACATAGATGACCATGGCGCCGCGGTCGCGCATTTCGCCGGCCAGCATCGCGCAATTGCCCGCCACGCGCTCGGCGGGATGCGGCGCTAGTTCGCGCTGTACATTAAAGTTCTGCAAGTCGATGAGCACCAGGGCAGTGCGGGCGAGATCGATCGTCAAGTCGTTCATGGCATTCCTCCTTGCGACCAGTATTCCCCAGCCCGGAGTTTGGCGGCGCGCGCCCGGCGTGATAAATTTCTGAGATGAAAAAAATCACCGTCGCCGCCACCTGTTCCCTGCTCGCGGCCTGCGCCAGCCAGCCCGCCCTCACCGACTACAGCGCCAATTCCGGCGCCGCCCGCCAGGCCGACCAGCTGGCCCTGGACTTCGAAAAAGCCGACCTGCAATTGCGCGTGGAACCGGACAGCCGCAGCATCCGCGGCGATGCACTGCTGACCTTCGGCACCCGCGCCCCGGTCGGGCGTATCGACCTGGATCTGGACCGCAACCTGCCGATCGACGCCATCGAGGTCGACGGGCACGCGCTGCCGCCCGCCAGCTGGCGCAATCCGGACGGCCGCTTGACCATCACCCTGCCGCAACGGCTGGAGCCCGGCCGCCAGGTCGCCATCCGCGTGCGCTACCACGGCACCCCGCACGTGGCCAAGAAGGCGCCCTGGGACGGGGGCTTCGTCTGGGCCAAAACCCCGGACGGCCAGCCCTGGGTGGCCAGCGCGGTGGAAGGTGAAGGCTGCGATTTGTTCTGGCCCTGCATCGACCACCCGACCGGCAAACCGAAGCTGGTCGACGAACACATCACGGTGCCGGCACCGCTGGTGGCGGCCGGCAACGGCGTCGCCATGGGCATGGAGGAAGCGAACGGCTGGCGCACCTGGCACTGGCGCACGAAGAACCCGAGCACCTACGGCATCTCGATCAATGTCGGCCCCTACAAGGTGCTGGAAGGCAGTTATGCCAGCCGCTACGGCAATACCATCCCGCTGCGCATGTGGTATCTGCCACAGCACGAAGCCGGCGCCAGAGAATTGTTCGGGGAATTCGCGCCCATGCTCGACTTCTTCGAGACCACCATCGGCCCCTACCCCTTCGGCGACGAAAAAATGGGCGTGGTGGAAACGCCGCACAAGGGCATGGAACACCAGACCATCAATGCCTACGGCAACGGCTACGCCAAGACCGCCTACGGCTACGACGACTTGCTGCAGCACGAATTCGCCCACGAATGGTTCGGCAACCAGCTGACCAATGCCGACTGGGACGACATGTGGCTGCACGAAGGCCTGGGCACTTACATGCAGCCGCTCTACATGCAAAGCCTGCGCGGCGACCAGGAATACTTCGCCGCGCTGATGGCGCTGCGCGCCCGCATCCAGAACAAGGCGCCCATCGTCTCGGGCAAGCACCGGCGCGAGGAGGACGTGTATGCGGTCGAACGCGGCGGACCGGGCCAGGACATCTACAACAAGGGCGCGCTGGTGATGCACACGCTGCGCGGCCTGGTGGGCGACGATGCCTTCTTCCGCACCGTGCGCGAAGTGGTGTATGGCAACGCCGACCCACGTCCGGGCAACTTCGCGCCGCGCTACGGCACCACCCCGGAATTCATCGCCACCGCCAGCCGCGTGAGCGGGCGCGACCTCGGCTGGTTCTTCCAGGCGTATTTGTACCAGGCGGCGCTGCCGGAACTTGTGGCCACGCGCAGCGGCGACAGCTTGCAACTGGCGTGGAAGACCGCGAACAATACCCCCTTCCCGATGCCGGTGGAGGTGCGCGTTGGGCAGCGCGTGGTGACGGTGCCGATGACGGATGGGCGCGGCAGCGTGGCGCTGGGGGGCGAGGCGGCGTGGACGCTGGATCCGCATTCGAAGATCCTGCGCAGGGAGCCGCATATCGAGCGCTTCCAGCGGTATCAGGAGGAACAGAAAAAGAAGAAGGCGGGTAGCTGAGCGGCGGGAAAGGGAAGGTTTGGCCGGTGCCATTTGCGCATCGCCATTAGCTCGTGCCGTTAGCTTGTACCGTTAGCTCGTCGCCCCTGCGAAGGCAGGGGTCCAAGTTGCACGCGCAGTGATGGTACGCGCAGAACTTGGGCCCCTGCCTTCGCAGGGGCGACGTTTTCGTGTTACTGGCTGGATCAAAAGCCAATGCCAAGTCACCGCAAAACCACAACAAAAAGCCCCCGACTAGCGGGGGCTTTATTCGCTTCGCCAAAGCGAAGCAGTCATTCAGTACAACGGCAGCAAATTACAGCGGTGGCAGGAAGCCATCCTTGTACGGCTCGCCGGCCAGTTCCAGTGCGCGGCGGACTTCCTTGCGCAGGGTTTGCAGGAAGCGGCTCAGGCCGGTTTTGTTGGCGGTGCCGGTGGTGTTCGATGCGGTGGTGGTAGCGACGTTCATTAACGACTCCTGTGAATTCATTGGCGTTCAGCGATGAAGCCAGTATGAACCCGTACCAGATATAAATCCAATTTCGATTTCAGATTACGCCGATAACCAAATTGGATAGCTGTCGTTTTACCCATCATGATCGTTGACAACCGATATCACCACCACGCATTTCTCACAGGAAAGAGATCATATCTCCATCAAGGCAGCGGTTTGCCATCCACATCCAGCCTGCGCACCTCGCCCAAATTCAAGGCCCGGACATCTTTTTCCACCTTGCTCATGTCGCCCACCACGATCCACACCAGCTGCTTGGGGACGATGGTGCGTGCGGCCAATGCGTTGATCTGCGCCGGCGTCTGCGCCAGGGCGGTGGCGGTGAAGGTGTTGTAGTAATCCGCCGGCAGCTTGTATTGCAGGATGGTGGCGTAGGCATCGCTGAGCTGCCCGACGGTCTCGAAGCTGCCCGGCAGGCTCAGGGTTTCATTGTCCTGCATGCTCTTGAGCTCTTGCGGCGTGACCGGACGGGCGCCCGTGATGTCGCCGTACTCACGCGCCAGTTCGCGCAGCGCATCGGCGGTCTTGTCGGTCTGCACCGGCGATCCGCTCATATAGATACGCTGTCCCAGTGCCGGTACCAGCTGGGCATAGACCCCATACGACCAGTGCTTGTCCTCGCGCAGGTTCATGTTCATGCGCGAATTGAAGGTGCCGCCGAGCACGTCGTTCATCAGGGTCAGGGCCACCGCATCCGGCGAATTGCGCGGCGGCGCCAGCTGGGCGCCGACGATGTCGCTCTGCAGTGCGCCGGGACGGTCGATCAGGTAGACCACGGTCTTGGCCGGCTGGGCGACGGTCGCCAGGTTCTTTTTCGGCACCTCGCCCGCCTGCCAGCCGCCGAAGGCTTTTTCCAGCAGCGGCTTGAGCTCGGCCAGGGTGGTGTCGCCCACCACCAGCAGGGTCGCGTTGTTGGGGCGGAACCAGGTCTGGTGATAACGCTGCATGTCGGCGCGTGTCATGCGTTCGACCGCCGCCTCGGTGCCGGTGCCGGTGAGCGGCAACGAATAAGCGTGGCCGGGGCCGTACAGCAGGCCCGGCAACACGCGTAGGGAGATCGCCTGCGGCACCGATTTTTCGCGCGCGATCGCCGCCAGCCGGTTCTTGCGCAGGCGTTCGACGTCGGCTTCCGGGAAGGCAGGGTGCAGCACCACGTCAGCAAACAGGTCGAGCGAACGCGCCAGGGTGGGCTTGAGGACGTTCATGTTGACGAAGCCGCCGTCCAGGTTGGTCGAGGTCTCGAAGGAGGCGCCCAAGCCTTCCAGTTCGCGGCTGATCGCCAGCGAAGAACGCTTCGCGGTGCCCTCCTCCAGCATGCGCAGGGTCAGGCTGGCCAAGCCCGGTAACTCTTTGGAGTCCGAGGCGTAGCCGCCGTCCAGCATCAGCGACAAATTGACCACTGGCGCGCCGTGGCGCTCGGCCAGCACCACCTTGAGACCGTTCGACAGCGTTGCCGATTGCATCGGCGGCAGGCGCAGCGCTTCCGGATGGCCCAGCGGCGCACCCTTGCTGCGGTCGAGACCGGTATTGTCGGCGGCCAGGCCGGTGGGGAAGGGATTCACCTGCAGCACATAGTCGCCATCGCTCAGCCAGGTGCTCATGGCCTGGCGCACCTGGGCCGGGGTGGCGGCCTTGATGCGCTGCAGATAGGTTTTATAGCATTCCGGGTCGCCGGTGAAGGTCATGCAACTGGCCAGCATGTCGCTCTTGCCGCCGAAACCGCCGATGCGTTCGACCACACGGCTGTGGTCGGCCAGGATCGCGGTCTTGGCCAGGCGCAGCTCGTCGTCGCTGGGACCACTCCTCAAGAGTGCGCGTAATTCCTCGTCGGCCACGCGCTCCATCTTGCCGACGTCGGCGCCGGGACGCGCGGTCAGGATCATGCCGAACTGGCCGGCGATCTCGCTGCTGTTGTCGCTCGCACTGGCCGAGGTCGCTAACTGGTCCTTGACCACCAGGCGTTGATACAGGCGCGAGGTCTTGCCGCCGCCCAGCACGCGCGCACCCAGGTCGAGCAGCGCTTCTTCCGGCGTGTTGGCACCCGGCACGTTCCAGCTGCGGTAGATGCGCGCCTGCGGCACCCGGTCCTGCAGCGAGCCGCGGTGGGTGCCGCTGCGCTTGGCGATCCAGGCGCGCTGCTTGGCCACCGGCGTGCCGGGTGGGATGTCGCCATAGTATTTCTCGACCTTTTCGCGCGCCTGCTGGGGCGTGATGTCGCCGGCCAGCACCAGCACCACGTTGCTGGGACCGTAATTGCCCTTGAACCAGTCGGTAACGTCAGTCATCGAGGCGGCGTCGAGGTCGGCCATGGAACCGATCACGGTCCAGGAATACGGGTGGTTCGCCGGCCAGGTGTTCTCGGTCATGGTCTGGTAGACCAGGCCGTAGGGCTGGTTTTCGCGCTGGCGCTTTTCGTTCTGCACCACGCCGCGTTGCAAATCGAGCTTTTTCTGGTCGAGCACGCCGAGCAGATGGCCCATGCGGTCGCTCTCGGCGAACAGCGCATAGTCCAGCATCGAGGTCGGCACGGTCTCGAAATAATTGGTGCGGTCCTGGTTGGTGGTGCCGTTCAGGTCGGTGGCGCCGATGCCTTGCAGGGCCGCCAGGAAGGTCTGGTTGAAGTTGCTGCTGCCCGAGAACATCAGGTGCTCGAACAGGTGGGCAAAGCCGGTTTTGCCCTGTTTTTCGTTCTTGGAACCGACGTGGTACCAGGTGTTCACGGCCACCACCGGCGCCTTGTGGTCCTCGTGCACCAGTACCGTCAAACCGTTCTTCAGCACGAATTTGGTGTAGGGGATGTCGGGAATCGGGATGTCGTCGACGACGCCGGCGGCGGGCTTGGCGGCCTTGGCCGGCGCGGCAAGTGCCGGCTGCGGCAAGGATGTGGCGAACAGGGGTGCCATGGCCAGCGCCAGGACCCGGACCTGGACCCGGACCTTTACTGATAACCGCTGAGAAAAACGCATGCTCTTCCTTTGGCCGCTGCGCCGGCGGCGGTGGCCGATCTTGTATGCATGGCTGCATAGCTGTGCGGTGGGCGCTGCCGCTATCGGCGATAAATTATTTTATGACATCTTTTTGAACCTGTGTTCAGTGGAAATATTTCTTTTTCGCTGTAGTTCTGGACTGACAGACAGAATGGGCGCACGCCCTCTGCACGTTTTACGCATGAGGCGTATCATGAAGTGCTAGCAAACAGCGTAAGGAAGCCCTCATGAACCAACGACGCTCCTTTCTCAAAAGCTCTGCCGTCCTGGCATCGGTGCTGGCCGCACCGGCCGTGAAGGCCGCCCGCAAAAGTGCGCCCGAGGTGGCGCCGGCGGCGGCAGCGCCAAACGAACGCATCCTGCGTCTGCACAATACCCATACCGGGGAAAATCTCCGCAGCATTTTCTGGGCGGAAGGCCAGTTCATCCCCGACGCGCTGCAGGACATCAACAAATTGCTGCGCGACCACCGCAACAACCAGGTATCGGCCATCGATCCGCAGCTGCTGGTGCTGCTCGACAAGGTCAGCGCCCAGTTCGGCGACCACCCGACCCTGCACATCATCTCGGGTTACCGTTCGCCGGAAAGCAATGCCAAGCTGCACGAAAACACCAGCGGCGTCGCCAAGCACAGCCTGCACATGGAAGGCAAGGCGATCGACGTGCGCATCCCGGGCCAGGACCTGGCCAAGCTGCACAAGGTGGCAATGGCGCAGAAGAGTGGCGGCGTCGGCTATTACCCGGACTCGCAATTCGTGCACATGGACGTCGGTCGCGTCCGTTACTGGTGACCGCGCCGACGATGCGGGGCCTGATTGCAAGCAGTTTGATGCTGGCCTGCCTTCCTGTGTTCGCGCAGGAGACGGCGCCGGCGCCGACGCCACAAACCGTCACCGTCACCAGCACGCGCGATCCGGTCGACAAGTCTTACCGCAAGATGATCCGCGGCATGGAACGCTTCGAGCGCGAACACGCACTCGCGCCCGGCGCCACCCTGCGTTTCCGCCTGCTGCCGCGCCTGCCGACGGTGCACATGCGCGGCATCACGCTGAAGGTAGTCGGTGACCATATATCGGTGCCGGTTCCTGTAGCCGAGGACAACAGTTTTACACTCCCACGCAATGAACAGGCGCTGCGCGAAGACGCCGCCGTGATCGCCAACCGCAAGACCACCAGCATGACCTGGCGTGCCCAGGTCACCACGCCGGGTTTGCCGCCCGATACCCGGCGCCTGGGCGACCTGCGCCTGGAATGCCTGGTCGGCGTGGAAGCCGGCCTGGTCTCCAACAGCTCGCCGCTGTTCGGCTGGATCTCGAGCGCCTTGAGCAGTCCCGAGCAGGTGTGCAACAGCGCCGACGGCAACTTCCTGTTCTTTACCGAGCGCCCCCTGTTCTCGGTGACCCTGCGCGCAGGCGAGCGTACTGAAATCCTGCCCTTCCGCATGCTGTATGCCGGCGGCGACCAGACGCGCGACATGTTGCAGTACTGCGATTGCCAGGTGATGCTCGACCGCACCTATTACGCGCCGATCTGGGACCGCAGCTGGCCGGACGATACCCTGGTCAGTTTCGAGTATATGGACGCTGGAACCAGGGACGATGCGCCTGGTGCGGAGGCCGCGCCATGAGACAGCTTGCTCTGCCTATATTGATAGCCGCAATACTGGCCGGCTGCGCCACGCAAGCGCCCCAGCCCGGCACGGTGGTCGCCGCCGAGCGCTTCCAGCAGCTGGTCGTGCCCGGCCGCAGCACCCGCGCCGAAGTGCTGGCCGCCTTCGGCCCCACCAAGTCGGTGGTGTTCGACAGCGGTATGGAAACCTGGGTCTACGCGGCCGCTGCCGGCGGCGGGCGCAGTGAGGAACTGGTGCTGCTGTTCGACCGCGAGGGCATCGTGCGCAAGCTGCGCCGCCGGCCGCCTTACCCGACCGATCCGAAGCCCTGAGCTAGAATGGCAGGCTTTCAACGCCTGCCATTCACCACCATGTTCGAATATGATTCCCCGGCCGCTGTCGTCCAGCGCCAGCTCGATGCCTACAACGCGCGCGACGTCGATGCCCTGCTCGCCACCTACGCGCCGGACGCGCGCCAGTACGAACACCCGGCCACCCTGCTGGCCAGCGGCCACGAGGCCATGCGCGAGCGCTTCGCCCAGCGCTTCCAGGAACCCGACCTGCACGCGCGCCTGCTGCAGCGCGTGGTGATGGGCAATCTCGTCATCGACCATGAAGTCGTGACCCGCAACTTCCCAGAAGGCAAAGGCGCGGTCGAGCTGGTCGCCATCTACGAGGTGGTCGACGGGCGCATCCGCAGCCAGTCGGTGCAGCTGGGTGCCAAGCGGCTCGACTAAGAGCCTATCCCGGTAGGCGAACATCCGTAGGTGGGCGCGGCCGGCGTGGGCACGGGGTGCCCACCCTACCGGAATTCAGAGCCGGCCTTCCGCACGCAACTCGCGCGTGCGTTTCAGGGTCGACAGCAGCGCGCCCTTGTAGCCCTTGTCGCTTTCCATCATCGCCTGCTCGGCCTGCTCTTCCGGCCCGCCCGGCGCCTTGTCGCGCAGGCCGAGGTAGCAATAGAAGCGCAGCTGGAGCGCGCCGGCGGCGTCCTCGAACAATTCGTTGACGATCACGCCTTCGCGCGGGCCCGTCGCCTGGAAGAAGGACACCTTCTTTTCCGTCTCGAAGCCGATGATTTCGCGCAGGTCGGCGCCGCCGATGGTGGCGTCGCGCACGATGTGGCTCGCGCTCTCTTCCACCACGTCGCAGCGGGTGCACAGGCCGGGTGGCAGGAACAGGCGCGCATCGCGCGCTTTCAGGACCAGCCCGGCCCAGGCTTCGGCGCGGGTCAGCGGGGCTTGGCCTTCCGGGTTGACCGGAACGGTGGCAGTCGAATAGATCATGATGCTCTCCTGGTTGGTGGATCGATAGGTTTCAGACTTCAGCTTCGGCGGCAAGCGCACCCGCCACTTCGCCGGCGAACGCGCGGTAGGAACGCAGCGGCCGCCCCAGCATCGCTTCCAGGCGGGCGAGGTCGCCGGCTTCCGGCAACATGCCGTCGCTGAGGAAGCGTTCGCTCATCAGGCGCATGTCATAGGCCATCCAGCCCTGCATGAAGTTGCGCAGGTTGACCTCGAAGGCGACGGTGTCGTCGCCGCCGTAGGCGATCGTGCGCGCCAGCACGTCCGACCAGATGGCGGCGATGTCGTTGCCGGTGAGTGTGTCCGGGCCGACCAGGTTGAGGCGGGTCTGCGGCAAGGGCCGGGTGGCGCGGTCGCGGTGGATCAGCTCGATGGCCGCGATCTCGCCGATGTCACGCGGATCGATCATCGCCAGCCCCTTGGCGCCGACCGGCATCGGATACACGCCGTAGCCGAGGATGGCATCCTTGACGGTCAGGTCGTTGCTCATGAAATAGGCCGGGCGCAGGATGGTGGCGCTGAAGCCCATGTTCTCGATCAGGCGCTCGACGCCGAACTTGCCTGCGAAGTGAGGCACGTTCAGGTAGACGTCGCTGTGGATGACGGACAGGTAGACCAGGCGCTCGATGCCGGCTTCCTTCGCCAGGTTGAGGGCGATCAGGGCCTGGGTGAACTCGTCGGGCACCACGGCGTTGAGCAGGAACAGGGTGGACACGCCTCGGAAGGCGCCGCGCAGCGAGTCCGGGTCCAGCAAATCGCCCTGTACCACCTCGACACCCTCCGGGAAATTCGCCTTGGCGGGATCGCGGACCAGGGCGCGCACTGCGGCGCCACGCTGGACGAGTTGTTCGACGACGGTACGGCCGATGGTGCCGCTGGCACCGGTAACGAGGATAGTCATGGCATGTATTCCAGTAGGTTGATCAGGTGTCGGTTGACAGTTCCCACTCTATCCATCCCACAGCCGGTCCGATAGACGCTAAACTTGGACATACCGTCTCGCTCTTGGAACACCTATGGATTGGCTCGCTCTGGAAGATTTCAACCTCGTTGCCCGCCACGGCGGCTTCGGCCGTGCGGCGCGTGCCAGCGGGCGTCCGAAGGCGACCCTGTCGCGCCGGGTCGCCGAACTGGAGGCCAGCCTCGGCCTGCGCCTGTTCGAACGCGGCGCGCGCCTGCTCCAGCTGACCGAGGAAGGACGGGCACTGCACCAGCGCACCGGCGCCCTCCTCACCGAGATCGAAGAGACGGCGGCCGACATCGCCTCCGGCGGCGAGCGGCCGCGCGGCCGCCTGCGCATCAGCGCGCCCCTGCTGTTTTCCCAGACCGCCATGGGCAAGCTGGCCGCCGGCTTCGCGCTGGCGTATCCCGAGGTGCGGCTCGAAGTCACCACCGACGACCGCCAGGTCGACATGGTCGAGGAAGGCTACGACCTGGTCATCCGCGTTAATCCGGATCCGGACGCAAGCCTGGTCGGCCGCATCTTCCTGCGCGACCGGCTGGTGATCGTGGCGAGCCCGCAGTTGCAGCGCCCTGTCGAGGACGGCGGCGCGGTGCCGGTGGTGGTGCGCAGTGCGGCCGACCGGGCGCCTGCCTGGGAAATGCGCACTGCAGACGGAACGGCGCGCTTCGCAGTCGATCCGGTGCTGTCGCTGTCATCGATGATCATGGTGCGCGATGCCGTGCGCATGGGCGCGGGCGCCGGCCGCCTGCCGGTGTCGCTGGTCGGCCGCGACCTGGATGCCGGCACCCTGGTGCAGTGGGGCGAGGTGGACGGGCCGGAGATCGCGCTGTGGACGCTGTATCCATCGCGCCGTTTGCTGAGCGCGCGCGTGTCCGCCTTCCTGGCGCATTTGAAGGCGGCCTTTCCGAAAGGGACGCCGGACGAACTGGCGGCCTATGTGGCCGGCTGATTGGCCGACTAAAAGGCGCGCCCTCACATCCCCAACAAGATCCCGGCCACGCCGGCCACGACCAGGCTGGCGCCCCATACGGCATCCAGGTTGAGCCAGGCGCGTTGCAGGGCCCGCAAACCCAGATAGCGATAGACGATCCAGGCCATGCCGATGCCGGCCAGCAGGCTGACGAGGGCGTGCACCACGGCGACCAGCAGCGCGGTGCCGATATTCGCCCCTGCCATGTCGCGCATGACGGCGGCATGGCTGCTGCCCTCCCCCGCCGTGCCGCACAGGCCGAGCATGAAGGGCACCAGCATCAATCCCGCGCCATGCGCGGTGGCCATCAGGAAGGACCACCATGCCAGCCGGGTCGGCGGAATGCGCGCCAGCAGGCGCGGGTG
>Ga0308168_1002386_pt1 | contig 15518 bp, 17 predicted proteins | sample PhyCR2_FD_202133 | JGI IMG/M metagenome (GOLD analysis project Ga0308168, IMG submission 202133) | Phyllosphere microbial communities from UC Gill Tract Community Farm, Albany, California, United States - DLSLRC.R2 | ecosystem: Host-associated > Plants > Phyllosphere > Unclassified | place: USA... | reverse complement strand
TCCCCGCCTGCGCGGGGACGACGGTTACTGCTGACTTCTACTTAATGAATCAAGCAGCTTCGCCGACAACGGCGATGGTGACGTCAACCACGACGTCGGTGTGCAGTGCGACGGCAACAGCGTGCTCGCCGGTGGTCTTCAGCGGGCCGGTCGGCATGCGGACCTGGGCCTTTTCGACGGCGAAACCTTGCTTGCTCAGGGCTTCGGCGATGTCGAAGTTGGTGACCGAACCGAACAGACGGCCGTCGACGCCGGCTTTCTGCGACACGGTGACGGTCATGCCGTTCAGCTTCTCGCCCTGGGCTTGCGAAGCGGCCAGCTTTTCAGCGGCTGCTTTTTCCAGCTCGGCGCGCTTGACTTCGAACTCGGCGACAGCCGAGGTGGTGGCGCGGCGGGCCATTTTTTGCGGGATCAGGAAGTTACGTGCGTAACCGTCCTTGACCTTGACCACGTCGCCCAGATTGCCGACGTTGACGACTTTTTCCAGCAGGATAACTTGCATATTATTCTCCAGTATTTACTTGTGCTCGTTGCCGTGGCGACTTAAGCGTTGTGCAGGTCGGTGTACGGCAGCAGGGCCAGGTAACGTGCGCGCTTGATCGCGGTGTCCACTTGACGCTGGTAGTGCGCCTTGGTGCCGGTCAGGCGTGCCGGCATGATCTTGCCGTTTTCCTGGACGAAGTCTTTCAGGGTGTCGACGTCTTTGTAGTCAACCTGTTCCACGCCTGCAGCGGTGAAGCGGCAGAACTTCTTGCGCTTGAACAGCGGGTTCTGCTGTTTGCGCTTCAGTTTTTCTTTGGCTTTGTTTTTGTCGAACTTTTTACCGAATGCCATTTGAGGCTCCTGTATCTATAAACGTGCCCGCACCAGTCGATCGACTATTCGGCGGCACTGAAATCAATGATGTGAAACACCAGGGCTTTACTGTGACGGCTTTTCCTGGCCAAAAATCCTGTGAAACGATGCACTGCGCCCAGTTCGGCATTGGCGAAACGCCCGGAGATTTCTCCCGCGGCGACCGCGCCGATTTCAAACTCCACCTGCCTGGCGATGCCCGCCTCGATCTGCTGCGAACCATGTTGCAGGGTCGCGCCGACGATCGGGATGCCGGCCGGGGTGTAACGCAGGGTATCGCGTTCGAGGATGCTGGCAACCAGCGACAGCTCGTTCACTACCCGTTTCGCTTGGCCTTAGGCTGCGGCGGCGGCCGGAGCGGCCGACTGCTCTGCGCGGTGGCTCTTGGCTGCGTCTTCGCGCTGGACCGATTTCATCATCGGCGACGGCGCGGTTTCGGCCTTCTTCATCTTCACGGTCAGGTGACGCAGCACGGCATCATTGAATTTGAATGCGGTTTCCAGCTCGACCAGGGTCTCGTTGTCGCACTCGATGTTCAGGCAGATGTAGTGTGCCTTCGGCAGCTTCTGGATCTGGTAAGCCATTTGACGACGGCCCCAGTCTTCGACGCGGTGGATATTGCCGCCGCGCGAGGTGACCGTGGTCTTGTAGCGTTCGATCATCGCCGGGACCTGCTCGCTTTGGTCCGGGTGGACGATAAACACGATTTCATAATGACGCATGCATTACTCCTTGAGGACGTTAAACAGATGCCCACCTCGGCGTCAAGACGAGTGTGGGAAGGGAAAGCCAAACATTATAACCGGAAAAAGGTCAAGGGCTCAATGCCTTTGTGGCGAGCCGCTCCGTGACAAAAAAATCGGCAAAACACGCGATTCCCCTTGCGTGTGGCGCAATACTGTACAAAAATACAGTCTGTCCCAGCACCCATGATTTCACCACCCCATGCTCAAGCTCACCGCAAGGCAAGAACAGATCCTTAACCTGATCAAGGAAGCCATCGACAACACCGGCTTCCCGCCAACACGCGCCGAGATCGCGAGCGAACTTGGTTTCCGCTCGGCCAACGCCGCCGAGGAACACCTGCAAGCCCTGGCGCGCAAGGGCGCCATCGAGATTTCGCCCGGCACCTCGCGCGGCATCCGCCTGATCGGCGCGGCCGCCCCGGCCGCACCCGCGGCGATCCCCCACGTGCCGGCCGCCCTGCTGATGTCGCTGCCGCTGGTCGGCCGCGTCGCCGCCGGTTCGCCCATCCTGGCCCAGGAACACGTCGAGACCAACTACGCGGTCGACCCGGCCATGTTCTCGAGCAAGCCCGACTTCCTGCTGAAGGTCAAGGGCTGGTCGATGCGCGACGCCGGCATCTGCGACGGCGACATCCTCGCCGTCAAGAAGGTGGACAGCGCCAAGAACGGCCAGATCGTGGTCGCCCGCATCGGCGAGGAAGTCACCGTCAAGCGCTACCGCAAGACCGGTTCCACCATCGAACTGCTGCCGGAAAATCCGGACTTTTCGATCATCACGGTCGATCCGCAAACCGACGAGTTCGCGCTCGAAGGTTTGGCGGTTGGCTTGATGCGGTCCTGGCACTAGGGGTCAGAGCCCGGTTTTTCCGTTGGGGCTCTGACCCCGGTTTTCAGCCGCACAGCTAATCGAAGCCAAAAAAAGGCCTACAGACGATGCAGGCCTTTTTTACGTTTGCGGCTGACCACCGGGGTCAGAGCCCACCCGAGTGAACCGGGCTCCGACCCCTGGCGACCTGCCCCTAGCGACCGTCCTTAGGTTCCGGCGGTGGCGCATTCTTCACAATCTCGTTGTGCTCGTTCACATACGCCTCGGTCGCATTGCGCCAGGCCGTGAAGTCCGCCACCACCAGCTTGCCGCTGACCTGGGTATCTTCCGACACCCGCTTGCCGACTTCGTCGAGGTGGGCCGTGGCGCGCTCGGTTTCTTCCTTGGTCATCAGCTTGCTGACGTCCTCGGGAATCCGCTTGGCGAGCGGCATCGAGGCGTTCAGGTACTGCACGAAACGGTTATGGCAATCCTGCCAGTCCTTCATCTTGGCGCTGTAGCGGTCGATATCCTCGTTGACCTTGGACATGGCCGGGAAGCGCGGCGCCGGGCAGCGGTAATCGCCGCTGCGCAGGTCGGACCCATCGTATTTGACGATCCAGTAATCGATGTCGGCGCGGCGCGCGCTGCGCTGCTTCATCAGGTCGAGCGATGCGATCGCCACCGCATTGCCCTTGGCTGCCGCCTTGCCGAACCACTGCGCCGCCTTGTCCATGTCGACCGCGCCGGCTTCGCCATAGAAATACATCTCGCCCAGGTGCTGCTGGGCCATCACGTTGCCGGCGTTGGCCAGCTTGGTATATTTCTGCAGCGCTTCGGGATAGGATTTCTTGGCGAACAAGGCATCGGCATCGGCCAGCTCGTCCGCGAGGGCTGCGCTGCTGAACAGCAGCGCCGTGCAAAACAGGAGTGTCTTCATGGACACGATCATAACCCCAGTACGCCGCCGGCTCAACCGGCAAGCTCGGCGGCGCCTCGCACTTTACGGGTTTTTACCCGCTCAGGCGTCCAGCGCCTCGCCGAAGTCGCGCAGCAGATCGTCCGTGTCCTCGATCCCGACCGAGACCCGGATCAGCGACTCGGCGATGCCCATGCTGGCGCGGCGCTCGGCACCCATCTCGAAGAAGATCGTGTGCGCCACCGGAATCACCAGCGTGCGGGTATCGCCCAGGTTGCTGGCCGGGATCGCCACGCGCAGGCGGTTCAGGTAATCGAAGCAGTCGATGCCCTCCTTCAGCTCGAAGGAGAACAGCGAGCCGAAGGCACGGAACTGATCAAAGGCCAGCGCATGCTGGGGGTGGGAAGCCAGGCCCGGATAGTGGACGGCGGCGACGCGCTCATCGACTTCGAGCATGCGTGCCAGCGCCAGCGCATTGGCGCAGGTGCGCTCCATGCGCAGCGCCAGGGTTTCGGCGCCCACCGCGATGTGGTGGGCTGCCTCCGGCGCAAGCGAAGCGCCGAAGTCGCGCAGAGATTTGGCACGCAGCTGGGCCATGCCCTGGGCGTTCGGCGCCAGCTTGCGGAAATTCGGGGCGATATTCGGGAAAGCACTCCAGTCGAACACGCCGGTATCGGTCAGGGCGCCGCCCAGCGCCATGCCGTGGCCGCCGATCGACTTGGTCAGCGAATTCACCACCAGGCCGGCGCCGACCGCCTTCGGACGGAACAGATACGGCGTGGTCATGGTGTTGTCGACCACGTACAGGATGCCGCGTGCGCGGCACAGCGCGCCGATGCGGGCCAGGTCGGCGATCTGGGTGCGCGGATTGGCGATGGTTTCGACGAACACCAGGCGGGTGTTCGGCCGCAGCGCGGCCTCCACATTGGCGACCTCGGTGGCATCGATGAAATCGACCTCGGTACCCTGCCCCGCCACCGTGTTCCACAGGCTGTTGGTATTCCCGAACAGGAAGCTCGAGGAGACCACGTGATCGCCCTCCTTCAGCAGCGCCTGCGCCAGCGCGCCGATCGCCGCCATGCCGGTGCCGAAGCACAGGGTGGCGACGCCATCTTCCATCTGCGTGATCTTGTCTTCCAGCGCCGACACCGTCGGGTTGCCCTGGCGGCCGTAGCGGAAGCCCGGCTCCTTGCCCTGGAAGACCGAGGCCAGCTGGCGCGCATCGGTGTAGCCGAAGGCGACCGAGGTGTGTACCGGCTTGTGCAGGGAGTTGTGCTCGATCGGCTTGCGGCGGTCGTTGTGCAGGATGGTGGTGGTGAAACCGTAGGAGGGTTTGTCGGTCATGGTGTGCTCTATGAATCGGCAACGAATGTAGGGTGGGCACCCCGTGCCCACGCGGACGTTTACGTCATGTCGGCATCCGCGTGGGCTCTCGATCGATGCCCCCGGCATCAATCGCCCACCCTACGGATAGATGAAGCTTACTCTGCGGCGACGGCCGGATTCAGGTTCAGCTGGGTGCGCACCAGGTCTTCGGAGGACTTGCCGTCGCTCTGGTGACGGTGGCTCTCCAGCCGGTCCAGGTAATCCGGGGTGATGTCGCCGGTGATGTAGACACCGTCGAAGCAGGAGGCTTCCACGCTGGTCAGGGCCGGGTTCACGTCCATGATCGACTTCTTGAGCGCATCGATGTCCTGGTAGACCAGGCGGTCGGCCGTGATCTCGCGGCACACCTCTTCCACCGTGCGGCCGTGGGCGATCAGCTCGTCGCGGGTCGGCATGTCGATGCCATAGACGTTCGGGTACAGCACCGGCGGCGCCGCCGAAGCGAAGAACACCTTGCGCGCGCCGGCTTCACGCGCCATCTGCACGATCTCGCGGCTGGTGGTGCCGCGCACGATCGAATCGTCGACCAGCAGCACGTTCTTGTCCTTGAATTCGGAGGCGATCGCGTTCAGCTTCTGGCGCACCGATTTCTTGCGCATGCCCTGCCCCGGCATGATGAAGGTGCGGCCGATGTAGCGATTCTTGATGAAGCCTTCGCGGTATTCCACGCCGAGCTTGAGCGCCAGCTGGATCGCGGCCGGGCGCGAGGAATCCGGGATCGGCATCACGACGTCGATTTCCTCGACCGGAATCTCCTTGCGGATCTTGTCGGCCAGGTATTCGCCCATCTTGAGGCGGGTCGCGTACACCGAGGCGCCGTCGATGACGGAATCCGGACGGGCCAGGTAGACGTATTCGAAGGCGCACGGGTTCAGCGACGGATTCTCGGCGCACTGGCGCGCGTGCATGTTGCTGTCGTTGTCGATCCAGACCGCTTCGCCCGGGGCGATGTCGCGCATGAAGCGGAAGCCCAGGCCTTCCAGGGCCACCGATTCGCTGGCGACCAGGTATTCCGGGCCGTTTTCGGTCTCGTTGACGCCGATGCACAGCGGGCGGATGCCGAAGGGGTCGCGGAAGGCCAGCAGGCCGTGGCCGGCGATCTGGGCGATCACGGCATAGGCGCCGCGGATGCGCTTGTGCACCACGGCGACGGCCTTGAACACGGATTCCTGGTCGAGCGACAGGCCGCTGGCGGCGGTCTGGATCTCGTGGGCCAGCACGTTCAACAGCACTTCCGAGTCGGAATCGGTGTTGATGTGGCGGCGGTCGTTGCGGAACAGCTCATCCTTCAGCTGGGCCTGGTTGGTCAGGTTGCCGTTGTGCGCCAGCGTGATGCCGAAAGGCGCGTTGACGTAGAACGGCTGCGCTTCCTCTTCGCTGGACGAGCCGGCGGTCGGATAGCGGCAGTGACCGATACCGGAATTGCCTTGCAGCGAACGCATGTTACGTGTGCGGAACACGTCGCGCACCAGGCCATTGGCCTTGTACATCGAGAACATGCTGCTGTGATTGGTTGCGATGCCTGCCGCATCCTGGCCGCGGTGCTGCAACAGCAGCAATGCGTCATACAGCAACTGGTTGACGGGGGCTTGCGAGACGACGCCGACGATGCCACACATGGTGCGCTCCTAAACAGCTAAACAAAGAAATTAAAACTGAACATGCTGCGCAAAGGCAGCAGGCAAGAAAGGCTTGACCGTGCGCGCCCCGGTCTCCGCCATGGGCGACAGCAGCGCGTCTTTCCAGAAAGCCTGTTGGGGGATGGACGTCATCCCGCACAATATGACGCCGGCCAGCACGATTACAATGCCCCGGCCCAGGCCGAACAGGCCGCCGAGGCCGCGGTCCGCCAGCGACAGGCCGGTGGCCGTGATCAGCGCGCCGACCGCCAGCGCGAACAAACCCATCAGCACACGCACGCCGAGGAACAGGGCGATGAAGGCGACGATCAGCTTCACCGTCTCGCCAGGAATCACGGATGGTAGCATGGGTGCCAGTTTGGCGCCGAAGGCGTTCGCCACGATGAAGGCCGCGACCCAGCCGACCAGCGACAGGATTTCCTTGACCAGGCCGCGCAGGGTGCTGATGACCACCGATGAAATCAGGATGAACAGGACCAGGTAATCGAAAATCGTCACGGCTTGTCGATGGCGAGGGTCGGTGCAAGACGGTATCGGAGCGGGATCAGAGGCCCAGCTTGTTCAGCCTGGCGCGCACGCGCTCGGCTTCTTCCTTGCTGAGCGGGCCGACCTTCACCCGGATCAGCTCACCGAACTTCTCGGTGTGCGAACTGATGCCGGCGCCGCGCAGGCGCGCCTGCACCTCGGCGGCTTTTTCCTGGCTCGACATGGCCGCGACCTGCAGCGTGACCTTGGCTGCGCCGCTGTCGGCCAGCTTGTCCTTGTCGACCGCCTTCTCGCGCTCGGCGCTCTTGCCTTCGAGGATCGCGAGGGCGCGCGCATCGGCATCCTTCTGGACCGGTTTCGCCGGCTTGTCCTCTGCCGCCTTGCGCGCCTTTTCCTCGGCGCGCTGGCGTTCCAGGCGCTCGGCGCGGTCCTTCTCCGCGCGCTCGTGCGCGGCCTTCTCGATGCGCTCGCGCTCGGCACGTTCGGCCAGCCTGGCCTCGGCCTTGCTGTCCTTGTGCTCGGCCTTCGCTTCCTTGCGCTCGGGCTTGGCGGCTTCCGGCTTGGCTTCGGGCTTTGGTTCCGGCTTGGGTTTCACAACTTCCGGCTTGCGCTCGGCGACCTTGGGTGCGACCGGCGTCGCCACGCCCGGCGCATCGATGATTTCCTCGTCCTTGTCGACGCTGTCCCCGGCGGCAACCACCTTGTCGCGCGGCGCACTTGCAGCGGCGCCCGACGCAGCGACGCCCGACTCCCCCGGCACCGGCAGCGGCGCGGCCTTGTCCTTGGGCGGAATCTGGATCGCGATGTCGCCGGCCAGCGGCTTGGGTTCTGAATCGAGCAGCATCGGCAGGCCGACGGCGGCGGCCAGGGCCAGCGCGACGGCGCCGACCAGGCGGCGGCGGGCACGCTTCTTTTCGGGCAGCATGGGGTCGTTGCCGGCGCGGCGGGCGGCGCCACCGGCGTTGCTGGCGCGTTTGGCACGGGCGCGCTCGCCAATGGCGGCGTCGTCATCCTTGCTGTAGAAACGGCCGCTGTCTTCGGCGGTGCGGCCTTGCTTGTTTTTACTGAAGAACGAGAACAAGCCCATGCGATGTCAGCTTCGTGAAGTCAGGTCAGTGAAGAGAGGATTTGCGGGCGGCCATGACGCCGGCCACGGTATAGAACGAGCCAAAGACCACTATTCTATCATCCTGACCAGCCCGGCTAGTTGCATCTGCGAACGCCGCCGCCGGGTCGGCGAAGGTTTTCACCGAAAACTCGTCATCCTTGGCGCCCGCAGGCTTCTTTTCTTCCAGCAGGGCCGCGAGCTGGGTCGGATCGGCCGAACGCGGCGACGGCAGCGCCGTCACGCACCAGTGGTCGACCAGCGGCGCCATGTGCTCGAGCACGGCTTCGATGTCCTTGTCCTGCATGATGCCGAACACCGCATAGGTATAGCGGTGGTAACCCATGTTGCCCAGGTTCTGGGCCAGGGCCGCCGCTGCGTGCGGATTGTGGGCCACGTCCAGCACCGTGGTCGGACGCCCCGCCAGCACCTGGAAACGGCCCGGCAGCTCGACCATGGCCAGGCCGGCGCGCACTTCCTGGGCGCCCACCGGCAACACCAGCCGCAAGGCTTCCAGGGCCGCCAGCGCGGCCGAGGCATTCAGCAGCTGGTTGGCGCCGCGCAGGGCCGGATAGGCCAGCGAATTGCGGCGCAGGCCGCGGCCGCCATAGGCCCATTGCTGCTTGTCGCCCTGGAAGTTGAAGTCGCGCCCCAGCAGCCACAGGTCGGCGCCGATCTGTGCGGCGTGGTCGATCAGGGTCTGCGGCGGCAGCGGATCGCTGCAGATCGCCGGCTTGCCGGCGCGGAAGATGCCGGCCTTCTCGAAGCCGATCGCCTCGCGCGTATCGCCCAGGTAATCCTTGTGGTCGATGTCGATGCTGGTGACGATGGCCACGTCGGCATCGATCACGTTGACGGCATCCAGGCGCCCGCCCAGGCCGACCTCGAGGATGGCGACGTCGACGCCGGCCTTCGAGATCAGGTGCATGATCGCCAGCGTGGTGAATTCGAAATAGGTCAGGTCGATGTCGCCGCGCGCCTGCTCGACCACGTCGAAGGCCGCCACCAGTGCCTCGTCGCTCGCCATGTCGCCGTTGATACGGGCGCGCTCGTTGAAGTCGAGGAAGTGCGGCTTGATGTAGAGGCCGACGCGGTAGCCGGACTGCAGCAGCACGGCTTCCAGCATGGCGCAGGTGGAACCCTTGCCGTTGGTGCCGGCGACCATGATCACGGGGCAGTCGAAGGCGAGCGCCATGCGTTCCTTGACGGCGCGTACGCGGTCCAGGCCCATGTCGATGTGGGTTTCGGCGTGGCGCGACTCGAGCAGGGTCAGCCAGTCGGGCAAGGTGGTGGGGGAATTTGGCATGATGGTTGGTGCGTGAAGCGTAAACGTCGTCCCCGCGAAGGCGGGGACCCAAGTTCGATGAGCTGCTGGTCTGCTGACAAAACTTGGATCTCCGCCAAGGCGCCCGGCCAAGGCGGGGATGACGGATCGATTGAGACGACGGATCGATTGGGAGGACGTCAGGCGATGACGTCAGCCGGCTGGCTTTGCAGCAATGCCAGCAGGTGGGCGATTTCCTCGCGCATCTTGCGGCGGTCGACGATCATGTCGACGGCGCCCTTCTGGACCAGGAACTCGGCGCGCTGGAAGCCTTCCGGCAGTTTTTCGCGCACGGTGTTCTCGATCACGCGCGGGCCGGCAAAGCCGATCAGCGCCTTCGGCTCGGCGATCACGACGTCGCCCATGAAGGCGAAGGAAGCGGACACGCCGCCCATGGTCGGATCGGTCAGCACGCTGATGAAAGGCAGCTTTTTCTCGGACAGCTTGGTCAGCATGGAGGTGGTCTTGGCCATCTGCAGCAGCGACAGCAGGCCTTCCTGCATGCGCGCGCCGCCGGTGGCGGTGATGCAGATGAAGGGCACCTTCTGTTCCAGCGCGATCTGGGCGCCGCGCGCGAAGCGCTCGCCCACCACCGAGCCCATCGAGCCGCCCATGAATTCGAATTCGAAGCAGGCGACCACCACCGGCAGGCTCATGATCGAGCCGCCCTGCACGATCAGCGCGTCGGTTTCGCCGGTGGCGTCCATCGCCGCTTTCAGGCGGTCCGGGTACTTCTTGGTGTCCTTGAACTTCAGGGTATCGACCGGCAATGCGTCCTGGCCGATTTCATAGCGGCCGCCTTCGTCCAGCAGCGCGTCGAGGCGCGCGCGGGCGCGGATGCGCATGTGGTGGCTGCATTTCGGGCAGACGTGCAGGTTCGATTCGAGGTCGGTACGGTAGAGGACCGCTTCGCACGACGGGCACTTGACCCACAGCCCCTCGGGCATGGTCTGTTTTTTGGCGGCATCGGAGCGCTGGATCCGTGGGGGCAGCAGTTTTTCCAACCAACTCATATTGTTCTCCTTTGCGGCATAGCTGAATTTGGCCGTAGTGTAGCCGTTCGGATTCGGCTTGTCGAATTCTTGCGGGTAAGCTCTTGCCTCTTAGGCAAGCTTGAAAGCCGCCACGACGGCGGCTTCCAGGCCGATCTCACTGGGCGCCGACTTCCACGGTCTGGAACTCGAAGCCGCCGATGCGGGCCGCGACCAGGTTGTAGATCCAGGCGCCGAGCAGGGTGAACAGGAAGCCGAAGATGGTGTAGAAAATCGGCATGGCGATCACCATGCCCCAGCCGACGCCGGTCGGATTGGTGAACGATGTTGTCAGCACCATGATCAGGGCGAAGGGAATCGAAATCACGAAGTAGAGCGCAGCCATGACCTTGGCTGATTGCAGCATGGACACCTGGACGATCTGCTTTTTCATGTTGTTTGCGCCAACAAAAGGTTAAAGGGGAAACGCCTTCTCCACTCTAGCGCAGCAATACCAAAAAGCAAATAGAAATAAAAACCGGCGCGGACAGGTGCCCGGCGCCGGCCTGGTCAAGCTGACTGCGGGTCAGCGCGCGTCCAATGCGGCCCGGATATCGGCGACGAAGGCTTGCACCGCCGCTGCCGCCCCTTCCTTGGGCGTGTTTTCCAGCTCCTGGATGATGCGGCTGCCGATCACCACCGCATCGGCCACGGCCGCCACCGATTTCGCGGTTTCGGCGTCGCGGATGCCGAAACCGACGCCGATCGGCAGCTTGACGTGTTCGCGGATCGCCGCCACGCGGCGGGCGACGTCGGCGGTGTCGATACTGCCGGCACCGGTCACGCCCTTCAGCGAGACGTAATAGCTGAAGCCGCTGCCGTGGCGCGCCACCTGCCGGATGCGCTCGGTGGTCGAGGTCGGCGCCAGCAGGAAGATCAGGTCGAGGCCGTTGGCCTTCATCTCGGCGGCGAACTCCGCGCACTCTTCCGGCGGGTAATCGACCACGATGGCGCCGTCCGCACCCGCTTCCCTGGCCTGGCGCACGAACTCGCTCTGGCCCATGCGTTCGATCGGATTCGCATACCCCATCAGCACCACCGGCGTGTGCTGGTTGGTCTGGCGGAATGCACGGACGTAACCGAGGACGTCGCGCATGCTGATGCCGAAGGCGAGCGCGCGTTCGCAGGCGCGCTGGATCACCGGGCCTTCCGCCATCGGGTCGGAGAACGGGACGCCGAGCTCGAGGACGTCGGCACCACCCGCCACCAGGGCGTGCAGCAGCGGGACGGTGAGTTCCGGACCGGGATCGCCGGCGGTGATGAAGGTGACGAGACCGGTCTTGCCCTGCTCTTTCAGGGCGGCGAAGCTTGCTTCGATACGGGACATGCTGTGCTCTCTATTCTTGTTATCAACCGAAGTTCAGGCCGGCGCGTTGCGCGACCGTGTGCATGTCCTTGTCGCCGCGACCGGACAGATTGACCAGGATGATCTGGTCCCTGGGCAGCGTCGGCGCCAGCTTGGCGGCGTAGGCGATGGCGTGCGAGGATTCCAGCGCCGGGATGATGCCTTCGATGCGGCAGCAGTCGTGGAAGGCCTGCAGCGCCTCCTCGTCGGTGATCGAGCCGTACTGGGCGCGCTCGATGTCCTTCAGCCAGGCGTGCTCGGGACCGACGCCCGGGTAATCCAGGCCGGCCGAGACCGAGTGGGTCTCGATGATCTGGCCGTGCTCGTCCTGCAGCAGATAGGTGCGGTTGCCGTGCAGGACGCCGGGCTGGCCGGCGCTGAGCGACGCGGCGTGCTTGCCCGAATCGATGCCCTCGCCCGCCGCCTCGACGCCGACCAGCTTCACGCCCGGCTCGTCGATATAGGGGTAGAAGATGCCCATGGCGTTGGAACCGCCGCCGATGCAGGCCACCACGTAGTCGGGCTGGCGCCCGGTCATTTGCGGCATTTGCACGCGGCATTCCTCGCCGATGACCGACTGGAAATCGCGCACCATCATCGGGTAGGGGTGCGGGCCGGCCACGGTGCCGATGATGTAGAAGGTGTTTTCGATGTTGGTGACCCAGTCGCGCATCGCTTCGTTGAGCGCGTCCTTGAGGGTCTTGGAGCCGGATTCCACCGGCACCACGGTCGCGCCCAGCAGCTTCATGCGGTAGACGTTCTGGGCCTGGCGCTTGACGTCTTCGCTGCCCATGTAGACCACGCACTCCAGGCCGAAGCGGGCGCAGATGGTGGCGGTGGCGACGCCGTGCTGGCCGGCGCCGGTCTCGGCGATGATGCGCGGCTTGCCCATGCGCTTGGCCAAGAGCGCCTGGCCGATCACATTGTTGATCTTGTGGGCGCCGGTGTGGTTCAGGTCTTCGCGCTTGAAATAGATCTGGGCACCGAGCTCACCCTGGGCGCCCTGCTGCGACCAGCGCTTGGCGTGGTACACCGGCGACGGCCGGCCGACGAAGTGCGCCAGCTCGTAGCGGAACTCTTCCAGGAACTCGGGATCCTGGCTGTAGCGCGCGTAGGCCTCGTTCAGCTCGGCCAGTGCGTGGCTGAGGGTTTCGGCGACGAAGGAGCCGCCGTAGGGGCCGAAGTGGCCGGAGGCGTTCGGCAGTTGGTACTCGGTATTCTTGAACAGCGCGGCCGATTTGACGGCGGCGTTATGGATGTCTTTCATGGGATGACTCATTCTCGATAGTGGCATCGGCAACCCGCACCGCCGCGACGAAGTCGGCGATCTTGCGGGCATCCTTGATCCCCTTGGCCGCTTCGACACCACTGCTGATGTCGACGGCATAGGGGCGTATCTGCACCACTGCGCTAGTCGCGTTTTGCACGCTCAAGCCACCACTCAAAACGACCCGAGGCGCGAGCTCTTTTGGAATGAGAGACCAATCGAAAACCTTTCCTGCGCCACCGTAGGCATCGACCCAGGTGTCGAGCAACAGGCCTGTGAACCAGGGACTGGCGGCGCGGTAATGAAGCTCCGATTCTAGCAAATCGGCGGCGGATGTGTCGGGTTTGACGCGATAGGCCCGCACGAAAGGCCGTTTGACGGTGGCCGCGATGGCCGCGCACTCTTCCGCGGTCTCGTCGCCATGGAACTGCAGCAGCGCGATCGGACCGGCATCCACCGCCTGGTGCACCTGGGCGACGGTCGGGTTGACGAACAGGCCGACCCCGCTCACGAAAGGCGGCAGCCTGGACGCCAGCACGCCGAACTGCTCGGGCGTGACGCAGCGCGGGCTCTTGGCGTAGAACACGAAACCGAGGGCGTCGGCGCCGGCGGCGACGGCGGCCTGGAGGTCTTCGGGGCGGGTGATGCCGCAGATTTTGATACGGGTGCGTGGCATGGTGGTCAGCCGGAAAGCTCGTAGGGTGGGCGCGGCCGGCATAGGCACCCTGTGCCCACGCGTAACGCTTGCGTAACGCTTGCGTAACGCCGGCCTCCGCGTGGGCTCGGGGAGCCCACCCTACGAATTGTTAAAGCCAAGGCAGCGGACCAGCCGCCTCCTGCGGCAATCCCCACTTCGGATCATAGTCGATTGTAGCAAGGTATAAACCGTCGGGCATGAAGGTCGGTGCGGCGGCGTCGCGCGAGCGGGCTTCCAGCACCTCGATCATCCAGTCCGGCTCGTTGCGGCCGGTGCCCACGTAGATCAGCGACCCGACGATGTTGCGCACCATGTGGTGCAGGAAGGCCGAGGCGCGGATCGTGAACACGATGACGTCGCCATGGCGCGCGATGTCGACCTGGTGCATCTGCTTGACCGGCGTGTTGGCCTGGCAGCCGGAAGCGCGGAAGCTGGAAAAGTCGTGGGTGCCGACCAGGTGGCGCGCGGCGGCGCGCATGCGCTCGAGGTCGAGCGGACGGAACACCCAGCCGGCGCGTCCGGCCAGCAGCGCCGACGGGTTCGGGTGGTTGTACAGCACGTAGTGATAGGTGCGCGAGCGCGCCGAGAAGCGCGCGTGGAAATCCTGCCCCTCGGGATCGGGCGCCACCTCGTGCGCCCAGCGCACCACGATCGATTCCGGCAGGAAGGCGTTGGTGCCGCGCACCCAGGATTGCGCCGGCCGTTCCAGCTCGGTATCGAAGTGGATGACCTGCTCGATCGCATGCACGCCGGCGTCGGTGCGGCCGGCACAGGCGGTGGCGATCGGCGTGCAAGCGAATTTTTCGAGCGCGATTTCCAGCTTGTCCTGGACCGTATCGCGCGAAGGTTGTTTCTGGTACCCGTTCCAGGCGGTGCCCACGTACTGGACACCCATTGCAATTCGTTTCAACTGACTACCTTATGCTAATGCCGCGCGCATGGCGTTGGCGCGGCCGGCCTGCTCGTTGCTGCCGCCCTTGATGACTTCGTCGAGCAGTTCGCGCGCACCTTCCTTGTCGCCGATTTCCTGGTAGGCGATGGCCAGGTCGAGCTTGGTCTCCATCTCCATGTGGGCCGGCGACAGTTCGATGCCCTCGGTGGCCGGCGCCGCATGCGCGGTTTCGAGCTCATCACCCAGCCCGTTATCCAAATCAGGCAGCGCCAGCGGGTGGTCGGCCAGGTCGAGGTCGAAGGATGGCGCAGCCAGCTGCGGCTCGAGCAGGTTGTGCTGTGCGAAGGCGGCGCTCTCGGCCGGTGCCGGCGTGGCCGCGGGCAGGCCGTCCAGCGCCGGCAGCGCGAACGGATCGTCTTCCAGCGAGAACGCCGGTGTGGCGGGCGGCAGCGCATCGTCCAGGTCGAAGGCCAGGTCCGGCGCCGGATCGGCGGCCGGGCGCGCCGCTGCCACGGGTTCCAGGCCGAAGTCCATGGCGTCGAGGTCGAACAGCGGATCTTTCAGGTCACGGGAAGCGGCCGCAGCCGGGGTTGCGGGCGTTGCCGGCACGCCGGTGTGGAGTTCGGACGGCAGGTCGGGCAGGTCAAATTCCCGCGCCAGGTTGGCCATGTCGATGTCGGTGTTCGGCGCCGGCACGGCAGCTGGCGTGGCGGTGAAATCGGCGCCGAAGTCGGCATCCAGTCCGTGACCCAGCAGGTCGTCGTCCGTCGGATGCGGATCGGGCTGGGGCACCGGGTTCGGTGCCGGCGTGGCGCCGAAGTCCATGTCGAAGGAGAAGTCGAGCGGCTCGTCGGCACCGGCCGGCGCTGCCACAGCCGCCGTTGCTGCCGGCGGCGGCAGGTCGAAGCCGCCCATGTCGAATTCCAGGTCGCCCACCTCGTCGCCGCGCGCCGCCGTGATGTCGCGCACGTCGGCGCTGGGCAGCGCGGTGTGGTCGGCCGCGGCCGGCGGCTCGAAGGC
>Ga0308168_1002384_pt1 | contig 15525 bp, 20 predicted proteins | sample PhyCR2_FD_202133 | JGI IMG/M metagenome (GOLD analysis project Ga0308168, IMG submission 202133) | Phyllosphere microbial communities from UC Gill Tract Community Farm, Albany, California, United States - DLSLRC.R2 | ecosystem: Host-associated > Plants > Phyllosphere > Unclassified | place: USA... | reverse complement strand
TGATAAACAGTTTTCGCAAAACGATTACCCCTTCCAGCGCGCCATTGTCGATATTTCCGATGCCGAACAGGTGAAACGTGTCTGTCAGCGCCTGCTGTCAGATACACCCCGCCTGGATGTGCTGGTGAATGCCGCCGGTATTTTACGTACTGGCAGCACCGAGGAACTCGCGGTGGAGGACTGGCAGGCCTGCATGGCCGTCAACGCCGGGGGGGCATTCAATCTGTTCCAGCAAACACTGCCGGTGTTCCGTCAGCAACGTGCCGGCGCGATTGTGACGGTGGCCTCCAATGCAGCACACGTGCCGCGTATCGGTATGTCAGCTTACGGTGCTTCAAAAGCAGCCCTGCGCAGCCTGTGCCTCACTGTCGGGCTGGAAATGGCTCCCTTTGGTGTCCGCTGCAATATCGTGTCTCCAGGCTCCACAGACACCGCGATGCAACGCAGCCTGTGGCATAAACCGGAAGACGAGCAGCAGATGATCGCCGGCTACCCCGATCAGTACAAACTGGGTATTCCGTTGCAGAAAATTGCCCAGCCTCAGGAAATCGCCAACACGGTATTGTTCCTCGCTTCTGACAGCGCCAGCCATATTGTGATGCAGGATATTGTTGTCGATGGTGGGGCCACTCTGGGTGCATGATATGTGGAAACGACAAAGTAGCCTGACTGAGCTAAATCAGATGGCAGAAGGTACGCTGATTGCCGGGTTGGGGATGGTCTTTACCCGGCTGGAGCCTGACTGGCTGGAAGCCACTATGCCCATGGATGCCCGCACACAGCAGCCGTTTGGGCTGCTGCACGGTGGTGCCTCAGTGGCGTTGGCAGAATCGCTGGGGTCAATGGCAGGCTGGCTCTGCTCGCAGCCGGGTCAGAATGTGGTAGGCATTGAAGTCAGCGCCAGCCATCTGCGTGCGGTCTATAGCGGAACTGTACGCGGCATCTGCCGGGCGCTTCACAGCGGCAGTATGAATCAGGTATGGCAGATTGAGATTATGAATGCGCAGGATCAGCTGTGCTGTATTGCACGACTGACAACCGCTATTATCGGCTAAAGCACAAAAAAATAGGGCGCCAGTGGCACCCTATTTTTTTAGCAAAGATTAACGCTGATAGACGGTTTCGACACCTTCTTCGTCGTCTTCGTCCCAGTCGTCATCCCAGTCATCATCTTCTTCTTCAACTTCTGGCTGGGTTTCTTCCAGTTGCTGACGATGATAGTCATCCCACATGAATTCCACTTTCTCTGGCTGTTTCGCTTCCAGTTCAGCTTCTTTCGGGTTAGCAATGATGAAGGACATCAGGTCCCAGCACAGTGCGTTAACGCCTGAGCGGTTTGCCGCAGAGATCAGATAGTATTTCTCTGTCCATCCCAGAGCGTCTGCAATGGCTTTAGCACGCGATGCGGCTTCTTCTTCATCCAGCAGGTCCACTTTGTTGAACACCAGCCAGCGTGGCTTCTGGAACAGCTTATCGCTGTATTTCTCCAGCTCAGCCAGGATGATGCGCGCGTTTTCAATCGGATCGCTTTCGTCGATCGGTGCCAGATCGATGGTGTGTAACAGAACACGGCAACGCTCAAGGTGTTTAAGGAAGCGAATACCCAGACCTGCACCATCCGAAGCCCCTTCGATCAGACCCGGGATATCGGCAATAACAAAGCTCTGCTCGCTGTCCATACGAACAACACCGAGGCTTGGCACCAAAGTGGTAAACGGATAATCCGCCACTTTAGGTTTCGCAGCAGAAACAGCGCGAATAAAGGTCGATTTACCTGCGTTAGGCAGGCCGAGCATACCCACGTCAGCCAGCAGCATCAGTTCCAGCTGTAAATCACGCTTTTCACCCGGCGTACCCATGGTTTTCTGGCGTGGGGTACGGTTAACGGATGACTTGAAACGGGTGTTGCCCAGGCCGTGCCAACCGCCTTTAGCGACCATCATCTTCTGCTGATGATGCGTCATATCACCGAGGGTTTCACCGGTTCCCTGGTCAATAATGCGCGTTCCGACGGGTACTTTAACAACGATGTCCACACCGCGTTTACCGGTACAGTCACGGCTTTGGCCGTTCTGCCCACGTTCGGCACGGAAGGATTTTTCAAAACGATAGTCGATCAGAGTATTCAGGTTTTCGTCGGCCTGCATATACACATCGCCGCCATCGCCACCATCACCACCGTCCGGACCGCCACGAGGGATATATTTCTCACGACGGAAGCTCACGCAGCCATTACCGCCATCGCCAGCCACTACCAGGATCGTCGCTTCATCAACAAACTTCATTTTACTTCTCCGTCACTCATACGCCCGTGGCCCGATGCAAGTGGCACCGGAACGGGATTGCTCCGCCGTGGCCATAAGCGATGACCAATTGCGGAAAACATGGCGCCTGACACCACAACGATTGCTCCGACAAACCCTAAGGTATTGAGTTGTGGGATGGCAAAAAAGTCGGGCCAGCCAAGCGATAAAAATTCTGAAAACAGCAGGGTAAAAAGTGGCGTTAGCGTCACAATTGCGCTGACCTGAGCCGCCTGCCAGCGTGCGTAGGCTTCCGCCAGTGCGCCGTAACCCACAAGGGTATTCAGCACACAAAAAATCAGGCATCCAAGCTGCCATCTGTCCAGTTGCCACACCAGATCGGTGTGCGCAAAAGGCAATAACGTCACTGCACATAAAGTGTACAGCAAAAACAGGATCTGCTGCGAGCCGAGTCGACGCAACAAAATTTTTTGCGTCACGCCATAAACCACCCACACCAGTGCTGCACTGACGCCCAGAATCACACCCCAGGTGTAATTGGTCAGACGGGTAAAGATTTCCACCAGGCTGGTATTAAAAAACATCACCAACCCGCACAGCAGCATACAGACACCGATAATCTGGCTACCGCGCATCTTTTCTTTCAGGATAAAGACGCTGGCAAGCATCATACCAGGAGGGGCCAACTGGGCAATCACCTGGGACGCAGTCGGGCTGAGATACTGCAACGAAGAGCCAAACAAGATGAAATTGCCCACCAGTCCGGCGGTAGCGATCATCACCCACACCAGCCAACGCGGGTGTCGGAACAAATCACGCGGCGGCAACTGACGTTTCAAGGCCAGAATCGTGCCCAGGCCTAACGCTGCGAGAAAAAAACGATAGAACACCACAGTGAACGGATCCATCACCTGCAGCACCACTTTCATCGCAATGGGTAACGAACCCCAGCTCATGGCGGTAACCAGCGCAAGCGCAATACCCATTCCAGCCTGTTGTTTGATGACTGACATCAGTGTTCCCTGGCAGAATGTAAAAAGCCCCGCAGTCTAGTGCGGGGCTTTTATTTTCGCAGCAGTGAACGGCTTAACAGCCGTTCCGCGGCACGAAAACCTAATTACTCAGCAACGATGCTGATGTATTTACGGTTGTTCGGGCCTTTAACTTCGAATTGGACCTTGCCGTTTGCAGTTGCAAACAGGGTGTGGTCACGACCGCAGCCTACGTTGGTGCCCGCGTGGAATTTGGTGCCACGCTGACGAACGATGATGCTACCAGCCAGTACAGATTCGCCGCCGAAGCGTTTTACGCCCAGACGTTTTGCGTTGGAGTCACGACCGTTACGGGTCGAACCACCAGCTTTCTTATGTGCCATTTGTCAGGTCTCCTGTTATGCGCTGATGCCAGTGATCTTCACATCAGTGAACCACTGACGGTGACCCTGCTGCTTACGGTAATGCTTACGACGACGGAACTTAACAATCTTGATCTTGTCGCCACGACCGTGAGCTACGATTTCAGCCTTGATCACGCCACCTGAAACTAAAGGTGCGCCGATTTTAACGTCTTCGCCGTTAGCAATCATCAGAACCTGGTCGAATTCAACGACTTCGCCGGTTGCGATGTCCAGCTTTTCCAGGCGAATGGTTTGACCTTCGCTTACTCGGTGTTGTTTACCACCACTTTGGAAAACCGCGTACATATAAACTCCGCTTCGCGCTTGCCTTCTTTGATTTCAGGCTGCGCTATAAATATTCACAATAGGGCGCGAATTCTACGCAACTTCGCAGGTAAAGACAAGAGTCTGTTTCGCTCTATTGCAGAAAAAAAACGCAACGTGAATGGGGACGTTTCACCGCCGCGTTTTTCAAGTACAATCTGTCATACATTTCATGCCACTGGCACGGTAAAGGCGCTTATCATAGCAGCGAACTGAGCGATAGCTGAACAGACTGATGAACTTAGAACAGATAAATGAACTCACCGCGCAAGATATGGCGGACGTCAATGCGACAATACTCGACCAGCTGAACTCGGATGTATCCCTCATCAATCAGCTGGGCTATTACATTATCAGTGGCGGAGGTAAGCGTATCCGTCCGATGATCGCTGTGCTTGCAGCACGCGCCATCAATAATTACGAAGGTAAACAACACATTACCGTCGCGGCGTTGATCGAATTCATTCATACCGCCACGCTGCTACACGATGACGTCGTGGATGAATCAGATATGCGCAGAGGTAAAGCCACTGCGAATGCCGCGTTTGGCAATGCTGCCAGCGTGCTGGTCGGTGATTTTATCTACACTCGCTCTTTCCAGATGATGACCAGCCTCGGCTCACTGAGAGTTCTGGCTCTGATGTCTGAAGCGGTCAATGTGATTGCTGAAGGCGAAGTCTTGCAGTTGATGAACTGTAACGACCCGGACATCACCGAAGAAAGCTACATGCGCGTCATTTACAGCAAAACCGCACGCCTGTTCGAAGCAGCAGCACAGTCCTCGGCCATTCTGGCGGGTGCCAACGCGGAACAAGAGCAGGCTTTGCAGGATTATGGCCGCTTCATCGGTACCGCATTCCAGCTCATCGATGATCTGCTGGATTACAGTGCCGATGGCAAAACGCTGGGTAAAAACGTGGGTGATGACCTGAGTGAAGGCAAACCGACACTGCCGTTATTGCACGCCATGCGTAACGGAACACCGCAGCAAGCCAGCATGATTCGTACTGCGATTGAAGAAGGTAACGGACGCCATTTACTGGAACCTGTTCTGGAAGCAATGCACCAGTGTGGCTCACTGGAATGGACGCGCAATGCCGCGGAACAAGAAGCAGATAAAGCCATTACGGCTCTGAAAGCCCTGCCTGAATCACCATGGCGGAGTGCGCTCGAAGCCCTCGCACACATGTCAGTTCAGCGCGAATTCTAATGCCATAAATTGAACAGAAAGCACGCCCCACCGTGCTTTCTGTTTTTTCGTCTCCCCTTCCGATAAAATTTGCTCACGCACTCCCCCTTAAAACCTCGTCCTTAATCCTTAATTTTGCGTAGCGTTACGCAAAAAAACAGTTATGCCCGAATTTTATTGGAATTTAATGGAAGTTATTTGATATAAACATCCTGTTATTGCTAAATATAACAATTTGCTTTATCAGAATAAAACTTACATCAGGGTGCAGTTGATGACAGCAATCTGCTCCCTGTTTTCCAAAAGTGCCCATGGAGGATAAGCACATGAAACACCCTCAGCAAGACTGGCACCCTGCCGATATCATTGCCGGACTGCGCAAAAAAGGGACCACCCTCGCCGCCCAATCCAGACTGGCAGGCTTAAGCTCATCGACGTTAGCGAATACGTTGAGCCGACCCTGGCCTAAAGGAGAGTGGCTGATCGCCGATGCCCTGAACGTGCATCCGGCAGAAATCTGGCCCAGCCGCTACTACGATCCAAAAACACATCAACTTATCGATCGTAAGAAGCTGATCCGCAGTTAAAAAAAAGGGCCGGTATTCAATACCGACCCTTTTTTATTGCGGAAAAATCACTCTTCGCCGCTGATGCGCTGAATATTTGCACCAAGTGCCATCAGCTTATCTTCAATGTGCTCATAACCACGGTCAATGTGATAGATACGATCAACCAGAGTCGTACCTTCAGCAATACAGCCTGCCAGCACCAGACTGGCCGAAGCACGCAGATCGGTCGCCATCACCTGAGCACCCGAAAGCTTCTCTACGCCATGGCAAATCAGCGTATTGCTCTCAATTTCACCGTGCGCACCCATACGAACCAGCTCCGGCACATGCATGAATCGGTTCTCGAAAATGGTCTCGGTAATCACGCCCGTACCTTCTGCCACCAGATTCAACAGGCTAAACTGCGCCTGCATATCAGTCGGGAAACCTGGGTGTGGTGCCGTGCGCAAGTTCACCGCTTTTGGCCGCTTACCGTGCATATCCAGGCTGATCCAGTCGCTACCCACTTCAATATCCGCACCGGCTTCACGCAGTTTAGCCAGCACAGCATCCAGTGTATCCGGTTGAGCTGCACGACAAACCACTTTACCGCCAGAGATCGCCGCCGCCACCAGGAATGTCCCGGTCTCGATACGGTCAGGCAACACGCGATAGACACCACCACCCAGGCGTTCTACGCCTTCGATAGTAATACGATCGCTGCCAGCGCCAGTGATTTTCGCACCCAGCGTATTCAGGAAGTTTGCGGTATCAACAATTTCTGGCTCACGCGCAGCATTTTCAATAACCGTTGTTCCGGTTGCCAGCGTTGCGGCGCTCATGATGGTGACGGTAGCGCCTACGCTGACCTTATCCATCACAATGTGCGCACCCTTCAGGCGACCATTAACCGAGGCTTTCACATAACCTTCTTCCAGCTTAATCTCTGCGCCAAGTTGTTCCAGCCCCGTGATATGCAGGTCAACGGGACGGGCACCGATGGCGCAACCGCCAGGCAGTGATACCTGCCCCTGGCCAAAACGTGCCACCAGCGGCCCCAAGGCCCAGATAGAAGCACGCATGGTCTTCACCAGATCGTAAGGCGCACAGAAAATATTGACGTCACTGGCATCAAGATGCACGGAACCATTACGTTCAGCCTTCACACCCAACTGACTGAGCAGTTTCATGGTGGTATCGATGTCCTTCAGTTTCGGGACATTCTGAATCTCTACTGGCTCTTCAGCCAGCAAAGCAGCGAACAGGATCGGTAATGCGGCGTTTTTAGCCCCGGAAATTGTGACTTCACCACTCAGGCGGGTCGGACCCTGTACACGAAATTTATCCATTGCAACTGCTCTCTGTTGTCAGTCAAAAAATCTGCTGTTCAGACTCTCACCACGCCAAACGTGGCGAACGCTGCACAGCTTAAAAACCGTTTAGTTTACGGTCACGCGCCCACTCTTCAGGGGTATAAGTCTTGATGGAAACCGCATGAATACGGTTATCCGCGATGTAAGCCATCAGGGGTGCATAGACCGTCTGCTGCTTCTTAACACGGCTCAGTTCGCCGAACAGTTCACCGACGGCAATAACCTGGAAATGGCTGCCATCACCAGTAACGTGGACTTCCTGCAGCGGTAACGCGCCCATCAGCACGGACTGAATTTCACTATTTTCCATGATGCTTTTAAATTCACTTGATAATAAACAGGCACACATCTTAGTGGAATCCGCCCCACTCTTAAACAAGCAAAAAATGCCAGAAGCAGTAGTAAAAGACTAAATGAGAATGGATAACAATACGGAGGCAGGATGAAAGAGGAACCGGCGCACCAGTTCCTGAAGTAAAAATGAGCAAACTCAAGGTGTTCCGCTGTCGCTACGCGGCGCATCGATTCTGGCGGCTTAGTCGCTGCCGACAATAATTTTCTGCAGGTTATAGAGCGTGATCAGCGAACTGAGCTTATCGGTGATGCCGATAAACTGTGGAACTCTTCCACGCTGTATCGCGATCTGCCGGAGATGGACCAGCAATGCCAGCCCACCGGAATCGACGCGATCCAGCCCGGAAACATCAATCGTTTCGACCCACTGCATCACGGCTTCCCGCTGCTGCCAAAGTGGCAACAGCGTTTCACGTTCCAACTCCCCGAAGAGACGCAGATGATCCGTCTCTACCTCCCAACGCAGTTGTTCACTCATTACGACTGCTTATTCAATGAAATCGGCTGCTGCGAGTAGGACTTCAACAGCGCCGTCAGGCCGTCGATGCCTTTCGTACGCAGGGTGTCACTCCATTCGTTCTGCTTGGTCGTGATCATGCTGACACCTTCCGCAATCATGTCATAAGCCTGCCAGTGATTAGTGACGCTGTTTTTACGCCACTGGAAATCCAGTCGTACCGGCGGGCGGCCATTCGGGTCAATGATGGTCACACGAATAGCAATAATATTGGCATCCCCCAGCGGCTGAGGCGGAGCAATCTGGTATGTTTGTCCGTTGTACATCGCCAGTGCCTGGCCATAAGCCTGTGCAAGATAGTCACCGAAGGCTTTGAAATAGGCATCACGCTGTGCTGGCGTGGCCTCTTTGTAGTAACGACCAAGTACCAGCGCCCCGGCGTATTTGATCTGCACATACGGCAGCAGTTCTTCACGAACGATCTGACGCAGATAGTTAGGATCCTGCTTAATTTTCGGTTGTTCACTCTTCAGCCGGGTAAAGGTTTTCGCAGCTGCTTCGTTCATTAATTTATAAGGATCGGTCTGATCCGCTGCGGCATTGGCTGCCACTGGCGCGATTACCAGCATCGCCACCATCAGTAAACGTTTAAACATTACTTGCCCTCTTCTGGAGTTGTCGCCGCCGGGGCGGGCACTGAGGCCGGCTCGTCACCCGACGCAGATGAATTTTGTTTTTTGTCGTCACCATCGCCACTTTTGTACAGGAACTGCCCGATCAAATCTTCAAGTACCATAGCGGATTTGGTGTCCTGCAAGGTGCTGCCATCTTTAAGCGTAGCAGTTCCCATTTCCGGGTCATCAAACCCGATATTCAGGGCCAGATATTGCTCACCCAGCAGACCGGAGGTGCGCACAGCCAGAGAACTGGTGTCAGGGATATTGTTATATTTATCTTCAATATCCATCGTGACCTTCGGTGAGTAATTTTTCGGGTCAAGGGTAATGTCTTCAACCCGGCCAATGACGACGCCACCAACTTTCACCGGCGATCCTGCTTTCAGACCACCAATATTGTCAAAAGTAGCATACAGCTTCCAGGTCGGTTCATTGCCCAGTGACTTCAGGTCGGCAACGCGTAGACAGAGAAAAATAATCGCGCACAGCGCCAGCAGTAAAAAGGCACCTACCCAAATCTCGCTTTTTTTCGTTTGCATTGAATCAGTTCCCAAACATCAGTGCTGTAAGCACAAAATCCAGACCGAGCACTGCCAGTGAAGCATGTACTACGGTACGCGTCGTTGCCCGACTGATCCCTTCAGAAGTCGGAATGGCGTCATAGCCGTTAAACAGCGCAATCCAGGTGACCGTCACCGCAAAAACGGCGCTCTTGATTACGCAGTTGATAAGATCCGTGCGCAGGTCGACCGCATTCTGCATGGCTGACCAGAAGAATCCAGGATCGATACCTTTCCAGCTGACCCCCACCAGCCCACCGCCAAGAATACCCACCGCGACAAAAATCAGGGTAAGCAACGGCATACTGATGACACCCGCCCAGAAGCGCGGAGAGATAATGCGCCGCAGAGGATCAACCGCCATCATTTCCATGCTGGAAAGCTGCTCAGTGGCTTTCATCAGGCCAATTTCTGCTGTCAGTGCTGAACCGGCACGCCCGGCGAACAGTAACGCGGTGACAACCGGCCCCAGTTCGCGCAACAGCGACAGTGCAACCATCATGCCCAGGCCTGTTTCGGCACTGTATGTCTTCAGCACCAGATAACCCTGCAGGCCAAGCACCATGCCGATAAACAGCCCGGAGACCACGATAATTAATAACGACATCACGCCAACGCTATACAACTGTTTTATCAGCAATGGCGCATGTTTACGAAAGCGAGGAATGCCAAAAAGTGCATGGAATAACATCAACCCTGCACGGCCAAAGGAGGCGCAGGTATTAATGCCCGTTCGCCCAAGTGACGTCAGTGCTCTTAGAAACATCAGTCTCTCACCCTCCCTGAGCCGACTAAATCTTGCAGATAATCCCCTGCCGGGAAACGGAATGGCACGGGCCCGTCAGCAATGCCATCAATAAACTGACGCACGCGAGCATCATCATTTTCACGTAACTGCGGGGCTGTCCCCTGCGCAATCACTTTTTGATCGGCAATAATATACGCATAATCGGCAATGCTCAGCACTTCAGGGACATCGTGAGAAACCACAATACAGGTAACACCTAAAGCGTGATTAAGCTCATCGATTAACTTCACCAGCACGCCCATGGTAATCGGATCCTGCCCGACAAACGGTTCGTCGAACATAATCAAATCGGGTTCGAGAGCAATCGCACGGGCCAGAGCTGCACGCCGCGCCATTCCGCCAGACAGTTCAGAGGGTTTCAGATTGGCGGCACCGCGTAATCCCACGGCTTCCAGTTTCATCATCACCGTACTGTTCAGCAAGGGCTCTGGGAGCCGGGAATGTTCACGCAGCGGCCATGCAACGTTGTCAAAGACACTGAGATCGGTAAACAGCGCACCTGACTGAAACAGCATACTCATCTTTTTACGCGCTTCGTAAAGACGCGAACGCGACAGCGCGGGAATGTTCTCACCATTGAACCAGATTTCACCGCTGTCAGGCGGGATCTGCCCACCTATCAGCCGTAACAACGTGGTTTTACCAATGCCGGATGGCCCCATAATGGCGGTGACTTTCCCTTTGGGCACCGTAAGCGAGATGTTATCGAAAATCGGACGGTTGCCACGGGAGAAACTCACACCCCGGACATCCACCAGATTCGTCTCCGCCTGGCTCATAGTTACCTCTATCTTTATTTTTAGGCGATTAATTTACCCCCGATAGTAACGTATTACCCTCCGGGCCGGGCATTTTTACAGAATCTTACCTCTGTGACGTAGCTAAAGTTGGCATAAGTTTTACTTTTTGCTTTGAGACCGTCAAAATCACTGCCATTAAATTTTCCATGCCTTACTTCGTTGTCGCCATCCGCCCTCGACGATAATACCTGACCACAAGGACACTTCATGCTCGTCGCTACAGCACTACTGATTATCGGTTTAGTCTTACTGGTTTATGGAGCCGATCGTCTGGTGTTTAGCGCCGCTATCTTGTGCAGATCCTTTGGTATTCCCCCGTTAATTATCGGAATGACCGTGGTGGGTATCGGCACCTCACTGCCCGAGCTGATTGTCTCGTTCTCTGCAGCCACACATGGACAGATGGATATTGCCGTAGGAACAGCGATGGGCTCGAATATTACCAATATTTTGCTGATATTGGGAGGCGCTGCGCTGCTGCACCCGCTTACCGTACATTCAAACCTGATCCGGCGTGAGCTCCCACTGATGCTGCTGGTCACCCTGCTGTGCGGTGTGACGTTGTTCGATAACGAACTAAGCCGAAATGATGGTCTGGCGCTGATCGCTATCGCAGCCATCTATCTGTTGTTCATCATTAAAATCGCACGCCGGGCTGAACGCGACGGTAATGACTCCCTGACCCGGGAACAGCTGGCCGAACTGCCACGCGATGATGCGGGCAATACCGTTGCTTTTCTGTGGCTGGCCGTTGCCCTGATCCTGTTACCCATGTCTACGCGGATGGTGATCGATAATGCGACGGTCATTGCTGATTATTTTGGCGTGAGTGAACTGGTGATTGGCCTGACCATCATTTCAGTGGGCACCAGCCTGCCGGAACTGGCCACGGTTATTGCCGGAGCACTAAAAGGCGAAGATGATATCGCCGTCGGAAACCTGATTGGTTCAAACATCTATAATATCGCGATTGTGCTGGGCATCCCGGCACTGATTCATCCCGGCACGCTCGACACTGCTATCTTCGCTCGTGATTACTGGGTGATGCTGGGGGTCAGTGCGCTGTTTACATTAATCTGTTTGCAACGCAGTCGTCGCATTGGTCGGCTGGCTGGCGCATTGTTGCTGTGCGGATTTATCGTCTGGGTGGGAATGCTCTATGGCTTCCCCTCTGTGACTTTCTGGTAAAAGGACTGGACTACTATGGCGCATATCACTGCCGATCCCGACTTTGACTTTCAACAGGCCGGGAAAGAAGTATTGCGGATTGAACGTGAAGGGTTAGAACAGCTTGATCAGTACATCAACGCCGATTTTACCCAAGCCTGCAACCTGATCTATCGCTGTGGCGGTAAAGTTGTGGTGATGGGAATGGGGAAATCGGGGCATATCGGTAAGAAGATAGCCGCTACCTTTGCCAGTACCGGTACGCCATCGTTTTTTGTCCACCCCGCTGAGGCCAGCCACGGCGATCTGGGCATGGTCAGCCCCAATGACGTTGTATTAGCCATCTCCAACTCTGGTGAGTCTTCCGAAGTTCTGGCCCTGATCCCAGTGTTGAAACGCTTGCGCGTCACGTTAATCTGCCTTACCAGCCGCCCGGAAAGTGCAATGGGCCGCGCAGCGGATGTGCATCTGTGTGTTAAAGTGCCGCAGGAAGCTTGCCCGCTGGGCCTGGCACCAACCACCAGCACAACGGCAACACTGGTCATGGGAGATGCCCTGGCCGTTGCCCTGTTGAAAGCACGTGGCTTCACGCCGGAAGATTTTGCGCTCTCCCATCCCGGCGGTGCGCTGGGGCGTAAGCTGCTGCTGCGTGTTGATGATATCATGCACTCGGGTAGCGACATGCCGCACGTGAGCCGTGATGCTTCACTGCGCGATGCGCTGCTGGAAATAACGCGTAAAAATATGGGAATGACGGTAATCTGCAACGATTTGATGAAAATCGAAGGCATTTTTACCGATGGCGATTTACGCCGTGTCTTCGACATGGGCATTGATATCCAGCATGCCGGTATCGAAAGCGTGATGACCCCGGGCGGGATCCGCGTTCGGCCAAATACCCTGGCAGTGGATGCGCTGAATCTGATGCAAAACAAGAATATTACCTCCGTGATGGTCGCCGACGGCGACACACTACTGGGCGTGGTGCATATGCATGACATGCTACGTGCTGGTGTGGTTTAACAAAGGAAGTGGACAGAAATGAGTCATTCAGCAGCCACCGTTGAGACCTGTTACGGCCCGGTCAACCAACAGGTGATGACACAAGCGCAGAACATAAAGCTGTTGATCTGCGATGTCGACGGCGTCATGTCAGACGGCGTGATCTACCAGGGTAACAATGGTGAAGAACTAAAAGCCTTCAATGTGCGTGATGGTTACGGCATTCGCTGCCTGCTCACCTCCGGGATTGAAGTGGCTATTATTACCGGCCGTAAAGCCAAACTGCTGGAAGATCGCTGTGTTACCCTGGGGATTACGCATCTTTACCAGGGACAAACGGATAAGCTTTTGGCCTTCCGTGAACTTCTGGATACACTGTCACTCAGTGCGAATCAGGTTGCCTATATTGGTGATGATCTGATTGACTGGCCGGTCATGGCTGAAGTGGGCCTGAGTGTGACCGTTGCTGATGCGCATCCCATTTTGCTTCCCCGCGCTCACTATGTGACCCGTATTGAGGGGGGGCGTGGTGCAGTTCGGGAAATTTGCGATCTAATCCTGATTGCACAGGGCAAGTTTGATGAGGCCAAAGGGCAGTCGGTATGAGTAAAACAAGACGCTGGATGACGCTGATACTGGCACTGATCGCCATTGTGCTGATTGGCTGGAATTTGACTGCCACCGATGATAACGACGGTGCAGCAACGCAGGACAATAATGAACCCACCTATATGAGTGATAACTCACATACGGTAGTTTATAACCCAACTGGAGCACTGAGCTACAAGCTGGTTTCTGACAAGGTGACCTATTTTTCGACGGATGCTATAACCTGGTTCGATAACCCGGTGATGACCACCTACGATGAGAACAAGGTTCCGACCTGGTCAGTGCGTGGAGACAAGGCCAAACTCACTAACGATCGCATGCTGTACCTGTACGGACATGTTGAAGTTAACAGCCTGACGAAAGACGCACAGCTTGAGCGCATCAAAACAGATAATGCGCAAATTAACCTGACGACTCAGGATGTGACCTCGGACGATCAGGTAACACTTTATGGCCGCAGCTTTAACTCTACAGGTATGAAGATGCGTGGGAATTTACGGAAGAAAACTGCCGAGTTGATTGAAAAGGTCAAAACATCTTATGAAATTCAAAATGAACAAAAGCCTTAAGTTACTGACTGCAACCCTGCTCTTCGCCGTTAGCGTTCCTGCTTTAGCATTAACGGGCGATTCGGATAAACCGGTGAATGTCGACTCGGAAAATCAGGCGCTGGATATGCAGGGCAACGTCGCCACGTTCACCGGCAAAGTCATCGTGACGCAGGGTACGATTAAAATTACGGCCGATAAAGTCGTCGTGACCCGTCCTGGCGGCGACAGCAATAAAACCATTGTTGATGCCTACGGCAATCCAGCGACCTTCTACCAGATGCAGGACAGCGGCAAACCCGTGCAGGGTCACGCCCAGAAAATGCATTACGAACTGGCGAAAGACCTGGTGGAGTTAACCGGCAACGCTTATCTGGAGCAGCTCGACAGCAACGTCAAAGGCGATCGCATTACCTATCTGGTGAAAGAGCAAAAAATGCAGGCCTTCGGCAGCACCGGGAAACGCGTCACTACCGTGCTGGTACCCTCGCAGTTGCAGGACAAAGGCACACCGTCAAACGGTCAGAAAAAGAGTAACTAACGAACATGGCAACCTTAATTGCGGAAAACCTCGCGAAGGCCTACAAAGGCCGCCGCGTGGTTGAAGATGTCAGCCTGGAAGTGAAGTCTGGCGAAATCGTGGGCCTGCTGGGTCCGAACGGTGCAGGCAAAACCACCACGTTTTACATGGTGGTTGGCATCGTGCCGCGTGATGCAGGTCGCATCGTGATCGACGATGAAGACATCAGCATTTTGCCGCTGCATGCGCGTGCACGTCGGGGTATTGGCTATCTGCCACAGGAAGCCTCTATTTTCCGCCGTCTGAGTGTTTACGATAACCTGATGGCGGTGCTGCAAATTCGTGATGATCTGACCAGTGAGCAGCGTGAAGATCGCGCTAATGAACTGCTGGAAGAGTTTCACATCGAACATTTACGTGACAGCCTCGGTCAGGCGCTATCAGGCGGTGAACGCCGCCGTGTAGAAATTGCCCGGGCGCTGGCCGCCAATCCAAAGTTCATCCTGCTGGATGAACCGTTTGCCGGTGTTGACCCGATTTCCGTTATTGATATTAAAAAGATTATTGAACACCTGCGTGACAGCGGCCTCGGCGTGCTGATCACTGACCATAACGTACGTGAAACGCTGGCAGTGTGTGAGCGTGCCTATATCGTCAGCCAGGGGCATCTTATCGCCCACGGCACCCCGGAAGCGATCCTGGCCGATGAGCAAGTTAAGCGTGTCTATTTGGGCGAAGAGTTCAGACTCTGATAAGGTGTTCACATTCGGTAAGTTTTCTGGGGAATTAATATTCTGAATATGAAGCAAGGTTTACAACTCAGGCTGAGTCAACAGCTTGCCATGACGCCACAACTGCAGCAGGCCATTCGCCTGCTGCAACTCTCTACGCTTGAACTACAGCAGGAAATTCAGCTGGCGCTGGAAAGA
>Ga0308168_1002371_pt1 | contig 15575 bp, 7 predicted proteins | sample PhyCR2_FD_202133 | JGI IMG/M metagenome (GOLD analysis project Ga0308168, IMG submission 202133) | Phyllosphere microbial communities from UC Gill Tract Community Farm, Albany, California, United States - DLSLRC.R2 | ecosystem: Host-associated > Plants > Phyllosphere > Unclassified | place: USA... | reverse complement strand
CAGCCCGGACAATCCCGGTTCCTACGTGCAGGCGCAGCTGCAGTACCGGCCGACCGAGACCAAGAACACCGAGAACCAGGCCAAGCTGGACTTCAAGTACCGCCTGACCACGCCGTTCTTCAGCAAGCTGTGGTTCGGCGTACAGGGCCGCAAGTCGACCGCCAAGCAGTACAACGGCGGCGGCTACCTGGCCAGTGCCGGCGACCCCAATAACCTGTCAAACACCGCCGACGATATCAACGTCTTGAGCGCCAACGTCAACCAGACCGCGATCTACGACCCGCTGTACACCGGCAGCGCCCAGCGTCCGAACGACAACCAGAACTTCATCAACAGCAGCTATGCGACGCGCTACGTGAACGCGGCCCAGATGGCGAGCCTGGTCAGCGCGGTGATGGGGCGCTCGCCCGGCACCTTCTTCAAGGGTTACAACGACGTGCAGAACATGCCGTCGGGCTGGCCGTCGCCGGTGTACGCCGCCGCAGCGCCTTACTTCGACACCTCGAAGTTCACCCATCAGTACCTGTACTCGGCGCCCGGCAGCGACGGCAAGACCTATCCGCAGATCCCGGCCTTCCAGGCCGACGAGCGCATCGGCGCCACCTACCTGCGGCTCGACTACGGCACCCAGCTGTGGGGCTACGACATCGACGGCAACGTCGGCGTACGCTACACCCGCACCCGTACCCGCGCCACCGGCCTGAGCCAAGACAAGGTGCGCGTCCCGACCGGTAACAGCACCGCCTACAACGATGTCGTGACCGGCAACAGCATCGTCAGCCGCGAGAACACCTACAACGATATCCTGCCGAGCTTCAACGGCGCGTTCTGGTTCACCGACCGCACGGTGGCGCGCCTGGGCTGGGCCAAGGCGATGGCGCGGCCGCGCATCGACCTGCTGGCGCCGAACATCGTCTGCACCCAGGGCAGCGGCAACCCGGCCTTCGGCGGCTTGGGTGGCAACGATACCTGCACGGCCGGCAATCCGGACCTGAAACCCTACCGCTCGACGAATACCGACCTGAGCCTGGAATGGTACCCGGGCAAGGACACCCAATATTCGGTGGCGTTCTTCCAGAAGGACATCTCGAGCTACGTGCTGGAAAAGGTGGTGGTTCCGAACGTGGCGATCCTGGGCGGCACCAACCTCTACGACGTGACGACGGCGGTGAATGGCCAGGGCGCCACCACCCGCGGCGTCGAACTGGCCGCGCGCACGGCGTTCACCTGGCTGCCCGGCTGGCTGGGCGGCTTCGGCGGCGATGCCAACTACACCCGCATGAACTACAAGTACGCGGCCGGCAAGGAGCGCCTGAACGTCCTGGACGGCAGCGTGCTGCCTTACCCGGGCATGTCGAAGAACAGCTACAACGTGTCGCTGTGGTACGACCGTGGCCCGTGGAACGCGCGCGTCGCCTACAATTTCCGCGACCGCTTCTTCACCGGCGGGAACGACGTGTCGGGTAATCCGAATTTCCAGGAAAAGACCGGCTTCCTCGACGCCAAGATCCAGTACCGTTTCAACGACCACGTCACCCTGTCGCTGGAAGGGAAGAACCTGACCGACCAGGCCCAGACCACCGACGCCGGCGACCTGTTCCGCGTCAACGAGCTGGCATGGTCGGGGCGGCGCTACTTCCTGAGTTTGTCGATCAAGAACTGAGTCAAGAACTGAACCCGCGGGAGCCCGATGTTACGTGCATTTTGCCTGATCGCAGCGCTGGCATCCGGTGCACCCGCACTGGCCGCCGACCCGTTCTTCCACAACCCGCTGGTGCTGCAGCGCGCCGACCCGCAGGTCACGCTGCAGCCCGACGGCTGGTATTACTACACGGCGACGGTGCCGGAGTATGACCGCATCGAGATCCGCCGCGCCCGCACCCTCGACGATCTCGGCAAGGCCGAGGCCAGCGTCGTCTGGCGCAAGCACGCGCGCGGCGAGATGGGGGCGCACATCTGGGCGCCCGAGATGCACCGCATCGACGGCAGATGGTATATCTACTTCACGGCCGCCCCGGCTGACAAGATCTGGGAGATCCGCCTGTACGTGCTGGAAAACGCCTCGGCCGATCCGTTGGAGGGCGAATGGGTCGAGCGCGGCCAGCTCAAGACCGGGTGGGAATCCTTCTCGCTCGACGCCACCACCTTCGCCCACCGCGGCCGGCGCTACCTGGTCTGGACCCAGCGTGCGCCGGATGGGAGCAAGGGCACCAACATCTACATTGCGCAGATGGACAGCCCGCTGTCGATTACCGGGCCGGCCATACTGCTGACCCGTCCCGAATACGCCTGGGAGAAGGTCAAGTACGAGGTCAACGAGGCCCCGGCCGTGCTGGTGAAGAACGGGCGCGTGTTCCTGACCTATTCGGCCAGCGCCACCGACGCCAATTATGCGATGGGAATGCTGAGCGCGCGCGACGATGCCGACCTGCTCGACGCGGCATCCTGGACCAAGTCGCCGCAGCCGGTGTTCACCTCCAGCGACGCCAACCGCCAGTGGGGGCCGGGCCACAACAGTTTTACCACCACCCCGGACGGCAAGACCGACGTGCTGGTCTACCATGCGCGCAATTACCGCGACATCGTGGGCGATCCGCTGCGCGACCCGAACCGCCATACGCGGGCGCAGGTCATTCACTGGCGGGCGGATGGGACGCCGGATTTCGGCGTGCCGGTGGCGGATGAAGCAGGCGCCGACCCATCCGCCGGGCGATCCGCCGATTGAAGTGCACCCCGGCATGGTCTAAGCTGTCGTTTCACCCCTCAGCGGAGAACCCCCCATGGTCAGCAAGAACACGATTTGCCTGTGGTTCGATGGCACCGCACTGGACGCCGCGCAGTTCTACGCCGCCACCTTTCCCGACAGCGCAGTCGGCGCCGTGTTCCGCGCGCCCACCGATTATCCCGCCGGGAAGGCGGGCGACGTCTTGACGGTGCAGTTCACGGTGATCGGCATTCCCTGCCTCGGCCTGAACGGCGGTCCGGCCGTCAGGCACAGCGAAGCCTTTTCCTTCCAGGTAGCGACCGACGACCAGGCCGAGACCGACCGCCTGTGGCATGCGATCGTCGGCAACGGCGGCCAGGAAAGCGAGTGCGGCTGGTGCAAGGACAAATGGGGCCTGTCGTGGCAGATTACGCCGCGCGCGCTGAGCGCGGCGATCGCCGATCCGGATCCGGCCGTGGCGCAGCGCGCGTTCGGGGCGATGATGGGGATGCGCAAGATCGACATAGCTGCGATCGAGGCAGCCAAGCGCGGCTGACAGGGTAGGGCCACCAGGTCGCGCCTGGCGGATGCTCTCCTCCGGCAGGCGCTCAGGTGTGAACGAATAATAAAGTTTGCCACAACCTGCAGGGCACGTAGGCTTCGGTAACGTCCGTTGCCGACCGCCGCGACCGCGGTTGCCGCAGTAGCGTGAGGTAGCTATAACTTCAAACTATTTTTGCCTTACTAAGGGCTTGAGCAGTTCTAAATCGATCGGCTTGGTCAGGTGATGGTCGAACCCAGCATCGAAGGCCCGTTCACGGTCCTTTTCCTGGCCCCAGCCCGTGGTTGCCACAAGGGTGCGGGAAGCGCCTCCCTGCAATTGCCGCAGACGACGCGCCAGCTCGTAGCCGTTCATGTCGGGCAGGCCGATGTCGAGCAGGGCTAGCGCCGGATCGGCCATGCCGACCAGTTCAAGGGCTTGCGCTGCCGTATGCGCTACTACGACCTTGCAGCCCAACATCTCGAGCGCCATCGTCAGCATCTCTGCCGCATCCTCGTTATCGTCGACTACCAGCACGCGCACTCCGCTGAGCATGGGCTCGCTTGGAACCGCCCCAACCTTGCATGCGTCGCCCGCGACTAGCGGGAGTCGCACGATAAAGGTGCTGCCCTGGTGCTGCCCGGCACTCTCGGCGTGAATGCGGCCACCGTGCAGTTCGACGATACCGCGTACCAGTGCCAAGCCGATTCCTAGGCCGCCCTTGGCCCGTTCCAATGCAGGCTCGAGCTGGGAAAACATATCAAATACCTTGTCGAGCGCTTCAGCGGGAATGCCGATGCCGCTATCGGACACCTGTATTTCCGCATACCCTGCGTCACAGCGTAGGTGCAGCTCGATGCATCCGCCATCTGGCGTGTACTTAGCGGCATTCGTCAGTAGATTCAGCACGACCTGAGTCAGTCGCGTGGCATCGCCGTCGACCATTGCCGGCGCGGCGTGAATAAACAGGCGCAGCGAGTGGCGCGCGCGTTTCATGGTTTCGCCCATGTCCTGCGCTGCACTACGTACCAGGGCTGTAAGCTCGACTGGGGCGCGTTGCAGATGCATGCGCCCCTGCGTGATGCGTGAAATTTCCATCAGGTCGTCGACTAGCCGTGTCAGGTGGTGAAGCTGGCGGTCGAATACCTGCAGCAGGCGGTCGTCTTTTGCATTGCTGTACCTAAGCTTAAACACATCGACCGCGCTGCGCATTGGCGCGAGTGGATTGCGCAGCTCATGCGAGAGCGTAGCCAAAAATTCGTCTTTACGGCGGTCCGCTGCCGACAGCTTTTCGTTGAGCTTTTTGAGTTCAGCTTCGGCCGCCTCAGCAGCTTTGCGGGCCAACAGCAATTCACGCTCGTAGGCGCGGCGGTCGGTAGATTTGAACAATGCCCAATGGTCGAGGACCTCCTCGTCTTTCTTCTGCCGCGCGATATTGACCAGCATTGGTAGCCGCTCCTGGCGGCTGTTACGCACGTCCATCTGGATTTCCGCCACCGAGCCTTGTATCTGGAGAATGGGTTGGCAGTGGGTGTTGTAGAACAGGCGAGCGCCCACCGGCAGCAATTCATGCATCCGGACCTTGTCGACAAGGTCTTCTTCGGCATAACCGAACCAGGCGCATGCCGTGGCGTTCGCCCGTCGTATTAATCCATCACTAGTGGTCAGGACCAGCGCACAAGCCGCATGGGCGAATAGGGTATCGTCGCTGGACAATGCGTCTGCCACGGCAGATCAGCGCAGCGTGCGCGTGAGAAAATCGTCGATGGCCCGCGAGCTTTCGGTCGGTGCGCTCATATGTGGACAATGACCGACGTTCTCGATAATGTGCAGGGTGCTGGCCGGCATGTGCTTGTGCATGTATTCACCAACAGTGCGAGGCGCCACCAAGTCGTCAGTGCACTGTAGGATCAAGGCTGGCACGCTAGAGTGCGCAAGGTCGCTGCGGTGGTCGGACAGGAAAGTCACGCGCGCGAAATCTTTGGCGATGTTGGGATCGTTGCGGCAGAAGCTGTTCGTCAACTCCTCGCGCAGTGCCGGGTTGTCGGGAGCGCCCATGATGGCCGGCGCAAGATTGCTCGCCCAGCCAAGATAATTGGCTTCCATCGTTTCCAGCAGCTCGTTGATGTCGCCCCGGGTGAAACCGCCGACATAGTCGCCTTCGTTGATATAGCTGGGCGAAGGGCTAACCATGATCTGAGAACTGAATTTGTGCGGGGCCTTGATCGTGGCGAGCATGCCGATCATGGTGCTGACCGAGTGGCCGACGAAAACGACTGGACCGTCGGCAAACTCGTCAACGATGTCGAGCAGGTCGTCCGCGTAGCCATGTAGCGTGTCGTATTTGTCACGACTGTAGGCCGCTGGGTCGGAACCGCCACTGCCGACCAGATCGAAGGTAATTGTGCGAAAACGTTCCGCATAGATGGGCGCAAGAAAACGCCACATGGTCTGATCGCAGCCAAATCCGTGCGCAAACACCATGGTGGCATGGCCATTGCCCGCGATACGAACATTGTTGCGTAACTGCACAGAGGACATTATCCACTTTCCCTTTGATAACTAACACTAAGCATTGTATCCGTTTAACGCTGAGCACAGGTTAAACGCTTGGCCGCATAGTTTGACCCGAGAGGCGAGTCTCTTATTGCCGCTAACGGCCTGTGGCGCTGCGCGTCTTCGGTCTCCGTATAATCGCTGTCAACTTGGTCAGCATTCAATCACCTGCTCAACGATTTACTGAGCGCGTTGCGTCTACCGTTTGAATGCACAGCCGATTGCGGACGGTCGATACGGCTCGGCGTACGGCCTCGTTGCTACATGGACAAGCCTCCAGTGAGCGAGTTCAACGCGCCTCGAAATGATTGCGCCTGACATTGATGTTACGTGGTTTCTAGCATAATCCGATTTACCGCCCGCTCTGCCCGCATCGATACCGGTTTCGGTATCGCTCTGCACTAAAAAGTAATTGGTCCGCTCGACCGCATTCCACTACATTCCCTTGCAAGTCCAGGATGTCTCGCGCGGCGCTTCCCCGATCCGCCGAATGTTATCGCAAGCATCCGGCTAACATATAACAACAACCGCACAAGGGGAGAGCATATGCGGAGACACAAAGCCGGCCGCCCGGCCTGGCACGCTGCCTTGATCGTTGCACTGGCCGCCTGCAGCAGCGCGCACGCGGCCGACGCGCGTACCGATGCCGACACGCGCGCCCGCGCCCTGGTGGCACGAATGAACTTCGACGAAAAGATCGGCCAATTGCTGAACGTCGCGCCCGCCGTGCCGCGCCTGGGCATTCCCGCCTATAACTGGTGGACCGAATCGCTGCACGGCGCCCTGGGACCGATCCCGACCACCAACTTCCCGGAGCCGATCGGGCTGGCGGCCAGCTTCGATGCGCCGCTGCTGCGTCTGGTAGCCGGCGCGATCAGCGTCGAGGTGCGCGCGCTGCACACGCTGGGGCGCCAGACCGGTCACCTGGGCCGCATCGGCACCGGCCTCGATACCTGGTCGCCCAACATCAACATCTTCCGCGATCCGCGCTGGGGCCGTGGCCAGGAAACCTACGGTGAAGATCCGCACCTGACGGCGGCGCTCGGCGTCGCGTTCATTCAGGGCATGCAGGGCGCGAACCCGGACCTGCCGGACGTGGTCGCCACGCCCAAGCACTTCGCCGTGCACAGCGGTCCGGAATCGACGCGCCACGTGGCCGACGTGTTCGTCTCGCGGCACGACCTCGAGGATACCTATCTGCCCGCCTTCCGCGCTGCCATCGTCGATGCCGGCGCGGGTTCGATCATGTGCGCCTACAACCGCATCAACGGCCAGCCGGCCTGCGGCAGCGAGCTGCTGATGAAGGAGCACCTGCGCGCGGCCTGGGGCTTCAAGGGTTACGTGGTGTCCGATTGCGATGCCGTCACCGATATCTCGGAACAGCACAAGTACGCACCCGATCCGGCGGCGGCGGTGGCGGTCGCGCTGAAGGCCGGCACCGACAACGAGTGCAACACCAAGACCCTGGGCGACGTGCCCAACCTCGAGGCGCGCTACCGCGAAGCCTGGCAGCGCGGCCTGACCGGCACCGCCGATATCGACGCGGCGCTGGTGCGGCTGTTCTCGGCACGCTACCGCAACGGCGACCTCGCCGGCCTGGCGCAGCGCGCCGGCCAAGCGCCGGTCCCGGTCAGCGCGATCGGCAGCGCCGCCCACCAGGAGCTGGCGCTGCAGGCGGCGACCAAGAGCCTGGTGCTGCTGAAGAACGACGGCGTGCTGCCGCTGCGCCCGGGCCTGAAGCTGGCCGTGATCGGGCCGCTGGCCGACGCCACCCGGGTCCTGCGCGGGAATTATTCGTCGACGCAGTCGGCGCCGCCGGTATCGGTCGTCGACGGCCTGCGCCGCGTGCTGCCGGGCGCCAGCGTGCGCCTGGTGCCGGCCGGACCCTCGGTCACCGACGGCGACCCGGTCCCGCGCACCGCGCTCTTGAGCCCGGACGGCAAGCCGGGCCTGCAGGCCGATTACTACAACCGCACCGCGCAAGCGTATGACAGCAAGCCGGCCGCGACCCGCGTCGAGCCGGGCCTGGAATCGCATGCGCTCGAACTGAAGGAAGTCGGCGAGCGCCACAAGGTGGAGTGGACCGGCTTCCTGGTGGCGCCAGAGAGCGGCATGTATCGCATCGGCGTCAGCGGCGTACAGGGCGCCTTGAGCGTGGACGGCAAGCCGGCGGTCGAGGCCAGCGCCTATTCGAAGTGGGCCGAGCCACTACAGCTGGTCGACGTGCGCCTGGAAAAGGGCCAGCGCTATCCGCTGCGCTTCCACGCCGAGACCGGCACTAATGGTAATTCGGGCGTGCCCGGCCTGTTCTGGAAGCGCGTCTCGACCGACGTCGACGCCGACCTGCGGGCCGGTGTCGCCGATGCCGACGTGGTCGTGGCCGTGGTCGGCTTGACTTCGGACCTCGAAGGCGAGGAGATGGCGGTGAAGGCCGAGGGCTTCTCGGGCGGCGACAAAACCACGCTCGAACTGCCGGCCGACCAGCGCCGCCTGCTCGATCGCGCCCGGGCGCTGGGCAAGCCGCTGGTCGTGGTGCTGATGAACGGCAGCGCGCTCGACCTGACCTGGGCCAAGGACAACGCCGCTGCCATCCTCGAAGCCTGGTATCCGGGCCAGTCGGGTGGCCTGGCGGTGGCGAAGGTGCTGACCGGCGCATCCGATCCGGGTGGGCGCCTGCCGCTGACCTTCTACCGCGGCCTGGGCGACCTGCCGCCGTTCGACGACTACACGATGAAGGGCCGCACCTACCGCTACTATGGCGGCACGCCGGTGTACCCGTTCGGCGCCGGCTTGAGCTACACCACCTTCGGCTATACGCCCCTGAAGGTCGAGAACGTCGGCGGCGCCCCGGAGAACGGCATCGTGGTCACGACCGAGGTCACTAACACGGGCGGGCGCGACGGCGACGAGGTCGCCCAGCTGTACCTGACGCCGCCCGTCATGGAGGGGGCGCCGCGGCTGGCCCTGCGCGGCTTCCAGCGCCTGTCGCTCAAGGCCGGCGAACGGCGCCGCATCAGCTTCCGCCTGTCGCCGCGCGACCTGAGCTTCGTCACGCGCGACGGCATCCGCCAGCTGACGCCGGGGCAGTACAAGGTCAGCGTCGGTTCCGGCCAGCCTGCTACCGGCGTGCCGGGCCAGGAAGCGCCGTTGACGCTGCGCCGTACCGCGGTCCTGCCGCAATAATCAATCATAAAAGGAGACAACCATGCACACCACGATTCGGATGAATGCAGCCGGCCGCCTGGCCGGCATTCTGTCCAGAACCCTGGCCGCCGGCGCCGTCACGGTGGCTGTCAGCTTCGCCATGCCAGCGCTGGCGCAGGACGACGCCATGACGCCGATCGCGATCCCCGCGCAGCCGGACGCGATCGTATTGAACACCGGCGCGCTGCCCGGCGCCACCGTGGCCGAAAGCTGGCACCGCCAGTACGGCAGCGTGTTCGCCCGCAACGTGACGGTGGCGACGCTGACCCCGTTCCTGCCCGATCCGGCCAAGGCCAGCGGCGCGGCGGTCATCGTCGCCCCCGGCGGCGGCTTCCGTACGCTGTCGATGAACAATGAGGGCTGGGACGTGGCGCGCGCGCTGGCCGACCGCGGCGTCGCCGCCTTCGTGCTGAAGTACCGCCTGAACCAGACCCCGGCCGAGATGGGGGCGTTCTCGCAATCGATGGCGCGCATGTTCACGGAAGGTGCAAAGGACGGCGCGGCGGCCAGGGCGGCCCAGCAGCAGGACCCGGCCAAGGCGCTGGCGCCGCAGATCGCCGATGCGCGCGCCGCCTTCGCGCTGGTGCGCTCGCGCGCGGCGGCGTGGCATGTCGACCCCGACCGCATCGGCATGGTCGGCTTTTCGGCCGGCGCGATGCTGACCATGGCCACGGCCCTGCACGGACAGGATGCGAAGCCGGCCTTCATCGGCAACGTTTACGGTCCGCTGGCGGCGGTGCAGGTGCCAGCCGGCGCGCCGCCGTTGTTCGTCGCGCTGGCGGCCGACGATCCGCTGTTCGGCAACGGCGGCTTCGGCCTGATCGACAGCTGGCGCAGTGCCAAGCGTCCGGTGGAATTCCACCTCTACGAGCAAGGTGGCCACGGTTTCGGCATGTACCCGAAGACGACCACCAGCACCGGCTGGTTCGACGCCTTCGCCCGCTGGCTGGACATGCATGGTTACCTGAAGAAGAAGTAAGCGATTTGCCAAGATGGTATCGTAGCGGCATCTTTCAAACTGCTACGATACCCGATGCATCACGCTCCCCACGATAGCGGCGACCCTGGCGCCGCGCTGCCGAGATCCTCGGCAAGCCTCAACGAACAGTGGCGCGCGTTCCAGCTGAAGCTGTCGGACGAGTTGAAGTCGCTGCGCTCGCCCGAGGACATCGTGCGGGCGGCAACCATGCTGCTGGCTGCCTATCTGGACGCGTCGCAGTGCTGGTACGCCGAGATCGGCGCCGACGGCGCGACCTTCCATACCCGTGGCGGGTGGTTCCAGCCCGGTATGCCGCCGATCCCCGCTTCAGGACGGATCGCCGATTTCGGCCCCGAGCTCGTCACGACCATGAGCGCGGGACATGATTTCATCGTCGACGATCTTGAAACCGATCCCAGGACCGCCGCGTATGCGCAGGACTATGCGGCACTACGGATCGGCGCCCTGCTGGTCGCGCCGCTGTTCAAGGAAGGGCGCTGGGTCGCCAACCTGAACGTCGCCACGCCGGGCAGGCGCCACTGGACCGAAGACGAGCTGCTGGTCGTGCGCGACGTGGCCGAACGCACCTGGTCGGCCGTCGAAAACGCACTGGCGCAGGCGGCCTTGCGCAAGGAGCGCGACCGCAGCCAGCACATTTTCGACACCATGAGCGAAGGCTTCGTCTTCGTCGACGCCGACGAGGCGCTGGTGTATGTGAACGGCGCCGCCGCACGGATTGCCGGGGCCCCGCTCGCCACCTTGCGCGCGCGCCGCTTCTGGGACGTCTTTCCCGACCTGATCGGCAGCGACGTCGAAGCGCTGTACCGCCGCGTGCGCGCGGGCGGCGCGATGGAAGCGATCGAATACCACCGGATCGTCGAGGGCAGCGCGCCGGCCTGGATGGAAATCCGGGTCTACCCCGCGCTCGACGACGGCCTGGCGGTGTTCTTCGACGACATCACCGCGCGCAAGGAGACGATCCTGGCAACCCAGCAGGCGGAGGCCTACAAGACCATGCTGCTCGACCTCGGCGACCGCTTGCGCGGCGTCGCCGACGATCCTGCGGCGATGATGCGTGTCGCCACCGAGGAACTGGCGCGCATCCTCGATGTGCCGCGCGTCGGCTACGTCAGCATGGACGAAGCGGTCGAATACGGCGTCGTCGGTCACAATTACAACGACGTCAGCCGCGTGCCCGATCTGCCGGCACGCCGGGAGCGGCTGGATGACTACGGTCTCGACCTGGCCGCGGCCCTGCGCGCGGGACGGGTCATGCGGGTTACCGACCTCGTCACCGATCCCAGGACGGCCGGGGAAGCGGCCCGGGCCCATGCCGAGATCGGTGCGCGCGCATCGATCGCGGCGCCGATCCAGGTCGGCGGCAAGACGGTGGCCTTCGTGTTTGCCCACCACGACCGGCCGCGCGCATGGACCGATGCCGACGCGGAGCTCATGCGTCAGACGGCTGCGCGCACCTGGGAAGCCGTGACGCGCGCGCGGGCAGCGCTGGCGCTTCGCGAAAACGACAGGCGCAAGGATGAATTCCTGGCGATGCTGGCGCATGAACTGCGCAATCCGCTGGCACCGATCAGCTCGGCGGCGGAGCTGCTGCGCATGGGACGCCTGGATGCCGAACGGGTGGAACTCACCAGCGCCATCATCTCGCGCCAGGTCAAGCACATGGTGGGCCTGATCGACGACCTGCTCGACGTGTCGCGCGTGACCCGCGGCCTGGTGACGCTCGACCTGCACGAGATCGATGCCAGGACGGTCGTCGCCGCGGCCATCGAGCAGGTTAAGCCGCTGATCGAGGCGCGCGGCCATCGCCTGACGGTCGGGGTGATGCCGCAGCCGGCGCCTGTCAATGGCGACCTGAAACGGCTGGTGCAGTGCCTCGCCAACGGCCTGGCCAATGCGGCCAAGTACACGCCGGAAGGCGGCACGATCGCCGTCGAACTGCAGGCGCCCGAGCGCGACGTCGTGATCACGGTCACTGACAATGGCATCGGCATGACGGCGGACGTGCTGGCCCACGCGTTCGCACTGTTTGTCCAGGCCGAGCGTGCGTCCGACCGTTCGCAGGGTGGCCTGGGCATCGGGCTGGCGCTGGTCAAGCGCCTGGTCGAGCTGCATGGCGGGACGATTGCGCTGCACAGTGCCGGGCTGGGGCAGGGCAGCCGCTTCGTCCTCACCTTGCCGCGCTCGGCCGGCCAGGGCAGCCCGCTGGCCGACGTGCCGCCGGGGCCGTCGCTGGGCGCTTCCGGCAGGCGCTTGAACATCATGGTGGTGGACGACAATGTCGATGCCGCCGAGGTGCTGGCGGCGCTCTGCCGCCTCCTCGGCCATGACGTCGTCGTTGAGGCCTCGTCGGCGCGGGCGCTGGTGCGGGCACGGACCGAGCCGCCGGATGTCTGCCTGATCGACATCGGCTTGCCGGACATGAACGGCAACGAGCTGGCGCGGCGACTGCGCAGCCAGCCCGAAACGGCGCACACGGCCCTGGCCGCGGTGACCGGCTATGGCCAGGAACAGGACCGTGCCGCCGCCAGGGACGCCGGCTTCGACGAATACTTCGTCAAGCCGGTCGACGTGGAGCGCATCGCCGCCTTCCTGGCACGCAGCTGACTAGTACTTGTAGTTCAGGCCGACCACGTACGACCGCCCCGAGTGCACGTACAGCAGGGTGTCGTTGCGCTGGGTGTCGCGTCCGTAGCGCAGCGGCGTGTCGGTCAGGTTCTGGCCTTCCAGCGACAGGCGCAGCGCCGGCGTCAGGTTGTACGACAGGCTCATGTCGATGTTGGTCGAACCGTCGACGATGGTGTAGTCGTGCCCGCTCACGTCGCCCAGCACCGCCAGGATGTACTTGGAGCGGTGTGCCGACGATACGCGCGCGCTGAATTTCGCATCCTCGTAATAGAGCGTGAGGTTGTGGGTGCGCGGCGACAGCCCGGTGAAGTCGGCCACCTGGGTCAGCTGCTCGTTGGCCGGCGTGGCCGGGTTGTCGACGCGGGTGATGTAGGTGATCTTCGACTTCACCCGGGTCGCATTCGCCAGCAGGCCGAAGTTGCTCCACACGCCGGGCAGGAAGCTGAACGGGGCCTGCAGGTTGAATTCGTAGCCCTTGAGCGGGCCGCCGGCCGTGTTGACCTTGCGGCTGACGTTGACCTCGGTGGTCGGCAGGGTCTGGCAGATCGGGGCGCCGGTCAGCGAGCAGCCGTTCAGGATCAGGAGTTCGTTCGGCAGGCCGAGCGTGTTGTAGGGCACGCGTTCGTTGACGGTCTGGATGAAGCTCTTGATGTCCTTGCGGAAGTGGCCGAGCGAGACCATCGCGTTCTTGGCGTAGTACCATTCGGCTTGCAGGTCGTAGGTATTGGCGCGGATCGGGTCCAGGTTGGGGTTGCCGATCGAGACCGATTGCGAGATCGGCGACACCGTCGCGTTCGGGGCCAGGTCGGTGTACTCGGGGCGCGACAGCGTCTTGCCGGCCGAGAAACGCAGGAACACGTCCTTCGGCAGCTGGGCGGTCAGGTTCAGCGCCGGCAGCCAGTCGCGGTATTTCTTGGTGCCACTGTTCGGCTGCAGCTGGCCTTGCACGTTGATCAGGGCCATCGAGGTGGCCTTGGTCTCGGCACCGCGCACGCCGGCGTTGCCGCGCCAGGTGATGTTCCACAGGTCGTAGTTGAAGTCGACCATGCCGTACAGCGCGTCGATCTTTTCCTCGACGCCGCGGTTGGTCTGGGCCAGCACGTTGTACTCGGAACCCGGCACCGCCGCGCAGTGGCACTCGATGTTGTACACGCCGAGGAACTTGTTGAGGTCGACCGCGGCCCAGGACGACGGCACGCCGGACCCGCCCAGGCCCGCGCCGAAGCCGCTGATCTGGCGCGAGATGTCGGCCATGCTCACGCCGGCCGGCAGCGGCAGGCCGTTGGCGCTGTTGCCGATCTCGTAGTTGGTCCAGCTGTTCTTGCGCTTCGAGATGCCGAAGTGGGTGCGGAGGTTGTCGTTCAGTTCCCAGTGCAGGTTGGCGGCGTGGGTCTGCAGTTTGTTGGTGGTATCCAGGTAGCGGCCGACGAACATGCCGCGCACGTTGCCGGCGGCGTCCTGGTTGTTGAACTGGAAGTTGTTCGGGTTGCTGACGTCGATGCCGAAGTTCAGCGTCGGCACGTTGCGGTTGTCGCGGAAGTCCCACGAGTAGCCGTTCACGTTCGGGGCGTCGAACTGCACGGTGGCGCGCATCGGCTCATTCAGGTTCGAGTTCGAGTTGCCGGTCATGAAGTCGAGCTTGAGCGTGTCGCTGAACTTGTGGCTGCCGGACAGCACGTGCTGGCGGAACTTGGTCGTGTACACGTCCAGCAAGCCTTCCGAGCGCACGTCGACGCCATTGAACTTGCCGTAGTCCCAGCTGCCGTTGTCGTTGAAGTGGGCGTCCAGGATCGAGGTCTGCGGCTTGCCGTTCGATCCCAGGTTGCGCCCGAACGACACCGCCGAGATGTAGTTGTCATAGCGCTTGTTGGCGAACTTGCCGTACATGAGGTCGAGATTCAGCTCGCTGTCCGTATTGCGCCACTGGTAGCTGTTGGTGATGCCGGTGCGCTCGTAATCGGTCTGCGAGCGGCGGTAGCGCGGGATGCGCGGGTGGAAGGCACCCGAGCCGGCGGCCGGGGTAGCGACCGTGCCGCCGAAGTTGTCGGTGCGGCCCATTACCGCGTTATAGGCCGTCGCATCTAGCGCGCGCGGCATGCCGCTGCCGCACATGGTTGGGGTGATGCCCTTGATCGGATCGCTGGCCGGGTTCTGGCGCGCCGCGCCCACCGGCGAGCAGAAGCCGCCGTCGTTGCTGGCGCTGAGGATCTCGACCGCTTCGTACCCTTCCTCGGTGGCGCGCCGTTTGGAGAACGCACCCGACAGCAGCACGCCGACCTTGCCGTAGGCGGTGTCCCAGCGATCGGAAAAGAGCGCCGTGACGCGCGGCTGGGTCTTGCCGGTCAGGGCGTTGTGCATCTCCTGGCCGCCGATGCTGAAGGTGCGGCCCTTGAAGTCGAACGGGCGCGCGGTGCGCAGGTCGACCGTGGCGCCGAGCGAGCCTTCCTCGACCGCGGCTTCCGAGGTCTTGCGCACTTCCAGGCTGTTGAACAGTTCGGAGGCGAACACCGAAAAGTCGAAGCCGCGTCCGCGGTTAGTGCTGCCGTTGATGTCGGACGCGCCGGTCGCCGCCACGCCCTCGATGCCGTTGATGCGCACCCGCGTAAAACCGGCGTTCAGGCCGCGCACCGTGATCTGCTTGCCTTCACCGCCGTCGCCGCGCGCCAGGGCCACGCCCGGTACGCGCTGCAGCGACTCGGCCAGGTTCGCATCGGGGAACTTGGCGATGTCCTCGGCCTTGATCACGTCGACGATGCCGTCGGAATTCTTCTTGGTGTTCAGCGCGCTGTTCAGGCTGGCGCGGAAGCCGGTCACGTTGACCACGTTCTCGGCCTGGCCGCCGGCCTGGGCCAGGCGCTGCGGCTGCGCCTGGGGTGGGGCGGCGTCGTTCGGCGGTCCGGCGTTCACTTGCCTGGCCTGGTCGGCCTGGCTCGCTTCGTTGCCTG